>Ga0207886_10128_pt1 | contig 59236 bp, 51 predicted proteins | sample LinPmetageLP35_FD_184048 | JGI IMG/M metagenome (GOLD analysis project Ga0207886, IMG submission 184048) | Marine viral communities from the Pacific Ocean - LP-35 (SPAdes) | ecosystem: Environmental > Aquatic > Marine > Oceanic | place: Pacific Ocean | collected 2009-08-31 | reverse complement strand
ATAAAGCCTACGGCTGAGGCGATGAGTTGTGGGTCCACGATAGCTTGCGCTACGGAGAAAGAAGCTTGTGCAAAAAGACCGTCGCCGAACCCGATGATGGTACTGTAGCTATACACTCTTGCTACTGATGTCTCGGTGTTGACAGTATACATGAGCGCACCGCCGGTAACGCAGAGGAGACCGCCGAGCGTGTACCAGGGCATGTAGTAGCCGTAGGTAGAGAGAATAGCGCCGTTTCCGATGATGGCGAAGATCATGAGCATGATGAAGGGAAGGAGACGCACGCCAGCTTCGAGGGCGGTGTCGTTGCGGGTGAACTGGAAGAAGATCGGGATCATGTAGATGGGGACGAAGATTGCGGTTCCGCCTGCAGCGGTCATGGCGAAGAGGATGAGCATAGTCCTCGACTTGAAAAACTCAACCGGGAAGACACGTCGGCTAGTGGTGGTGAAAATGGTGTAAACTTGTTGAAGTCCCAAGAGGATGAAGAGGATGCCAGAACAGCAGAAGAGGCCGATGGTTTGTCCGGAATTCCACTCGTAGGTTACACCGCCGAAGGACACGGCCATGACGCCGGAGACGAAGGCTCCCATGGTGAGAATACTTCCGACGTAGTCCATCTCACGAGCGCGGTCCATCAAAGAGATTCCCGGGCGGGGGTCTTTGTTGGGGAGCATGAAGAGGTAGACTGGAGCGCAGGCGGCGCCGATGCAGAGGTTGATATAGAACGCCCATTCCCAACCAGCTGATGAATCCGAGAAACCCCCTCCGATGATGGGACCTAGGACGGTTCCGAGACCCCAGGTTAAACCAGTACCGCCAATATACATGGGACGTTCGTGAATAGTCGTCGTTGCAGCGAGAAGGGTCATGACTCCAACGTACATTCCTGAGCCGCCAACACCGCAGATGGCTCGTCCGATGATTAGAGCATCCATAGATGGCGCGGCACCGCAGATGGCAGAGCCGAGTTCGAAGAGCACAACGCAAAGTATATAAGTCCATTTGGCATTAAATTGTCCGAAGATTTTGCCCCAGACCAAGTTGGTGGCGGCGGCACCGATGAGGAAGGCTACAGAGAGCCAGGTGAGGTTTTTAACGTCGTTGAAGTGCAGGACGATGACGGGTTGGATGTCGGCCACGATGGTGTTGTCCAGTGCGAATAAGAAAGTCGAGCTAAGGATGGACAGAACGACGACTGCCCATTTCCAGCCAGTGATGTCTCGTGGAGGAAGTTCTTCGGCAGTTTCTGTCTGTTGTTCAGATTTCTCAGGGTCCACATCTGTAGTTGAGGAGTTCTCGGAGACATCTCGAGTCTCTTTGCTGGTGGTTGCGAGAAAATTGTTGTTTGGCCTTGCTTCTGCCTCCTTTTCATTGAGGATATTTCCTGCGGTTGAGCCCGGGGAGCTTAGCCGATCCTCTTCCGTCATCTTCTTCCAGAAAATCAATGAGGCTGAATTAAGAATGGGACACCCGGAGAGTGATGTGACTAAGGAGTATTGAAGCAAGCTCTGAGCATCAAATAATGGTCAAGAAATAGTATTGAGCAGGTGAGATGCGAAACTGAAAGAAATCCAGGCTGAGGAAGTTGATATAGAAAGATAAGGCCCTCAATCCACCACAGCCGCAGGGAGAAAGGCAACAATATCTATCAGCCCGATTACATCATAACCGGTTAGGACTTGTAATCTTCTCCTTTGCAACGAGTAGCCAAGTCGCGGTGTGATAAAATTTTCCGTTAGCCTGGTTTGGGCGGCCGTATACCTTGCCACCACATCGATTGATCCGGTGTGAGTCAGCGCCAAAAAGGCACCTCAGAAATAAAGTGCCATTGAATAACAGAGCCCAGACTCCGATGCCAAGCCAGTAGTTGAGAGATATCAGATCATGGTTGTAAGGCGGTATCATTTGAAAGAAAGCCGTATACGATCGTAGTGCTTATCTCAAAACACGTGTCTCTGCCCCTGTCTTTGCCCCCTGTCTTTGCCCCTGGTCTCTGCCCCTGGTCTCTGCCCCCGGACTCTGCCACACCGGACTGCCGTAGTCTGAAAATTAAAAAGTTCGGGCGAAATTATATTCGACCACCATCTCCTACTATACCTCAATTGATATGACGTCCAGATTAACGGGCTGATATCATGGATAGGTCTGCGAGTGTAAACACCATTGCATGACTACATCTCTAGCAAGGGTTAGTGCAAGAGTGCCATGCCCGCAAATTCTTTTGGCTTGAAGTACTAATTTATATTAAAGCTGCCCGGCATGTAGAGTTGCATTTATTTTATTTTCATCCCCCAACTCTACTGACATTGTTGTACCTATTCCAGTGTTTTATCGCACTTTCACTGCGCAGCATCGAACATGGTCATTTTTCACCTTCCTTTCCTCTGGTTTAGCAGCCTTACTCAGTTCTTCTTGGGAACTGGTGTGCAATCGATATCCTCAATGCTCTCGCCCAGCCCTACCAATCAGCCGCATTACACATTTGACGAGCTCTACAATCTCCAAGTTAAATTCTTCGATAATTTTATCTACCCAGCAGACATCACTCAAGCCAAGTCTATCAACTCAACGCTGCTAGCAGAGGATGTACAGGGGCGAATTGACATCACAAGGACATTTGACGGCCGGGAGCTCAACACAGAGTATCTCTTTGGACTTTTTGCGAACCTCGCAGCGGATCCCAACTCCATCAGTCTGTTAGGAGTTCCAATTTCATATGAAATCTTGCATTTTGCTGCCAACGAATACATCACCTCGGCTGCTACCCGATTCATGTTCAACTTCACCAGCCTCGGTCTCATTGTACCTATCGAGATTGATAGCTGGAATACTTGGAATAAAGCTGGGCAGGTTACGCAGTATGATGGGAGCTTTAAGTATTGGCAATGGACGGTTGATTATATAATTGCTTCAAGGTATCTCTCAACTTCATATCTGCGTTTAGAATTTGTCTAACTCTAACAGTGCCCCTTTATTCAACGCTACTTCACCTCCACAGGCGGTTGAAATCCTCACTAGAGCATTGGCGAGCAGTATTTGTGAAACAGCAACAACTTATTGCAATGGTACAAATACACAGTATAGCAATATGGCGGCATGCTATCAGTATCTCACCCAGGAAGTACGGTTTGGCGAGGCGTATGAGTTGGGTAGGAATACTGTATTGTGCAGAATGGTGCATCAAAATATGGTACCATTTCGACCATCTGTGCACTGGTATGTTGATTGTTGACTTCTAAGACTAATAGATTGCTAACTGCGTCGAGTCCTCATATTGGGCCTTCAGGTGGCGGATACTGTACCGATGATACGACATATGTTGGGACTGTGGAGGAGGACTATTTCAACATTTCTTTCATACCGTATGGATATTAGTCCAGGAGACACTGGGGTAGACAGTGTCTCTGTTTTGTCAGGTACTAGCAATAGCTTTTTTTTCTTCAACTTCCAAGAGGCAACTTATCCCATTCCTAGACTTTTAAGCAAACAAAATGATTCCATCTTACTCTGCCTATTTCGGATAATCAAAGAAACCATTACTTGTGAATCCGCCCTGCAAAGTCTATCAACACAGGCAAGCCCAGAGTTTTGTCGATTCCGGACTCCTGTTGCACATTCAGTTGGCTCTGCTCCCAACCTTTACTCCTCATCTCTACTCCCAGACGGAATTTTCTAAGGGGACAGGAAAAATAACGTTTCTGTTGGTGCTCGACGCCTCGCCGAGGCTGATCATGTTTGGCACTGTTGCCCGTGCAACAATGAGGCTGGCCATCATGTACTTGAAATTGAACATTCTCTCCCTTTTGTGGTACCTCAAATACAACGATCATAATTTATCCAAATAAGATTCTGCGCCAAAGAGCTACCGAAGAAGCTTCACTTCACCTTCGCCACTAGTTATTCATCCTCTATGGAAGTGTCGTTTCTTGCCAGTTTTGTTAGCAAGGAGATCAAATATTCTGTATTTCCTTGCCTAGATTAACCATCTGAGCATCGGGGTAGATATTTGAAGGCGGCACACAGGCTTCAAACCTTGCCTGTATCATCCGGAACCCTCACCACTCTCCTCGATTGAACGAGGCATTATCGTCCTCCCATTTCTACATAAGTCCGGGCTAAGTGGAAAAGACATTATCACTTGCTGGCAGAAGCTACCCGGTTTGCCTCTATCTGGCCCACAAATTTCATGACAGCCGTCTTCACTCCGTCCGAGACAGCGCCACGGAGAATCATTCGAGGACGCTGCCAGTGTCGAGGCAGCGATAGCATCGTGACTTGCTACAATTTTAGCTCGGTGTGAGCAACCAAACCTTGTGCTTCGCAGTCCTTGTTCCACTTGTCTCTGCCCCTTGTCTCTGCCCCTTGTCTCTGCCCCTGGCCTCTACACCCCGGATTCTGGGTACTGCCGAATGTGCCCATCAAACATCACAACTTTTGACATTCCCAATCAGATATCGAGTACACGTAGGGTTTCATTCATCTGATTTAAAGTGTTATGTCAATGATAGATGTAATCTTTAATGTGGAAAACATCAATCCCCATGCTCAACAGATACGGAATCAACAAAAAAGCTATTATCCATTCCAATACAGCTGCAATATCAGCCATGCGACCCAAAAAAACCAGCACTGTATATGGCACTGCTATTATTAATTCCAGTACGAGGACTGTAGTTTTGATGCGGTAAGATAGTCGCATAGCATTGTTTTGGAAAATAGTCGAGGTTGTTCGAAGCTCCCAGCAGATAAGAGACATAGCAATCGAGTAACAGAACCTATTCTAAAATCAGTGAAAGGACCAATTCATGGTGAGTAAATATACATGAAAATAGCCACAAGGCTCCAGTGAAGAATCTTGTGTTGATGTATATCAAAGATAGAAAGTAGCACCAGCGCCAATCCTCCAATGCTGATAGAAACAACGACTATTGCGAGGCAACTAAATTCTTTTCGTTTGACTTTTGTTGAGAGAGAGCAAGTAACCAACAGCCGTTTATATCGTAACCAACGAGTAGAGATGAACGATATTGCTGCAAAAACGGCTGTAGCGGTGCACCCTCTAATGAAGAGTGATCGAGAACTTGCTTCGGCAATGTCTGATATGAATCTAGGTTAGGTGTTAGTTGAGAAATGTAAAGATAGAAATGAAAAATACGTACGCAATTCTTCCATTGAATTTCATGGACGGATACCATGGTCGTCCGTCATGAACCCAGACTAAAAGTAGTCCCAATAGCATTCCTATAAATATTACCAACTGATCGGTTTGTGACTGAGAAGCTGCTGACCTGTCCAGACAAATGTAACGATGAATGGTGTGGCAAGTAATATACAAAGTGAGCACAATTTAATCACTCCTTTGAGTTTTGTGAAACAAGTGAAGGACATGATAATGCCTTAGATTTACTTTGATTTTAATATGTAGTGTAAAGTGAAGAGAACGATGCTTTATCAACAAACGGTGGCATCTGCATACCAGGGTGTGAGTAATGATGATGACTGACATTTTTCCCTAAGAGGTTGCGTAATGCAGCCAGGATACCCATGGTCGTGTAGCAAACTCGTTTTGACAATGACTAGGGTCGAACAAGAAAGAAGTGGGTTTTTGACGGGTAAGCAAAAGAGCGTGGCATTGCCTGTATATAAGTATTCACCTTTGAAGGACCTTTAGTTGCTTGCCATTGCCACAGTCATGTCTTGGTTCCCGCTCCTGGAGGATGATATTCCATTGATAGACAAACCTTTGGATCCTACAAGACGTCGTATTTTAGTTCTTACCGGGAGTGTAGGAGCGGGCCATGATAGCGCAGCCTATGAGCTGAGAAACATGCTACAATCTCGAGGAGCCTATGTTGAGGTCCAAGACTATATCGATGCTCTCCCATTACCGATTCGCTTTCTCTACAAAGAGAGTTACGGACCAACGATTCAATATGCGCCTTGGGTTTTCGAACTTATGTTTGCTCTCCTCGAATATACTTTGGTTCAGTACTGCGTTATCTATTTCTTGGGGGTCAGGCCTTCCCTGAGTAAAGTGGAAAAGTGGGTTCAAGGTTTCGACTCTGTGGTTTCAACATATCCTGTTGCAAGTCAGGCCTTAGGAGTTCTTCGGAGTAGAAATTTGTTGGATGTGACCACGTTCACATATCTGACAGACCCAGCTTTTCACCAAACATGGTTCCACAATGGAATAGATGTTTATGCAACACCATACGTAGATGCCATTTCACAGGCTCCCAAATACCATGTCGAAGTCAATCAAGTCCGACCTCTGGTTGGCGAGAAGTTCTCGAAGGATACAACATCCACTCGCATCGCTATGCGCCAACATCTTGGTATCCATTCCACAGAACTGCTTATCGTCATAGTTTCTGGCTCACTTGGGATTGGAAAAGTTAGCAAGACCGTCTCCGAGATTTTAAGACGCCCTGGGACACGTGTCCTTATTCTATGCGGACACAACGAAGATCTTCGAATGGAAATGCAATATTGCAATGGGGTCATTGCATTGGGCTGGCGCATGGATCTTGAGAAGTTGTACGCTGCCGCCGACGTAATGGTGCACAACGCTGGTGGTATGTCTTTTGCGGAGGCGCTAGTTATTGGACTCCCAGTCGTCATGTATCTCCCGATACCCGGTCATGGCCGGGCAAATGCGAGCGAGCTGGCAAGATGGGGGGCAGTTTCTTGGCCGAAAACGCCTGAAGAACTACATGCTTCGATAAGTGACGCTGTTACGCAACGGAGCCGGGTCCGTCTGGGAAATCAAGAGCTTGCGGATCTTATCATGAGCAACCGAATTTTGGATGTCTGAAACATGGAGTTAATAGCTTCTGAGAGATTAGTAACGTCCGTTCCTGCGTGGCGAGAAATCCCTCGAGAATTAGTAGAGGTTCCTTGACTTCAATCAATTCAAAATTAAAATATGCTACAAAGTCCATACAAATCCCCAATTTGAAGACCCACGTGAACTCAAAACCAGTATCTCAATCCATCATAACATTTTGACTAAGTATACTCTGCGCACTATCATCTGACCAAATCTTTAAATTCATTGTCCACTTCTGCAGCGAATTTCCTGATCAATCTTGTTATGTGACGGCCAGTAGTTCAGACAAGGGAGTCGCCAAGTCCGCTTCATGGCCAACTTGTGGTTGAGAGCCCAATACTTGCGTCGCTAAGCGGATTCGTGGAATTAGTCTGGACGATGAAACAGCCTTGCTTAAGGAAACATGCTATAATGTGTCAGAAATAGGTTGAAGACGCTACCATAGAGAGAGTATTTAGGAAGGGCCATCTGATATAGATCCGATTGTCATTACCTCTAGGACGCAAAGGGCTCAGATTAAAGTCACTAGCAAGGTCAAAGTAGTTGATCAACTGGTTTCCTATATTATTCCTCAATCAAAACAACGAAAATAATCTTTCTATCGCCTCTCCTGGCCCGGTGACTCCGCCATTCATTGAGTTCCACAACCGCCAGACCCAGTACATACGTCCCAAGACCCCTCACAATGTACTGCGCTTTGTGCTGGCAGTGATTTTTTCCATGTGCTCACTGGTAGTATCTGCGTGGGGTGTTACGCCGTGTAGAGAAGTTCGCTCGGTATCTTGCTCGCTATCGCTTTCGAGATTGGCCCTTTTCGATTCAGCGAAGCAACTATAAATGATCGTAAGGCTTCAACGTACTCAAGATTCGGTTCATTGATTCTCCATGGCGGCTGCTGGACTAGGCGGAAAGAGCCGTAGATCCTCCCACATAGAGTGCACCATAGTTGTTGGTGAGTCCTTGGGAGGTTGACATAGGCTTTCCTGGATATTTCTGGATCCCCAAGTTTCGATGAAAAATCCTCCGTGGGTGTTGTTGAGTCCTGCAAACTCGGATGAAAGATTGGGCATGTTCTGAGTTTGACTCCACACAGAATCCTCCACGTTTACGGCTGTAAATGCGGAATTTGATTGTAAAGCTGGAAGAAGCCCAACATTTGGGAGTGACAGGTTCTGTATACTCCAGCACGGATTTAACCAAGATTCCACGTGTAAGGGAGGAAACGAGAAATCCGAGACCGCGGCCCCTCTCTCGCATATGTTCTGGTCCAAATACCACATAGGATCGTTTGCGGTTGGGTCGTAGGTCCTGACAGAGTTATCTTGAAGATCCGTTTGGAATGAGGCAGGACGCTGCGGACTCTCGCTGAAGGAGCAAGGGACGTTGCGCATGGTGCACTTCACGCATTTTGATTTTGTCTCGTCGCACTATGTGGTCAGAATTGTGCATGGGCAATTGGTTCCTTTACTCACCTTTATTCTTCGAGCTTTGCACTGTGCACATCCACTGCGAGATTTTTTATGGGATTTCCTGACACGCATGATTCCTGAATCTCATGAAATTTTGTGTTGAGCAGTGGTTTTTTTATAATGTAGTATAAGAGTACAACAAAGATTCAGTATGGTTGAACAGAAGGGAGCGCTGGGTATGACTAGGAACAGTATTAGCAGAAGCTAGAATTCAGCATTGGTTTAGTGCGGCATTCAAGCGGGATTCAGCGTGGCATACAGCAGTCAAATTAACCTTTCTCAATTTAGCCCGTCGTCCTAACGAATCAACTTCATTTTCCCAATTGCTGCCGTAAGCGGCGTTAAACGCTGAGGGGGGTTAATGTCTTACATAAGCAGATCTACGCGAGAATTGAGGGGCAACAATAGGCAAAGGCAGGGGGCAAAGGCAGGGGGCAAAGACATGGGGCAAAGACATGGGGCAGAGACATGGGGCAGAGACATGGGGCAGAGACCGGGGGGCAGAGAATTAGCCGTCATCGGTCTGTCTTCATTGTCGTCTGATTATCGCTCATTAATATCCCTGTGCCGAATTAGGTCCCATGATCTTGGTGCTTGATTTTTTATTTTCGTTAACATTGCATTTCATTCTCTAAAATACCAGAAGTCCTTGTTTTGACGAGAAACAAGAAGTTTGGTGTGACCATCACTTCTGGTTCTTAGTTCCTCGCATCATATCTCGACAAATGGCCCCAATCAGATCAAGTAACCTGGAACGCAGTAGATGGAGGAGCAAGTGCCGGGAAGAATTATCAAAACACATTCGTAAGTCTTTCTTTTACGCATCTTCTTCAGTCCTTACTAAATAACATCTCAGAGAAGAAAGTGGGAATCTTAATCGAACCATCACAGGTTCGTCTCGTAACTGGTGGTGATGATCTCTATACGTGGAAGGTATTGCCACAAAAGAAGCACCTTTTCTCAAAAAATATAAGCGATCACTCCATCGGCGCTTACAAGGAATTATGTGAAGGAATTGACTCAGCGTTCGAGGCTGTACCGGTAACGACCACAACCCAGACGAGATCAGCGGAGGATGTGCAGGAAACTCTCATATCAACAGAGGTATGCAAACACCTTAAGTTTCTGATTCCAACTAACAAATTTGTTGAAGCCTCCACAGGCGAGCTTCAGTGCGAAGATTGATGAATTACGAGAAGAAAATGAAAACCTCGAACGAGAGCTAAAGCAGTGGAAGGATCAAGCTACAGCTGAATCCAAACTACGACAGGAGTCCGAGCAAGAACAGAGTCAGCTTAGGGATGCTAATCAGACACTGCAATGCGAGCTACAGAAGAGTGCAATGGCGGCAGATTATTTCAGAAGCAACATATCGCAATATTCTCAGATGGTAGCAAGAATCATGCCGCTTATGGAGGAATTAAGAAACGGGTTGAATCTTGATGGAGTTTCTGATGATTTTGGGACATGGCATATCCATCCTGAAGTTACCAATGATGTTGGGTAGAAAGAATTAATGGACCGGAATGATGGATGAAACTGAGAATTGAAAAGGCAGTTGGAAGATTTTGAGCAGCGCATATGAGCGCAAGCCGTTGGGTGTACGTTGCCAAGTTACCTTTTCCACTTGGGTTTCATGAGTGCCCTTGTACTTCCGCGAGAGGAGCTCAATTGGGTCCTACGGGTGCTTTACTTGACCTTTCAAGCACCAATATTAGTTGCTTGGAGCGCTATAAGCGGCTTGTGTCATTACATAGCGCTTGGTCAATTTTCCTCGCTTCTATTTAACGATGTGCTCCTCAAAATACTCTTTAAACAATATCTAGGTTGTCTCTATAATCATAAAGTCCCGCTTGTCAAGCTTCCCAGCTTATTGCAGTGGCCCGAATGGGCTCCAGCTTGCGGCCCAAGTCATTACAACGGAGTCTAAAACGGAAGAGGAGACTGTCCTGGATCCTCTTCTTAGAAGCCAAAACTAGGAAAGCGTCTACAAGGCGAAAGCGTTACATAGCATATATATATAATGCCATATATGGTCCTAATGCATATGACCGAAATGTACTCCGCATTGAATGACTTCTAGGTGAAACTTTCTAATATATACACAACTTGGAAAGAATGATTGAATACCTTGCAGACCATGATGAAATTGTCTCCGAGTATAAAGATGAGATCTTCGAATACATGCGGGAGCTTCAAGTGCGTAATCTTTTTCCTAATTCCCGCTCCCTTGCTTATCCACACTGACAAAATTGACTACCCTAGGATGAGATGCTTCCTGATCCTAACTATATGGCCATCAAACAAAGGGACACCCATCTCAATTGGGAAATGCGCTCGCGATTGATTCTCTGGCTAGTTAAAGTTCATTCCAGATTTTGTTTACGCGAGGAAACACTTTTCCTTGCAATCAACTATATCGATAGATTTCTTTCTCTTAAAGAAGTCTCTAGCAATAGGCTGCAGCTTGTCGGTACCGTAGCACTCTCTATTGCCGTTAAATACGAAGACAGGGAAGTGGTTACGATAAAAAGCCTTCAGAAGCTGTGCGGAGATAGTTACGCTGCGAAAGACTTTCTTGAAGTCGAGATTTACATGCTTGACAAACTACGGTATAGATTAGGGTGGCCAGGTCCACTGATATTCTTGAGAAGGATTAACGAGGAGATAGATGAGATGGAATCTAGAGCCGGAATTCTGGCCAAGTACCTTCTTGAAGCCATTCTTCCGGATAAGAGCTTTGTTGCTGAGCGTCCTAGCATTACAGCAGCAGCAGCATATTGTCTAGCACGTTGCATGTTAGGAATAGGTGAATGGGTAAGATTCCCAACCCCTAGCCATCCAAATTAGACATACTAATACTATCCTAGGCTCCATTGCACGTACGTATCTCCGAATACAGCTACTCTCAGCTTTATCCCCTTATGGTGGCAATCTCGGATTGGCTTAATCAACCGCAAGAATCATATCTTACAGTCTTTAACAAATACTGCCTTGGGCAAAATTTGAGAGTGGCTCTCTTCGTGAAGAAGAAGCTAGAAAGTGGTTTTGTAATTGAAGATAATACTCGGGTTCGAACTTTTCTCCCCGGGAGTAGATGCTAAAAATAGTTCGGATGAAAGCTATAATTTAAGGCGTTCCTAAGTTAGTAGACGTTCCAACCCATGGGGAATTGGTTGCAATGCTTGTCTCTGGAACTCTCGTGCATCCGGGGACATTTTATGACGATTCTCCTAAGCTTTAAAGATACCTGAATACGTAATAAGATGAGGTGCCGGTTTCGCACCCCGAAACTAGGATATCTAATTTTAGAATATCCCTCTCCAGCTTCTGTTACTTCAGACCATGAGACCCAAATTTCCAGCTCAAAGAGAAGGCTTCAAAATCGGGGAATAATTTTCCAATAAACTAGAGATAATTCCACGAACCGGGAAGATGGTGTCCGAGTTGGATTTGCGCACGGAGAGGGAGGTTACAAATCAACCAGGAGCTGACGAACCGCCGCGTACTCCTAGACAGGGAAGAAGCCAAAGTGGTCACTATCTACTCTTACGATGGAATGACCTGCCCAGCTGGAGGCAAGACAATGAATATCTCCTCTCTGGATATCGGCCCTCATCTGGATCATTCTGGAAGTCCCTAAACAGCTTGCAATACATCCACAATGAGACTGTGAATATCTACTCCCATCTGCTCGGCGCAGCTCTTTTTGCGACTCTTTCAATCTGTGTCTACGCAGGAATACGTAACAATCACATTGCAATTCAAGTTGGAGACGCACTTGTCTTTGCAGCATTCTTCCTCGGAGTGGTCCTATGCTTTTCCTTCTCGGGCTTTTTTCACATTCTGTCTAATCATTGCGAAGAGGTGGCGGCTTTCTGGAATCGATTAGACTATCTGGGAATCGTTATTCTCATGTGGGGATCGATAGTCCCTTCCGTCTACTACGGATTCTATTGTGATCCAAATCTGCAGAGACTATATTGGGCTGTAGTCTCTGTCTTGGCTGTGGCTTGCGCCGCAGCAATCTTGGCCCCAAGGTTTCAACATCCAACCTTCAGGCCATACCGAACTTCGATGTACGTGTCATTTGGCCTTTCAGCCATGGTATTCATCACACATGGGCTTATTATTTGTGGATGGGAGATCCAGAACCATAGGATGGGTCTCGATTACATGCTAACGATGGCAATGCTCAATCTCCTTGGAGCAGCAATTTATACCGCAAGGATTCCAGAGAGATGGTACCAACTGCGATACGACATTTACGGGTGTAGCCATCAGGTATTCCATTTCATAGTTATCTTTGCTGGTCTGACACACATGCTTGGATTGCTAAGTGCATTCGGCTTTATTCACTCGCAGGCTCAGTCCTGTACTTGAAGACCGCTGAGCACAATTACACGTGATTTCCTTGAGGAGTTAGCCTCTAAGTGAATATGGAAGGAAGCGAGATTAAAGGGCGAGGAATAATTAAATGATTTAATATAGTTCTTTGACTATCTTGAATTGAATTTCCCTATCTTTTGCGGCGTAATCTAAGCCTTGTGAAGCAGGCGCGGTGCCATGTGTAATCGCTCGTCAAATCAAATGGAGCATTGCACCTCGCATCACGTGCGTCTGTAGTTATGAGGTAGTTCGTGAATATTATCTGTGCTATCCAGAGGCATGACTAGCACTACGAGCTGCGTATTTTACCCTGCCTTGACCCCCGCCAGAACTGTTTGAGTGGTTCTGGTGTCTTACAAAAGCAGATCTAAGCGAGAACATGGGGCAGAAACAGGGGGCAGAAACAGGGGGCAGAGACCGGGGGCAGAACTAAGGGAGCTAAAACATGCCCCAAATAGAGGGATGTGTAGGGATCCTGTTTTGGTACCTACTGTCTCTTGATTGGCTCTAGAGGATCTAAGCGTATAAATTTGGTATCATGGAGAACTTTCCTGCCTTAGTTCCTATATTTTGAAGAATTTCGGTTGATAATAATTTAAAGGCTTGAAGTTCATTCATACGAACTAAAATGCTCTCTCTATCGCCAGCGGGGCTACTTCCGACTGCAGGACACCCAGAATTGGCAGAAATGGAAACTTCAATTACTGTCAATCATCCCTATAATTCGGCGAAACGAACACGCGAACGATCAAAGCTCGACCCGGAAACGATGGCACAGATATGCGGGAGCGCAGAAATCTGGCCTACCTACCCATCCCCACTATGCTCGGAAACCAAGGCAAAGGTCAATGTCTCTTGTATCAATTGCGATTTTGAAGACAAGAGAGACTGGCAAGGGAGGATTATGGGCAGTGGGTTTCACGGGGCTCTCAGTGCTCTTCTTACTAGCTGGAGCTGTATCATGAAGTTGATCAGATTGGTCTGATCTTTGATTTCAAGGACAGCAATAAGAGGGCTGGGGGTATGGTCATAAGGATTTCATATAAAGAGATCGAGGACATCGTCACTAGCAAATTCATCATGATGGAAGGGGTACTCCTGAGCGCGAATACGATCAAAACGGTTGGCGTGGACGGCAAATGGAGGAAGTGGTATCTATGGAACCTGCCAAGGCCAATTCTCGAGAATTGATGCTAGACTTGATGAGGGATTGACTTCTATATTTTTCATTTTGAATGCTTGATATGTCTTCTCAAAACATTGTATTACAGTAGCATCAGCACAATTTCAACGCAGAAAGTAAGGTATGACACGGCACAGCAGCTCCCAATGCCAGCGTCCCTCTTCTGATTGAAGTGAAGCATGTTCCGGCCAACAATCCCTACCCGCTCCCATCCTCAGCTGCCCTGTCCCCAGTTGATGTTGAGCCCGTGCCCCACTTGGACTGACGTGGTGATGGAGATGCGCATGTCCTCAGGGGCACAAATCTGCTACCAAAAGGCTGAGGGAGCTGAATACTGGCGCAGGTACTTCCAAGCTTGGGGAGTTTCTCTCGCTTTTTTTTGGCCTTGAATCCAACTTTAAATACAGGGCAGTTACCATAACAAATTCTACCAATGCCGAGGAGAATGGCAATATATGAAGTAGGTCTTTTACTCGCCAGCAAACCCAAGCGAGAACAGGGGGCAGAGACAGGGGGCAGAGACAAGGGGCAGAGGAAGATCTCCATATTTACCAGTAGTGCCAAACTAGATGGGAACTTCTTGGGGCAGATTCTGTTTATTTTTTGTCGACATTTGCTTTCCATTCTCTAATTATAGAAATCCTTGCTTTCCCCAAACTAAGAGTTTGGTGTGACCTTCACTTCTGACGACATCGTCTCTGTGTCTATGCTCTGGCAGAGGGGTATTCCGCAAGTCAGACTATTTATGGTTGCCACTGCTCCGGCGAACTGTGAGGATTAAGCCATCATGCCGATTATTGTGTGGACTAATATCTGCAGGGTTTGCGACTGGTATCTCTCCTGGCTCATCGGTTTCCAGGGGCATAAGCTTGCCTGGTGTGACATCACACTTACGGGTCTGGGGATTGGCGATAAAATTTTCCTCGGAATTTGCAATTTGCCTTTGCCTTTCGGGGGTTTCTGTGGGAGTTTTCTCGCCCGTCGGAAGCTGACCCCTTTGGAATACGGGGCGCAAGAAGCCGTTAACACTCCCTTTAGCAACATAGTGTATCCAGTATGTATCGTAAGTCTTATGACCAACAAATTCCATCCGCTCGGCGTTCGAATAACCACGATCTTAAACTTAATTAGCTGATGGTAATCTGGATATGATGAGAATCTCACTGTTTGTGCGTGTCAATCCTACGCCTCTAAAGTCAAATGCGGTGATATTATTATAGCAGGGTAGTTGGGCTGCCTTCTTCATCTGTCTAGAGAACAAGCTTGGCTCTTGGATTGCTGTGGTAGGGCCGGGGTATGTAAGCACCTTTGAAATAGGCAGCTGTAGCATGTGGGTGGCCCATTCCAAGATCAGGCGATTGCAATGTGGGATTTCCAGGTTAAAAATCTCGTCGACCGTGTCGCAGTCCTTAAATGCTCTACTGACTAGGGACATGGCGAAAAGGAATAAAATAGGATTTTGCGAGTTATGGATTGCTTTGACATGTTCTCTTTTTATGTCCATTTGGATCTCAGGCTTCCCGTCACGGCCCCATCTGACTAACATTATCATGTCCTGTCAAGTAGTGTTAGCTTATTAGATCTCATGTTCAATTCGCTGAGTACCATATTAACGTAAGATACTTACATGGAAGCGTAACCCCTTTTTAATAACTCCTTGAGCTGAACGTTCAGAGCTTGAAGGTTTGATCTCTTCAAGGCCGTCACTTAGCGTAGCCTGAGAAGCAGGAATTTGCATATTGGAGCGTCGACTGTATTCTTGAGGTATTTGCGTTATGCAAATTGCTTTTATGGGGGTTATTGAATGATGACAGATGGAAGTGCGATGAATGGGGGCGGATGGAAATGATGAAGATGGAAGACGGAAGATAGATAGGGTTATATAGACATGAAAGGATGAGTTGAGCATCACCACAAACTGGTCGCAGGGTAGAACTTGCCCCTCTGACCCACATTACGTCAGTAGAGCAAATACTGCTGCAGCCCAAGCGGGTCCAGCATTATCCCTTGCTTGAATACCGTGGTCTAAGGGTGAATAAGTCCACCCCCTGAGGGTTGATGCTTCTAGAGCTTTCTACATATAAAGTTAAGGAAAGCAGCTCGCTTATTGGCTTAAAAGCCTTGCTGCGTCTGTGCTGCCATATCCTCAAGGGGTGGACTTATTGATCCTTAGACCACAGTATGCCTCGTGTTGGCTGATTGCCGTACCCAAAGGGTCAGCATGAGATAATCATTAGCATCACCTCTTTCTTCGGCGTAATCTTGCCGCTGCATAAATGTCATGACGATCACACGCATACTCATTCTGAACTTTGTGCAGCTGATCGCGCGTTTATGTTGCCTGCATGAATGTGCTACCTCCTTGAAGCCAGGCTAAACCTTCCCCCCACTTCTCCTCGGTGTAATTCAGTTGTTGGATAACAGCAGGATCTTTGACGTAGTTATGTGCGACTTTCCCGGCGCTAAAGTCCTCTAACTTAGGAGAATGCAAGTTGCAGTATTATGACTCTGCAGCAACCTTACCGGGGAAATTCAGGCAACGCAGTGGCAAGGCAGTGGCAACACAGAATAATCTCGGCGGCGAAGCTATGTTGATGACGACGTGTGACATGGGCTAGTATACTTCTCGAGCTAGTATGCATCTCGAGCTTCAAGTTATTGGGAACCTTTAATCCACCCCTAAGTATGAGAGATACATGCAATACAAGGTGAGGATTCGCGACGTTAGCCAAAGGAGTTGTAAAAGCATTGGAAGAGGGTAAATTCTCACGGCAATTTAGCAGTACCTGTTTCGTATTGCTCTCCCGCGTTGGAACCTACATCTCCAAACAATAGAGAGCAGGAACAGGGAACACTATTGAGATCCTACCTTCGTCCAAGTCATTCCCTAAAATTTTGAGATCTGCTTCTTATGATGCATTAGCTAAAGACAGAAAAGGTGGTTTGAGGCCGAGTGAGGTTCAAGGAAATAAGGAGGACCAAACTGAGGAGCCCAGATCGTCTCTGCCTCTTCCCTCGAGCCAATTTTGGCTCCAGAGCACTAAAATAGCACCACTAAAGGAGCCCATTTTGGCCACCATAATCGTCTGTCATCCATACATGTCGGCAGCAATGCGTCGTCTCATGGCTTGTGAGTATTTCCAGGATATTGGTTAACAGCGTACACTCCAGCATTGCGGACTTACTGTGAGAGTACAGCCACATGGAATTTCTCTGTCTCTCAGAATAGAGAGCCCGTGTTGCTTGAGACCGGCGGCAACCTGCTAGCAAGCTGCTTAGGGACTGCCCCAGCTAGCATAGCACACTACGCTTTCTAGTTGATGTGATGACCACAAATGAAGCAAACTCATCTTTCCGGCGAAGATGTCATTCCATTAATGCGGTGAACAGAAAGGCTTCGTAGAGTGACTAGACTCTCGATGCCCCAATTTGACCTTCAAATATCGGTGAGGGTGGCCTGGCGATGCAGCTTCCTGAACCCATAGCTAGTCATGAATAAAAGTTTGAAAGCTCTTCCCGTTTAATCTCTGTCTCGTCCAAGCCTTGCCAGACCTGGTAAGGACTGGCTCTGTGTCCGCATTCTCATTGGTATGAGTGTAACATCACCCAGTTTTCCACTTACTAGCTTTGGGGGCATTGCAATCTCACTACTGTTAGGCCTCACCACAATCGCCGCTTTGTCATCCCAATTCGCCTCGGAACAAGGCTGCAATTAGACTTCATGATACAAGGATTCGAAGTTGTATGAGGCATGCCAAACCCGCGGTGCTTTGTTCATACCAGGGTTCGCGAATTCCAAAGACGTTTATAAAAGAGCCGAATCTGGCTCCGCCAACGCTGGATGCCCAAAGCAGGGTGCCTAATAATGGCCCCCTTTGCTATTATTATCCTGATATGTTTCCGGTGCCTCGTTCTAGCGTCCTTTCATGAGTACATATATCGTTTCCAACATTCCATCATGCAGAAGTTTACTCCAACAGAACAAAGCGTTTCCTTCGAAATATCTACATATACCACCGAAAATGGGTCTGAAGGAAGAATTCACGTTTCTACACAACCTTGGCTTGAATGTGACACTTTTTGGCAAAGACCTTAAGAAATGTCACAGGGGACCTGGAGATCGCAACTTCTTTGTTGTCGTTACCAGATCAGATGGAGATAAACTCCATTATCAGGACAACATTCCAGAAGAAGATCTGAGTAGACTCAAGAATTGGATCAGGTGCGGAGATCCAACCGGCTTAACTGCTGAATGGAAGGAAGTTCACGTTGGTCACAGCAAATGGAAAGCCTATCTCGCTGGAGAGAATCAAGAGATAGACTGCTCCAGGGTGATGGATGAAATGTTTGTCAATGAGGGAGGAAAGACTTACACTTACGCCCGCACCGGAGAGGCCAAGGGGGTCAAGATCACCCATCCAGAAGATCAAATCAGACTAAGTAATATCCTATCATCTTTTTATAAGCTAGAGAAGCTAACCAGTGTTCAGGTGAGCATGCCGGAAAGCTCAACAGTGAGGCCAAGGGCTTTTCTATCCCTAGTGGCCTCACCACCGCAGAACAAGACATTTACAATCAAGCTGGCAAAGTCAACTCCGGAAAGGCACCAGGTGTTGTGGTTATAACGGATCTAGCAAAAGACTATGACGACTTGGCAGCAATGGTTGTGCTAAAGGAGCTTCATCGTCTTGGATTCGTGCGCCTCGAAGCATTCATCGCAAATCTGGAACCATCCCGTAAACGCGCAATCTACGGACGAGTAAACTTGGACTCCGTCGGCCTTCAGGACGTTCCAATTGGCGTTGGCACTAAAGCAAGCACAAAGAAGCATGAAGAATATAAATACGAATTCGACAGCCCCCTTATGCCTGACGAGAAAACCTTCCAGCCTAACAAAGACAACTTTTTTGAAGACGGGTCTGAACTTCTCGATCTAGTATTTAACCGAGCTATTGAAGAAGATCGGAAAGTACATCTCCTCCTCATATCCTCTTTGACCGATATTGCCGAGTACACGGACACGGAAGACCGCCTCAAGACCTTCCAGAAAGCAGTCGGGAGAGTCTATATGCAAGGTGGATATTCTATCTCTACCGAGGGCATTCCGACCCCGCGAGGTGACGCGGCTAACAACACGTTCGACATGCCAGCTGCGGAAAGGTTTCACCCACGCTTGGAGAATATCCCTTCTGATGTATATACTAAAGTTGCCGCATACGCAACAAATATCCCAGCAAGCATCTTTAACGACCTAGGAGATACTAAGCATCCTATTGGCAAAGATCTCCAAAACCGCTATCAGAGACAAGGAGTCCAATTCTACAAGACAGCATGTGGGCCTAAACCTGTTAATGGCATCACCCAGGAGAAGTTCCTACACAACCTTAGTAGTTTCTACGAAAAGCACCCTCCAGGAAAACAGACATCAGAGAAAGGAACACCGCTCCCCGAAGATGGAACGCCACTTCCTGATCCTGGTAAGGATTTTGATCCGAACGAGAAATTTAATCCTGACAAGTACGAAATCATTCCTTATTTGACTAAGGGTCTCATGTATGATGCGCTTCCTGCTCTTGCAACTGGCGGTGACCATCTTGTCGATATACTAGGTGTTCTTGATACCGAGAGTATGGCGAACCAGACTTCGATTCATAAAGTCATTGGGACACCGAAGCAAGACGATCTCGATGCCAATCCTAACATTGACTCAAAACGAATGGCGTTTGTGGTCTCGACAATTTTGAAGGGTGGGCTGTATGATAGTGTACAAAACAGTCCTGGGTCGCAGCTCGAGTAGTAGTTCCACCACGGTTACAATTGTAAATGGTAATTACAAGGCTCGATGAGGGAGGAATGTGGTTGGTTGCAGATGAAGTTTGGGTTTCTTTTTATTTCATTCCATGTTTCTTTTTGTTCGAGTCGAAAATAAAATAACCTACAACTCCTTTACTTATATTTACACGGTGTGTATTGCACTATTTGATAGGGAGAGTCCTCCTTCGTTACCGAACATTCGGTTCCGGTTTCCCAAGTGCGAGATGCCCCTATCCCTGTGTGCTTGATTGGCGAGTTCTTACATATGCAACTTAATGAAAGTCTTTCTTCAATGTGTAGAAGCCACCTATGCACTTTAATTTCTTCAAATGGCTGCATCGGCCATGTGAAAGTGGTGGAAATAGCGACTTGCAATAAAACTTTTTTTTCTTAAAGCACAAAAAACCCCCTATACAAACCACATTCTCTTGCCAAAATATGCGCAAAAAAACCCTCCGTGGAAATTCACAATGGTGCAATTTGTGAGGGGAAGATGTAGGGCCTAGGCCAGCAAATACCCAAAGACCTCTACCAAGGGAGCAATGGCGATGTTCTGTTCCCAGTTTGACAAAGACTCACCAGGAATTCAGGATGGATAAACGACTTCTTTTAATGTTCTAACTTACGAGATGTGGCGGTCAGGATGGAGAGAGTATCGTCGTTTGCGTTCTGGAATTTGCTGTGCGGGATGCAGAGCGTTTCGAGTTCCGAGCCAGCTCAAGCCTCGTAGCAGTACCAAAGTGAAGTTGAACACGTAGGGACAATTATATAACTATTGCTTGGATGAGGCTCCTCACTAAGATGCATGAGAATGGATGTGCTAGCGAAATAATCTGCATAAAAAGATTGCATGTGCCCCGTTTGTGCATATTGTTTTCAATGAGGCGAAAATGAGGCGAGCAGACATGCAGCTGTCGCCCGCCACTTTACAAAGCTAACCATTTCGAAAGGCTGATACTAGGTAGCAAGAGTAGCGCTCCGACGTCATTGAATCAATCCAGACTATGCAGGTAAAATAGTCCTTACGATGAACCTCAGTTTGTCCGTCCCACTCCACCTTGACATCGGCGTGATATTTGCGAACCGACTAGGCCTCCGCAAAAAAGCCGTTTTCGACCCCGCCACGGCGTCGATCGGTTGATTGGTCCGCTTAGTCGGATGTGCAAATGCCTGCGCTTCGATTTCAGGAGGGACCGTTTCTGGTACCCTTTCTCAAGGTCCACCTCCACTTCTGCCGCGTTCTACTTAACAAGAGTAACTTCTCATTATAGTCCTTGCTGCGTTCGAGGAGGCATCAATCTCTGGCTTTTACCATAATATAAAACTGCTTCATGTCCGCTTCCATAAGTGCAGTTAGTACTAATAGATCGCCATTTAATTCAGATGTACAATAAATAAGTCTGCTATCCTTCGGCTTACACATGACAAGTACCATATATCACTTTCCGGATATATGACTAGCACATCAGGTAAGGAACTCGGATTTGACTCTCCTCGGCCTCCAAAGTCGCCAAAAATGATCGGGGAGCCGAAGGTGGACCCCACGAGCCATTCGGGCGTGCGAGTACTCGACAAACGAATACGGAGCGGAAGGAGTAAAAGCAGTGAACTAATTATGGAATTTGAGGCGGACTCAAGAAGGGAATCATTGCATTGTATTTAGCGTTGTAAGTCATTGTCTAGCTTATTGCATTTTCGATTGACAATTAGTCCTTGCAAAACCCATATTCTAAAGGATATTAAGTACTGACATTGAAATTTTTTTTTCAAATCGTTTGAAAGAGTAGATCCCACTCCTTCTCTTGACCATCTATACCCACTGTTTTAATGGCATTCATGAGGTGGCCCCCCATAATAATAGACTTGCTCGAGATGACTTCTTCGACCTCTTTATACGAGAGCCTTAAGATCAAGCTTGCAGATATCTTATGAAGTCTTCCAACACTCAGGATATGACCTTGATCAGGATTACCATCCCAGTCTAGTTCAATACAACAGTTATCACAGATAGTTAGTAGCCTCATCAATGGCGTGTTCCGTTTTATCAGCTTGTTCTTGTACTTAATCCTTTTGAGAAAAGCATTGAGAGACCCGGTAATTCCCTTGCCTATAATCCACCCCTGCCAGTCTCTCTCTTCTTTAAAATCGCAATTAACACAAGAGACTTTGATCTTCGCTTTGGTTTTAGACTTTACGCTGTCACAGTTCTTTGCTACGATGGCCAAGTTGAGCTTCGATTGTTCAAGGTTTTGTGGCGTCAAATCGTAAGGAGGACAGTGGGCATGAACTGAGATTTCGTTTGAAGCCGATTTAGAGAGTAGGAGTTGTTGCGACGGTACTGGAGAAAGCATCTTGATGAGTGGACAAGATTTGGGACTTTCTCAAACTCAGGCTACCCTATGGTTCATCAATCATCCGAACCTTCCTTTGACTTATATATGATTGATTAGTTGGCTTTGTCAGCATAGATCAATATAGGCCTGAAAAGTGTACCTTCATTCTGTTTAAAGTTTACGTATTGATAGTCTAAAAATAAGTGTGAGGCTGGGCGAGCTAAGAGCCAGAAATGTATCCTTTAACGCTGGTTTTGTAAAGCGGGTCCAGGATCTGATTTGGGACCCTTCTAGGTGTAAGACATATATCTATTCCGGAAAAGGCCATTCGAACAGAACAACTGCACATACCACATAAAATGGATCTAAAAGAAGAATTTAGTTTCCTCTACAGGCTGGGTCTAAGCGTGGCCATTTTTGAAAAAGACCGTAAGAAATTTGGTACCTGGTGAAGTGGAAAGGATTTCCGCACGAGGGCAATACGTGGCAGAAGCGGAAGGACATAAGCTTAGAGCTTGTCGAAGGGTTTGAGGCGACCTATCAGGGGAACCATTTGGGCGTGCGGCTACTCGAGAAGCGAGCACGGAGAGGAAAGGTTGAATACCTTGTTGAGTGGAGGGGTCGTCCGGGGAGCGAGAATTCATGAAGCTGCCATCAGCCGTGAACGAATTATGGAGTTTGAGGCTAACTAAAGGGAACCATCGCCTCTATTATGTCAGCAAAGTAGCCTGAGATGGGAACTCCGCCAATGACAGACACAGACACTGCTTACCCCGCAATCCAGCCATGCCTGTCCTGTATATTAACTGGTAACGCGCGCACCGCACGCCGAAACGGTGGGTAGGTAAGCTAGGGGCAAGGGGAGTAGAAACCTAGACAGTAGGGTTGTTAGAATCAATTTTGTTGCATGAGATATAAGGACAGAATTTCGTTCAGGTATCTATGACGCTAACCACGTGATTTAACTAGACCATGATTACTAATGCGAGGAATGACTCACCAACTTCCCTGAAGATTCAAGCTGGCTTCACTCCTCCAACTCTCATCAAGTTGTTTAATTATGACTCAACGAAAATCTCTTCAAATCCAGCTCCTTTCTGTCCCCGATTGCCCGTTGGTTGAATCGGCTCGGAGTGCGCTGAAGAATAGTCTGGCCCAAACTCATATCGATACCGTCGTTGAGGAACTGGTTGGTGACTATAGTTCTCCAACCATTCTTGTCGACGGATTTGACGTCACGGGGCGGCCACGAGAGCCAAAAAACCAAGCGTCATGTCGACTTGACCTTCCCACTGAAGAGCAGATTCTGGTTGCTCTTCGAGGCCTCTCAGTGCTCAGTTGTGAGCGCTCACTCACAGGACGGCTTCAAGCAGCTACATTCCGCATTCTTTTACAAACGGTCAAGCCTGTTTCCGTGGACTATCTCGCGGCAAAAATGGATGTCCCCGATAGCATTACCAGTGGTATCGAGGAATTGCAGAGATCTGCGCACATACGACTCGATGCCAATGGCTGTATTATTGGTGCTCTCGGATTGAGCTTGAGTACTACGACACACGAGTTATCAATTGGTGGCTCAAGATTCTGGGCCTGGTGTGCATTTGATGTGATTGGAATTTTCGGGGCCATACGTGCGTCTGGACTCGCTCGGTCCGTGGATCCATGTAACGGCGAACATATACTCTTGGAATTTGCCGATGGCATTCCTCAGAATAGGAAATATATAGTATTCATGGCTGATGTACAAAGCAGTAGGGCTCTATGTGAAGATTGGTGTTCCAAAGTCAATTTCTTCACTTCTACAGAGTCAGCAGAAATGTGGGCTCAGATAAATGGGTTGGCTGGCTCTCTCGTATCAGTTGGCAATCTCGTACCTGTCGCCGTGGAGGTATGGTCTAGGCTCCTTACAAAAGGTGAGGAATTATTGATACCTGGGACCACAAAGGAGCATAGGGACGCTTCAGGTGCAGGTACGTATCCCACTCAATGAGCACGTCCTACATCTGCATAATAAAATACTGATTCAGATACATACAGAATAGATTGAATAAGCTACGACACTGGGAGTAAATCGGAACTTCAAACGAGCGGACTTACGACACTCCTGAACGAGCATGAATCAGCTTTAAAGGGCGGCAATGAAACACATGGAACAGAGAATATAAAGATGCTCGTTTGCGTGATTGGTGGTATTGTTATCTTATTGATTGTGATTTGTTTTCTACCTCTCGGTGTGCTCCTTCCACCTGATTATTGGATTTCTCTTGACCTTCTGCGTTGACGCTTGTTGAATGAGTGCCTAAGGACAGCGGAATATGTGTTGTTAACAGAGCAGGTCACGGGTCAGATCACCAATCATTCTCATAGATTGGTAGCGGAAGAGTTACTGTTCTAAGACTGTAAGTACAGGTGCTTATATGCATCTACATGCAATAGGCAGAAGTAGGCAACAAAGGAAACAGATGAGTCAATCATCATGTGATAGAGTCCCGTGACTCATGGCAAGAGAGTACCAAAGAGGTCAAAACAGCTCTCCGTATTCTAACACACGCGTAGGGATGCATGATGTCACTCAACATCCAGTATCTCCAACCCGAGCCTCGTCTTGGCATTTCGGGAAGACTGCCGTACACGCTACCGCACAAATGACGCAGCATCCTAATGATCAATTTGCTCCTGCAACATGTGCAGCTTTCGCTGCGGATATAAACCCAAAAAGTGTGTCTACCAACTTTAACATCAACCCATCTCGCTTTAGAGTGCCTCCAGCGGAGATAAGATCCCAGAAATCACGGCCCAACGAGTTCTCGCTTTCTCTACGTCTTCTTTCAATACCACTGGGCCAATTCTTCCAGGTGGCAAAGGATGCCTCGACCGAGATGGGCACTTCGCCTAGAAGCATTTGCTTGGCGCAACTTGATGGATTTGGGCATGTTCCTCCATCGACTTCACTCTCCTCGTCCATTGTCACCTTCATTCCGCAGAAGCATTCCAGTCACTGTATCCCCTCGAAAGGGAACTATCAATCTGCTATTCTACACCCCTAGAGACTATCCGCAACGCCATAGCGATAACGTATCCTCGAGGTATCCTGTCCTGGCAAACTTCCACGGCGGTGGATACACGATTGGTAAGGCTAGTGATGATGCTCGTTGGGCTACTGCAGTCGTGGAAATTGTGGAGGCCGTGGTCGTCAGCGTTGAGTATCGCCTGGCACCGCAGTACCCCTTCCCTACAGCTGTCGAGGATGGTGTTGACGCCATTCTGTATATCCTACAGAATGCAGAGCAGCTTAACATCGATGTTGATAGGATTGGGGTGAGCGGCTTCTCATCTGGGGGCAATATGGCATTTACCGTGCCGCTAAGGCTCCAGAGCGAGATATGTCGTCGCATGGAGCGCAGCAATGAAGGACAGCTGGCAACTTACCTACCAAGGAGCGATGTCAGGCTAGCGGTCATTATGAGCTGGTATCCAACTACCGACTTTGCCACGAACACCAGGGTAGAGCGCAGAAAAACCAACATCCGACCCGATAAAGAGCTTCCAAAATTCTTTACACAACTCTTCGATGCCTCCTATCTCTATCCGCCTCACAGCGCCTCTCTATCCGACCCATACCTCTCTCCAGGTGTTGCCCCGGATGACATGCTGAGAGCGCTGCCCAATGACATTATCATATATACCTGTGAATGGGACGGATTGCGAGCAGAGGCCGAGAGGTTCAAAGAACGCCTAACGCAGGCTCTAGAGAAGAGGGTGCGGTACAGGATGGTAGTCGGGGTGTCCCACGCCTGGGACAAAAGCCCGAATCCGTTCAAAAGAAGCTTTACGAGAGATGATGCGTACAGAGAAGCCTGCATTGAAGTGAAGAGAGTATTCAATAGTAATGAATGACAGGGCACGTCTTCGATCTTCCATTCATGGTTCTCTCCCTTAAAACCTCCTCCGCACTTGTCGAAAGCTTTGTGCAAGGTGTCCCCAGTACACATGAGTGAGCCTTATTCCACCCGCATGTGTCCCAATCATTAGCAACGTCTGTGTCGTCCTTGTTGTCGACCTTCCTTCATGTTCCCCGAAGGTGTCGAAGTCTTCAACGTGGCATCTGCAACACCTTCTTCATATGTGTATGCACTCCATTGTCTATATTGTAAGCAGACTCGTGTTCATCCTTGTCCTAAGAAGACTGGACCGCCTTTCATATTCTCTTCCGCATAAAGAAAAGAGCTAGTGGATTTCGTATGCGTATCTGCAAAGTATAGGAGGATAAACTCGGCGCAGCTTTGCTACTATAATGGAATTTGGAGGTTAAAGGATGCCATTGGCCACGCTCTCTTAAGAGAGGGGTTAGCCGTCGTCTAGTAAGTGTACATGCCCTTGCGCCAGTAACTACAACATAACTTTCGAGCTTATAGACCAGCACCCAACAAAAATTGAATTTGATTCTCCTGGATACGAATTTGCTCAAATCAAGTAAAGTGATCAGGGCATTGAGGTCGCTAGACACGAGTGCGAAGTATAGCAGGATTGCGGCACGTTTCTTCTGCTCATTGACTGTCAGAGCTTAGATCTAGCACGGCCAATGCGGCTGGCGGTGTCTAGTGTTTGGTGTGGCCAGCATTTAAGGCGTTCGAGTGGACATGGGCTCGCGACTTTTTTGCAGGACCTCTAAGCTCAACATTTCTAAAGTTGTTTCCACGTCAGAGGGAGTTTTGATGCGGTGTATCAGGCCAATCACCGCGTACAAATGACAAATAGATTGTGTGGGAGATGCGCAACCCTTATGCTTTATACGTCATCAGGATAATTTGATGACGGAGCGCTAAAAGCTGGGAATTATATAAGAGCCCTCTTTCCTTCTCCTTGTCATGATATTTTCTACCCACCACATCACAAAATATCCACATCCGAGCAACATCACTTCTCGCATATACTTACATTCCATATATTATGGCTGGCTGCGACTGCAAGGACTGTTGCTCCGGCAACTGCAATGGCGGCTGCAACTGCTCGTGTTGCGGGGTAAGTTTTTCAATTACAGACTTATCACCAAACATATCTAAATCCTTTGCATAGTGATGAATAGGACAGAAGTCGGGGAGGTCGACCTCTGTCTGGACTTCCTTTCGACGGGTCTTACGGCGGGCCAGAGGATAGTTTTGAGCGGAGGATTCCGGAGGCACGTTGGAGTAAAATGAATCTACGAGTAGATTATATTCTCAATCGTACACAATATATAATTTCTATTACGGGCATCTCTTTGCCTTTTTGATGTCTTCAGTGAAACTTGGAAGGTTCTATTTCCCTGCCTCTTATCGAATTATCGTAAGAGGTCTCATGGTAGGCATGCACTGCTGAGATGCAATTCCAAATATTAACCAGAGGTACTGATGAAGCATGCCGTATTTTCGATCGGCTGAAGTCGGCGACTAATTTACAAGGTTCAACATGACTGACATCATGCCTCAAAAGAAACGTCATGGGGAAGAATTCGACACGATCGCACCACCTCGAGCTGTCCCTCAGCTTTGTTCTTCGGAGTTGTACATCCCCAAGCAACTGCTCATTCTTGAGGTAAATACACCGACACTTCCAGCCCCCCACTGAAAGGTATTGTAAGGGTCCTAAACCCATTCTCTGGAAGACGTATATACTCAAGGAACTCCTTATATAAGAACTTTGCTACGGACACATTGTCTGTGATGACAACGGCTCCGCGTTTCAGCCTTGGTTGGACAATCTTGAGGGTAGGAAGAGCTAGAGGTGTCCAGACTGTGTGATATCAGCGTATGCTTAGGATACCATTGAGTTAAAGAGAATGAGGTTAGGGAGTCACATACTATCCAGTAGCAGCATGTCAATTTCCTCTGGCATGCCCTCAACTTTCAGCGTTTCCAGCAGATCTCCCTCGCGAAGCTCAATCCACGGTTCCACTTCATCTCCTGCCTCCTTCCAATATTCCCTTGCTCTGACTGCCTTGTCGTGTTCCTTTTCTGTAGCAATCACCTTCCCTGCGGTTGTGGTAGCTCCAAGAGAAGCCTTCCCTGAAGACACATTCTGACCCACAGCCAATGCCAAATATATCGTCGAGACCCCAAAACTAGTCCCCGCCTCAACCACGTTGCAAGCTCCCAAACTCCTTGCCAAGAGATAGATAAAGCGACATTTGTCGGCATCTAAAGCAACAAATTTGTCCTTCATGTGCGCTTCAGCCTTAGGGGACCATATCTCACCGAACATCAAGAAGCGAACAAGTCGAGATCCGTAAAAGAACATCTGAGAGAAGGACTTCTCTTGGGCTTCCGACAAGGTGTGCAGCCTCTGAAGAAGTTGGTGCACCCTTGGGCTTGCTGCGACGGTTGTGGGTGAATTAGAAGTCATGATGGAGAGAGTGAGAATGGGGAGATGTAAACTATGCGTTAGAAACTTCTTAATATCATGAAGGGCGAGGCATTATATGGGTTCAAGGTGGATCGCCCTCCCACTGCGGGGTACAGCTTTTGGCACTGGAATATACGTCAGCCTTATTTTTGGGAGCGAAATCCTTGCGCCTCCTGTGGTAAGATAGAGCATGGTGTCGCTAATTGGCTAACTTTGCATTTGTCAGCGATAGAACAGTTTGCGTTTTTTTTGCGTCGCCTTCGACATGAGTGCATTGTGCCGACCACGAGTCAACTAGAGCTAGGTGGAGATAGCGACGAGTTGTTTCGAAGGGAACAAAAATAGCCGGTGATCTACGTCTCACCCACCGCGGACAACCTTGACTGTCGCCTCCTTTGTCGAGGGCAAGGCATCTGAGAATGCGCACAATGTGCTCAGAAAGTTTGATGATGATGAAGGTCTATTCCGCCCGGCTAAGCCTAAAGGGCACTAGTACTATTTACATGGGTTCGATTCCTCCAGTTCCGCCATGGTCTCGTGACAGCCCCTACGCTCGCTTTGAACGGTTTTTGTTCTAGCCTTTGATTCTATAATTCGACGCTGCATTTGATGACGCTAAGAGAAACCGTCCAAATATCTGTACACAAAGATTATTGGTTGAAAATCCCAAATGACGTAGCCAAAAACGTGGGGAAAGGTTTTGGGCAGGTGCGGGTTTGAAGATGGGGGCTGACTCAGTCCATTTGGGATCTTGAAGGAACGGCGGTCGGCAACTAAGGCACTAGAGGTAATTATTGTCTTAGATATATCCTTTGCAATTGATCCTCAGGCGCATACAATACCTCAATAATCTGGAGACGACAGACTGCACGAAATCAATCATCGACCAGTTTTGCATGGAGACAGCCGCCCTCAAGCATCAGGAATAACCTTCTTCTCGATCTAAATGATGAGCAACTCCCTGGATGAATGATAACCCCTTACGAGCTTTCACTGCCGATCACGACGAATCAAATCCTCGACTCTCAACACCCCATGTTAAAGTCGTCGAGGCTGGCGGCATCCTAAAGTAATTTCTATGTGAGACACATCCATACCAACAACGCGAAATCCCCTCATCTAAGGAGACGGGGTCGCTGGCGGGAATAAGACATTTATGATGAACCTATCATGGATCCAGTTAAGCCTGACCCAGCATTCCAAATGCGGTTAGCATGTTAGGTTTGTCACATGACACAGACTCTCAAGGTTCGTATGGGTTGAGTTGTTGTGGAGTCATAAAGTGTCCGGCTGACTAATACAATGGGTCATCCCTCCCAACAAAGGTTTCGACGCTGAAAGAGTCGAGAAATTCACAAGTCTCTGCAAAAGGGTGGAATACAGTAAACAGCCATGCCGTCGTGTTGTGAATCTTCTAAACCGTCATTGTCTTCTCTGAACAACTGCCATTCCCCTTCCGATCCACTTAAACGCCGAGCGCGGGTCACTTCGTACTTTTCTTCTCTTTCGCCAGTCTTGTCTGCACTTCTTCACAGCTCGTGCTGCTGGCTTCCAGTGGGTTACACCTATTCTCGCACACTGCTCCTTCCAACTTTGACCTCGCTCACGATCATTAACTTCATCCAGACTCTACTTGACCTAACAACTCTTGGATCTGCATCTGCTGCAGCCTTCAACCACCTTCGGCCTGTTTTCTTGGCCGTCACGCTCTTGGTTCTTCTTGACAGTATTCGTCGACAAGGTCTCAATCGCCATAACTTGGTTCGAATACTTCTCTCGGGACTGGTCTTGATTTTCCCAAGGGCCTTTGATTACTACCAGCAAACCGTCACGACTAATCTGTCGAAGAAAAGCTGTCACTAGCTCTCCAAAATCATCCTGCAACCACAGATGGCGCTCCTTGGTTTATCCCGTCATCCGGTGTGTTGGATGGTGACCACCAGGAAAATGACGATTTCCTCCGGGTTGAGGGGCCGCTCCAGACGCAAAACCTTCGGTGTTGGCTTCCATAGCATCGCAAAGACAATCAGCCACAACCAACCTTCACCACATCCTCGCCGTCTAACAGCCTCCGTCCGGTCCTCCAACCTGCCTCCCATTTCTCATCTAATAGGTCAGAAACCGGAAGTTTTCGCCAAAGACTCAGCTTCGTGGGTCAGTTATTGGAACTCTCGTGCACTGTGGAAAAGGGCTGGGATCAATACGCTTCGGTGCCTCGTCTCTTGTACCTTAGGAGACTTCTCGACAATGTGGTTCCTACAAAGTCAATATCCGAGTTTAGGCATCTACCTCATCATGGGGATTTCCAGTAAGGCTACTTGAAGTGTCCCTTTCGATTGATTGTTGTTTACACAGTCGACAGTGTCCGCCGGCTTAGCCACTTCCTTATCGATCGAAACCGCGCTACTCCGGTATGGACTCGATCGTCTAAGCTGGCGCGCCGCAGCTACTACAGCTGCAGGTATGAGCGTGGTCTCAATGCTGTCCATGGAGGCGGTTCAGAATATCGTCGACTACCACCTGATGGGTGGGGTTATAGATCTCGGGAATCCCGAGTTCTGGGCTGCAGCTGCAGTCTCTGCAGGCGCTGGTTTTCTCACACCTCTCCCGTATAATTACATGCGGCTTCGTAGGTACGGTAAAGGATGCCATTAGCATCTGTGTCACGGGAAAGGTAATGGGACAATAGGGAGATAGTCAATTTGGAAATTCTAAACCAGCGCTACCTTCGCCTGTAAAATTAAACCCAGCAAATGCTCCAATTGTTCTTGTATTCTTTTCTTTTATAACACACTGTGCTTGGATGCTAAGCAGCAATCAAACAACGTGGAGAATGCAAATCCTCTCATTGAGCGAAAGAGCGTGAGATGAATGGTGGTAGGGCGGGGTACGTTATCACGGGGCTTCATGGCAAGGTGCAGAGCAACGGTAAAGTGATGGCAAATGTCCATGGTATGTATATATGACATAGATGAAGCTGAAAACAAGCTCCGATGGTGGCATCTCCCTTCAACACCAAAAACCTCGACATGAATTAGAATGCATTGGACATCCCTAGAGCGACCCAAGTAACCACCCCGATGGCGGCAAACATCGCTGCTGAAGGGCCGCCGCTACCAGGAGCAGCGTTTGTGGATGCTCTGGCGCTGCTGCTGCTTTGCGCAGAGGTTGCGCCATCCATGATCATGGTCGAAGAGCCGCCTCCAGCTCCGGCGCCGCTCGAGGTGGCAGACGAGGTCATTGTTATTCCAGAGCTCATGTCGGTGGGCATTGACATGGCGGGGTCCATCGAGGTTGACGACATGGTCATTCCAGGCGGCATTGACATTGCGGTGTCCATCGAGGTAGTCGACATTGACATGTCGGGCATGGACATTTGCGCGACGCAGCTGCTTGCAAGCAGGAGAACCGGGGTGATGATTGTAGCGAACAACATGGTGGATGATTGTGTGGGGTTATGCTGCCGGTTGCTGACTGGAGGGTTGGCTCGTTGCAAGTGCTGGGCGACGATGTAAAACAAGGATGATGGATGGTGAGTGACGATGTAAAACAAGGAAGATGAATGCTAAGTGATGATGGTTCTTATTGATGCTGATAGAGGAGGGAGGAGGGAGAGCAACGAACTAAGTAGTAAAATAGAGTAGAAGTGGTTATATTGTGCCGCTCTGGCATGCGATCCGGGGGACGGGCAATAATCCCCGTGCGTCTGAAACCCAGGCAGGAGGCATCCCACATGTCTAGCGCTGGGCAACAAGAGAAGCCTTCAACTGCTTCGACTACTCACCTAGTCGCCGAGGACTGTGACTGTGGTTTAGGAGACCATGGAGCCAAGTGACGAAAGTAATTGCCCGGTGAGGTCCTGCTTATCTGCGCATCCGGTCGTTTTCAATCTAAAATGAACCACATTCAACGTCTGGGCTCCTAAGCCCTCCCTCCAAACCAGAATCAGTCCAATCAGCAGCAGTACGCAAAAACCACTCAGTCGCCAAGCCGCCACAAACGTGACAGAAAGTGTTCACAATATGTGGCGAGAACACGCAAAAACAACTCAATCGCCAAGCCACCACAATCCCAGATACGAAAAAACACGCAAAAACAACGCGAAACGCGGTCTAGCACCATCAAGGGAAAACAACCTGTAAATGAACTCTTGTCTCCAGCGATCTCGAATTCGCTTTTTCCATCTTGATTGCAAGAAAACGTTGGCAAACATGTTCGCGGCGCGAATAGCTCTTGCGGCTGTGATTCTACTGTGGGCGCAATCATCTAAGGCAGCTCTGCGCACATACAACTTCACCATCCACAGCGGAACGAGGGCTCCAGGCAAGACCTTTGCATAACGTGCACAATACACCACACTCGCTGACTGTTCTTAGACGGCGTCTCTCGCGAGGTATACCTTATCAATGACCAGCAACCCGGGCCATTGATCGAAATTGACGAAGGAGATGAGCTGGAAGTCTTCGTCAAGAATGATCTGCCTGTTGAAAGCACGATCCATTGGCACGGTCAGTGATAAATGCACCCCGGGAAGTCCAGCGGATCAGGACTCTGATGCGCATTCTCATTGTAGCGCGCTGACTTGTTGTGAATAGGCCTCCTTCAGCGTGGGACTCCCCAGATGGATGGCGTCCCTGGCGTCACACAGGTCAGTTCCCAGCTTTATAGTCATCAAACCATATCCTGAATGCAGCTGCCCGTTAGCTAACCACATAGCATCAGTTTCCAATTACCCCCGGCGGTAACTTCACCTACCGGTTTTCTGTAGAGAATGAGTATGGCTTCTACTGGTATCACTCTCACTTCCGAGCTTACTACAACGATGCCATCCGTGGCCCATTGATGATTCGTCCTTCACCTTCACGTCGCCGACCATTCGAAAGTCTCGCTAACAGCCCTGCGGAGTTGGAGGTTCTTCTTCGGGCTGAACGCGATGCACCTTCGGTCCTGTTGAATGACTGGACTCATAGTCTGTCGGACGTAATATACGAACAGTATTTCGAGACTGGAGCCTTCCCAAACTGTGTCGACAGTCTTCTCGCAAATGGTCAAGGTAGGGTTCAGTGCCTCCCGGAATCCGTCCTCGAAGGGGGTACTGGTCTTGGACTGAGTCCTAGTTCTACAATGAGTATGCCCAGTATGCAAATGAGGGCTGCTGCAGTCAGCTCGGACATGGGAGCAAGTTCGATGGCTTCGGATATGACTATGGTTTCGGATATGACGATGGCGCCATCTCCTACATCGCCTCCAAGTCAAGCGGCCGTCAGTTCGTCGACAATGGAAATGTCCAGTACGTCGACGATGTCGGGTATGCCGCCAGGGATGAACTCGTTAACGCCTCGCGGCTGCATGCCGCCGATGATGTTCAAGCCAGGGTTCAATATAAGCTCTCTGCCGCCCGAATTCTGTACAAATACCACGTCTGAATTGTTAACGATTCCTGCCAATAACACGCAGGGATGGCTCGCTCTCAATCTCGTCAACGCAGGTTCCGTCAGCACATTGGGCGTATCGCTGGACGCTCACTCTATGTACGTATATGCTTCAGATGGGCTATTTGTAGCACTGCAGGAGGTCAAGGTCCGTATACCCTGGACCGTGTTTTGACGCGTGTTCCTAACGATATAAAGGTTCTTTATTTAGCGCTCGGCCAACGTTACTCTGTCATGATCAAGCTCGACCAAAGCCCGGGAAATTATTTTCTTAGATTTGCAACTTATCCCGCCGGCGACATGCAGCAAGTTTTGGAGGACCAGGCTATCATATCTTATAGTGTAAGTTTTATCTCCTATGTGATAGCCATTACCAAATGTTTGCTAAGCACATAAAAGGATTCGACAGTAAATAGTACTTCGATGAGCGTGGCGAATGACCCTGCATCTGTATGGATGCTGACGAATGGATCGGCAAAGGCGGATGTTGCAACGCTGAATCCATCTCTTCTGTCACCATTCGATGGCAACAAGCCGCCTACCAATGCGGCTGATCTGACCAAATCATTTGCAATAAGTCAAACGGGCGTCACAGAATGGGTTATAGACGGCTATCCATTCGCGGAACCGAAGACACCGATACTCCTTGGTAACGTCTCGGATGGTTGGCAGGCAAATACCACAGTTTATTTGCCCTTCAACTCCACGATCGACATCATTATGACTATCTCGAAGGACTCGATGGATACAGTGAGCTATTCCCGTCGTGTGTTGCTGCCTGAAATGCTCAGCTGACTATCATTTTAAAAGATGGGCCACCCAATGCATCTTCACGGGCACAAGTTTTGGGTCCTAGGTTCCGGCGAAGGACCCTTCCCATACAGCTCTGTCACAGACGCGCCGCGGTCTTCTATCAACTTACAAGACCCCCCTTTCCGCGACACAGCAGAATTACCCCCTTCAGGTTGGCTTGTTATTCGGTAAGCACCATAGGTCACGTTAGTACCATCTGCCTGTGGGGACTAATATCGTTTCAGATATGTGACGGATAATCCTGGAGCATGGCTCCTTCATTGTCATCTCCAGTGGCACTTGGTGGTAAGGATCCCGCTCTCGAAACAATTGTCTCGGTAATTACTGACGATCTTGTGACTTTCACAGAGTGGTATGGCATTGGTTCTAGTGGAGGGGGAAAGGCAGATCGCCGAAATACTCAATGCGTCAAACGCCAGCACCGATGCAACTAGCGATTCCAACAGCCAAGTGGGTTTTGCACAATGTCGTGCAACTGTCTTCATCACCGTACTTGGGCTGTTACTTGTCGTACTGTTATAAGCGGATTTGGACAGTACATAGTCCTAGCGCCTGCTCCATTGCTTGATCTATCTCTAGCACCAAGTTGACATCAATCAAGCCATAAAAGACCTTGCGATACTTGGTGTACAATGTGTAAGGCCTTGACCCACAAGAGACACTAGAAATACAAAGACTATAATGAACTACTAGCATGTCTAAGCATCAATCCCACTCAGTATCGCTCGATGTTGTTGAAAACAATTTTGATGCCTTGCAGATAATAGACTCTCCCCGTACTATATCCCATATTTTCTCCAAGTACCTAGATCAACTTGATGTCGCTGGCCATCATGCGTCAGAGCATCACAGGCTGCTCGCTGTTCACTGAGGGGGCGAGATTCGGCACATTAACTCTGCGGAGACCTAGAAGAGAGAGGCGATGGCCACTAACTGGTCCCCCTCCCTGCAATCTGCAAAAGCGGCACAATTGTCTCGCGACTCCTGTAGAAGCCAGATCAAGTCACGCTAAAACAGCGCACAATTGTTTCGCGACTCCACTTACAGTAGATGCCCAGATAAACTCACGCTAAAACACGCACAATTGTCGCATGCTCCCACCACGCCCATTCCCGCGCGAATGGGCAGGCATATGATTGAAAGCAGCGATCAACCACGTGGTGGCAGTTTCGGAGTAAAACATGAATGAGATGAGCGCTAGAGTCGGACAACGACGACGTAATACGCACAAACAACGCACTGCAAAAACAAAGCCCATTTGGTGGCGTTTCTACGGATGACACAGACACTAAATCAGATTCGCTCCCCTTCTCCCTCGCTCTTTCCACTTCCACAGCGACACTTGACGTTAGCGCCTCGAGGCGCTCCGCACAATTGTCGCAAGTCACTGTAGAAGCTTCCAGGTGAGGCGCTGCAGCCGGTCTTTGATTGTTTCCGACCTGGTTGCTGACCAATGTGCAGGCAGAGGAAAGTCGCCTTCCAAACTGTTGGAAGCTCGTTGTGTCTTTAAAAGAGCTACGGCCAGCGTCCTAAGCCAGCAACTTTCTGATCCTGAACATTCTCACCCTCAAGCCAGCTGCGCAGATCAATCACAACTCAAGACTCGTTATCCGGCTCATCACCATTGCACAGCCGTAGCGATATTAGACTCTGCGACGTTACCAGCCAAGTCTAGTGGCCATCTTCGGCTGATCATGGCACCTGCGGAAGGCTTGAAGCCGACTGCCCCCACCAACCCCTCCCTTCGCCAGACAGTTTTTCTTGTCCCGAACCTCCACTGTCCATCTTGCGCGTCGCACATCGAATACTCCCTCTCCAATCTCCAGCCAAAACCAAGCTTGATCTCCCATTCCATCGTCTCCCACTCTGTCACCGTTTATCACCATCCTTCCCTTCTTGTACCAACTATATCCGAGGCTTTGGGAAAAGCAGGCTATGAGGTCTACAGCGTCAGTACAGACTTGTCAACCGCCGAGCCCCACCTCGGTGATGCGCTCAATGGAGAGAATCGCGGACCGCGAGGCCAATGGTTCGAACGAGCGGTACAGAGATGGCACATGAAGGATGGGGGTTTACAAAATGTGGAAGGGAGGAAGAGAAAAAGACATGTCGAGCAGTGTGACCTGTGTCGGGCGGAAGAAGAAGCAGATCTAAGAGACACGTTATCCGCCTCAACCGCAGACGAGAAGACCCTGCGGGAAACCATCGAACGGCAAAAAGAGGAGAGAAAAGGTGCCGATTATCCAATCGAAAAGCACAAGGAACTCCCTTTTGTGGTTATAGACTCGGATTTGCCGCCGGCGAAACTCTTCCAAGCAACAATTGCTATTGAAGGGATGACCTGCAGCTCCTGCGTCGGCAAGGTCACTGAGGCTCTTCAAGCAAAGCCTTGGCTGCGGTCGGTCGACGTTAGTCTTCTTGCCAGTAGTGCGTCTGTGACGTTCGAGGGTGAAGAGCACAAGGGAGAGCTTGTCAACATCATCGACGACATTGGCTATGACGCGACACTGGAACAAGTGACTGAGATAGGATCTCCTGAACGGTCTGGTCCGCGCCCGACAAGCGACTTGTGGCGAGCATCGTATGCAATCGGCGGGATGACATGCAGCTCATGCGTTGGGAACATCACGAATGGACTCGAGGGCCGATCCTGGATACAAGTGGTGGATGTCAACCTCATCACGAGCACTGCTACAGTTATCTTCGAAGGCAAAAATCACCTGAAAGACGTCCAGGCGGCGATCGAGGAGGCGGGATACGAGGCCAAGCTAGACGACGTGGTAGATCTGAACCGCGAGCAGGTCCAAGATGCGCAGAGAAGCATTGCAATCCGCATTAGTGGAATGTACTGTGAGCATTGCCCTACTCGGGTTCAGGGTGCATTGCGCGAGTTCGGCCAGCGAGTAGCTATCGAAGAAGGCGCGCTGACCATCGACGACCCGATTTTGAAGATCGCATACACCCCTCACGCACCAGACTTCACCATCAGACATATCCTCGCCGCTGTCTCAGCAGCCGATGATGCCTTTGAGCCGTCTATATTTCACCCGCCCACCATGGAACAGCGATCACGGATGATGCAGGCTCGTGAACAGAAGCGTATCTTGTTCCGCGTTAGCCTCTCCGCCATTTGCGCCGTCCCTGCATTTATCATCGGCATCGTTTTCATGAGTCTCGTCTCGTCAAGCAACCCAAGTCGTCAATATCTGATGAGCCCGTTGGGGTCTAGCAAAGTCAGCCGAGCTGAGTGGGCTTTGTTCATTATAGCCACCCCCGTCTACTTTTGCGCAGCCGATGTATTCCATCGTCGCGCGATAAAGGAGCTGCGGGCGCTATGGAGACCGGGAAGCACGACGCCGATACTTCGAAGGTTCTATCGTTTTGGTAGCATGGACATGCTCATGTCGTTCGGTACTACGATTGCCTACTTCTCCTCGATTGCTGAGTTGGGCATAGCTGCGACGCGGCAATCAGAAATGGTCTCGATGAAGACGAGTTCATCTTACTTCGATTCCGTAGTCTTCCTAACCATGTTTCTGCTCATCGGCAGGTTGATCGAAGCGTATAGCAAGGCAAAGACGGGAGATGCAGTTGCGATGCTAGGAAGGCTTCGACCGACTGAGGCCATCTTAGTAGCTCGTCACGGTATCGATCAGAATTCTTCTGAACCAGTCTTGCGCCAAATCAATGTCGACCTGCTCGAACGCGGTGACGTGGTCAGAGTCCTGCATGGCGGTTCGCCAGCTTGTGATGGGACTGTTATAGAAGGAGAGTCAAAATTCGACGAGTCCAGCTTGACTGGCGAGTCAAGGCTCGTAGCAAAGGCTATCGGGGATGAAGTCTATGCCGGGACAGTCAACAAGGACGGTCCGGTCTTGGTTAGGATATCAGGAGTCTCCGGAGCCTCCATGCTGGATCAGATTGTGAAAGCGGTACGTGAAGGTCAGACCCGACGTGCCCCGATCGAACGGGTAGCAGACGTCCTCACTGGCTATTTCGTGCCAATCGTCACTCTGATCGCCATCTCCGATTGGATCATCTGGTTGGCTCTCGGTCTTTCTGGTGCGCTCCCGGAGGAATTCCTTGACACGGACGTTGGAGGTTGGCCGTTTTGGTCGTTACAATTTGCCATTGCAGTCTTCATCATTGCTTGCCCGTGTGGTATTGGCCTTGCCGCACCAACAGCCCTATTTGTGGGGGGAGGTTTGGCCGCTCAACATGGAATTCTCGTCAAAGGCGGGGGAGAAGCGTTTCAAGAAGCGAGTGGCTTGGACTGTATAGTCTTCGACAAGACAGGCACCTTGACGCAGGGAGGCGAGCCCGAGATCACTGATCACGAGTTTTTATCTTGCAGCGACGACACAAATGTAGATCCCAAGACGGTTCTCGGCGTCTTGAAGAGACTGGAGGAGAGCAGCAGCCATCCCATCGCAAAGGCTGCTGTCTCGTTCTGTGAATCCAGGGAGGCACGGGACGTAGGGACCAGACGCATTGAAGAAATTGCGGGAAAGGGAATGAAAGGCTCCTTTACGACGGAGAGACTGCAAGGGCGGCTTGTGGAGGCCCTCGTTGGCAATGAGGCTCTGATGGCTGAATACGGAGTCGATGTTTCAAGCGAGGCGGTCAGAACCCTAGGTTCTTGGAAGACGCAGGGGAAATCGATCGTTCTATTTGCGACTAGGCTTGTTCCTGACTCCCAGTCGCCACAGTCCGAGCCGTGGAGTCTGTTCGCCATCTTCGCAGCTTCGGACCCGCTCCGTCCAGAGGCTTCCGCTGTCATCGAAGCACTCCAGCAACGAGGCATAGACGTCTGGATGCTTTCCGGTGATAATCCTACCACAGCCTGCGCCGTCGGCGCCATGGTTGGGATTTCTAAGGAGAATATTATTGCCGGAGTGCTACCTGACCAGAAAGCCGAGAAGATCCAATACCTTCAGAAGATTCTTAAGAAGTCCAGGGCTCGGTCTGTGTTTGGACGGGAACGCGAATACACTCAGCAGAGAGCGACGGTCGCCATGGTGGGGGACGGTATTAACGATTCTCCTGCTTTGACCATTGCAGATGTCGGAATTGCTATTGGGTCCGGTTCCGATATCGCCATCTCCTCCGCCGAGTTCGTCCTTATCTCGTCCAATTTGACCTCCTTGCTCACCCTCATCGATCTCAGCCGCACTGTCTTCAGCAGAATCAAGTTCAATTTTGGGTGGGCTTTAGCATACAACCTCCTTGCTTTGCCCGTAGCTGCCGGAGTATTGTACCCGGTAAAGAGCAATGGGACTCACGTAAGGCTCGATCCCGTCTGGGCGAGTCTGGCTATGGCTTTGAGCAGTGTAAGCGTTATTTCCAGCAGCCTCCTCTTGAGGAGCAAATTGCCGGTTATTGGGTTCAGGCAGGAGAAGAAGTTCGTCTGATAAGAGACGCGTGACAGGTTTGTGCACGTAACGAGGTTGTCATTTCCTATAAAGCATCAACCCTTTTTGTATCTCTCATTCTCTGTCTATAGAATCGCAAGATAGAAATGAATTTGTTGTATTTACTTAGCGAACACTCTTTCGGACGCTATTGACTCCAGACCACCTTATTGACTTTTTGAAAATGCCACCCACATATGCAGGCAAGGGAGCCCAATAACACTTGGTCCCCATAACTTGGGAGAACGATTTGGTGAGTTTTGTCTCCGGTGTCTGCATTTTCGGCGGTGTCCGCAGTGGCTGCCGTGTCTACGATGTCTGCGTGATGGTGATGGACGTGTTTCGGCCTCGAGTCCATGCAAAGGAGGGCAAACGGTAACCTGGCTCTTGTCAAACGGGGCTAAGTCTGAAACAGGAGGGGTGTTGGACACCTGGGTGCCAAGAGGCGCGCAAATGCCGCCGGCGGCGGGGCAGGATCGACATGAGTCTGCTGGGAAAAGCCTTGCTTGGCGCTTGTTCCAATAGCAGCCACTCCCCCAAGCTGGAGCCAACCAGAAGGCAATGCTCAGACGAATCCCGCAGGTGCTTCACCACGCGCCAAAGCAACGCGTACAACAGTGCTTTTATCTTTCGGCAGAACTCAGAACACAGAACACATAGACTCACTCTCTGCTCGTAATTTCCGACACCGTTTCCAATTTCTTTCCTTCACTCCATCTTCTCGTTTTTGCTTTAGTGGCACTGGATGCCTCTCCCCTCCCCACCCAAAGAACACAACCGTTGCCCATCATGGACGGAATGAGCATGCCAATGGCGACGCCCACGCCTACGACCGCTGGTATTGCCAGTGCTTCGTTCGTCACTGCAGCCCTCGAAACTAGCACGGCGCCGATGGCCATGGCAGGCTCGTCGTCGATGGGCGGCGGCATGCAGGGCATGTCATCCTTCGTCCACTTTGGCTTCGGAGACCCGTTCCTCGCATCCTTCTTGACACCGGTTAACATGGCGGGTTACTTCGCCCTTCTGTTCCTCATGGCTACGCTCAGCTTCCTAGCTCGTGTTTTGTCGATCGCCAGCGACAAGGCAGACAAGAAATGGCGGGTGCTCGCACACATCCACCCAGCCGAATCAGGACCGGGCAGCGGCAGTTGGATGGAGAAGGACGAGGAGAAACAGCTCGAAATAGCATCGCCAAATAAAGTGACGGGTTTAGGTGCTTCGCTGCTCATTGCGAGAAGCATGCTCAAGGTTCTGAATGCAGCGGTCGCCTATCTCATGTACGTGTTCTGCAGACTCCCGCGATCAAGTTTTCAGGGCTAACCAAAGGTATCCTGGTAGTATGCTCGGGGTTATGACGCTCAATGCTGGGTACATAATGGCTCTCCTTGTCGGGGTCTTTGTTGGAGAAGTGGCCCTTCACCGGTACGCGTCGTCCAGCCATCATTGATACTGGCGGAATGCGGTTCTGGCACAGCTTTGATTGCAGGTCCTTTGGAGCAACGCAGTCATTGCTCTGGCCAATGATTGCCATAGAATGCGCGGGTCGCTCTGTGGCATCGTTTTGTTGAGGAATCCACCTTTACTCGTAGCTCACTGTACACTACCTATTACTGTTTATCAATCCCGTGGTATATTAAGTCAGCCCTTACCACCAAGCCTATTTAGCCACTAGATTAGTTGCGCAAGCTACCAATCTACTATGCTTAGTTTAACCCACATTCTGAAGGAGTTTCAATCCCAACTCCAACATCCAGCGCCCAAAAGCCAGAACAGGCATTGAAGGAGTTCGTAGAAGACCCGACTACTCCTAGGATACATTATCATGAGCGACTTAGGTTGCTTGCGGGCCTTCTGCCAGATAGGAAATAGCCATTCGCGCTCGTTCTTGAGTAGTAAGGGTATATGCCCTAGACACCAGGGTTTTCATCTGAAAGTGGGCCAGTGATCAGTCTAATATTCTAAACATATAAAGTGAGAAAGTGGTATCGAAAATCTGTAACACCTACGCACTCACCAACCCAACGTAACCAGTACGATTTCTTCCGCAGTCCTGGTTTCTGAGGTGGCACCAGGCGAAAACTTTCCCGATCGATCCATCGCTCTTCAAGGACGGAATTGAAGAAGCGGAAGGTACAGGTCCCAGCATAAACGCCAATGGACATAGATATCCACGTCGGGAGGACATTGGAGTCGATGCTGGTGGAGAAACATTGAGGAAACAGTATTCGAAGTCGTGTCCATGAGAGACCTGAGGCTGTTTGATGGAGAGGAAATGCATTTTTAGTCGGTTCTTCGGAGAGTTTGACAGATTCAAAGATGTCAGGGCAGGATAATTCAACCAAGAGATGTAGCTACGGAGGTACTTAAAGAGCACCAAGCAGCTTTCGACAAACTTGCTCAAGAGCTAAACTGATTTTGTCTCTAGATCCTGCAAAAACGTTCTCAAACTTGCTCACGAGCTAAACTGATTTGGGTCTCCAGGCCCTGGCAACCCTGCCATCCAATCCCCTCTCAACAGCACTAGCACGAAATATTCGTCAAATCAAAATCTTCTTTCATTTTGCGTGCAGCTCGTTTGCAGGATCGTTGACGCAGGCTAGAGGTTGCGTCCGTAGGAGCTTGTGAATCCGACATTGTGGATAAGCTACTGTTGATATTGGTACAGGAGACAGTGCAATCAAACGAAGTGTGGTTGAATTGTGTTCTTTCCCAAGATGTTGACGAGAGCGGGGAGGGATGGTGGATCAATTTCTCGAGCCCTCCGGTGGCGCAGCAGCGTTAACCCCTTGGCGCTTGGGGCGTTCATGACGCCTTTGCGATTAAAATCGGCAGGCTAGCAATATGAAGCCTCCAACTCATTTGTGCTCATTTCTACACTACCAACCATCTGGATCTGCCATAATGTCGGGTTACATCTGTGGCTATAGAGGTGAACGCGGAAGAGGTCACCGTGGCCTTGAAGGTGGACTCGGAAATATATGGAAGCACGGGAATTACGGAGGAGAGCATCTTGGTTAGAGAGCGAACACAGGGCATAGAAGGGGTCGTGGGAACGCAGGATACGGCGGATATCAAGAACAACCCAGGAATGAAGGCAGCAAATATTTCTAAAGAAAGCAAAATATTGTCACATGTTTAAGCAATTTGCCGCAGTCCTTACTACCTGTTCGTACACCGTTTAGAGTATCCCCCCTATTAGATTCCCCATAATCTCATCATGGCATTATGATGGTATGATTGGACTACGAGACCTCGCCTCACTCCTTCCCTGCTCTGCCTCCCTGGCTGCTCTAAAACCGACCACCGGGATGCCTGTCCTCATAACCAAACTCGAGCAGATGACGCTCAGAGAACTCATCGCCATGGCCAAACTCGCCCATACAGGGTTCAGTCTTGGGTGCCCATGCACTGGATAAATCACCCCGGCTGCGATCGGTAGCAAGACCACGTTGTACACCAATGCCCACGCAAAGTTGAACTTGACTCTCCGGAAAACGGTGCGCGAGAGTGTAATGAGAGTCAAGAGGGAGTGCAAATTTGACGATACCAGCACGAACTTGGCACTCGAGATTGCGACATCTGAGCCAGAGCCGATAGCGACTCCTGCATCTGCGGCAGTGAGGGCGGGAGAGTCGTTGATGCCATCCCCGACCATGGCCACGATCGCTCTCCCGGTCTTGCCGTTGCATTTAGGGGCCGAAGATTGCAGCCAGCGGATCTTGTCAGCCTTCTCCGAGGGGAGAACACCGGCAATGATATTAGTGGCTGGGATACCGAGTTGATATCCCACCGCCATGGCGGTTGTTGCGTTGTCCCCTGAGATCATCCAAGTGCTCAACCCCTGCTCGCGAAGAGCAGACAGCACGAAAGAAGCTTCGGGGCGGAGAGGATCTGTGGTAGCAAACTGTGCAGCAAACTTAAAAGCGGCTTCCGTCCCGTCTGAGAGGAACAGAGGACGCAGTGCCAGAACAGCGATGCTTTTCCCAGCGGTTTTCCATGCGGAAGCGGTGTTGGACCAGTGACTGTCTATCGGAGTGCCAAGTAAGGAGATGAAAGTTTCGCTGCCGATAGCAGCCTCGTACCGGGTGTCACTAGTAGACGTGTGGATGGTAAATGTGCCTTTGAGACCACGACCGGGTAGTTCTTCGATATTAGAGTTAGTGATGGTGGCCCGGTTCTGGTCTGCACAGAGTGCAGTAATTGCTTTCGCTATAGGGTGACTTGAGGACTCTTCGAGTGCTTGCGTGATGGCCCAGATGACTTTCGTCTCTTCCTCACTGGATGCCATGATATTATGATTTGTAACACTTGGGTTTCCGCCCTCCGTCAGCGTGCCGGTCTTATCAAAGACCACCACGTCCAGAGCAGAAGCATCTTGAAACGCCTCTCCGCCCCCCTTAACCAATATTCCGTGTTGAGCCGCTAGTCCAGAACCTACGAATAACGCTGTTGGAGCCGCTAGTGCAATGCCGCAAGGGCAAGCGGCGACAAAGACTGTAATGGCAAAGTGCAATGCCCAGAATGCCCAGCCGCCGGTATCAACATCTCGCCAACTCTCCGGCAGCACCCCGCCCTGGCCGAGTCCAAACCAGATAACAAACGTCAATATAGCAATGAGGGTGATGACAGGAACGAAGTATCCCGTCAAGATATCAGCAAATCTCTCCACTGGCGCTCGTTTTGTCTGGCCTTCACGAACGACTTTGACGATTTGATCGAGCATTGACGCCCCTGAGATTTCGGTGACTCTGACGCTGATCGGTCTACCGGTGTTGACTGTTCCCGCAAAGACTTGATCGCCAGCATTCTTGGTGATAGGGCGAGACTCTCCGGTCAAAGAGCTCTCGTCAAACGTGGAGTCGCCCAAGACGACAGTGCCGTCGGCTGGTGGAGAGGCGCCGCGGAGAACTCGAACCACATCTCCGACTTCAAGAAGGTCGACATTAATTTTCGCAACGTCGGTCGTCGGAAGAGATAACTGGCTATCCTCCGAGTCTGGGTTAGATCTCACAAGCAGAGCTTCCGTTGGTCTGAGCTTTCCGAGCATCGTGACAGCATCGCCGGTCTTAGCTTTGCTATACGCTTCCAAATAACGGCCGGCGAGGATAAACATCGTCAAGAACACAACTACGTCGAAGTACGTCGATAGCTTCCCGTTGGGCTCTCCAGTCTTTCGTGAATCCAGAGCAAGCACAGCGATCGAAGGGAAGTACGCCACAGATGTACCGGCCGACATGAGCAAGTTCATGCTGCCGAAACGGTAGAATCTTCGGAGAATTGGGAGCTTGCTATTCCGCCCCCACAATGCTTGGATTTCTTTGATCGCTCTGACGTGGAAGACGTCGGCCGCGAGGAACATCACAGGCGTCGCAAGGAAGAAAAGCGCCCACTCGGCGCGACTGTCAGCACCGGCCCACATCTTTCCTTGGAAGAATATTCGTACGCGGTTAGTAGAGGGAACTAGGCTCGTCCAGACTACGCCGATGAGGAAGGTTGGAATAGCGACGATGGAGCTGAGGAGAAGCCGCAGGAGTAGACGACGACGTTCGCGGAGCTGCATAGCTCGGGACCGCTCTTCGATCGTTGGAGGGTGGTATATTGTAGCCTTAAATTGTTCGTTGATGCCAAGAATCGCAGCCAGTATGCCTCTGATGGTAATGATGCCCTGTTGGGGATGATATATGATCATGATGATGGGATCCTCGGGTGACGGTGGTTTGCCGATTGTGAGAAGTCCCGGGAACGATGATGATAGAGCTTCAAGTACCCGTTGTGGGCAGTGATCGCAGAACATGCCGGTTATTCTGATCATGACTGTCCTCTCCGCCTGCTCGTCATCTTCCGGTACTCCACCAACTTCAACTATGTTCTCGACGTGACAGCCGTATCCTCTGTCCTCAATTCTCTCAACAATCTGATCGATATTATCCTTCGGACCGGCAAAGGTTACGGTTGCGCTATTCGTAAGTAAACTGACGCTGACATCCTCCAAGAACTGGAGTTCCTGCACCCCCTCATTGATGGAGAGGATACATGCAGCGCAAGTCATGCCGGCGATGCTGAGAGTGGCCGTAAACTTTTGGACCTCAGGGATAACCACTACAAAATCCTCAGATACCTCGACTTTCTCGTTCGACTTTTGACAGGTAACACAGTGCTCTATATGCTTCTCATTGAGTTGGTGGGTGGCAGAGCCTAGCAATCTTGGGTGTGCTGTCGTCTGGCTCCACGAGAGTGTTGATGCCTGTTCGCTCAACGTTTGAGCAGCCTGTTCCAAGCATTCTTGGTGAGCCTGGACTTCATCTTGCTCGTAGATAAGATGGCCGAATTCATCCTCGGTTCGCACACTCTGGACCTCGAAGGCTGCATCCGATAAAGCTCGAGATATGTCATTTGCAGAGTGCTCGGGAAGATGGACGATCGCAACCTCGTGTGATACATAGTTCGCAGTAGTCGATAGCGGTGCTGGCTGTAATGTACCGAGGACCTCCTGGATGTAGGAGAGGCATGAGGCACAGTGGATGTTGTTTATCAGGACAGTTGTGGTGACACGGCCCGTGGGCGGCGGTTGTGGATAAAGTGCCATTCGTTTGTGACAGTCTCCAACGACTCGACCGAACAGGTTGCTAGATGGTGAGGAGTTAGTGAATATCATCCTGAATGATCCAAGGTAAAGCAACGCCGACGATGGTTGCAGGAGGGAGTAAACCTAATCTGAGGAGGCTGATGAAAGATGAGATTGATTTCGCGCAATGCTAGTACTTTTCTGCCTAGGCTGGAGGATGACAAGAAGAGGAGAGGTGTGGATGAGTAAAGGTGACCAAGATCATTTTATAGATATTGAATTTGTTGCCGACTGAATATTGTGGCTTTTGCGTGGATGATGACAATGCGAGGAGATACGCAATGCAATGTATGGAAACAGAAGTGTCGCAGATTTAGCGCGCTGATAGAGTAAATCGCACATTCCTTATTCTTATCGGCGTGCGAGTTTTGTGCGGGCTGTGGGTTCCAACACATGTCATGACTATTTGGCTGCAGAAAACGCGCAGTACGATTGCTGTAAGGTTAGAACGTTGAAAAAGACGATCTAGTGGCGAGGGCTGTGGCTGGCGGAACAGGGTGTGGAGGCCTAATCCAGTTTAGCCTCAGAGCAAGTTTGAGAGCATTTCTGTACATCACATATCCCGTGTTATTCGCTGATATTCGCTCTTGTGCACCTTCGCAGTCTGTTCTGTGCTTTAACCGCGAGATGTCGATCCAAGCGCCTCTTCTCCCTCCATCAAAGAAGTTTCAGATCTCCTACTCGCGGACAGCGAACACCATCATGACGGATATATCTTCAATGTTCTCTACCGGCACCGGCACTCCACTATACTGCTTGAAGTGGATGCCCATGTCTATTAGTGCTTATGCCGGGACGTGTATCTTCCTGATACTCCTCGCTATTATCTTCCGCTTCCTCATCGCCGTCAAGTCCGTGCTCGAGCAGCGCTGGATCGATGCTGAGCTTGATAGACGGTATGTTGTTATTATAAGGAAACAGAATACGAAAGAGCGTATTAGCAGCGATTCGGACTCTAAGATAGCGCTCTTGACGGAGAATGGGGTCGAGGGGGATGTTATGGTTGTGCGCAAGCATATGAAAGGTACAATGCCGTGGAGCATTACTACTGATGGGCCGAGAGCTGCGGTTGACGTGGTAATTGCGGGCATACTGTACTTGCTGTAGGCTACCTTATTCATTTCCCCCTGACATGACCCTTTTACTGACGTTCAACAGCATGCTATCTATCATGACGATGAATGTGGGCTATTTCTTCTCAGTCCTCGGTGGTACATTCCTTGGGAGTCTGGCTGTGGGGAGGTATGCGACTGGAGCAGTAACCGACCAGACTTTGCATGCATAAGGGTGTCATGATGGGATAAGGGTGGACTGCGCTACTGGCAATGCCGCTCACGGAAGTAATTGACCAGGGCTGGGGCGTTGGGCTGGGAGCATAGGGATCACAAATTCAGCTTCCTTATATCCCCAATCTGTCTGTTGGTGAATCGACACAAGCCGGTTATACGTCGCGGTCTTCAAAATTAAACGATTTGGTATCAGTACCACCTTCTTCGAGTCCTCTGCATCCCCACCGTCAGGGTGTGCCGACGCTTGTTGTGTAGAGACTGTAACCACCGAAGCGCTGGCCGTCGAGAACGATGGATGCTGTGGGGCTGAGGATGCTCCTCAGACATCTGTCAAAATTGCTTGCTGCTCAGACTCTCCAACACCCCAGCAGCCGGATCTCAAGCGCTAAGGAAGCACACCCAAACCGGGAAACTTCTCGAATTGGTAAATCTTACAGGGCTTAGCGCCAGGAGATCGTGCAACGGTGCAAGAGCTCGGCAGATAACGCAATTCCTGCCCCGGAAATCCATTATAATCTGGAAAACAAGAAGGGGCAACATCACCCTAGAAGCCCTGCGCTCCGCTCTTCTCATCGATATGGCGATATCTCTCCTTTTCCTTGCGGTCTTTGAGCAGAATTGCTGTTGTAAGAATGAGAAGTGCGTCGATGCCCACAATACCGAATGCCCCAGTGAAGATCGTACCCAGGAAGTTGTTTGCATATTGCGAAAACGGCGTGACACAACCGATCATCGATGCAGCAACCTCGGCGTTCGGACAGGTAGTATCAACGACGAATGGAGGAGAAGTGCTGTTCATGTAGCCACAACAGTTGAGCTGTCATATGTCAGCATGTTCTAAGCTAGATCAAGGACAGTTGGACGCACCCTCTGCTGGAGCAGACTCTGCGTAGCAGGTTGTTCATTCCAGACAATCGAAAGATTCTTCCTCGTCGTCAGTGTATCAAACCAGATATCCAGGCCGATAACCCATGTGAATAGGGCGCAAACGACGACCGTGTATCCGTGGAACTTGAGCCAGCCTCGAGTCATGGGCATGATCATCGCTGGTACGGAGATTAGGAACGTGACGAAGACCATGACGGCATTTCCGACCGCCGCTATTCTGTATAGAGTAGGGTTGACCGAGTGAGGGATGGGAATGCTGACCGTTCAAGGGACATTGCATCAATAGTAGATCTCGCGCAACATGTTTGACTGTGGGTGTTCTGGCAGCCTCTGCTTTGGACTTCAAGGCACAGATGATTAGAAGTGCGCCGGAGACCAGGAAGAGTACGTCCGTGATGACATACGTCAGGAAGATTTTGTCCCTCATGTCGACGGAGGCTGCTATCCTGTTGACGGGCAAGATTGTATTTTCGGATTAGATAGATGGTTGAGTTGACCAGCGTCTAACAAAATCCAAAAGGGCCTCTAGACAGGCAGTGAAATGAGTTTGAAGTGTCGAAAATGTTCGACGGAGAAAGCAAGCGATGCTGGGTAGAATGAAGGAGCAACGTAGGGAGGGAAAACACTAGAAGGAGAAGATGGAAACCTTTGCAATCTAAGGTTAGGCCATGCAATTGTGGAAGGATGTCGCGGACGTGGAGAACCAGGGGGTCTCGCGATCCTCGACCTTCAGTGTTTTAGATGCTGCATTAATGGAATTCTGAGGCAGCGCAACTCACCTTCTCGAAAACCAGGGGAGGGCAAAGTCTAATTCTGTCGCAGGGGTCGTTGATTCATTCTCGATGACATTTCTTGTTCACTTGAGCTCGATTTCTAAGTACGCTGTTGAACAGTTTGTAGGAGCATCTTGAAGACCTTGGTCTCTGTCACTGTTTGAAATAATTTAATTCAATTCTTTCTAAATACTTAGCAGATCGCCTTGAAATCTATTTGGAAGATCTCTAAATTTAGAAATCTCAAATAAAGGACCCGAAATTAAGGACCTAATTCTCCTCCATAGACCCGTGCGAGTTGGCCGGGTTCTAAAACCTCCTGAAACGCGACAATCGCTTCAGAACATCAGCAAATCCACCTACCTCAAAGTTTGGATGGCATCCTATCTTGCATCTAAAGATTCCTCACAAAGTTCATATAATTGCAGCACTGCAGTTGGTAGGCTCTCATAGTCTCCACAGCTTTACAGTTGGAGTAGCTGTCTTACTAAGAAACTTATTACATTCGGTTCAACGCAGCGCATACCCACTGGATTCCTCTGCCTGAACTAAGCCATTAGGGAGACGACACCTTCAATGACTGGTCAAGCTTTGCCAAAGGAGCAGAATAGTCTGGATGCTAATATGGAAACAACACCTACTAGCTCATCAGTATCCGGCTCCTCTACGACCTCGGGGACGGAAACGGCTTCTACTCCCACAACATTGCTAGGTGCAGAGCTGTTCGTGGATACTGAGGATCCGCATTCCGACGGCACGGACAGGGCAATTGTGGCTGGAGGTGTGCTAGGTACGTCGCCTACTATTTCTTCAGGCTCAGTGATGCTGATTTACCGCTGCAGGAGCTCTTATCATCTCAGCTACCATTATATGGTTAGTCCTGCGAGCGATGAAAGTGAACTCATGCGGAGACTTACGCCGGAAAAAACAAAATCAACATCAGAGGTTAAGGAAATCAGTCACTGGGAAGGATGAAGAAGATGTCCGCAAGTTCGATGCGGGGGGAATATCGAGGTTGACTTGATTGTCGCTATTTCAGTGGGATTGAACCAGAAGTATCGCATTCAGAGGTCCCGTTGCTAGCGCTTCCGGATGGCAAAGAACTGCTTAAGGCTTGCGTTCTCTCTTGACAACTCTTCCAGGCTCTTCCATCATCCGAGTCGGCGGTTACATATTGTATATTATCCTCATCACGCAGTATTTTATGTTCTCACCATGCCAAATAACGCTCTACTCTACGACACGATATGCGTGACCGGGGAGCTGAGGCGTGGCAGCATTCAACTTGTCATGCAATCGTCGTTTGCCAACGACAGATAGGCGGCTTATTCCGAGCCACCGGAAAACCACGGATCAACCCACACCACTCCACCTTCCCCGGATGCTCCATTCCCGGAGCCAAGACCCCCAGAAGGCGGTGTGCCCACCGACTTCCGGCAAGAGGCACAATTCTCCCGCACTCAACCACATATAGTCTCATTCTCTCCTCTTCACGAAACAAGACATCCAAGAACCAAACCGATACTATGAATTGCCCTTCAAGAGTTGACGAGGTACTTGACCATGATGGCTGGAACCAGAACCCCTCGAGCCTGTCTGGGGACACAACAACTCGCGCAGACCTGAACGGCATTGTCAATGCGAGGGACCGTCGCGAGAACCAAAATATCGAGCCAGACGATCGCGGGGAGTTTATCGCCGATAGCGAACATGATGCTCAAAAATTCGGTCGGCTGAGGGAGGGTACGCCAGGTAGTGCTGGAGGCAAAGGGGCCTCGGCTGACGCTGGCAAGAAAGGGCCTGACGATGTAGACGACAATCAGGCATCAGTCTTTTCCAATGTTCCCCGCGACCATCCGAATCATCCCGCAGGCGCGGCTCAGAAGGTGTGGCAAGCCGTCCTGAAATTCGGGGGTTTTATTGGACCAGGTCAGTTCTCTTTTAACATGTGGTTCACTATCAAGCTGACTACTGCCTCAACGCCCAGGATTCATGATAGCGGTGGCATACATTGATCCCGGCAACTACTCGACCGATGTCGCGGCTGGCTCTACCTACAGGTTCAAGCTTCTGTTTATTATTCTAATGTCCAACCTTTTTGCCATCTTCCTACAGTCGCTGTGCATCAAACTTGGCACTGTTACCGGTTTGAATCTTGCCGAGCACTGCAGGGCGCACTTGCCTAGATGGCTTAACTACTCCCTGTACTTCTTGGCCGAGAGCGCTATTATTGCTACAGATATCGCCGAGGTAAAGTTCTCCACGTTTTGCGTTCTACTCTAGAGTGTTGTGGCTTACATACATGACCCTTTAGGTGATTGGCTCGGCCATAGCGCTAAACATTCTGATTAAAGTTCCGCTGGTTGCAGGATGCGCCCTCACTCTCGTCGATGTTCTTATAATTCTCATTTTTTATAACCCTGCTGGCTCTATGCGGCGTCTCCGGTGTTTTGAGTTTTTCGTGATGGCACTGGTCCTAGGCGTAGTCATTTGCTTTTGTATTCAACTCTCTTACATTGAAGGCGTATCGGTTGGGGAGGTGTTCAAAGGTTACATCCCTTCTTCTTCCATTGTACAAGCTCAAGGGTATGTTCTCTACTACTGTCGCCAATTCGTCGATAGTAGGGTCTATACTCATGCGATTCTCCTAGTCTCTACCTTAGCTGTGGTATTCTCGGCGCGACGGTCATGCCTCACAGTCTCTATCTCGGAAGCGGAGTCGTACAAGCACGTCTTCGCGAATTTGATGTTAAGTCAGGACGCCTCCCCGTCCTGTCCTCTAACTCTTCATCTTCCTCCCTAAACAGCGTCAAATACCGGCCTTCCTTACCCGCCATCCGCAACTGTCTAGGCTACTCCATCGTCGAGCTAGGAATCGCCCTCTTCACATTTGCCCTCTTCGTTAACAGCGCTATCCTCATTACCGCCGGCGCCTCCCTTTCCAACAACAGTTCGGCGCAGGACGCAGACCTCTTCGGCATCCACGATTTACTATCTTCAACCATTGCCCCCGTTGCCGGCACCATTTTCGCCCTGGCTCTCTTGCTCAGCGGCACGTCGGCAGGCATTGTGGCAACTATCGCAGGTCAAATGGTCAGCGAAGGCGCCCTCAACTGGAAACTCGCACCCTGGTTGCGTCGCTTGCTCACTCGATCGATATCCATCACACCTAGCATCATTATTGCTGCTGCGGTGGGACGGGATGGTTTGAGTGCCGCGCTTAATGGCACGCAGATTGCATTGAGTGTCATCTTGCCGTTTGTGTCAGCGCCGTTGATTTACTTCACTTGCCGCAACAAATATATGACTGTCAGCACGGATGATGGTGGCAGTGTGAAGATGAGAAATCATTGGATTACCACTGTTTTTGCGGTGCTGATATGGTTGATCATTGTAGTGATGAACGTCTCGCTATTGGTACTTGTTGGGTTGGGTAAGGCTTGAAGAGCCAAGCTTCGTTAGCGTGCTGCGTGGGCGGTGAATGTAGCGAAGCTCCGCCCTACAGGAGTATTGGGAGTATAAGGATATTCAGCTAGTGGCAAAAAGTCGTTGGGCTAGGAGCATAAAGAGTCACTCATTTCCTAGAATAATTTGAATCGTCAAGTCACAATTCAACACATAAGCACTCCGGTCCATCTCTTTCCCGCAAGAACCATAACACTATAATGTGCGAGACGCTACAGAATACTTCCTTGGGGGAAGACCACGCTTTTTTGCATAGTGTAAAGTCCCCAGGGCCAACAATAATGCCCCACCTTCACCAGTACCAAGCTCCACCTTAGGGCAATTTCGTAGGGCACCGGTCGCGAAGGCGAGGGCGGTATTGAAGCAGGCGAGAAAGCGCCGAGGTTGATGTTGAGAGGGAGGGAGGTGACGGAGGTGGCTGCTAAGATGGTGAGGATAGTTGATAGGTAGAGCATATTTCTGGTTGGTGATGAGGTATGTTGGTAGAGATTGCTGGCAGGTATGTAGTAAAAGGGACTATGAATTATAAGTGGCTTCAAGAAGACTTGCTTCTGAAATTCTTCAAGAATGAATATGAGCGCAGCTGCAGAAGAAGAGGAGAGAGATGGGGTATCTCATGAGGTTTATAGGATGGGCCAGAGAACCTGGGTAAAAATAAATCATGTTTTCCACGTCCAGGCTCAATGTCGGGTTAAAAATAACGTACAGGGTAGGCACAAGGCGTTTTCAGAGACGAATCGTGAATCCACATGATCGTCGTTAAAAGGTATCAAGTGAAAAAGATACGCGTAAGAGCCAAGATTTTATGTTTTGGCTGGTGAGACTTGCCAAGGCTGGGCGCTGACCACCGAAATCCAGAACCCGACCTCGGCTGGATAACGCGCCAGCCAATGGCGCCGCGTGCACCTGAGTTTGGTGACAGTGTTTCATCATGATCCCAAACCCAGAGAATCTGCTTCGCTTTGTACACTGGCACGATGGTTCAACCAAAGACTGTTCAAGTTCAACTTCTGTGCGTTCCCGATTGCCCGTTAGTAGAGTCAGTGCGAAGCACCCTCAAGAAGAGTCTGGCTCGGGTTCCCATTGATCCTATCGTGGAGGTGCTCGTGGGTGACTACAGTTCCCCTACAATACGAGTTAATGGCTTTGACGTTACCGGGTGTCCACGAGCGCCAGAGGGCCAAATGTCATGTCGGCTTGACCTTCCAACGGAAGAGCAAATTATAGTCGCTCTTCGAGGCTTCATGTGTTACGAACGTATCACGTGGCCCTGAGGCTCGGCAGTCACTGGACTGCACAGAGAAGTCACGTGGTGGATCCCTTGGGATCCATGGGAGATCCGACTGGGTCCAGGACTCCAGTTGGATCCGGCGCACGAAGGTTCTATATAAGACTCGGTCTTTCCTTAGTAGATAGGAGCTTCGTGCTCAAACTCAAATTGTATTCTTATTGCATACTTAGTAACATACTTGAAAGCATTCGACTGTGATATCTCTATCTCTCTTCAGAACCCACCCAACGCAAGCTACACCATCGGGGTATAGCTAGTATCGTTACATCATGGTATTGCGTTACGAGGGTACTCTTGCAGACCAACTCCAAGCAACTGTATGTCAGCGCCTTCTGCAAACGGCCAAGCCTGTCTCTGCGGACGGACTCATGACGAGAACGGAAACCAGTCTTCACGTCACACTCAGATATGTAAAGAGTAAGTAATAAAGCTAACACTATAGAATAGAATAGGTATTGGGCGTTGGCAAGACCCCCACCCATCAAATGAAACTTAAAAACACTACAATCCAGCACGAAAAGAGTGACATTTCGACTTAAAAATCGCGGCCGACCGAGTAGAGCAACGGGACTACCCAGCCTCATTGTAATGACAGTCAGAACTCCTTGCGCTTCCCATGGCCCTCCGAGTAGAATATATCTTAATTCTTGACAAACCGTTTCACTTTGGGGATAGTCAGAGCCGCTACAATGACCGGCACAACGCTGACAATCTCGCCAAGTCCGGCGTAGGCAGGCTCAATGCGAACCTTCACAAAAGCGCCAGCTGCAAGCAAGATTGCGAGAACATTGTAGACAGCTGACCATGCAAAGTTGAATACCATACGACGGAAAGCGGCCTTGGACACGTCAATCAGGGCCAGAATGCCCTCCAGCCCAGACAGCAAGATGACATCGGCCGTTGCTCGAGTAATGTCAGACGATGAGCCGATTTGGACTCCAACATTAGCTTGGGCAATGGCGACAGCGTCGTTGGTACCGTCGCCACAGAAGAGGACCACCTTGCCTTGCGCCATCAAATCGTGCACGTACTTCTGCTTGTCTGCGGGGGATTGACGTGAAGCAACGTTTTCGAGCGGGATAGAGACGGTGCTGGCTACGTCTTCCACGACTTTGGGAGCATCTCCGCTGACAATGTGAGTCTGAATATTTCGCCGCCTAAGCTCCTCAATAACAGCAGGTGCTTCGTCGCGAAGGTTGCTTTTCATGCCAAACACCACGAGAATTTCCGAGTCCAGTGTAACACAGAGGAGAGTCATGCCTCGACTGATCAATTGCGCAATCTCAGGGGTTTGGTCGATTTCAAGCCAGTACGGATTGCCAGCCTTGACGATCGAACCGTTCCAGCTCGCAGAAATCCCTGCACCGGGAATTGATTGGACGTCATCCAGGTCCATGGGAGGGCCTTCCTTATTTTGTAAGACGGAGGCTACTGCAAGCGAGACGGGATGCCCATTGTCTCGAACCAAAGACTTCACGATTGAGAAGACTCTGGATGAAGACAAAGACGGAGTCATAATTTCCTCGAGAACGACTTCGAGGTCGCCCTTGGTGAGGGTACCTGTCTTGTCGAAGACAACATCGGTAACTTTGTGGCCCCTCTCAGTGGCATCGGCTTGCTTGATAATGATGCCGGCTCGAGCAGCGACGCCTCCAGCAACGACCAACACCATTGGTACAGCCAGACCCAACGCACACGGGCAAGAGACCGCGAGGACCGCAATTCCATAGGTAATAGCCAGGCCCACAGCTCCTCCACCATTTTTGCCACGAAGTTTCAACCCTACCACAATCCAGGTTATGAATACGATGACTGAAACTGCAGTGACGGTAGGAATGAACCAACTTGCAACTTTGTCTGCTAGATTTTGAACGCGTGGTTTAGAGCTGTACGCATTCTCGACCAAATTTGCAATGTCGGTAATGCTGTTCTTGCCTGGGAGACGAGTGAGCCGAGCTGTCAATGTACCGGGACCATTGATGGTTCCTGCAATGATGCATTCCCCAACACCTCTCGAGACTGGTACACTTTCGCCAGTAATCATGGACTCGTCCACCGCGCTGGAACCGTGAATGATCTCGGCGTCTGTGACGATCTGTGAATGTGGCGGGATGGAGATTGTATCGCCGAACTGAAGCAGTCGAGCATCAAGCTCGACAGTGTTTCCAGAAGGCTCAACAAGTAGTGCCTTCTCGACCTGCAACGATCTCAACGAAACTGCAGCAACGGCTTTCATTCTGGCAATCGCTGCAACCAGTCGCCCGAACAGAACAAGAGTAATCAACAAAGTACTGGTTTCGAAGAACTCCTTTGTTTCCAACGAATATTGGGCATGGGTGAGTCCAAAGGCAACGACCGAATAGCCGTATGCAGCAGAAATACTGATGACGACGAGCATGTCCATTTCGATAACACCGTTGTAAAGTAGCGATTTGATTGCTTTAGAGTAGAACTCAGGAATTGCAAGGGCCTGCACGAAGGTCGCAAGAACCAAGGAGACAATTGAGCGAGTGCTGTAGGGTACGGGGGTGTTAGACCACGCAAGTACGACGACTGGAAGGGTCAAGATAGTGGCGCAAATAGTGCTGAAGGACATCTTGAAGAGTCTAAGTCGTCCCTTTGACCAGGCTCCATCCTGTCCCGGACTAGCAAGTGTGGCCCCATCTGCGAAGGAGAGCACTGATCTGGCCCCAATGATAGTTGGATCGAATGTAATCCGATAAGTCTTTTTGTCAAGTGCCTCACATGCCGTCACGCCAAGGGGTGTGTTGTAGGAGAATTGCTTCGCCGCATCGACATCCATGAGGACATCAAGGGTTTGATTGTCTGTGATGACCCGAGAACAGTGAAGTCCTGTGGCTCGCTCGGCTCTGCGAATCACATCTTCTACTGCAACAACCTTAGAGTCGAGATCAAACTCGGCCATGCCGGTGACGAAGACAACTTGGACATTGGAGATGCCAGCCATGGAGTTGAGACTACGAGTCATCTTGTTGGCGCAACCTGAACAATCCATTCCACCCACAGTGAGAAGTACATGCTCGCGCGCCGCTGCCTTCTCGGGGTCGACTTGAGTGGATACCCCACCTGGAGCGGGAACTATTTCATCAAGCATTGGGTGGCAGCCATCTGAGAAACGATGACTGTGGCAGTCGTCAGACTTAGAGCTGCCATGCGGAACACTTGACTGCTTCATGCCACGGCGGGCAGAAAGCGTATTGGAATCCTTGTTTGGAGAATCTCTGCTAGTAGATTGTGCTGTAGACTGTGCTGCTCTATCTTTGCGTGCCGAAGCTGAAGTGCTTGTTGACTTGCCACAACACGTATCCACATGGCTAGATAGGACACTCTTGCAGATGCATCGGGCGGATTCGAGGTAAGAGGTGTACTTCTCAAAAGCCGCATGAAGATGGGTACTGCAAGCCTTTCCCAGGTGTCGACCATCCTCTCCGTGATCGTGCTGGTGCTTGTTGCCTTTGGAAGAGCCAGAGGTATAAGAGTGGACGTGGTGGCCGATGTGGTGTTTGCTGTCCAACGTGGAATTGTGGCCAGTATAATTGTGTTTAGAAAGACCGTCGCTGGAGTGCTCGTCATGATCGAGTACATGGTCACAACAGCCTCCCGATTTGGTGGCTTTATCCACCTTTGTATCTGCAGTGCAACCGCTGTCACAGGCACCATCTTTCTCTGCTGAACGCATCTCTATTAGCATGGAATCTAATTGGCAAGAAAAGGATAAAGGAACGCACCATTATTGGCCTCCTTTTCGCACGCGGCTTCGCATTCAATCGCGGCCGCGGTCTCGATACACTTCTCTAGCCGGGGACACATTAGCAATCTACTATGAAAAGATAGTCGCCGTATAGGCTTACCATCGCATCCCGCCGCGGCCGTTGTTCCAACGTCTCCGCAACAACCAGTGGCAGGAAGTCCCGAGGCGCTCTTGAGATCCGGCTGCTGGGGTGTTGGAGAGTCTGAGCAGCAAGCAATTTTGACAGATGTCTGAGGAGCATGCTCAGCCCCACAGCATCCATCGTTCTCGACGGCCAGCGGTTCGGTGGTTACAGTCTCTGAACAACAAGCGTCGGTACACCTAGAGGGCGGGGATACAGAGGGCTCATTCTCTCCTTGGGGCATTATGGCTGCAGTGGTCGTGAAGGTGAGGTTAGTCTAGCAAGTAGGGTACGGTTGTGGTGCGCAGATATCCTGGATAGATAAAGCAGTTTCTGGCGTTGGGGTTAGAAGGTATATATAATTTTATTTTCCAAATCTGGGAACTAGGAAGAAAACTGCCAAATGAACGTCACGTGAGTGCCAAGAAAGGACGCGTAATCATTTGGGTGGAGGAAAGGTAGGTCGAGAGCCTAACAGGGCGAGCTTTCGGTGCCATGAGGGGCAACTCTGAAATCGCCTTTCAAGTTTGCCTTGATACTTCGAGGCTCCAAGACTTTAGAGACGCGCAATCGCCTTGATTACTTCACTTGCGAATGGTCTCTAAGGAGCATGTCTTAGAAGTCGCTCAAATTTTATCAGATTGGAGGCTCTCAAGACCTTCGACTTTAACAGCAATAACGAGAATAATGCGCCAACACATGAGATCTCGCGCCTATGGCGGCAGGGTATCAACAGCTGTCGTCCTCTCCTATGCCTTTGACTGGGTCATAATCATCGCGACCGCCGCTGTTGGAGCCGTCTTCGCAAAGTTACCGCCAAATAAACGGCCATTCTCAATCACCAATCCCGAAATCAGTTTCCCCTTCGTCACAAATGAAAAGATACCAACATGGTCTTTAGGCATTATTGCCTGCGTGGCTCCCGCAGCCATTATCATGGTGATGTGCCTCCTGC
>Ga0207886_10127_pt1 | contig 60324 bp, 68 predicted proteins | sample LinPmetageLP35_FD_184048 | JGI IMG/M metagenome (GOLD analysis project Ga0207886, IMG submission 184048) | Marine viral communities from the Pacific Ocean - LP-35 (SPAdes) | ecosystem: Environmental > Aquatic > Marine > Oceanic | place: Pacific Ocean | collected 2009-08-31 | reverse complement strand
AAAGGAAAGGAAAGGAAAGGAAAGGAAAGGAAAGGAAAGGAAAGGAAAGGAAAGGAAAGGAAAGGAAAGGAAAGGAAAGGAAAGGAAAGGAAAGGAAAGGAAAGGAAAGGAAAGGAAAGGAAAGGAGGGAAGTGTATGATTTGTTACGTGTAGTGTAGCATAGCGTTAGGATTGGTTGAGTAGAAAAGTAGATTCCTTGGGGAGGTTTCTGCTGCAATCCGGGTTTTGGTGATACTGTACAACAAAGTCGGCTACTACTGTTGCTGGCTGTGGCGAAATAGCTTACGCATGAGGCTGACGAGTACTCGGTACTTCCAGTTCACACTCAACACCACATGCACAATGCGAGCTTCAATGACGATCTCAGAACTACTGGATTCTCTCGGAGTGTTCCCCCGCAGTATGAGAAATTCGTGTGTTGGATTCACACAAAGCACAGATTGTTGCTAAGGCTACTCTCCCGCCTGTCATCCTCCTACGGCCAAACCTGGCAGAGAAGGGAAGACTGAAGATACAGTAGAATAGGAGGTAAGTTTGTCGGTGCAGGAGACTCACTCAGATTTACCGGGGATAGATAATTAGACTCGTGTCCTTGCCGGGTGGAGATGGAGCTGGAGATGGGACCCAGTAATGGTCAGTCGGCTGGTCTGTAAAGAGTCCTGCCTGTTCGAAACACGGCTGTAGGTGGTGGTGAAATGCCTCATTGCACCGCCACTCTCTCCCAGCTGAACATGGATTCGGTAAGTAAGTTAGCACTGTGGAGCAAGGACTGGAATTGTACCTATTTGGAATCTGATCATTATGGTACTATACAGATAAGACAAGTGCACAGCATTCTTCAGTTTGGAAAAAGGTCGTGCGAGTTTTATATGCATATTTGGAAATACAGAAATCGTAGGGCTGAAGTGATCAGATGCAGTGTTCTTGGCATCGCTCATTCTGGCCGTTTAAGCTTTTGTGACTGGGCTTGGCATCTGAAACGGGGGACGAGATGTTGTGTTACTGCACTGCTTGGTGAGACGTGCGTCATGTTCAGACAGATAGCGTGCATTACGTATATCTCGCTAGAACGAAGATGTGTATCGTCAAATCTTCCTTGTGCTGGTGTTTGGAGTGGCAGTGATGGTCTGCATCTGGGAATTTACGCATCCTGAACAGTCATTCTGTTGGGTCTTTCCAGACTGCAGGTGAGCTAGAAATGATTCGATACAAGCTCTCATTTACAAATCGGGCGACGTGGTAGCCTAGAACAGAACGGAGCGCTTCCTGAGACTTGGAACATGGGTTGAAGGTGGCGAGGTACAGGATCCCAGGTCAGCATAGGAAGTACTACCTAGGTAAGCCTGTGCCAATTATGGAGCCCAGAGGCTTGTTTGGAATAAGAGTCGGACGGTGCGGGCTATGCCTTGGATGAAGCTTGGTTGCTGTCGACCTTCAGGATAGAGTTTGGCTTGTGTAGTTGTCGTTGTATTTGTGATGCTGAATTGTAATTACCTGTTCAGAGAGCGATAGAATTTACGTTGATAGATGTCAATAAAGCCATCCTTTCATCATCGTTTGCACACATCAGCAACCCCAAGCCTAAGCCCAAGCCCCTAGGTAGATCGGCACTGCATACCCGTGGCTGACTGTTCCAGGTTCCTGTTCCGCATTTGGTGTGAAGTGGAGAGTGGAGAGTGGTGCACAGCGAATCTTGCCTTCTGATTTGCCCATCAACACCCTGCAGTCCAAACCAGGCCAGGCCCAGGCAGCGCAGCGTCATCGAGCGAAGCGCAGCGCATTCGAGCTCCCGAGCGAGCCATCCAAACTTGATGCGCTAAAATACTTCAACGACCTCACCTCTCCCCTCCATCTTTTGCCTCCCAGTCGCTTTGTTTCTCTTTGCTGTGTTTCCTCTCCTAATTCTCTACCTAGATACCAATTTGCTTCACTCCAAGTCCTCACCTACCACTCTTCACCTCTTCACGTTTTGCTCTCCCTCAAGGTTGACCACACCTCCATCTCCCCTCTCGATCTCTCCTTCCCCAATCTCACACCCCCCAAACAAATCGCAACCAAGCGCCTAAGCAAGACCCTCGCTCACCATGGCGCTCATCAACTTCCTCACGGTCCTCTTCCTCGTCCCCCTCATCTCCGCCAACACCGTCCAATTCAACATCGCTCGCTCGCCCTCCGCGCAAACTGCTCAACTCCGAGCACGAGAAGCTTCTCTCCGCGGCCGCGCCCTCAACAAGCGTGGTCTCTTCGAGCGCGCCGACTCTGTCACTGCAGAGCTGACAAACGCCCGTACGCAGGGTCTCTACTTTGCAAATGTCACGGTGGGGACTCCGGCTCAGGCTTTGGCGCTGCAGATCGATACGGGGAGTTCGGATGTTTGGGTTCCTGCTGCGGAGGCTGCGCTGTGCTCGAATGCTAGGGAGGGGGGATGTCCGAATGGTCAATGTGAGCTTTTTTCTTTCTCTCTGGAAATTTTGGTTCTCGATCTTGGGGAGGCTCGATCTAGAGGAAATTCGTTTGATGTCTACGAGAAAATAAAGCTAACCTCTCACAGTCGACTTCCAAAAATCCTCTACCTTCCTCGATGTCGGCGAGAACGAGTTCAATATCTCCTACGTAGATGGCAGTGGCGCTGCAGGTGATTACTTCCAGGATACTTTCTCTATTGGCGGAGGTACTCTTGAACAGTTCCAGATGGGTATTGCTTTGGATACAACCATTGGAACCGGTATTATGGGTATTGGATACAACACTTCCGAGGCCAATATTGATACTGGTAACGGTACTATTTATCCTAATTTGCCTTTGGCGATGGTCAACCAGGGCTTGATCAAATCTGCTGCTTATAGCTTGTGGTTGAATGACTTGCGTAAGTACTTTCGAAAACCTTAGAGTGGATCCAAGCTAATTTTCTGCAGAATCAAGCACTGGATCTATTCTCTTTGGCGGTGTTGATACTGCAAAATATACTGGCGATTTGATCTCGATCGACGTCTACCCCAACTCACGGAGAGGTCGTGTTACATCCTTCACTGTCGCTTTTACTTCGCTCTCAGCAACCAGCCCTTCAGGAACCGATCAGCTGACTCCAGATGATTATGCCGAAGCTGCCATTCTCGACTCTGGAACCACAATCACTCTCCTTCCAGATGATGTTGCTGCTATGGTCTTCGAGGAGCTAGGAGCTACCGTTTCCAACCAGCTTGGCGCAATTGTCGTTCCCTGCGATCTTGCCAAGGTTGACGGAACTCTTAACTACGGATTCGGCGGTCAAGGTGGACCAGTTATCAAAGTCCAGGTCTCTGATCTCGTTCTTCCATTGACTCTTACCAACGGCCGCACACCAAAATACACCAATGGCCAAGAAGCCTGTCAGCTCGGTATCCAACCAGCCGGTGACCTCCCCGTTCTATTCGGCGACACCTTCCTGCGATCCGCCTACGCAGTCTACGATCTCGAGAATAATCAGATCGCTTTGGCGCAGACAGACTTCAACTCCACCGACTCGAACGTCGTCGACTTCCCTAGTTCAGGAGCAGCTATCCCCAGCGCAACTGCAGCCTCCGGCATCGCAGCAGTAACTCAAACCGCCACAGGCGTACCACGAGTTTCTGGCGATGCGACAGGCACAGGAGCTGCTCCAACTTATAATCCCACAGCCACAGGCCTGAACGCCGCCAGCGGATTTGCCGCGACAGGCACAGGCTCTAGCAGTTCGACGAGCACGAAGAAGAGCGCTGCGGGTTCTGGACCAGAGCCTTTTGCTTGGTCGAGAGTTGTTGTTGGGCTTGTTTCGTTGGGAATGGTTAGTTTGGGATCGGGAGTTTTTGCGGTTCTGTAATGGGTTCAAGGATTGGGATCGTGTATATGAGATGCGGGAAAACGGGCCACGGGTACACTATGGTAATGACAAAATGAAACGAATTAGAATGGCCTCACCTCGAATTGAAAGACATGAAAATGGATGGTAAGTAGCATGGCATGTGATGGGTGTATACCAGGTTGTTTGGGTTTACAATTTTATAGATTTTGAACTGAAAGTGCACTCTATTCATTCCATGACATTGGCTTACTTTAAGAATCGTAGATGGTATGATGTGATACATGCCTGTGGGGCCTGAACAGAGAAATTGAGGGAAGGGATTGGCGAAGCGGGTGTGTAAGCGAAACGAATAATCAAAGGTACAGTGTGATTAAGTCTTGGTTTGGTTACAACGAAAACTCTCTTCGACTCACTCACTCGCCCTCGCCATTTTTCACATGCTAACCAACCATAGTTCTATCTGAATTCCTCTCCTTCACCATTCCCGTCTCTAAGTAGCCATACCCCCCAATGAAAACATCCCGCCGCCCACTCCTCCCCTCAACCTCTCCGGGCTATCAAACTCGACCGCCTCACCCCCGTCCAATACCAAGATCTTGTCAAAGTCTTTGAGAGTACTGAGTCGATGTGCAACGACGATCAACGTGCACTCTGCGAAGTGTTCTCGGAGAGTGTGTTGGAGAAGTGATTCGGTGGCTACGTCGATGGCGCTGGTTGCTTCGTCGAGGATGAGGATCTTGGGTGGAGGGTGTGTCAGGAGGGCGCGGACTAAGAAGGAGGTGAGAAATTTTCATATGATATGCGAGGGGTATTGACCGAGGGCTAGGGAAGACTGAGAGAAGTATGAATAGTATGAACAGGACTTACCTAAGCAGACGAGCTGTCTTTGACCAGATGAGAGATTCAAACCTCCTCTCGATATCTTGAAGTTGAAATCCGAGAAGATATCTAAAGGTGATTCTGACTCTGATGGGTCCCGAGTCGTGCTGGAAGGATACTCCTCTCCCACTCTCTCACGCATATTAGAGCCCCTCTTCTCGACTTTCCCAAGCTGTAACTTCGCCATCGCATGTCGCAATTCCTGATTACTGTACCTCTCAAACGGATCCAGATTAGACCTTATCGTTCCCGAGAAAAGCACTGGATCCTGCGGTATAATAGCCAGATTCCTCCTCAGATCTCCAATCGCAAGTCGCGAGATATCAATGCCATCAATCAAAATAGAGCCCTTCCTCGCCTCTAAGAACCTAAAAAGCGCAAGCGTCAACGTCGACTTCCCACTCCCCGTCCTCCCCACCACACCAACCCTCTGCCTCGCTTCGAACTTCACACCGAGCCCCTTCAGCACCGACGGCAACCCCTCTCCATACCCCGTCTCATACCCTCTAAACTCAACGACCCCCTCACTCGGCCAATCCACAGGAGCCGGCAACCCAGAGAGCTTCTCGACCGGCGCCGAAACGATATATTCCAGTACTCTCTCCATGGAATTCATATCCAGTTCGAACGCTGCATACTGCGCAATCGTAATGATAATCAGCCTCGAGAACTCGACGCCGAAACTCAGCGCGAAGCCCGCGAGCGCGACGCTGATGTCGGGGAGGACGGCGATGGAGGCGGCGAGACAGAGCGCGAAGAGCACGCCGATGAAGCCCTGGCGGATGGCGACCCAGCGGTTCGCGAGGATGATGTACCATGATGAGCGGGTGTGATCGTCGATTTTTCGGTACATGAGAGAGAGGTACTGTTCTCCTTTGCCGAAGCTGCGAATGGTGGAGAGGCCGGAGATGGAGGAGTCGAAGAGGGAGAAGATGGGGGTGCGGGAGGTGGATTCTAGGCGGCGGGTTGAGCGGGCGAGGGGGAGGTAGAGAGATGTGTAGTAGATGCAGAGGAGGGTGAAGAGCAGGACGGGGAAGAGCATCAGTTTGGACAGGAGCAGGGCTGAGGTGGCGATGGTGAGCATGGCGAGGAGGCGGTTGAGGAAGAGGATGAAGTCCATGCCGAGTTGGGAGTCGACGAGGGCGAAATCGCTGGTGAAGCGGTTGAGGATTTGGCCGGTTGGGATGGTGTCTAGCCAACGTAATTGCGTGCGGATGATGCGCGCGGTGAAGGTTTTGAAGAGGGCTTTGGAGGCGCGGAGGGAGAGGTAGAGGAGTGCGGCTATTTTGAGGCCGATGAAAATGACCGAGATCAAAGAAAGGGCCAGGTATATCAGAAGATAGAAAATCAGGTGCTCTGTAGCTTTGCTGCTCTGGGGGACTGTGCTACTTGTTGATGGTTGTGGTCCTGTGATACGAGGTTGTTCAGATGCTTCACTCCAGATTTTGATCCAGTAAGAGCGAGCGAAGAGCAAGAAGGTGGAGAATATGAAGACGAAAAGGCCGAGAGACCAAGGTATCCAGCCGCCCGATACCTGGACGTAGGCGTTGTAGACTTTCCATTTCACCCGTCCTTGCTCGAGGTGTTCTATTTCGGGTGGTCTTGGTGGGAGGTGAGAAGGTGTTGATAAACTTTGTTCTTCCCGAGACATATCCACGAATGAATCCTCATCTTGCACATCTGCTTCTGAATCTTTGGTTCCTCTTTCTGCCGGAACGAATGTGTTGAGGTCTTCCTCGGGCCTTTTCGTCATTCCCCAAGCAGTGTCCTCACCACACTCAACAACATAGCTCGCTAAAGGCAACACCATGTCGACATGGTGCGTAGCGATGATAACAGTTCGTCCTATTCTAAGCGAAGCTTTGATCCCATGCTCGAGCATGTGACGACCAACATGCACGTCGACTGCACTGAAAATATCGTCTAGAACCAAGATACTTGCCCGAGAATACAGTGCACGTGCAAAAGTCAGCCGTTGTCTCTGCCCTCCACTCAGAGTGACTCCAACGGCCCCGACTTGAGTCTGATCGCCATGCGGCATCACTTCTAAATCTGGAGTGAGGGCTGAGGCATGGAGGACTGAAGAGTAGCGAGCAGAGTCGAGAGGGAGGCCGAAGAGGATGCTGCTTTGGATTGTGCCATTTTCTATCCACTAAGCATTGTTCGTGAGTATCCTGCTCAATTCGGAAACAGGCACTTCGCTGTACTAAATGAAGGGGACTTACTGGGATTTGTGCCACATAAGCAATGTTGTTGGGGATTACCCAGTTCCCAACTGTGATTGGGTAGGACCTCGGGTCGTCGCTGGCAGCAAGCGGAGGAGAGTCGATAGATCCTTCCACAACATCTGCCTCCCCAATGATCCCAGCCAAGATCAAGCTCTTGCCAACTCCAGTCTTTCCATGAACCAAGCTGCGTTACTGTCAGATCGGAGTTGGAAAGACAAGATTGGGCTGCTCACGTACCTCAAAGCTCTCAAAGGAAAGCTAAGATCCATCGGTCCGAGCGAAAACGCGTTCTGCCTCTTCCCATAGCTTGGCCAGCGAAGCTTGGCGTCTTTGAAGTTTATTTTTTCATCACCACAAGAGCTTCTAGATATAGTTTTATCCAGGAGCTGCAAGTGCTCCTGTATTCTATCACAACTGATCCTCGCATCCAAGAACTTAGCAATATTGATCGGGATAGCACTCATCGTAAACTCCAGCGTCGAAAATACAGACAGCGCCGTAAAAGCCACAGAAGCTAGCATGGACTTGCTAATCCAAACATACAGACTGAGTCCCACAGCACCGAGGAGAATAGGCATCGAGAGCCAGGTCATGAGGAGGAGTATCATCCAAGAATATACTCTCGTTTGAGCTTTCAGCTCTTTTTCTCGCGATTGCATGATCACGGCTTGCCATTTATCCTCCAGAGCTGAGAATTTGATCTGTCGGATTCCGTGCAGCACTTCGGTGACGATGTGTGTTTTCTCATCGCGGGCTGACATGACGAACGCTTGTGCTTTGCCGTAGTTCCTGGATACGAATATGCTGATCGGTTGCATCAGGAAAGGCATTGCTAAGCCCGCGAACGTGCTTATCTTATTGTCAGCTTCGGCATATAGCTGTGAAATGGAATTTGCACTGTGACTAACCTGATCCAACCGATAAGGTAGACTAGAAACCAGACGCCCAGTATCATCTTCACTACACCTCCCAACAAGAGAGCGTTTTCTCCACAAAACATAGATACTCGCTGAACGTCAACACCAATAAGGGTTGCGTGAGAAGTGATAGTCGTCTCGGGGACTTGTGCGCTTTTCGATCCAGACCGATCTTTGAATTCGAGCAGTGAAAAAGTCTCCGCATCTTCGTCATCTCTGAACTCAGAGAATGAACACTTGCCGTCGTTTTCCTCAGCTGTTGTCAAATGCTCGACTGATCTTCCAATTACCTGGTCATGGTTTGGATCCTTGATATTCTTCATTCGTAAAGACTTCCCGAAGATAATCGCAGTCAGTTGTGACCTGACAGGAGTGGCAAGTAGACCGAACTTGATCCATTCCAGCCTATCCAAGCCGTGTCAGCAATGGTCCTCACAAGATGCTGTCAACAGGATGTGATTAACTGGTCTACATACCACGTCTCTAAAAGTAGGTGCACAAGTTTTGAGACTCCTAAAGCAAGGATCCAAAGCCACAGCTCTTTCCTCGCCTCAGTGGAATGAACCCTGTGCTCAAGAATTGTGAGAATACGAAACAGACAGATCTGAGGAAACATCAAAGCAAATGGTTCTATGGCAGCAAGGCTCCATTCACGAAGAAATCTTCGCTTATGGTCCTGGTAGATTATGCGCCAGAGTCTCCGTTCCCCCATGCGATGTTCTCGTTGAGTTTTCTCAAAACTGCTTCGCAGGGTCTGAGCTCGAGCACTGCTGTCCATTTCGGGCAAGTCTGATAATTCTAGTGAGTCTAAAATTTGTGCTTTATCCAGTAATGGGGCTATCCAGCTGAAAGTATATCTAGAAAGACTCAGCTGGATGTCCGATTCTAGACACCAAAATGGATCGAACGAACCTCTTGAAGAATGACGAGGTGAACTGTGCATCGACAACTCGCCCTCCGTGATGCACCTCGGGTCGTCTCTGCAAAGTGCCGCAGGCCCAGAAGGTTTTAAAGCCGATCATGAACTGTGCAAGGAATAGATTCAAGTCCTGATCGGGGATTCTCACATACGTGTGTAGCCACAGGTAAACCAAGACTAGAGAGGCTGAAAGTGAAAAGCATGAGATCGCCACATTTCCTCCGATCTCAAATCGTCTCACTGTACAGCGTTCCCTGATCATCAGTGCGACTTGAACTGAAATTGAGCACTGCGATCCAATCAGCTTTGCTCAATGTTTGCACCCACCTTCAACATGTCTTACCCAAGCAGCAGCAGAGATGGATTTGAGCCAGAGAAGGTCCGCACTCCTGTCGCTCTGACTGGTATCGAACGTGCTCTTTCCGACACAAAATATCGAAATTGCAAGTCCACTGATTGCACCCGTTGCGATGAAGAACCTGAAAATCCCATTATCGAAGGATGACAACGATTCTCGTGTGGCGATGCCATCCTCATCTTCATATTGCAGTTTGCCGATCTCGGAATGGTCTTGAAAATTAGTTCTTCGGTTTGTTGATTGTGAACGGTCTCTGCTAGAACATATGGTATTGATAAGGCTCAAAGTGTTCACGAGGAGGCAAGCTGATGCTGTCAGCGTGACTCGAAGTGGCATTTTGGCTGTGTACACAACGAGGGATAGGCGTTCACCTAGGTGATATGAGATTTCTCCAATCCCACACTCAGCTAATCTCTATGAAATGTTCAGACAGAAGTCAAAGGTTTGCAACTGAAGATAGCACGTGTTACCTCCGCGTTGTTGGTATCTAAAGCAGCGACGATTTTCATTCCCGGAAACTCACTGCGGGGTCCTGACCAGAAATTTAGGTTTAGAAGATGAAGTCTAAATCAGTATTGAGGCAGATACTGCAAGCTAGCATTTTCTTGCCCTCTTCACCGACTTTCTCTGAACACTTCTTGACGAAATACGACTGCACGAGAATCCTGAATGTGATTGTCAAGAAGAGTTTAATCCCCCACCCCCACTTCCCCACGGGTGCTTACCTTTCATGAACTCTCAAGTGTATTTAAGTTTTGTTCCACTGCAGAACATGACTCGACTTGCAAGCTTGACTTTGACGATCAAGCGGCATTCTTAAGCTCTCCGAAAGTAAAATCTGCCTTTTGTAAACAAAACTAAGCGAGATAGCTTTGCATACGCCCCGAATCGGGACTCGCGACTAATCAGACGGGGTACTCCGCAACGAATAATTAACTTTCATGCAATGGAGTATACCGATGCAGCCGTCAACTCTGACACGACGCTCTCAACTCTATCCAATAGGAGAAGTCAGAGGCTTGAAGCATTGTTCGAATTAGAGCCCTAGAGTGGGCCACGGGGTAAAAGAAGGTTTCGGCGTGCAGCCGCCGACAACCAACCCTGACGGGCCGCTACGCTCGATTACTGCCCGTTAGAATATGCAGTTGAATAAACTCTGATATTAAAGTAAGCGCCGAGAGTATATTGAGATGATGACACACAGGCATGCCGCCCACGGGTGGTAGCGCGTCAGGAGCGGGGTCATTCTGCTCAACCTCCTCCGTTAGCCTTGGTCGCAATCACAGCAAGTATTATGCTGGTACTGGGTTATTCAGGGGCAGATAGAGGTCTCAGTGTTGCCTCCTTCGTTTTCTACTTGCAAATCTCAATTCAATGAAGAAGTCACCAACCACACCGCCATGGCTTCGGAAACCATCTCTGTCCAGGTGCAATACTTGCAGTGGCAAACACTGTATGAGACTGAAGCACCTTTTCTTAGGCTGTTCAAGCCAACGCCAGGAGCCGAAGACGATAGAGCTACGAACCTAGCTTTTGAGACCAAGTCAGTCAACGTTCAGGATATTCGCGGGCTTCAGACTGCCCCAACCCTTGACAGCCATGGCTTTCGAATTGTAGATTGCGCCACCCAGGTCACTGATTTCTCTAACCCGGTGAGCGTGAACGAGAAGTATTTGGCAGAGTGCGAGAAACTACTCAGAACCACTGTCGAAGGTGCTGATGAAGTCCTTTGCTTCGACTGGAGAGTAAGCTCCCCATCCTCTCCCTATGCCGCCAACATTCAAAGTTGGGCTGAACATGGACAGGTCCGCGACTCTGCTACAATGCAGCGTGGTACTCAAATAATAGAGACCTCGAGCAACCCAACATCATCAGTATCTGGGGGCATGAGAGATGAGGATGTAGAGAGAGCTCGAGCCTACGACCCAGAGAACCGTGCCGCCATGCTCTCACCTGCTTTGCTGGTGCACATTGGTGAGCACTCCATTCTTAATACACTCCGGGTCGATAATTGATTGGTATGAGACTATGGCGCTGCCTCAGTGGTTTCCAGGATCAAGCACCATTTCAAGGAGAAATCCGACCAGCTCCTACGAGGAAGGTTTCGTGTTATTAAGTAAGTGACAATCGGGCGGTCTTAACTAGCGATCTACTGAAGTGTCATTTGAAGGGTTGCTCACTGTCACGTAGCGTTTGGCGACCAATTTATAATGCCGTTGAAGAGTAAATTAACACTTGTTCTTACTTCTATGCCTCATGTTCGAATGCATACTGACTCTCCAAGCTGGCCATTGGCCGTTTGTGATGGCTCGACACTGGCAGAAAGCGATGTTATCGAAGCGGAACATAGGAGGGAAACATTCTCTGAAACTTCCCTTTACTGTCTGCCGCGGAAGTCCCATCGATGGTACTTCCAGAGCCGTCATCGGCCGGATGAAGCACTGCTGGTCAAAATATACGATTCAAACACTGAAGTCAAGGCACGGTGTAAGATGATAGCCAGACAGGATTTTGCGAAATGACAATTGCTTATATTATTTAGATTGTCCACATACTTCTTTCAAGCTCCCAAACGTACATCCAGATGCTCCATCACGAAAGAGCATAGAAGTGAGGGCATTGGTTTTGTCATATCCGAAGGAGCAATAAAACACGAATCTCAGACTGGAGCGCGCATGTTTGATTTCATATCTTGCTTTACTGGCAGCAAATCAGGCTGATTGTCGATTGCACCTCTCTATAGCTTTGAACACTTACAAATCTCTTTTGCAACGGACTTGCTGTGTTAAGGCCATTAATATTATTGCACCTAAAGCCTGCTCCGCAGTCTGCACTTGTGTAGTTTCGCAGTCTAGAATGTACCCATTCCAGTAAAGAGCGACAAAAGCTGAGGACTCAGGCTACGACTTTGGCGGCAATAAGATTTCAAGCACCTGAGAAACTAGAAACAGAGAAAACAAAGACGTGCATTAGTTCTTTTCAAATCATTGGAATTGAGTTCAAAGTCGATCCATGTAAAAGCATCTTTTTATGCAGTGTTGCATAATGCCGATAGTCTCAGTCTGTACCTCCAGAGTCCTATCAAGGCAAAGAATCAGAATTCAAGTCCGACGATGCTGCACACTAGCTCAACATTTGCTCTGATCGGTACTTGATCAAAGGATTGCTTCGGAGCTTCCCATTCAGTATCGACCGAGCAGCAATCAACTTACATACTAAAGTAAAAGTGTAAGATACCATGCCCTATTAGGTGAGGATCACCGTTGGAGCTTACGAGGGCATATTCAGCTGCATCTTAGTGATTCTTGCTTCGGTGAAATTGACGTTGTTCAGAATAGAGTTTGAAACACTGTCGTGACGAGGGCCTTGTGTTTTCACCTCTGCACAAGGAGACAACTCCCCTCGAAATATGTGCCATCGTTTCAACGCGGCACTAGTAGAATAGAATGCTGCAAAGGAGACATTGCAGGAAGGCGAGGATTTTAAACATCCTTGCAAACACCATCCCTCGATTGTGCCCGAAACTTTGAATTCACTTCGTCTTTATCACACCTTGAGGCGGGTCCACCCCTTAGACAGGCTCCAGCAGATACTTTTCCATTGGCGTTTGCCCATTGGCTATTGGTCAAACTTGACGCCGGATGATATGCACCTCGGTGGTAACAAGGCTATCCGGACCCTAAGTCCTGCTTTGTAGCACTGTTGGCACCACCTTGCTCTCAAGTATTAGAACTGTGAGATAAAGGACTAAGACCTTGTGAGACTGCCGTAACAAAGAGAAATCCAAACGTTTTGTTCACAGATATCTCTTGGTCTACAAACAATTTCGCAACATGGATGAAGTCTGGAAGTACTCCATCCCAGTCGATGAGAACGTTGCCAGAGGGACCGGTTGCTTCACAACGCTGCCTATCCGGATTCACTCTCGTGACGATATTGCCAATCAGGCCACGATCAAGTCAGTGACTGATTGGGGCGAGAGTATGAAAGATGGTTGGGATAAGAAGTCCGGCTCTGCACTTTGTTCTGTGGGCAATTGGTGCTCATTCATCTTCCCTGAAGCGTTACCGGAGCGCTTGGGTGTGATTGCGTATCTCGCAAACTTGGGAAATATACATGATGGTAAGAAAACTGCTCAAAGCTGATTCGTCAAACCATGAGTTCTAAGCTTCGGATAGATGCTTGTGAGGAAATGAGCTCCGAAATGGCCGTTGCGGCACATAGTGAACTCAGTCAAGCTTTGGACATCAATAGCAAGGACAACATGGATGGTGGCTCAAAAACGGCCAAACTGAAGGCTATGGTTTCACAATGTCTCTTGGACTGTGTCAATCACGATCGCAATCTAGGCCTGAAGATGTTGGAGTCATATCGAACCAAATGGCTTGACGTGATGGTAAGTCAGTTTGTGCATTTTGTCTTATTGAACCCTTCATTGAACTCCGAATCTATCCCAGAAATCCTGGCTTCGTTTCTCCTTCCTAGTACTGATGGAAAGTGACGTGAGTAGGAACACCCAGATATCCACCAAGTGCAGAATATTGAGGATTACCTCGTCTTTAGGAATCTCAACGGTGGAATGGAGTAAGTGACTGTGATTTGGTTCAATGTTCATACAGAGCTAAGCGAGAACTTCAGACCTTTCTGGCTCATGTGTCAATTCGGCATGGCAATCAACTTGACAGACGAAGAGCTGCACAGCGTTCGACATGTGTTTGTTCCTGCTGAGAGCGCTCTTGTGATGACGAATGATTACTGGAGTTGGGATCGTGAATATTTCTTATCGAAGAGAGCCCATGCCGCCAAGATGGTCAACTCGATTGATCTATATATGCGGACTGAGGGGTTAACAGTGGAAAAAGCAAGAGACAAAGTTCGGACTAGCATCGTCGCCTATGAACAAGAGTACGTGGCCCTAAAGACTCAATTTTACGACAGCCACCCTCGGATGTCTTCGGTCTTGAAACGCTACATAGAAGTTTGTGGAGTGATTGTAGCCGGGAATCATTACTGGTAAGCGACAGCCCTTAGCAGTAACACCCTATTACTTCTAAGTCTATCTCATACTCACTTGGTAGAACAGGTGCGCCAATTGCCCGCGTCATAATGATTGGCGAAGGAATTTCGATGAAAGTTATGTCGAAGGACACGTGATCCACGAGGAGTCTACCAACACAACGTCCAACAAGAGAAAGCCTTCGGACGCCCACTCGAGCTCGAATGGCTTCAGCACGGACTCGAACTTCACCCATGATGGATCTTTAGAATTGAAAACACCCAGGACATCGATCTCAGAATCGAGTATACCTCGCCTGGACGATGCACTTTGGAAGAAGCCATCCGCCACGGCGATTCTGGAGCCAATCAATTATATCAACTCCCTACCGTCCAAAGGGGTCAGAACCATGCTCATTGAAGCACTTGATCAGTGGCTAGAAGTTCCACCCACATCCCTTCGAATCATCAAAGAAATTGTGGATCAATTGCATAATGCATCGCTGATTCTTGACGACATTGAGGATGATTCTCCCTTGAGGAGAATGAATCCAGCAGTTCACACCATGTTTGGCCAATCGCAATCCATCAACAGCGCAAACTTCATGTTTGTTTGTGCTGTCAAGAAAAGCCGAGAGCTGGCAAATGCAAGCGCCGTTGACATCCTTCTTGATGAACTGGAGTGTCTGTATCTGGGACAAAGCTGGGATTTATTCTACAAGGTCAACCTCTGCTGCCCAAGTGAAAGCGAGTATCTCACTATGGTGGATAACAAGACGGGAGTCATGTTTCGCCTGTTGACACGACTCATGCAAGGAGAGAATGCAAAGGACAACATCGACTTCAGCCGCTTGACACTACTCTTTGGCCGATACTTTCAGATCCGAGACGACTACATGAATATCGCTTCCTCTGAATACTCAGATCAGAAAGGTTTTTGTGAAGATCTTGATGAGGGGAAAATTTCTTACCCACTGGTGCATTGTCTTCAAGACAATCCTGTGCTTCGAGGACGCATCTTGGGCATTTTCCGCCAAAAGTCCATCTCAACCAATCAGGGACAAGCCTTGCTCCCACTGCAGACTAAGATGTATATTCTGAAAGAAATTAAAACTTCTGGGGCGATGGAGAAGACTCTCAGCACCCTCAAGGAGCTAGAGGAAGATTTGGTGTCTGAAATTGGAATTTTGGAAGCGAGCTCGGGAATGGAGAATCCTATGCTACGATTGTTGTTGAGCATTCTCACGATCTCTTGAAGATGTAATGCTATAGAGCGTCTTTTATTTATCTCCTGTTGTGTCTATGACCGTCACTACTTTGAATTTCGAATGGAATGCTTCAAGATTTTTCGGCCGAACCTGAATTCCCGAAGAACATGGAACATTCTTGACTGTTGATCACGAAGCAATTCATGAAGCAAAAATCTAGCAGCCCTCTTTGGTCAATACATTGAATTGAATGAGATAGAACACAGCACACGACTGTTTTCAGCGGCTCAAATTGTCAACAGTTGAAGCTCATCAGATCAAGTTCAAGCACGTTCATTTGCGTCCTTCCGGATGTCCTTATTCTTAAGTGACCTTTGGCTTTGATACTTGTATTGACACTCCCAGATCACTAGATGTTCTGTTACACATTATAATCTAGCAAGATTTATTTGTAATAGACGTTCAGTAACGGTGACTGGTAAGTGAATTCTTTAGGACATAGAAATTAACAAATCACACTCCTCGCAAATGAAACAAGACACACCATACTTGCTACCCACGCTCCACTTCAATTCCAACAGGATCAGATGCCACGAAAATTTGCCATGATCTCATAACGAATCCACAAGTAGGAAGATTCTACATCTTTTTCCCAAGCAAAATCTTGCTTGCTGGCAGATACCAAGTCAAAAGAGAAAACCAACTTCGCAACAATAAGCCTGATAGACTGCATTGCCACTTCTTTCCCAAGACATACTCGAGAGCCGAGCAAGAACGGTCTGTGGCACGATCTGACATCGTTCTCGAAAAGTGAACCTGGACCATGGTCGAACCAGCGCTCGGGACGAAACTCTTCTGGCTCAACCCAATACTGTGGGCATCTTTGAATTGTGTACATGTCCGCTGATACATTGACACCGGCTGGTATGTAAATGCCGTCTATTAGTGCACCTGGGGACGTCCGATTTGTTCCCTTGCCATTGGCAGGAGGCAGAAGTCGGAGACTCTCTTGAATGCAGCCGTTCAGAAATGGGAGGGGCAGAAGGCTGCTTCCGGTGATTTCGTCCTCGTGTAAGAATCGATGTTGAAGTTCTACTCTCAACCTTTGCATCCGAATCGGATCTCTGAGAAGGTAATATAATGTTGCCGAAAGTGTTGTCGCCGTGGTGTCGTAGCCAACCATCCTAAGCGAAGATCAGCTCCATCTTCCATAGGCGTCAACGAGGGGAAGATTCAAACACTTGCACCAGTAGGGAAGAATTGCTCTTCATTTCGGCATCAGTTAACATGACACCGTTGTCTTTGGAGTTCTTGATGGCTGTCAGGAAGTCAGCACGTTTATCGTGCCTGTCCATGCACCTAATAGACTGTCAAATGCCGCCACTAGACCAGGATAGAGTCTATTTACTTTCTGAGTGCTGTGGAAGGCAGGATATCCCTTGGCATGCGAAAAACATGAGGTATCAATGTTACCATAATTCGAACAAGTCTTCCCACCCCAGGCACACGAGTGAGGTACTGGAGTGCCTCAAATAGCGGGGAAAGCTGGCAAAACAGCATTTTCAAGGAGTCAAAACGTTCTGACTTCGTTAGCATGGCTCTCTGATATGAGTTTGTCCTTCTCGCCTCTTTTATTTTCGATAAGAGGTTCCCCAAATGAGAGATCCCCGATGATGTCCCAGATCAACTTTGAAAGATGTTCCGTGAGGTTTACAGGTTGCTCGGGTCGTGCGGATGATATCTCACGCAGCCTTTCAATTAATTCTTGCAAGTGTTTCTGCTGTATACCTTCCTGGTCGAAGAGAGCTCGCGAAGTAAATGCTGGCAGGAGCGCATTTCGTAACCTTTTGTGGGCTGTCTTGTCCGTTGTGGTTAGTACATTGTCGATACCAGACCAAACGACACTTCCCAGCATGGATTCCATGGTTCCGGACTTGGAAAAATAACCTTGCACTCCTGGACCTGGATTGTGGATGGTGTTCTGTGCTTCGATCGTTGCGAAGGATACCTCATTTGGCGAGATCCTGACATATGGTCCTCCAACAACATTAGACAATACAGAAATGATTAGATAAAAAGGGTTCATACCATACTGCAAATGAAGCCTCTGAATATCGAGATTAAGATGCTTCCGGTACACGGCTCTCATCAACCAGAACTACAGTGCTTTGTCAATATGGATTTACTCTCATAAATTCCGAGTTCTTGATCCCCACAATCATACTTACTGGTGAGATGGCAGCTATGAACGGACCAGGCACATGTGAGGCGGGGTGGAAAAAGTAGTTGAAGATACACAGAAGTAGTGATGCAGCACCAAACTTGACGCGATTAGTTTTCAGCGACGCTATCAAGGGGCAATTTCTGCTAACTCACAAAAACGCCTGCTAGCCACACATAACTGAAGAGATCCGTTTTAGAGAGAGCCATAATAAGAAGAGCCATCGTGGTGTTGCCGACAGAGAGATCTTGGAACGAGAAGGCACTCAATCGATGAGATTGATGAATGGCGTGTCCAGCCGGCACCGTGAATACATGGACGCCGTTGATCGTGTTCATTGACATGGGGGTACACACATCCCTTCTCGAGTATTGTCCCAATATGTCCCAGCAGGAATACACAGAGCAGAAATCATGAGAGTCAAGTTAGAGTGTTTTTTGTAAACCTTAAACGGTGAAGTCAAGACCTAGTAGGGGACATACATTTCGTGAAGCACACACATTATTCAAGCTATTAGTGGCCAGACACAAGAACATGGTAGTCCATTCTCGAAAGCTTAGAATGCCATTCCTATTCGTCAAGTCAGACGAGAAGCATCGCCAAAGCTGCATATGTGTAAAACTTAGAACTTCCTATTATACAAGGTCTTGTCATGCAGTATACGTCAGCTTCGGTCTGAACCTTAGAGGCCCTGGCTCTTGTAACTTCCCGCCTATAGAAGCACAATCGTCAGAAGTCCCGACCTAAGGTTTAGAGTCGGAATCTATTATACTTTAGATATAGCTCGTCGTGACTCGTACTTGCATATGCATAGCTGTAGCAATCATTTCTGCTACTTAGAGTTCTTTTCGGGAATCCAAAACCATAACTTTATAAGTTGTCTTGTCTGTTGATCATTTCTGCCTGCAGCGCAAATATAGGCTTCAACCAGAGTTTATCAACCAAGAGCTAAACGTGCAGAACGTCGGTGTATGGGAGCCCAGCAAAACATGATACTCGAACAAAAAGATACTCCCGTGTATTTAGCTATGTGCCCTTATTTCTGCTCAAAGTTTCTTCATCTCTTCGGTGTTCCGCAACCCTCGTATCCGGCCCATTACCCCTCATGTCTCAGTTTGACCCCCCACGCGAATGAACCTTGACGCCTGTGCAGATGATAACGACCTTAATTGCATAGATGCCTTGGTATTCAAACTTTAATAATAAAAACACGAGGAAGATGTTGTTGCTGTTGACCTCCTTGTGCACACGAAACTTTGATTCTGGGCGAGAAAATACAGCCAGATGTGTCCCGGAGTTAACTGGTTATTGGGAATCGCCGTGTTCCCAGTAACGCACTACTAGACAGAGTGCCCAAAGGATTTCTCACTTCTTCTGTTGTTAATTGCACAAACTTCGAAATATTGGTATCATTTCCACGGTATGTAAACAAAATGTTTGGCTCTTACAAAGATACCCTCGTCTCTCCCACAGTGGACAAAAACACGGACAGCTCAGAGGCTGAGCCTTTCATCCTCTCTGAATACCTTCCTCAAAGGCAAAAATCAGCCTGGCAAACATATCTCACAGCTCTGCATGCTATCACTACTGTTGTGCTAGCTTTCATCTGCACCGGGTTGCTCATCCACGAGCAACGCGCAGATACGGGCACTTTCGAACGAGGATTCAATACCGAATTGAGTACAAGCGCTACTATTTAAAGCTCCAAAGCCTTTAACTGATAAATAGTAGGTTACATGTTCCCAGCGCTTGAGATCGAGATGAAAACCTTTCATTTTCTCAAGAGCGATGAGGAAGATACACATCGTGAATATGTTGGAGCACGAACACCAGAGATCGACCACGCTTGGAACAGACTTCTGCACTGTCAGTAAATTTGTTGAAGTAACATAGATACCGCAATACGAGGCTGACATGAAAAAAGCTGCAAATCTAGACTTTACCGACGATGAAGCAGGCCCTGAGTTGAGAAATACAACATGGAAGTGGGAAGATACCGGTTACTGGTTCTCTGGGTATATCACTCCCAACTCGTTTTTTCTATTCCCTAATTAGGCTCAGTGTTTCCATGTGGCATCAGTTGCATTGTCTCAACTTCCTTCGAGAAGCTGTTCACTGGGACACTTACGACGGGCCACCTGATCCTCCAATTCAGTATCACCTCGGTACGTACGTCCCGCAAAGCAGTCGTTCTCATCAAGTACCCTACTTAATCCTTCGCTCTCAGATCATTGTGTAAATTATCTGCGTCAGGTCGTGATGTGTTACGCGGACTTGACCCCCATGAGGTACGACTGGGATGAAGGAGCTGGCAGGCTGGTCCTCCAAGATGAACCACACACATGCCGCAACTATGAGAAAATTGATGAGCTGGCGAGACCGTTGGCTAGCTGCCATAGTCTTGATCTCCTTGAGTCCAAGGGACAGAGAACATCACCAAGGGGAACTTGCGTCCGAGGCCCATATTTCGAGGATCGCTGATATGAGCACCTGTAAAGTTTAGCGTGAGAAGAGGGGTAAAAGAGGCAAAAGTTCCTTTTAGTGGTCCACGATATAGGTAGCTACGTTGCTGCAATGACGATGGTTTCCCATCGAGTCTGAAATCCCTATCAAGCGTGTAGTGTTGCGGTTTACGGTGTTCGAATACGATACATTCATGAGGCGAACCGTCAGATTCAGGGACTTCAACAGAGACTTACTACTTATCCCACGAGGCCACGAATGATGAAATCTCAAGAAAACGGCAGGAGCGAAATTCTTTTATTCAATTTAGCTTACTCCAGATGACTATTATCCGTTCGTAAGCGATCTGGTCTAACATCCTTCACAACGCCGGTGGGGCCTTGAAGTTCATCGTAAAATCTCTAGACGGTCAAACTTATCAAATTATGGCCCAACAAGTAAAATTGCACAAACGAAACTATGGGAGCATCAAGAGCGGATATTATGATAAGCAAAGCTATATAAAGACTGAATAACGAATGAGAGTACGAGTAGCTTGAATACCGGATCACATCTGAGAGAGTCTCCTCGATTCACAAATTGGAAAAGACCTGGGGACAACCCAAGAAATATCGCCTATTCAATCTCAATGCTCCGATGGCCAACAGAATGTTGCTGAGATCTCTGACTGTTTCTACCCCAAGGTCTCATTGGCCTTCTCGAGCGTCTCAACAACAACCTCTGGTGAAGGAGCAAACGGTCCATTGAGTGGTTTCACAATATCAAACTCCGTGACATTCGATAATGCCAACATCTCATACTGCTCCATCACAGACTCAAAGTCCCAACACTGATTCCAGATATTCGTGTCCGGAACAGGAACCGGAAACTCCTCCATCCAGCGATACATGTACACAGCGGGGTTCGGTCTACACATCAGATTCTCCAAAAGAACTTGAATGCAATGCGAGGTATGGAGCTGGTACAACGCATCGGGATCGCCATCAGGAAAGTAGTAGTCCTTGTGGATGGCTTTGCGAAGGCTGTTGAGGCAGTGTATATTATGGAATACGGCGGCTTTGGCGACATACGCATCGTCCCCATACTCGGCTGGCAGCTTGGCGATGACGGTGTGGTCTTTCCACATCTTCTTGATTTGTGACTGAGAAACTGGCCAGAGGTCTTCGATGACCATTCGGTCCCAAGCTTCGTCGACCTCGGGGCTTGGTGGCGCGCGCCAGATGGTTGGTCCTCCGTCGCCGTATTGAGCGAAGCTCATTTTGCGGGTCATTGGAAACTCCATGGCGTCGAGAAGAGGAGCTTTGATGTCGATCAGCAGTGCTCAAAAGTGAAGAAACATGATGCTTACAATAAGCTGAGATCTTTCTAAGGTCTGCGTTCATATGTGCTTTCTCATCACGTTGATATGCGTGCAAAAGAGTGGTTCCAGAGAAAACGAACAACAAAACATTTGCAGTGATTGCAATCTTTGTTGCGAAAGAGATTCCCTTTGACTTGAATTGTTCGGGGTTCCACAGAAGTGTCTCGTCGCTCATGCCGTTCGATTCCGTATCGCTGTTCTCGCAGGCCTCATATTTCGGCTTCGAGACCGCAGGAATTTTGGAAAATATTCCACTTTTCGAGAGTAGAGATGGCATGACGGTTGACAGGTGGTTTCTTTAATCCACGGCTTTCAATCTAGAAGGAATATGATGTTCCTCAAAGAATCGCAGTTGTCAAGTCGAAATGGCGGGGCAGTCGCAGAGGGGAGTTGTTCCTCTTCGAGGTGGACAGTGTTCCGTCTCTGGCCAATCAACCGCCCCCTGACTGATTTTTGATTCCCTCTGGAGTGCTCATGCGAGAATGTGTGCATGTAAAGTATCGTAGACAATTAAAACTGGCGGTGAGTAGATCCTGCGCCCGTGAAAAGACAAAAAGCCATCCCTTATCCAGAGCTCGTCTAAAAATGTAAACAAACTTTTCTCGAGTCAGGCTCCGCAGGAAGCTTTAGTCGATGGACAAAAGCTTGGAGGTTGCTTTAAAGTTTGGTGTCTCGGGAACAGCGGGAGTCTATGCTTCCTAGAAAACGCCCTCCTACAAGCATCTTTGTGGATACAAAAGAAACCTGGACAGAGTTTGTGATGTGCTATTACGCTAGTCTGAAGGAGATGGTGGAGAAGACTGCCCCTCCTCCCGAAGCCTTGGCCAAGTCTTCCTTATCTCCAGCAAGGGGATGAATCCTGTTGAACTCTTTTCCTCAAGAAGGACTATTGAGGTAATTATCTAGACAGAATACACTTTTGCTCTGCACAGATCCATTGCTGCTTTATCGAACACCATAATTCGGTGCTCGTCGCTTCCGAGTTGCGACAAAAATATCAGTCTGGTGCCCTTTTGGCCGAGGAAGAAAAGTTAACATACGAGGAGACTGAAAATCTGGTCCCGTGTCAGTCGATTCAGACATGTGATTGCTTCACAGCTTTCTCATTGTATCGATCGATTTGCTGCACCAAAGTCGAGCAGAAAATATATCATCACCAGTAACTCCACATTATCATTACCAGCCATCTCTTCGGTCAAAATGATCCTTCCAGTCTCGCAACTTCCATGGTGGGTGTGGCCAGCTTCGTCTATTTGCATGGTATACATTCGTTTCGCAAAACGTACGAGGAGAGTATACTGATGTTTGTGGAGCTGCTCGCATATGTAATGTCTGTGGTCATATACAGACTCTACTTCCATCCACTTTCCAAGTTCCCAGGTCCTAAGTCTGCAGCCATTTCGGACTTCTGGCTTTGCTCAAGATGGTATATATCCCTTCCCTGAAGTGAAATTCATCTCTTCCGAACCGTGAGTACCTCGTTAGGTCAACGATACTGAAGTCAAGCAGGATAAGTGGTTTCTGGCCACGAGAAATCGAAAATTCACACGCCAAATATGGTACGTCAACAAATACACAATGAGGATTTCCGAGAACTAAGACCAGGCATAGGTAACGTAATCCGCATCGCCCCAAACGACCTCAGCTTCTCCGGAGTTAAATCTCTCAAAGGCAAGCACTTCCCTCCCATCAATCCCAAAAAGCACAATCTGACCGTTTGCCATGCAAGACATATACTCCAACTTCGAAATCAACTCCGACCATCAGTTCATCAAGTACGCGACTTTCTACCGCCAGAGCGACATAGGTCCCTCAATCGGAATGGAGTGCGATCCCGCCAAACACCATGAAGTGCGCAAGGTGCTTTCTACCGGATTCAGCGCTCCGGCATTGAAAGCTCAGATGACGTTGGTGATAAAGTACGTAGATCAGCTCATCAGCCAAGTGCGAAAGCACGGTTCGGCTCCTGAAGGTATCGTTGTCCCGAAATGGTTTCTCTGGACGACGTTTGATATCATCATGGAGTTGGCGTTTGGGCAGTCGCTTGGGGTGGTAGAAAAGGGTATGTGTTGCCAGACCACATGAGTTCCTTGATATTTTGGAAGAGATGAGTGACATTTTGAATGGATCTGAAGGCCAAAGTCACATGTGGGTAGACGTCCTCTCGAACTCCGGCTTCCAAGTCGCCCTCGGCTATACCATGCGAAGACAACACCCTCTTCTCGTCCGAGTCCTCACCAAGCTCCTCGTCAACGAGAAGAGTAAGCGCTCGAGAGAGCAATACATCGCGATGGCGAGAGCGATGGCTACCAAGCGTATGAATGATAAGGATGAGAATAAGGTGGATCTGTTTGCGCATCTGCTAGGCGAGAAAGGTCATAACACCACTGTTGACTTTCTGGCTGCTCAGGGCTCGACGCTTGTGGCTGCTGGATCAGAGACGGCTGCTACGTTTTTGTCTGCGACGACTTACTATCTGCTTTCGAATCCAGAGAAGCTGGATATTATGAAGACGGAGGTTCGCCAAGCTTATTGTAGTGATGGTCAGATTGATGGGGAGAATGTGAAGAGACTCGTGTATATGAATGCGGTGATCGAGGAAGGCTTGAGAATATTCCCGCCTGCTCCCTTTGGGCTTCCTAGAGTGTGTCCCGGGGCTGAGATTGATGGCCATTGGGTTCCTAAGGGGGTGAGTCCGATGCTCATACCTCTCGCTCGGATCTTCCTGGCTGATGATATCTGAACAGACAATCATCTCAACAGCAGCACATGCAACGGCAAAGGATCCGTCTTATTTTTTCTTGCCAGATGGTTTTCACCCAGAGCGATGGTTAAACGCAGACCATCCGCTGTATGATGCCCGATTCGCTGGAGATGTCAAAGAGGCATCCAAGCCATTCTCACTCGGCCCTAGGTGGTGCATTGGTTCACATCTGGCATATCAAGAGATTCGGTAAGTTATATTGCCCTTCATCTTCCCGAAATGTTGTGACTCACAGTGGTTCGTTGAGCTGGACTAAAGTGATTCTAAACAGCTTAATCATGGCTAAATTGGCTTGGAATTTTGATTGGAAGTTCGGATCTGCGAATGATGTAGACTTCAAGCGAGATGCGCGTTTGCTTGGCCTATGGAGGCCTCCGCCTCTCCGGGTCTGCTATACGCCTGTTGTGAGGGAAGACGAAGAATAAATATCGTCGAAAAGCCAAGATCTTTGAAAGTTTGCTTACCTAGTCTTGTACATCTTTCTAAGAATTTTCAGAAATAAAAATTGATGTCTGAAACTCTTCTGTTTCGACTTCGTAGAGTGGCAGCAGCAGTTGAACGTAATTTCAGGACAGAATCGGTTTGAAATTATTCTCAGATATATTAGCAATACGTCTACCACTTCGTCAACCTACTACTCACCTATTGTTCTTCGTAATTGTGCCTTTTTATGCTCTGTCCGGAAATTTCAGCATCCAGGAGAAGCAGAGAGATAGAGAGGACATTAACGAGAAAGATATGATTCGAGATGAGAACGGTGAAGAAGAAGAACCAGCCTATTACCAGTCTAACTCTTCTCCCCCTCGACCAAACTCTCTCTGCTTCCTCTCTGTACAATACGCCTCAGCATACCCATCTTTCTATCGAAGCCCTCCATCAAAATTTGCATCTCCTCTTCACCCATGCCACTCGCACTGCCAGTAGTCCCATCGCCGCCGCCATCACGTTCTCTTTCCTTCTCTTTTCCTTTGCCTTTGCTTCCACCACCAGCAACTCCCAAGCCTACTCCCCCTCCACTATTACTAGCAGGCTCGCCACAATCTAACCCGACACCCTCAATCCTCAACATCAGACCACCAGCCAACTCCCCCCTCCCACCTTCACTTTCCGCCCCGTCCTTATCCCACGTAGGCGCCTTCCCAATCTCCGCACTCAGAACCTGCCACGAAGGAGAAAGACTACTAATGCCCGTAACGCCATCCCCAGCTTCATTAACATCAACAATAATAACCCTCTCCTCTCTTTCCGTATTCCCCTCCTTCAGCCTCCTTTTCCCAGCTCTCTCCCTCATCTTCTGCCTATCCCTAGCCCTCGACTTCTCACTCCGTGTCCTCGTCCCATCACGCCGGAACGTCGCACTGCTGCTACTACTCGTCTCATCCTCCCCATCATCTTGCTCCCCTACTTCATCGTCTACGAGATCTTGGTCTGCGTCTTGGTCCATGCAGCGTAGTAAGGCCCCTGTGAGGACTTCGCTGACGTCGTCATCGGAGAAGAGGTAGTGGACTTGGGAGGGGTGATATGTGCTTTGCTCTCCGCTGCTGAGATCGTTGACGAGTGTAAAGAAGGGGGTGAATGGTGGGCGGTCTCTTTCCCTATCTCCTTCTTGTGCTGCCTCCTGGGATTGAGAAGTATGAGGTTGATCTTGCACGGCTGTGTTTTGGCTGGTTGATTGAGTGAGGGAGGGTGAGAATGGGATGTTTGTGTTTGTGTTTGAGGAGGAGGGATGCTGTGCCGTTATTACGGGTCGAGGTTTCGTGGAGGGGATGGGAGGTGGTGGCATGGCTTTCGAGTCTGCATCTATATTTGCGGAAGAGGGGGATTTATGGGCAGCTGAAGGAGATTTGTTCTCTTTGTCGCTTGCTGCTTTGGTTCCTGGATTCGTGTGATTTGAGGGAGCTGGCGGATCTTTGCCTGGTGGAGGGGATGTTGGTATTGACGCGGACATGATATGTTGTGTTGTGTTATGTTGGACGGTTGGCAGATTAGAAGGACTCGGATAAGATTCAGACTCTGTATCACAATGAGTGCATGAACATAGTGAGTGGTTGAAAGTTAGACGAAGTGAAGTGAAGCTGATGGAGTAAGTGTTGGGGAAGCTCGCGGCGAGGCTGGCCTGGACCTTTTCGGGTTTGGTTGACGGTCCGGCTCTCGATAAGATATCTGGGGTCTTATCTTAGCGCATTTTGATTAGTTATCTGGAGTACATTTCATTGCTTTGCTTCTCGGAATTGTATGACTTGCTCTTTTTAATCTCTACAGTGTTTGTGTAATCTGAGCAAGGAATGCTACTCTCGCTCCTAACACATACAATGCAAATCTTTCGGCGTTACACGGCTCCAAAGAAGAAGACATAGCTGTTTGGCGAGAGCTTATTGCTGATCTACATGTACACTGAGAGTTGTGTGCTAGAGGATAGTCAATGAATTACAGGAGATCTAAAACCCATCATCAATTCTTTTTTTGCTTCTAGCCTCGCCGTCTTGGGTGATGGTATGTAAACTCGCCGGGGAGGTTTCTTGAAGCTACTGGACCCGAAGCACATGCACAATGCAGTGATGTTGACAGCATGTAGAAATCAAAGTAGAGCAGTGATCGAAAAAGAAACGAAAATCGGATTAAACGTTCCTATCTAACAACTTCTCTCCTGCATCCTCTCATTCATTTCCCTCCTTGCTCCCCAGCCTTCCACAACTATCCACAGCATCTCAGAAACGAACCACCAATCCACCAACAGTGCACCAGCATTCCCTGCCTTCATCTCAAAGTCCCAAGACTCCATATACGCTCCACTCCTCCATTCATTCGGAAATACAAAAGCAAGGAAAAAGCGAGCGGCTCGATGGTATTTACTCATACAGGAAGTTCTGGTTCCAGCAAATAATGGAGAAATCCTGGATCTGTCCTCGAAAGACAACCTAAACAGCAATAGACCGATTGATCTGGAAAGAGGGCCAAGACCGAGCGTGAAACGACAGCAACAATGAACGCCATGCAAATGCTCGCAAGTGAGCCATATCATCCTTCCATCGGATGTGATAGTGCTCTATGCGAAAACGGCAAACGGGTTTTTGACAGACGGAACGAGACGAGACGGGAAAGGAAGTATGTATATGTATTGTGTGCCCAGCACCTCACTCCGTAATTTATCGCCGGTCCACATCAAGTATCTATGCGGCGAAGCGGCGGAATTTCTTGAGGGTTGTGACGACCTCGTCGGAGGGTGTGTAGGGCTTTCCTTGTACGACTGCACCGTTTGACCAAGGATGACCTGAGATGACTCGGTGTGCACTGGTGAGCTTCTCGAATGGGATGCTATCGGAGAGGACGAATCGCTTTGCGGCTGTGTTGTTGTTGGTTGTAGTACCGTTGTTTTGGATGACAAACTTGTAGATGAGGATAACGACGACGATGATAATGATGATGAGGACTGAACATTCGGGTTAGCAATTGATCAAAATAGAGATATTGAAACTGCAGCGAAGCAAGCAGGTACATACCACAGATGCCCAAGCACCACCACTTCCACTTCCTTGTGTTTCTGGCACTCTGAATGGCAGTTCCAATCTGCTCGTTTCCTTTGTCCATGTTGTCAACGACCTCCTCTCCCTTCATCTCAATATTGACGACTGCTGCCTCTTGTTGCATGACCAGGTTGTCCATATCCTGGAACATCTCTGCAAGCTCAATCATCTGGCTTTCGATCTTCTTGATAGCAGCATTTCGGTCCTGAACAGCCGATAGAACAGCGCGAGATTGTCCTCTTCGATCGCTCTGCATCAGTGCTTGTGAGAACATCTGCTGATTTGGATCCTCGACAGCTTGTCTGACTTCTTGCTCAGTTGCATCAGGTCGAACAATTCTGTATTGACGTGCTGCTTGATCCTTTACTTTTCTGTTGAACTCGGCATCCATCTGGAGGTATTCTTCTCTTGTCTTCTTGAGGTCACGATCAACCTTTCCGACCTGTGGAGAGTTTCTAGGAGATCCTGATTCTGGCTTCTGCTTGATGTCCTTTACTTTTCCTGTCAGGTTGCGGAACATGGCCATAATCTCTGAGGTTGCATAGTCCAGCTCCTTGCTCGAGTTCGCACCAGGGTCGTCCAAAGCTCGTTGTTGAGGACCTCGTAGAGCATTGATGGCTGATTTCACTTCTTGGATACCTCTGTCAATATCGCGGCACGAGTTGAGAATCGCGTTTGGGTCTGTCTGTCGTCCGAATTGCGAGCCATTCTGTGCAAGGGGCTCCATTTCGACATTTTGGCCTGTTGAGATGGAAGTTAGCGGTATGTCCTACCTCTTATCATCTGTGAAGCTGTAGACTAACCAGCATATTCGTCTCTTCCCATTGCCGGTGCAGCGTACTGTTGGCTTCCATATTGTGGTGATGGTGCAGCACCGTAGGCTGGCTGTTGATATTGTGGTGATTGACCCCCTCTCTGGTCATATGGGTTCGCACCGCCTCTTCCGTATCTGTTTTGCACAATGTCAGTAAAGCTCTTTAACGCGCTCCGATGTGTTCGCAGTGGTCCGACTCGGCAAATTTCGTCGTGCGACCGTGTCGGGAGGATTCGAGGCTGGAGGAAGAACTAACCCGTACTGCGACATGATTGTTAGTATTAAGTTTCTACCAGAGGAACTTCAATTGTGTCGGGAATGTCTTCAAATTTGCTTTTGCCCAGATGCAGTCTGTCAAGGGGATGAAGGGTCGATGAAGGTGAAGCACGGTCGACGCAAAACGCGAAGAGAAGAGGTTGAAACATACACTCATCTTGACAAGGTTAACCCCCTTAACACTGTTTTATGATCCGCACCAAAGGCAATCTTATCGCCCCGTCCTTTTGCAATTGCCGAATTGATGTGGGCGAATGATTTGTTGATTGCTGTCAGTAGGAAGTATATCAAGTGGAATGTGAAAGTTCGCGGTTGTTGAAGACGGAGGATTGTATTTGTCTGGTCAGGAGAGATCGGTGTCGCAGGAAGTGTCTCTGTCTTGAAGAGGACTGGACCAGACAGCTCGTGTCTGGGGCTAATCGACCGGCGCCAGGAACGCCCGCTGCAACTCGGCTTAGCCACAGATCAGGGGCAATTCCGTGTTCTGATTGGCCGACAAGCGACGATCAAGGCGATTTTGAGTGGCAGAGAGTCAGCACCTTGACTTTTGGCGAGTTTGGGTGGTGGCAGAGAGACCACCAAGCCCGATGGACGACGCAGAGGCAAATGTATTTTTGGATCTGACCTCACCACACCACTCTACTGTACTTCAGCACTCAGCAGATGCTCGTACAGAACGCCAAAGTCTCGGTATATGGCTGCTGAGTAATTCTATCCTCTAGGTTGTGATTGCAGTCTTGCGGAAAACAATCCCAACTTGCGGCTTGAGGAGCAAAGAGTAGCAGGGTGCCGATGTTTTGATGTGGTGTTGTCACTTCTTCTTCAATTCCCAGTGGTTGCTTTCTACTTTATAGTATTTCCAACTTTGTTATGCTTGTGTAGACGTCTCTTCACATGGCACCGATATGCCGACGCCAGTCGCGTTCATACGAAGTACGAGCCAAAGCCTCTCGGTCGGAGAGAGGGCCATAGTTCAGCCCGTCAGGCAACGCAATTGCCATCCGTACGTGTGCAAATCGAGGCGCAGTGCGTCTCCAAGCGGTGCAAGCTCTTGCCGAAGGCTACTATCGATTGCAAAGAGGGGCATTGCAAAGTTTGCTTGGTAGAAACCTGGCTCAACGTCTGGCAATGTGTGGGGTATCGATGATAGAAGTGCCATGATCTAGAAACGTCTCTTAAGTTCGACAAAATCAAATCATGTGATCTGTATGCACATGATCCAGATCGTCCCCCATCAACGGGGAGCTAGTGGCTTTTTCCTGGTCTTCCGAGATGGAACCTCCTTATGTTCGCTAGGTTCATATCAACCCTGACTATTGACTCTTCTCCGATTGCTTGAGTTGGCTAGTTATGTACCTAGATAAATGAAACATTGGTCATGTGACACCGAAGTACTCACTGCCTTTCTTCTCGCGAGCAGCGACAGACTTCACAGATGAAGGGGAGTATTGAACACTTAAATGGCATTGCAATTGTTCTATTGTCCTCACGCAGACTTGACGTCCATCGTTGGGTTGAGATATATGGCTTCAGTGCCCCCAGCTTCGGCTATTCCTTTTCCAGCTTTCAATTTTCTGCCTTTCACAATCAGAAGCTTTGTGATAGCTGCATCTCCTTTTGCAGCTTCTATTGCGCTTGCGTAAACCTCTCCTGGTGCATTTGGTATCGCGCCTCTGTTCAAAAGTAACGCCACAATATCTATGTCACGCTGGTAAATGGCAGCAAGAAGTGCGTTCGTCCCGGACCAACCGCTCTTCAAGTTGACATCAGCCCCACGGTCGAGCAACACATTGACGATGTTGGCGTACCCCTTGGTCACTGCAAGATGGAGCGCACTCATTCCAGTGTCTCCAATCACCTCATTTGAGTCTGCCCCTTTTTGCAACAGTGCTTTGACGATAGGCTCCCTCTTCCATGTGATCGCTGCTCTCAAGGCACTGCCATATCTGCCCCCTTGGACTGTCAAGCTCGCACCTCTATCCATCATATCCCAGATGCAAGACTCGCTGCAAATTGTGACAGCAGCCTGGAGGACATGGCCATATTCCCCACCCTCCTCATTGATATCCGCCCCAAGTTCCAAGAAAAGTCTCACGAGCTTTTCACTCCCGCTGACAGCTGCCGCTTGAAGAACGTTCCCGTACTTTCCTCCTCTTATATTGAGTCTTGCTCCCTTTTCCCAGAGCATCCGAACTTTTTCCTGATTCGGTGGTGCTGCCTGGAGCGCAGTACCAAAATACCCTCCTAGAATATTGACATCTGCTCCGTTGTCTAACAGTAGCTGCACAATGTCCTCACTCCCCATGAAAGCGGCCCCTTGTAGAGCAGTCCAATATTCGCCGCCTTCGGCATTTATGGCCGCACCTTCTGACAGTAGTAGTCGGACTAGGCCCAAGTTGCTCCTGGTTGCTGCTGCCTGTAATGCATTTCCGAACTGGCCACACTGAACGTTGACATCAGCTCCTTCATCCAACAATATTTTTACGATACGCTCGCAATTATCATCTGTACCTGCTGCTTGTGTTGCTGCCTGCAGTACAGATCCATAATTTCCGGCTACAATGTCGATGTCAGCCCCTTTGTCGATCAACAACCTCACCACTCGCTCATGACCCCAAAAAGCCGCCTCATGAAGAGCAGTGCCCATGTGACTTCCTCCAGCGTTGACATCGGCTCCACTTCTGATCAGGAATTCCACTAAACGTGGATTGCCCTTCACCGCTGCCGCGTGCAAAGCAGTTCCTGTCGAGCCAGTTGTTTTGTTGATGTCCGCTCCTTCTTGCAAGAGAAACCTGACGATTTGCTCATGTCCATTTGCAGCGGCACTTTCAAGCGGAGTGCTCATCCTCTTATTTTTTGCTTCAATGTCTGCATGGTAGTCGACCAGCATCCAGACCATCTGCTCATGGCCCTCTCGCGCGGCGTAGTGAAGCGGCGTATCGCCGTTCTCGTCTGTCGATGTGATCAGGTTGCTATCTCTTTTCAGCAGAAGATAGGCGACCGTTTGGAGATTGAAACTCGCGGCGATAAATACCAAGCCGGCATCCTGATGAGGTCGTCTCCAGTCTTTTTGGTCTATGGAATGGAAAAGCGTTTTCCATGTTTCGAAGATTGCTGGTTGCGACTCGAACTTTTCCACAATGTATTCTTGCTTAGTCCCGTGTCGTTCCGCTCTCTCGGAATGCAATATCCAGTACTTGATAGCATACTGAAGGAATACCAGTTGCTTCTCGGCGTTTTTTGGTGCCTCTCCGACGACTCTCATGACACTTCTAAACCCCAGATATGTAAGACATGATCTGGATAGAGTATCTTCACAAACACCGATGACCTGCTCATCAGAAAGATGGTCGCTGGTGAGTTTCAAAAGAATTCTCAATCCTCTGCTACGCATGAATTCTCGAACCGTTTGATGAAAGAGCTGAACAGTATTACCTCTCACCTCGGCCAATCCTCCCGATAGACTCTTCGTCAGCCTCTTCATTCTCTCATCCGAATCTACAAAGTCGGGGCAGTTCTCAGGTCCCTTTTGATCAGGCACTGGGCGCCTCTCCTTACAGACCAAAGCAACGCGCAATTCCGCGACGGACAGAGGGCGTTCTGCTAAACATACCCATTGCATGAATTGGCAAGCCTTCGCTCGGAGTGGCTCAACAATGTCGCTCGAAAGGATCTCTTGGTACTGTGCGAACAGTTCATTTGATTCATCCTCCAATAAACTGGGTGCATTCGCCATTGAGCATACTCCATCATTCAGACTTTTCACAATTTTCGGTACGCGCAGACGTGCCCAGAGGAAGACCCCTTCAGCTTTCTTGACAATTGCTCTTTCCAAATCGCGCCTTTCACCTCCGTCTTCCAAGTGCCAGCCTTCAACACCGACTTTAAGTTGGTAGGCAACGTACTTAGCTAGATCTCTTTCGTTCCACTCCTCGACATTTATCACCAAGCCTTGATTTGCAGCCACAGTAGGGTAATGCCGGCATGCGATACAAATTCTGGTGGTGCCTCCAGCAGCCACGATGCTATCATTCAACTCATGGAAGTACCCTACCAATTCGCCCGCGACGAGTGGATCGCCCTGGTCAGAAGCCTCATCCAGCGCATCGACGAAAACAACCGTCTCTTCTCCTCGCAGCGGCTTCAGGCTCAAGACTTGAAACAATAAACGCCTTAGCTCTTCAACTTGCCATTCCCAATTTTGTCCGAAGTCACCGAACTCTTTCACTTTGTCGTCGTAGGCGCTGAATATCACTTTCCGAGCAGAAGGCGACCATTTATACAGCTGATGTAGCAGGGATCGCAACATCCCTAGCTGAGACTTCTGTAGTGACGTCCCATTGCCATGGAAGAAGAAAGAGAGATGAACGTCTCGAGGATAGATGGCTGTGAAGTGGTTGTAGAGGAAGGCCATCAATGTTGACTTTCCGGTTCCGGGATGGCCTTTGATCCAGAGCATATTTGTAGCCGCAGCGGAGAGATCGTCATCCGGACGTGTTGACCAGGCTTTAAAAGAGGGGTGCGAAAGAAGCCAGGTGCACGTTGAAGGTTGGGCGACTGATGTTGCGTGTAGGCGACCGTGCATTGTTGGAAATGCGAGAGAATGTAAGCAAGCTTCTCGAGTAAGTACTTCCTCCGCATTCAATAATTCATGGTCAGATAGGCTTACGAATATCTTCAGCTTGGATCTCATTCTCGAGCTCTACCTCCGAAAGATGTCAGATCGGACAATTTGAGAACAGAAGAAATATAGATGTGGTATTGGTATGGTCTAAGACTGACTTTTAGTGGCCTCTTCTACTACCTCCCGTAACTTGCTCGACACCTTCCTGTATCCTTGGCTCTTCTCACTTTCGAAACAGCAAACAGTTCTGTGATCGCACCCTGGCATGATCACGATGTTTTCGGTGTCGACTCGCATGCTTCCACGAATCTCGTCCACGATCTACATTTATCAAGTCAGTCTAGTCACTGTCACCATAGCATGATCCGGTCAAATCCTCGCTGCAGCATGCGACGCATGTTTACGAACTTTCAGGGGCTTTACTTACTAACTTGTTCAGCGGCGGGGTACTAGTCTGCTCAATGAACGAAAATATCTTCAGATTCTTTGTATGGTGTCGGAACTCCTTGGAGATGGTATATAATTCCTTCGAGTTTCTTCCAAGGGCGGAGATTAGCTCGTGTCGTGTTCGCCCTATCCAGCGAGACGCGAGCGGGATAGTTGCGACTTGTGATATGACTGCTAGTAAGTCGGCGGGGTCGGATCCCCCATGTGGTGTGGAGAGAAAGAGGATAGACGGCACGGACTCGAGAATATGCCTGTATCTGGGTTCAATTTGACAGACGTTGAAGGCCTGATGTTGATGATTGTGTTAGTTTTGTGTTCTTTGTAACATCCGAGGGGTGAGAAGATCGGCAACTGACTTTCTTGACGATGATTCCACCCATGCTATGACAGATAAATATAAGTGGGCGACGTTTCTCCTGGAAGGTTTGTGAGTAACACCTTCTCACTCGAGCCAACATGATCCCTTCATTTCACTAGTCACGGACAATAACATACCTCTATGCCCAACCTTGTATCATAAACCTCTTCTAGCAGATCTCTCGCAAAACTATCAAAATCTCCCGTCTCAAGCGAGAACGCCACATCCGCATTGTACCCAAAACTGTATAGTCTCGCTCCGGGAAACTCTCTCGGCAGAGAATCCTGCAGCCAAAAGTATGAGGTCTCCTTGTTCGTCCATGTTGAGTATGCGTCTCCTGTTATCCCGTGGATGGCAATTATATCGACGGGATATTGACGCTCGGATGGCGGGGTAGTGGTGGGATCGGGGATACGGAGGGGTAGAAGGCCATGTTTGTTTTCCCTCTCAGGCTTGGGACTGTTGGATATGGTAGTTGTGGAATCGCATTCCACTTCCGACGGAGATATTTGTTTGGAAAGATGAAAGGGAGAAGCGGGAGTTGGGGTAGATTGTGGTTTACTCCGCCAAAATCTGGAGAGCGATGACTTGATGGTGACGACGGTCAGTAAGGCAGTTCCACTAATCTTGGGGTTGTTCTGTGAAACGAAGAGTACGTACAGTTTTCATACCTATACACCTCTAAGAGAGAAACACAACAATACAGTACGATCCACACAAATTCAAGGCAAGCAAAGCAAGCCAAAGTTGCAAACCTGTCAACAAATCGAAGTAAAGCTATCAACGAAATACAAACAGAAATGCGCAAACTTAAAATACGGGATGTCAAGATGCATGTGAGAGATAGGAAAAAGAAAGAGAAGAGTATTTCACGACGTCGAAAGTCTTCCAATTCGCCCCCGATCAGCCTGAGACAGGCATGCAGGAAGCTCAGCCCATTGGTGTGGCAGGCGCGCGCAACGACTTCCAGGGTGTGGAGTGTGGCTTAGTGCTGCATTCAGGGGTGTGCACAGCGTTGATAGACCCGACAGCATGGAACGCATGATTGCAAAAGTCCATTTGTTCTCGGTGAGAGGAGAGAGGTGCGACTCTGTCTGGCAGAGAGGGGAAAAAAAGTAGAAGTTTGGGTGACTTCATGCTGCGCAGCTGCGGATATCGCGGGTGGCTTGACTGTTGACTCTGACCGAAGATCTTGACAATGGAGTTGATCCCGGTGATGATGCATCTTTACAGCTGAAAATCCTGCAATCGTGCTGCATCTGCCAGCATCTTCGAGAAGAAGTAGGTTTCCAGTATGAAAGAGAAGAATATAAGCTGCGATAACCTCGAGCCTACGCGTTTTCAGTTGCCGGCGGTCCGTTCCGATGAGTGCGAACTCTATTTTAGTCTACTGTACTATAGGAACTCCGATCGCCAATACAGGGTTCGGACGAGCGCCCACCTGTCGAGGTTCCAGGGGACGTGTGTGACAGAGGCACAACTAGATGTGACCTATTATTCAGAGCTCTACAATACCCCGCTCCGATTTTTAAGTGCTTCTTGGTGAGGCCGTGTTTGCTTTGAGTGGTCCTTTGTATGAGAAACAATTGGTATTTTTTACATATATATGGAATTGAAGTTACTTTGCATGAATTAGTAAAATATGTGCGAACAGGACTGCATTGACTAGACTAAAGAAAAGTGCTGTGACAGACTTTTTGAATCTCCCGAGTGTGAGATCCTAGAGCTCGTCGTCTACGTGGCAATTGATCTGCAATGCCACAATCATCATCCATGCCTTGATCAAATTTCATGGAGAGATCATCGAATCTGGAGGACCAAAGGCAATCATTTTTGGGTGCCACAACTTCTACATTTCTCCCCAAGCTTGACGAGATCGTCGCAATTCGAGCATTGAACGTTGTACTTGAGGCCAAGGACAGGTTGCTTGATTGCGGTCTTCTTGTCAGAAGAAGTCTGTTTAGGATCAATCTTCATTGAGGACTCTCCACCGGAGCTCTTTGTCTTGAAAACCATGTTGAGTAACTTGGTTGAGGGGCTTGGAGTTCTGAATGAAGTGTATGCTGCTTGATCGCGAAGTTGAGTGAAAGTGAGACTTTAGCAATTCGATGATGGTCGAAGTGCTTCAAGTTTTCTGGTGATGGATGATATCTCTACTTTTAGGAACTATTTGAGCCTTATATATAGTGCACAATGGATTCCATAGAACAGGTAAATATCTTGGTCTAGGAGCCAGATAGAAGGGCCTATCATAGATGGTCTGAGCATCTCGCTTGAACGACAGGTTGAAAGGTTCAAAATTGCAGTATTTGAACTGTTTTGCGGTCCGAACCGCCAATGAAGTATGTTCGGACTGTTACGAGAAAGAACAAAGCCTCCTGTTGTAATTCTCTTTGGCAAACCTTGTGGCACTGGTACTTGTCAACCAGTCCTGAGTCTCGATTTGTCTGTCAACCTAGCAAACAGGAAGCACCAACATAGATCATTATCAAACCAATCATTCTGTGCTCTTCTTTCAGACTTCTTTGATCTGATTACAAGAGCCTCCATTGTGATCAATCTAAGGGCGATTTCCTGGCTTGTTTTAGAAAGTACAACGCCACGTGTCAAACGAAAGACAGCATTCAGCAGTCAAACAAAGAACTACCTATGTTCCCTTAGATGAGAACTTCCTGTCTAATCTCCCAAATACCGCAGAATGTAAAATCAAACAAATACTACTTTCCAGCAGCAAAAACCTCATGAGCAACAGCAAATTCAGCACCGCAGCTCCCCAACTTGGGAGTGGAGCATGGACCAACGCCCCGGAATACGAAGAAGGTGGTGAACATCATCTACGAGCGACAGAATTCCTTGCTGCTATCAACTGGGAGGGGCTATGCAAACTCGCGAGCACCCATCGTGGTGGAATACATTGTCACATCAGTGAAAATTACTCGCTTGGCAATTTCAACATGGTTCGAGCTCTTGAATTCTCAGATGGGACGACCTGGGTCGCTCGACCACGGCTTCCTGATTTAGGAGTCGTATCTGAAAGTCGTGGGACTCTAGGTTTTGCTCGCGTAATGGAGAGTGAAGTCGCAATCATGAAGTTCTTGAGGTCGGCTGGCAAAGAATTTAACCTGACGGAGGAATTTCCTACGAAAAGTAGCCTTCAGAGCTCGATACCAGTCCCGAAGGTTTTGCACTATGATCCGATTCCGCACAACGATATTGGTGCCCCTTACTTGCTCATGAGCTACATTAATGGGCCTTGCGCTTCAGAACAATGCCTGAAGATGGCGAGCCCAGTCGGTCAATTCGGGAACTTTATCCAAGACTCGAACTTTCGCAGACAGATGGCCGAAATTCAGGTCAAACTTTAAACCCTGGAATTTGACAAGATTGGCTCGATATACCAGGACGGAGATGCTTTCGTAGTTGGTCCAGACTCACAAACGGGCCTGGGACCGTGGGACAACGAGATGGATTACTACCGAGCTTTGAGTCATAACTCGGTTGCAGTCGCCAATGACGAGGCAGAGCCAGAGGTGAAGGACGCCGAATCTTTCAAGGAGATCCCAAAGCTTTTCGAACGCTTGATGAAGATTCTTTTTTCCAAAGCTCCGCAGCAAAAGGATCATCACCTTTCTCTATCCCTTTTGCGAGGATCATTTCTGGGTGAAGATGTGACTTATTCACGACTTACTGCTGCTGAGCCATCGGATAGTCATCTTTGTCGCATGGCGCATCCACAATCAACCATCTTCCAGAGCCGCCAACATTGACTTCGACCATCCGAGTTGCTGATTGGTCTATGTTTAGCTCTTCTTCCAGCGTCGACTACTCCAACTTCAAGCTTTCAAACTAATCAAGTCCCAAAAGATATCTGGGACCACTACTTTCGAGTAAAGTCAGCAAGATATGATAGCCCCATTGAGCCTTAACACGCCGGACTCGGACACGGCTCCTCGAGATCCTTTCAGACTCTGCCCCACTAGCACCATCATCACCCCCAAGCAATTGACGTTCACCAGCGATTCAGACCAAGTTCGACATATCCCCTCGACCAAGAAACGCGAAGCAGACTACACAGGGAGCCCAGCAGGTGCTAGATTGCTCGCGCGTAACAAGAGCTTGCAGGGAAAGCGAGCGAGAGCCCTCCTCAACGGCGCGGCTTTGGTCCAAATCGCGAGAGATGGTAGATGTTACTAACAACCAATATCCTAAGAATCCTTCGCTAACTAGAACGTTGTGATAGCTCATCGGCTTGGCGTCCTTCAAATCTTGCCCAACGAGATAATTCTCAAGATCATCCGCATGCTGGAACACAATGCGCTCGAGCTGCACTACCAACGCGTCCAGGATTTCGGTCTTGTCTGTCTCGCGCTTACCTCGATCGACGTTTTCAAGATTTGCAAGACTGTTCATTCAGCTCCACTACCGACTACCCAAGGTGATTCCATGAGAGATGAGAATGGCAATTTCTGGGCGTGGTCGCTTGAGCGCCATGTTGGTGACTTTCTTGGTCCGGTTTATGAAGTTCGGGAGCCTGACTCGAGATATGATATGTGATTGCTCTTCAAAATTTCATGCTTTTTTCGAACGTAGGATCGGATTGCTGACATCTTTACCCATATAGGATTCAATACCAGATATGGTTCTCCTTTTCTTCTCAAGGACCGTAGTAGCGATGATCATGCTCCGGCGCGGTCCACCGACGACATATTTGATTTATCAGTTCAAGACATGAACAGCTGATCAGCCCGTAGGGATTTCATGCTAGGATCGAAGCGTCTTCTCTGTTTGTTGGATCAGGTTTGGACCACTTGTACGCATCGGAGGTATTTATTTCTAGGTTGACTTTGATTGGACTTTAACGAGGTTGACAGGAGCAAAGTGGGGCATTATTTCGAGACGGCAGAGACAAGCATCGGCTCGGTTTGGGCTCATAAAATTCTCTTTAGTCAATTGAAGTATAATCTGTACTGAGAAATCAGGTAGCATCATTTCCAAACTTTTGATTCGCAGAAGATAGACGATCTCGCAGGCAGCAGTGTTTTGACACTTTGTTTACATGGTTGCCTGGTTGATGAGACAGGCTCGCTTATCATATCGAATGCAGGTACCCGCCCGCCCGCCAGAATCCATCTTTAAAACCCAGAGGCACTTCTTATCATCTATGAAGAGCGCCTCAGTCATCCTTCTGATAATCCCATCATTCAAACACCACAACCATGGACGCCCTCCTCCTCTCAAACAAAGCCTCTTATCAGTCACAAATCACTGCTTTTCAAGACTCCCTCGTCCCACTATCAAGTAAAGGCGCTGTTTCCGCACCTAGAGAAACGCTCTCCGATTCTGACACAATAATCGGAGCCAGAATAAGACCCTTGTCGGAAGAGGATAGAGGACTTGGTCACGTTCCAAGCGTGTATGCCAGGGAGAAGGGCAGAATTGCAGATGTTCATGAGTTGAGGGTGAAAGTTCGAGGACCGCCTGCGGTCGCTGTAAGTGGAAATATGTTGGGAGCTTAGAACTTCACTGATGAATTAATAGACGTCAACTTTTCAATTTGACAAATTGTATGGGCCGGAAAGCACATCTGATCAAGTCTACGATGATCTTTGTGGGCCTTTGGTACCTTGGGCTGTAAGTCATCAATATCTGTTGCTTTTCTGGAAACGCACAATCTGCTTCTGGTTGAGATAGAGCTGAGACGTATTGCAGTGGGGTGGTGGCATTAGTACCCTCTTCGCTTACGGCCAGACTGGATCTGGAAAGACATTCACCCTCGATGCCTTGGAACGAAGAGCAGCGAAAGATCTATTTGGTGGTCTTGAAGGAAATCGCGATGTCTACATATCAATTTTTGACCTTGCAGGGAATGTAGCATCAGGCAAGCCCCCTTTCACTATCTCCAAGCTTTCCCCTAACATCCATCCAGACCTCCTCAACGACCGTCGAAAGATCAGTGTCCTCCAAGACAGTTTTGGCGAGACCCAACTCGTCGGCGCCCTCGAACCCAAAGTCACCTCGGTCAATGAGCTGATCGAGCTGATTGAGCGAAGTATGACATTCCGCAAAAGTGCGCCCACGCTTCGAAACGATAGCTCCTCACGTACACATGCCGTTTGTCGGATTCGCATCATTAATAAAGACGTCTCAGAGACTCCCGACGGTCTACTATTCCTTATCGATCTCGCAGGCAGCGAAGCAGCCACAGACATGAAAGATCACAGTGCAGATCGGATGAAGGAATCGCGGGAGATCAATACATCTCTATCAACGCTGAAAGACTGCATCCGTGGGCGAACGATGTGGTACATGGACCAGGCCCAAGTTGAGAGTGGTGGCAAGTCCAAACCTATCCACATCCCGTATCGAAACAGTACTCTTACGAAGGTCTTGAAACATGTTTTTGATACGAAGGGATATCGGCATTGTAAGACTGCTGTTGTGGCTTGTGTTAGTCCGAATATCGTTGATGTTGGACCAACGAAGAATTCGTTCCGGTATGCGGAGATGCTGAGAATTCCGGTGCCTCCTTTCAAACAGCCAGTGCACAAGGAGTCCATGCCGTCAACTTGGACTTCAGCTGCATTAAAGACATGGATCGATAACAATGTAAGTCGCACTTTAACAGTCTTCCACCAGAATAGAACCAGAGCAAAGCTGATGAAATCCAGTCCGGCAACCCACCCATTAATTCCGCTCTTCTCGCCCCAACCGAGAATGGTATTCAGATCTGCCGCCTCCCAAAAGGCGAGTTCGTATCTCGGTGTCTCAAAACTCCTGGAGTCACAGAACAGCAAGCTCGTGCGTTCTACGACAAACTGTGGCGTCTACACATCGATTCTCGGAAAGCGCTCAACAGTACAGCCACTAAATCAAAGGGAGCGCTAGGTAAAGCAACGGATTCGCAAGGAAATGTGGTCGAAGGGGAAGGCGAGAAGTGCAGTACAAAATTGCCGTTCCAACAACGTCTTCGGCAAGGGATGTTCATCGAGCGGAAGATGTCCTCGCAATACCTCTCGAAATTCATGATTATGTGTCCCGTCGGCGCATTCCCCACTCCTATTTCATCTTCTACCTCTACCTCGCAGGGTTCGAATCCAAAGACATCAATCGCACCAACAGGAATCGAGCTGAAGGACGGTCGTAAATTCATCTGTGCGCTGGTTCTGCCTAGTCCGATGGGTGATGCGTATGAGCTGGATGTGACAAGGCAGTATGAGGTTGCGGTTGATGAGATGGAGAGAGAATTTGAGATGGAGTATGATGCTAGTAGTCGGTGTTATTATATTACGCTTTGAGTGGTTCCTGGTTGCGTTGTGCGTCTTGGGTGAGGAGAGAGAGGGACTGACAGATCATACGAGGTTGTTGCGATGATTTGGCAGGTGTTGAAATGTAGAGATAGATGACCATACGCACATAGATAACGCAGCTAGCTGTCTGGGTCTGGTGCTGCGATAATTTAGGATCTCCTGTAGCTTGTGACCTCGCAAAATGCATGGAAAAGTGAAGACAAGTAACACGAACAAAATGGTATCCATTGTACTCCATACCCATAGGTATCCATCTCTTCCAGCCATAATTGGACCCAAATGCAGATAGCTTGCTGTGTTTCGGCGAGGCTCTACCGATTATGTTTCCCTGCCACACCAAACTCCTTCGTTCTATCATCATCCCTTCCAGACTCAAATAAATACCATCTATATAAGAACAGAGCTTTCCATGTACTGTTGAGTTCAAACCGGCGCTGAAGCCGACCTCTCCAATCCCCTCTCACTCCCGCACCTGATTTGCCTGTCCATCTCAGGCAACAGGTCCGGTATCCTAAATGGTTTAGTCACCACACTATCCATTCCGGCCTCCTTCGCAGTAGAGATCTGCTCGCTCCTTGCATTCGCAGTAACCGCAATGACAGGTACATGACCGACGAGACTACCCTCTCTCTGCAACTGCCTGATCATCTTCACGCATGTTAGTCCGTCCATGATAGGCATCTCAAGATCCATGAGCACGACAGAGAGCTCGATACCGTCAACCTCAAAACCCTTCGAGAAGCGAGACTTCTCGAGGAAGGAGAGTGCTTCGCGGCCGTGATTCGCGACGGAGACAATGCAGCCTGCGGTTTGAAGTTGTCGTGATAGGACCTTTTGATTTACGATATTGTCTTCGACTACTAAGACGTGTTTTGGTGCCGAGGAGGGCAGGTTTGGTTTGAGTGTGCTTGTGCGCAGCTTTTGTACAACTTCAGGGCTGACGACTCGTTGAACGTCGATGCGATCGGCGGAAAGGGCGGAGAGGGGCGCAGTTGGTCGTGTACAGCGGCGCGCGCGGACGTAGAAAGCGAATGTGCTTCCTACACCAACTGAGGAGGTCACGCCGATTTGACCACCTTGTAGCTCTGTTAGTTGTCGACAGATGAAGAGGCCGAGGCCTGATCCTCCGTATTGGACGTGAGTGCGGGGTGAGGCTTGGGAGAATCGTTTGAACAACAAAGTTCGCTCGACCTCGTCCAGGCCTCGACCGCTATCTTGCACCTCAATATGGAGGTAGACAGGTTTTCCAGTCCCCCATGCACTCCCTTTAGTCATATCTCTACGGTTGCTTGTGCGCGGGAGATATTCGATACTACCAATCGTCGGAGGTTCCCGAGATGCTCCGAGATGGATGACAATTTTCCTCCTTGATTCAGCCATCGTAAACTTGATTGCGTTCGTAACAAGATTGATAAGCACCTGCAAAAGTCGGCTGGGATCGAGCTTTACCCAATCGACAGCAAGCTCGGCATAAGACTTGTCGACTTGGAATCGAAGGTCGATATCGCTATTTTGGATCTCGACATCAAACATCTTCAGAGACGCCTGTATTGTAGACACTGGTTGAACATCAATTGGGGTTATCATCAGTAAATCTGAATCCAGCTTTGAGAGGGTCAGTACGTCGTCGATGATTCTCTTTTGATGCTGAGCACACAGAACAATCGTCTCTGTCGCATCTGCGTATCCTTCAATAACATCTCTGGGGATGATGACGTCGTTTGGATCGCAGTCAAATTGCGAGAGCGATGTTCCAATCCAATCGGCACAATGAACAATCGCTGAGAGTGGATTTCGCATCTCGCTAGATATAGGTGTCATCCATAGTTGCGGGATCTGGATTCGAAAACAAAAGAACTCACTGTGATGTCATGTCAATGAAGTTTTCTTGCTGCCTCTTAAGTTCAATAGCTTCAAGCATCTTCCTCTTCTGGAATCCTTCCATCCACTTCTGGCGCGAGATATCCGTTATGCAACCTAGAATCCCTATGACAGTGCCGTCCGTTGCACGCTCAGGGTATGCAGCAGCTAGAATCCAAGTGGACCCTTCTGCCTTCTCGCCATCGATGAGGTCCTCGAGTACACAGGGCCGCTTTAGTCTTATTTCGAACGAGACCGATTCTCCTTGGAGTAGTTTTGTCCATTCCTGGTTCATCAAGGGGAGGTCTTCTTCCAGAAGAACGTCTAGCCAGCTCTGATGGCCAAGTTAGCCTCAACACAATGATAAAGGATAGCTCTAAAGATGTGGTGGAACTTACCATAGGTGTGAATGCATCTCGAGGGTGCCCTGTGAGTCTTCATAGTCATTATTAGCGAGCATTCGGTTTTGGTAGGTGAGGGCTTCTCACTCATAATAGATTTCGTTGCAATAAACCAGCAACCCATCAGGTTCAATGTGATAGATCCCAACTGGAGCAAGATCCGCCATCCGTCGAAATCTAGTCTCTGTTTCGAGAGCTTCATGTGTTTGGAGAGCAAGTCGCTTGGTAAGTATTTTCCGGTCTCGGGCCGCTCGCCGGATTTCTTCCTCAAACAAGACTGCAGACTGTGTAAAGATGATCAGCAAACATCCGCAATCCCTATGCGGGGATACTGACCGCAAGTGAAGTAGCAAGTTGTCGAGTTAATAGCTCAATAAATACTCTGTAATCTGCATCGAATCGTTTCCGAGGATTTAAACCGAGTACGAGAAACCCTAGAAGGCTGTCCGCAGTCGAGCGAATTGGTAGAAAAACAGCAGCCTTTTCAAGTGCTCTATCTGGAACGCGCATGTCTCGTGCAATGAAGTCTGGTAGTGAATTATCCTCAGCACGTAGCAATGTTGGATTCCCTGATCTGATTAGCTCTGAGAAAGTGGGAAGGAACAGCTCCATTGATTGGTCGGTCGCGGCAACTGGTATATCTGAGCAAGTATCGCTGACACGAACTTTTCCTTGAAGCACCCAGTTCCGGTTCTGGCTGTGATCAGACGCCTCGGAAGCAGACTCGCTTATGTCAGGGTTCACTGAGTAGAGAATTGCAAATGGCAGGTCCGGATGATCTGCCTGCAAAGAGAACATCAACTGCTGCCAGAAATCCTGTGGATCTCTTGAAGAAGATATGTATTGGCCTGAGCGTAGCAGAAAGGCCATACGACGGTCTGCAATAACTTGCCGAGTTGTGTCAAAGACTGGGTTGTAGCTGGACTGAGAATCAGTGAAAAGGCTTGTGGTAGTATGAATCACACGGAAGAGAAGTGCTCCAGCATAGTAACTTACAAGGCTACATCGTTATGGTCCCCAAGAAATGGAATCATAGCTAGTGAAAAGTATGTCTCCTCAAGATACCCGTGCCGCTCGATGTAGAAGCGAGCATCGTCAAGCACAGTAGAAGCTCCATTTGTATAAGCTTTTTCGAATGCAGGAATGAAATCACCTTCAACCTCTCCCCATGCTTCTGAGAATACCCTGCCCATCATGCCTGGATGTTTCTGGCCAGTGACATGCATGTACGGCTCATTATACATTATCGTTCTTTGTCTCCCCCAATACATAGCTGCAGGACGTGGGTCGCTCATGAGAAAATTGACTCGGCGCCTGAGAGTGGCTCCCCACGAATCGATCGGGCCCAGTTCGGTGGACGCCCAGTCAAATTTCATGAAGAACTCATGGTGAGCAGATGGAACATTGGCGGGATATGCGCTGATGAAATCCAGGCGGTCAAGCGTCTCAGACCTTTGAATACTTTCTGGTGTTATCAACTTGGCAGTTCCGCTGTTTGGTGGTTTCTGCCCCTCACGTAATCGAAAAGCGGCAATTTGAGCTTCCAATGAGTCGTCGGAAACGAATTTCGTCCGGGATTGTGTGGGAGAATGTGAAGGGCGTTTACCAGCTGCCGTATGTGATCTGCCCAGCTTTGGCGCTTCGGATTGTCGTCTTTTTGCGCTTATGTACTCATATTCGTCGCCTTCTGCGCCTGTGACAACCCGCCAACGGTCCCTCAGAGTATGCCTTGTCCACCACAACCCGCAATAGCTCATATGTGGAAGTTCACGTTCCTTCTTAGTTGTTGCCCATTTCAAGAAAGCCGTGTACTCGACGTCTCGGGAAGATGCCGTGTTCGACAGCACTCCATTACCAAGCTTCAGTCCCAAAAGCGGTATCTTCTCCAGGCCCGGATTGTAATATGTGGGAGTCGCTTTCGCGGAGTCTGTAAGGTCGAATACGAGGGTCGGTCGCTCGTCTATGTCTAGGAGTTCGAAGAGTCCCAATTGTGGTCTGCCACCGATTTCCGCCGCATCTGGAGTCCATTTCATGTCTGTGGTTCCCTCTCGCGCAGCACTCTCCCCCTCCTGAACTGGTGGGCTTCGTGAAGCCGACATCCCATCCCTGTCCTTGGTTCTTCAAGCCAAAGGCAGTTGACCCGAATCACCTAGTCACAGCCAGGCCTCTTCGTTAAGTTCGCTCGACTGTGATGTATCTTTGCGCGCAATCACAATTGGTTTGCAGGATTGTCAATTACGCCGCGGGGTACCCTTCAGGAGCGCATTGTATCGTATCGCAGCATACCTGGGCAGGTCTCGAAAGCACAACGAAATCCTTGCCGGCGCATGCATCTAGCAGAAGACAACGAAGAAGAAAGATTCAATATCTGCTCACCGTCGTGGTAATTGGACGCTGAGATACCGACGCCGAACAGAAAATCGTTCCAAACAGACCCTTAAAAGGGCGGAGCCGATACCTACGCATGCCATAGCTGCATTTGCCATGAACTAAGTGAAAATCAAGGGACCGCGAAAAGGACCCTGTATTACGAGCAACTTGACTCGTGTGCTGGGAAAAGACTCGATTCCGGATAGTAAATAGGATTGAGAAAGGGCTGAGAGAAATCGGAGAAATCGAGAAGACGATCGGAGCAGGGGACTGATCGGGAGTGGGCGCAAACCCTACGTCACTAGAGGGGCTCAGGAAAGTATATCGAGCTGTCAGTGGAACTCCAGATGAACAAGCGATCAAAGCGTCATGCTGGGATTTGACTTAAGCCTATAGCGAAAATGATGTTCTAGCATGGATGAGTGAATTTGGTATGAAAATTTGGAGGGAAAGCTGAGAAGGAAAAGTTGAGACCTGAGCCGAGCTAGACCCTTTTCGGCCAGTTGAGCTGAGAGCGTTGGAATGTTCGTTCTCATCAAAGCATTGTAGCGTTTTTGCATTTCTGGAGCTCGAGAAAGGAGCCGAACTTGCAAGTCAGTAGACTTCGTCTGTTAGGGAAGTCAAATGCCGATCAAGAGGTGGATGATTGTGAAGTACCATTCTAACGAGTATTACAACCAAGCCCAGGGGTTGCATCGATTACCCAACTAGACAGAACTCCGGAATCTCAATATTACTACTGTCTCGTTTGACTTCTCAACGACGGTGTGGCATCCATCTCAACAGGCATCAAAGCCTCCGTATATGTAGGAGCAGGACTCCTCAGATCCTCCTGATACGGCCTCCCCATCTCCGCAACACCACTCATAACGGGAGTCTTCTCTTTCCGCATAGTCGAATGAGCATCAACTTCATACGTGTCGATCTTTGGCCCATAATACCCGAACTGATGGTGAGGTGGCCCGGAAGCCTGATTGACGTCCACTTCATATGGGTAGACTTGGTCGGCACCAACTGGTCCATTCGAAGGTGGGTAGTTGGCAGAGTTGAGTCTGAGGGCTTCGTTCTTCTTGGCCGCTCTCCTTTTTCGGATGAACAGGAAAACCCCTATGCAGATGGCAATGGCGAGAATTGGACCAACAATGATCGCCACTAGAACCCCAGTGGTCAGTGTCACTGCGCCTGCTTTGGCTGAGGAAGTAGATTTTGGAGGCGATGTTCCTGCTGACGAAGCACCTGCTACAGTTCCACTTGCAGCTTTTCCACTCGACCTTGCGGATTCGGTCACCTGTTGTGCAATTGCACTGGTAGTTGTGCTTTCGAACGTGCTTGTGCGGGTCGTCGTTTGCGCTGTTGCCGTTATGATCGTAGTGTAGGAACTGGTTATCACTGTGAAGCGACTTGTGTCGAGCGATGGTGGTGGTGTGTAGCGCCCAGCTGTGGTCGTCGATCTCGTCGTCTGAAATCCAGTCGTAACAGTTGCGGCACTGGCTGAACACGTTGGGAATGCATGATATGCATCCTCGTATGTCCCGCAAAGTATGTCTGAAGATCCTTCGCACTCAATCGCCCATTGCCATGTTGTCTCGAAGCCTTTCAGATTGTCAGACACCTTATCTCACGAGTTCTCGAATCAACAGCTAGATCTTACCAGTAACGCAAATGTCCTCATTACAAGAAGGATCCTTGAAAGTACGATCCGTACAAGCTCCACGGTATGCCAGCCCTGTCATAGGATAATAGCATAGCCCATTGGGCTGACAGATATCTCCTTCGCTAGGCACACAGCAAGAGGAGAACTCATCGCCAGTGCATGGCTCCCAGATGTAATCTGTAGGGATAGATCCGTCAGGGTAATAGCATTGCGTAAAAGCCAGAACGTTCTGCACCTGCGAAAGAGCGACGAAAGAAAACCAAATGAATGAATCCATGTTGACAAAAATAGAAGAACGCATCATGAAAAGTCAAAAGAGCGTGGAGAGACGTGAAGAGATCGTGGAACTCATACTTCGAAAGAAAAGAACTTTGGGGAAATGCCATTGGGACATAACTTAGTGGGATGTCATTTCAGACCCTTGATGTAAAGCCGAAGCTTTGCTTTGAAGAGGCGTTTCTGGGATTCCGCATATCCTGATCGGGACATGCTTTTCAGCCCTGTGCCAAGACACGGCTTCTCATGGCCGCTGTGATTGGATAAATACTATTCGTTTTTGCACTACTTCATGCGGCAGAGGTGACACAGGCACGATGTGGAAATATGAAGGGGCACATGCCGTAGGTGTGGGCGCGAAGGAGTGAAGAGGGGAGAAAATAAGGTTGCGTGCCTGGACACTTGTGCCCCTGTTCGAGGTTGGCCCAGATTTGTCAGCAGATAAACCTCACGTGGTGGATGATCTCGTTCTCTTCACCACCCATCGTCAAACCTACTTACACAGACCTTGCAAATATTCTTTGCGGACTTCATAATTGAAGATATGTCCTCAAAGCTGTGGAAGTGTTAAGCATGAGGTACAAGTGCGCAATAGTGCGGCACTGCGTCTTTGGTTTCCGACGCCTGCATTGACCTTTTGCAGCCCAGAACTGGACGGGCTCAGCCAGATATCAGCAGGCGTACTGGCCTCAAAGACTTCAAGGTATAATCTTACTTATCTCTCTGAGAACGGCCCAGGATCAGAGCTGACATGTCCCTCTCGATTCTTAGGACTTGTTTTTGAATTTCAAAGTCACAAGACAGTACACGTCGAAGATCGAAACGAACTGTCCACGTCGTGGGTTGCCAGTTTGCCTCGAGCCTCTTCTGCCAGCGGCAGTCGGCTATTTGTTCAGTGGCACGAGCTTGTCAAGACATATACAGAATGTAGTCTTACGTTCGCCTCTGACAAGCTCCCTGCAATCAGTGGTGCTGCGGAGAGGATAAATCAAATTACCAGTTCGGTGTATCTTGCTGGACTGTGGAAGTATGTTATTGCACAGGATCTCTTTTGGTCGGTAGATATTTGGGGCATCGAGAAAGTGGGAGCATTCACACTGCAACCACCAGTTTCTACAGAGAATGGATGTCCTTCTTGGTAAGCGTTCTCGATTAATGTCTCTCCATTCTCTTCTGTACGCAAAATCGCCATTTATATGCCATTTCATTTATTTATAATCTCATCTCTATCCACATAGTTACCCACGTTTAGCTTCAACATCTCACGTCGTAGGTCTTGGGCATCTCTTACTGGTCGTCTCGAATACAAAAATAACTTCCACCTATCCGGTCGCTCACTTATCACTGTCCACGATATAAAAGTGTCTCTCATAAGCTCCAATCCTTCCGGTCAAGTATCCAGCGCCTCGTTAACCCTGATTGGCTCCTTCATCACCGCCACAATCAACACGCCCATCCCAACAGGCTACCACAATTACACCATGTAGCCTGACCAAACATGTCCCAAAGATTGGGTAAACATGGTGCCTGACACTGTTCTGGAGAATTGCCAAGTGTGCTGGATGGTGAGACCGAGTGCACATTTCGGAGATCTTATGTCAAAGTAGAAGGGAACACCGCGGTGTTTGGCAAGGTACATTGTTTGATGGTCTACGAGGATGAAGGGGAAGTGTATGGGCTGGTACTCGTTCAGTCTGGTATTTTGCCTGGAACTTACACGCGAGTGGGGTATACGAACGGCTGCGGCAAGTGGAAAGCCTATAAGAAAGAGCAGAGAGCAATAACCATCGTTTGACACGAGCGGCTGGTTGAACCGTCTGTATTGTCTTAACAACGACCTGGTACATAGCTTCTACGGCCGATGAGGGCAATCCTTTTGAGGGCGCTGAACAATCTCTTAGCCACCACTTCACAACTTTCGGCCCCTCTCGGCGCTAGAATGGGAACGGTGTTGCACCTTGCCTCTTTCAGCCTCAAATGTTACGGAGCTCTCCAAAAAGCATTGCACATCACAATAACAGCTTACTCAGTACTTCTTAATCCCAACTCAGTCAATTGGGAGCAGGCTAAGTACAATCCAAGCCAACACCCACCTACAATTTCGCCCTCAATACCTCGCCCTTCAGACTCTTCACCACCTCCTCCGCCCCCCTCACCCCACTCCTCACCGCACCCTCCATATACCCACTCCACACCTCACTTGTCTCCGTCCCCACAAAATGCAAATTCCCCACCACCTCCCTCAACGCACTCGATCCACCCACGCTAGTCAGCACGCCCGGCCCCGTCACCGGACACGGCGCTCCCTTGCTATATTGCTCTTTACTCCATTCTTGCTCGAAGATCTCGACTGGTTTGTACACTTCCTCTTTGTTGTTGAAGATGTTGGACACCTGAGCGAGGACCTGAGCGCGGCGTTCGTGCTGGGGCAATTTGGACCAGGCAAGTCCCGGTCCCCCACCCACGAAGCATGTTAGGCAGTAGTGGTCGTCTGCTGGGACGGATGTGTCTCTGATTACTGCTGCGGGGGTTTGGTAGGATATTGCTAGGCCGCAGGATTTGGGGCTGGTCAAGGATGGGGATGTCCACCAGGGTTTGTCGTAGCACAGAATCATCTTGCTATAGTATCCGTGGATTGTGCTAGATGCGATTGTGGCTTTGGTTCCTGTGAGTGGTGGCGAGATCGCAATGTCTTTGTAGAGTGGTGTGGGAATGCTGAGGATCAGTTTGCTGGATTTGAAGGTCTGGCCCGTAGATGTGGTTACCGTCACAAGGTTTCCGGAGTCCGTGATGCTGGACACGGGTGTGGAGAGGCGGACTGTCTTGGGCTTTAGAAGTGCTGCGAGTCCAATTGCCATTTGTTGAGTTCCTGCTCCAGTTAGAACCAGTGCCACTTTCGGAAATCAGATCTGAGAGAGGCCTACCTTTCCTGAATCGTAGATACTGGCCACCATGTTTCTGATCTGAACGCAGCTGCTTCAATCCTCCACCTTTACCGGTATACTCGATAAAAAACTGGGCGCTCATTTCCGTGGCCTCAATTCCAACCATCACCCGAGACCAAACACGCACCATATCAACTGTTTTCTGGGTAGCTCCTTTGCTGATAACGAATTGGACCAGTGACATCTGATCATAGTTTTCTGTGCTGCTTGCTTTCGAGCCATAAGCGACTGAGAGATCATGGATGATATCCCGAATCCTTTCGAGATCCGTGACTTGAGCTTCCGAGAACTGCTTCCTGTTAATCTAAATTCCAATTTTCGTTCCGGCTTTCTGAGGAGTACCTTGGGTGATGTTCCGTAAGGAAACGCATGTGTAGCCCCATCTTTGTCTTGGAAGATACAATCTCCATCAACATTCTGCTCTAGCAGCTCAATTCCGAATCGTTTGGTCAATGCATATACATGTGATTGATTGGTGTCATTTATCCATGCTGCACCAATGTCGACATTTCCTTTCCCGTTCGCTAGTGGAACCGACCAGGTCTTTCCTCCTACTCGATCACGGGCTTCGAGGACGATGCATGAGAGTCCTGCTTGTTGGATATCGTACGCGGCTTGGAGACCGCTGAGACCTGCTCCGACGACAATTACGTCGCATTGAGTTTCTGACATTGTGTCTTGGAAATGTTGCAGATATGTGAACTATGTGTGATGCCTGGAATTTGGAGGTAAAATGAACAATTCCAGGAAGTTATATCTTGAAGCGGTCACTAAGTGCCCCTCACCAGAATCAGACCATGGAGGGTTCAGCCTTGCAGCACCGGCTTCGGCGAGTCTCTTTTTGAGCCGCGCGAGTCGTCGTCTCTTGCTCCGAACCCAGATTCAAAAGTAACATATACTTGAACGATGGTTGGTCCGGAGTGTTGAAAGTGGGAGGAAGTAAAGACGTTCGGGATCTCTTGCCTCACTAATGGAGCGGGGCTGGGGACCACCACCTTGAATGCCACGATAAGATAAGGCACTACCGACACTAACCGTCTTGCTACCCCACTGTCGATATCTTGGATCATGACTCTATGAGATTCAGAGAATATATAAGTGGATTACCAGATGAAATAATGAGAAGTTGTTGTTAAAAAAACATTGTTGTAATTTCGTTGTACTCGTTAAAGAAAGTTGACCCGCTTACCCGACTCGCTTCACATCACCTCGTCTCCGCACCATACACTTCAAAGATGGGATCTGTTGAGAGGCCTTCTATCCAACACATCCATCGAGATGAAGTAGACAAGATCGTCCAAGCAATTGTGCAAGATGGCGGCGTTATCATCAAGAATTTTGCAAGTGTTGAAGCCGTCGAGCGTGTAAATGCCGATACCCTGCCATATTTGGAGAAAGACAAGCCTTGGAAGGTAGACAACCCATCATCTTATCATAGACAAGTACTGACAGAAGGTCAAGGGGGATCTATTTCCACCAGAAACAAGACGCTGCTGTCGGCTCATTGGTCGTTCACCGACGGCAAGAGAATGGCTCGTAGATCCAGTGGTTTCCAAGTTGCTGGATGTCTTTGTTGATAAGACCACTCACAACTTCTATGGAGAGACCAAGCACACATATACCAGCAAGGCCATCCTGAATACTGGCTTGACGATGCGTATTGGACCTGGAGGGAAGGCTCAGAGATTGCACAGAGATGACAAGAACTTCCATGTCGACCATCAGGATCAGACCAAGACTGGTTACAGAATTGGGTCCGATGTGGAGCTTTCATTCCTGGTTCCTGGTGTCGCCACAACCATTGAGAACGGTGCTACTCAGGTAGGTAGACTGAAGAAGAGACCGGACAATGCTGATGATCAATAGGTGATTCCTGGATCTCACCTGTGGGGCGCAGACCGCGTTCCAATGGTTGATGAGATCGGATACGCTGTGATGGAGAAGGGCGACTGTCTGGCTTTCCTTGGCGGGTTGTACCACGCCGGAGGACATAACTCAACCACTGACCAATACCGCCCGGTTCATGACCTTTCTTTCATTCGCGGGTACTTGAGACAGGAGGTAAGATTGCCGATATATTTGAATCCGAGTTAGTGCTGATAACATTTTACAGGAAAATGCCTACCTCGCCTTCTCGACAGAAGAAGTCTTGTCCTGGCCATTCGATGTCCAAATGAGAATGGGATACACGGTCTCGTCTCCCAATCTTGGATTTGTGGACTTTATTCAGCCTTATAAGTACTTGGCAGGAGACTTTGACCCCAATCAGCCCGGTGATCTGGATTCGAGTCAGGAGCCGAACAAGGCGGCTGCTTGAAGATTCCGGTACATAGCGAAAGAGTGTGAAGCTCTGCCGAAAATCGGTATTCATAAGTCCCGGACACGAATGGCCTAGAGCAGCATAGTAGATATGATGTACGATTCTATATCCATGTCAGTCGAAGTCGTACTTGTCCACACCCTCGTTCGAAGCAGGCAAGAAAAGTAAGCCCGTGATTTGTCAGGACCGCAAGTGACACTGCATGCTCTTCATGAATACACTAAAAACCTCTCCAGACGACACTTCGGGGGTCTGTTGTCTAGGTAGGTACCAAAGGATTGGATTATTTCTCCGGAGCAAAGGCGAACGACTGCTGGGTAGTTTTAAGAAAGATGGATCTTTTGCCCGTTGGGGCTAGAGCGCATCAAGTTAGTGCACAACGCGAGATCACGTTCTGGTATGGGGTATTCCCGTCCTCTCCATCATAAACGCTGGCAAGGTTCGACATCTACCCCAGGCACATAGAAGTCGATACGGAGCCTTGCACCCGTCTTGCTATGCAGACACCGAGCTGCTATTCCTGGCGTCATTCTGCCAGCGGAAACCTACTCCTAAGCCTGCTATCACGGCGCTCAATTCGACCCTTGCCTTTGTGTAAACAACAAATGCAGAACCCTCCTATAGTAGGTATGCAGCCGGGAGCTCCTCCCACTAATGTACAACAAATACAGGGACTTCTACCGCGATGGCGAGTTCAATTGGAAATGACCAGAGCTTAATTGGCCTCCAATGCTCTCAATAATGGCCCTTGCCGGGAAATCTGGTAAGTGAAGCTCTTTCTTCCTATTCCTACTGTGCCGTCTCTGACCCTTATACGTGTAGTTGATCCCTCCGTGCCTTGCCAACAAGCCTCGAACACGGAATCCGCTGCATTGCAAAATCACTTCAGGTGGTTTTATTCTCAGTCCTGACAGAATCGCACAATGGAACTCGAGGCAAAATAGGCTGCGGATCGCGAAAGGGTACGGTTGGCTACGGAGAAGTTCATGGCCATGTTCGAAACACACATCGCCAAGATCCAATTCAGTAAAAATGTGGTAGGCGCCATAATCTCCGTTTTTGCAGGCGATTGGGCGGACAATTGTTTATAAGAAACATGCTTCCACACATCAGTCTGTGAATAGAGGGCGAGTCCCGAGTGGAGGGCTCCTGCGCGGTCCAAAACAAGAGAAATTCATCGACGAGCAACTCATGATGTCTCTGCGAAACGTTCGTCAAGGCCGCCTCTATACACTCCTTACACCTTCCTTCACACATTTCGACTTGGCACATCTTGCGGCCAACATGGGAATCCTTTGGTCATTTGGACCCCGAGTAATCCAGCATTATGGCCTGGCCCATTTTGTCATTATATGGATCGGCTCATCAGTATGTTGAGGACTTCTACAAGCGTTCATTGAGCAAGACGGAGTCACCGAAAGCTATCAGGAAAGCAATCGGAGCATCCTGCTCTGTGTCAGGGCTGATGACAGTTTTTGCGTGTGCAGAATCTACTCGGCGTATTATATTTCAACTTGTTTCCATACGTGTTCCCGCGCTGTTCAACATGGGTCTAGCATTGTTCAGCCTTGCTGCATTCCAGAATGGATGGCTGCCTCTGGTAGGACATCTTGACCACTTTGGCGGAGAATTCTTCGGGGCTTTTTGGTGGCTAATTGCTTTGAGAAATAAGCCCATCAGCTCTTGGTATGTCTCCTTGTAGTCTGATTGTTGTCTGGCTTTGGCCCAGAGGGACCGACGTTTCAAAGCACTGCTACTTTAGACCGCGATGCAGTGAGGAACAAGGCTTTGCTGTTGGGAGCCATCTTTCTTGCGTCACCAAGCCGAGGCAGTCCGAGTAATGTTCTTCGCTTTTCGGTACTGGCATCGTCGGTCCGGTTCTGCTGACAGGTCTTGGTTCTTAAAATAGTCAAGTATTCTACGTTGTCTTCATGAATCGGCTGTTCATGTTTCAGGTTGCGCAGCTCTTGCGATACTTCGCGCCTCAACTGTCTTTCTGTGCTCTGCTTTATCTAGTCAGCCTGTCCAATTATTGATCACCTAGCCTACACTTTTTGATGTATAATTTCAGGCCCGTGTCTGTAGATCGAAAATCGGTAGCATAGTTCAGCTTGCCTCTTGTCTTCTTTCCAGGTCTTTGTCGCATCTTTCTTATCCGCCAAGGATCGCAGCAGGGTCCAGCTAGCTCTCCACGATCCATACTCGACCTCAAACTGCGGGTGTGCCATCTAGTCTGAAGTGTGAGCAGACGAATCGCAAGCCTCGCGTGCACATTGGGTAGAATATTCGATCGCAAAACATCCCAAGAATTGAGACGGATTACATCCGACGTTCGCAGATGATCGTCCCCGGCTACATTATCCCTGCGAGATGCATGCATAATGCTCATGTTTGTCTGAGGCCGAGTTTATCTACTCTATCCTCAACACACTTTTGACACAGGCTTGCGGTTCCTCGGCTGGTTTCGAGCACAAACCTGGTGGCGATGAGGGATTACTTATAAGAGTTCACCACCTCTCGATGAGAATTACTCCCGCGCCAGGTCACCCTACAACTTGAACTTGCGAGACTTGCCATCTTCTGTCTGACTTCACATCGATCTTTACCTGCTACAACACTCCTTTCAACACAAACTTTCAAGATGCAATTCTCCACATTTTCTGCTGTTGTGGCCCTGTCACTCGTTGGCTTCACAGTTGCTTCGCCTGTTGAGACGAGAGACTTTCCAGCAGTCCTGGAAAGACGAGAGCTTGCAACATGCCGAACACAAGTAATGGCTCAGCAAAGTGCCTGCGTCAAGGGCGTCTCTACAGCTTCCGACGGAACAGTGGATACCCAAAGCCTTCAAGCCTGGTAAGACATCCTCAAATATCAACAGGGAAGACCTTTCTCACAATCATCCAGTTCCTCAACTGCGCTAAAAGGCTTCACCTCCTGTGTCAGCACGAGGAAGCGCGATGATGCGGATGTTGACGCGTGCGCGGATGCCGCTACAGAAAAAGAGGGGGTCTGTTTAGAGAGTGCGGGAACAGATCAGAAGAAAGTTTCGAAATGGTACGTTGTCATGATTGACTCATAAGAGATCGGAACAACATGCTAAGATAGTGCAGCTCTTCAGAAGCATACAAGGGTTTCGTTGCGTGTGTTCAATGACCTATTGTGGACTGCGTTACTCTGCGTTGTTTCACGCGCGTTATTCGAAGCTACCAGTCTCTATCTATGCCAATGTTGACTTCTTAATATACACAACTCGTCTTCCAGTCTCCCGGTACAGATTTCTGCAACTTACTGGTGTGGCCTGAAGATCTCTCTCTTGCGTTTGGGCCGCGACGAACTGTAAGGTACTGCTGTCTCGTCTCTACCTTGTAAATTACCCTTACGTGTATGTATGGCTGGAAGCATGTGCAATGAGATGATCTTACTCACAGAATGTTATCAAATTCCTCAATAAGACCTGGCCAAAGTGATCTGATTCGCTCCTTGATTGTTCATGCTGATTTCTGGTGTCGCGAATGAAGTCATCAAGCAATTCGAATTCAGCCCTGCACCTGACTGCCACAAGGAACCCTCGACTCGTTACCATTTTCATTCTATCGCTCCAACACCGAGATTTAGAACCACTCGTGGCTCATCGTTAGAACTATGGCAGCACACTCATCATCATCGTATCTCATCGTTGGTGCTGAGAGGCTATTTCAGCTTCCAAAGGGGCTCGTTCTGGCTCCTTCATATTCGTTTATACCTTCCGCATCTCGCCTCCAAGCACAGTTCCCTTTTCGACTCCCTTGCGGTTGAGATTTCCTTAGAGCCATTTTAGACCAACATTCGCTTACAAAAACGTGGTAAATAGGTGAATCTCATCATACTTCAACGCACCGTATGTATGGGGTGCCTCGCATTCGTGATTTTATCTCCTCTGCCTTGCCCGTGCAAGCGCTGGCAGGATTTGAGCACCGATAAGAATATCCCTCTAATCCAACCGTCTGGACTTGGCCGAGGAGCTGGTTGATCGAGAAGTTTGAGTCAGCCTCACTGGTTCCGGTCGGACCAAATAACCTGGTTCGTGGCTTTGCAAGGACCCGGAACAGGCCTCTAGTGATCAGAGAGGGCTGTGTCTCGCACGTGGTTAGCAAGGCCTTTGTTGGCTCAATCGGAATTAGCTTTGTGCGGTCTCGTACATAACCAGCTCTACCCCTCAAACACACATTGAAATGTTGGAAATGTTGGTAGAAGACTGGACTGGTAGGCATATTTTTGTTGCGTTCCCCGTGCAGGGTCGTGCTGGCTGCCTATTGGGTCCTACTACAGTGTGGCGCAGCGTTTGATTGGCTCAGAGCGTTGAAGAAAGTACACAGCCTTGGCCGACGAGAAGGCCGCAAACCTCCATCAGGCAGCATAGCCATTCGAAAAGACAGTTCGGAACAGTATATAAGCGTCAAAATGAGACTTTGGATTTCGTGTCGATAGAATTCGATCCATAATTTCTGTTCTTTGTCGTTGCTTCAACGACAACTTTCCCGCGCTTTCTGGGAGCTTCGTAGCTTCATATCTCTTCTGCCTCACTTCCCTCTGTCAGCTCACAAGTTAAACAAACCCCGATTCAGAGATGGTTGTTCATCTGGAAAGTTGGGTCACGCAACAGTACAAAGAAGTCGGCTTTGGTAAGGATGGCAACGGTCCATTTATTGGAAAGTCCGCCCTGAAGAAAAGGTTGATCAGTTATTATCCTGAGCACAAGAAGAAAATCAGACAACTAGTCAACTCGTAAGTTCATTGCCACGAACCATACAATTCCAGACTCACTCTTTCGTCTAATAGTATTAAATATCATGATGTACCAGCAAGACCTGTTCCGCCATCGAAGACCGTTACGACGTCTTCTAGAATGGAAACTACATTGCAGCCTCCATCAACGCTGCTGACATATGGGAAATTGAAGATGGTTTCGCAGTATCCAGTCTCTTCACAACCAAAACAGATATTGCCTAAGGAAAAGTCGAGGATCAGTAACATCAGTAGCCAAACCTCGGGTTCTGGATTTGCATCCTATTCAGAGGATGAAAATGTGAGAGAAATCCATTCTTGCATTTTTGCACATCGCTAATTAATGACCACAGACTCTCATTCCATCTGATACGAGAAGCACGCATACCATGGGCCTTCAGAACCATCCCCCTAAGTCCGAAGACGGGGGTGCATCCCTAGATGCGTTACTTTCCACTATCTCAAGAACCAAGAGAACTGCAGAAACATCAAGTTTCGGAACTCCTGCAAAGATGCCATCCAATCTGAAAATTATGGGTAAGTTAAGCTATGATTAACATACCGCTATACTTCACATAGCATAAGCTGACACCTGTCAGAGCTCAAGAAATTCGTCAGTCAAGCACAAGATCTTAGCTTAGCACAGCAAGAAGAGCCCGAAGACAGTTCCGTTACTCTTAACCTCCAGCTCGGCCTTCTTAACTTCTCGTCTGCACCTGGTAGTTCTGCAGAAGAAACCTCGATTGATGGAATCAAAAACGCTGTTCTGTTTTCGGCCGATATCCTTGGGTCTCTTGATGCAGATAAACTTCCTCAATATGGACTTCTTGGGAGTTCAGAATCGATCCTTTCGACTGCCAATTTGGATTCGAGAATTTTTCTGAACACTAATGTCCCATATTCCGCATTTATCTGCGGAGTTCAAGGTAGTGGGAAGTCGCATACAACAGCATGCATGATTGGTAACCCTCGAAGTATCGCTTTCTGAGGCCCTCAGCTAATACACTCATAGAAAATTGTCTCATCCCTTCACCAATACTGGGAGTACTCCAGAAACCTCTCTCGGCCTTGGTTTTCAACTTCGCCGAATACACTTCTAGCTCGAGCTTCCGGCCATGCGAACTAGCGTTTCTCGCTTCTCCCAGTCCAGAACTTCCAACTGCTTTAGGGACGAAGAAAATCAACGTTTTAGTTTCCCCGTCAAATTTTCTGTCGATGAAAGCGCTCTATACACAGATACCCAGTGTCAAGGTCAATCCTTTTAAGCTGCAGCCGAAAGACCTCAATATCAGCACGATGTTAACTCTGATGTCTGTCAACGAAACTGAATCAGCACCGCTTTATATGGGGATTGTAACAAAAATTCTGCGCGATATGGCCTCGAAAACTGTGGAAGGTTTCGATTACCCCGAGTTCCGTCGTCAGCTTGGCGCCGCTGGACTTGACAGGAAGCAAACAGAGTTTCTGACTCAAAGACTGGATCTTCTGGAATCGTTCCTTGATCTTGAAGGATCGATCGAAAGCCCAAATTTTACTGCTGGCGAGATAACTATTATAGATCTATCTTGTCCATTCATGGATGCTAGCACGGCATGTGTCTTGTTCAAGGTCGGTATGGGATTGTATCTCGAATCAGACTCAACGGTTGGTAAAGTCATCGTTCTAGATGAAGCACACAAAGTACGTTTATAATCCAAACCATTCCTACTTTATATTAATTTATGATAGTACATGACTGATACTCCAGCCTCGAATGCTTTAACAGGATCCCTGATGGGCGTTATTCGTCAACAGCGTCATTACGGCGCACGAGTGATCATTTCGACTCAAGAACCAACTGTTTCGCCAAAGTTAATAGATCTGTGCTCGATTACTGTTATCCATCGATTTTCAAGTCCAGAGTGGTTTGATGTTCTGAAAAGGCATCTACCAGTCTTTGACAGAGATGGCGATAAGAGCAACAAAGTCGCTCTGCAGAAAAAGATCTTGAGGTTGAAGACAGGGGAGGCTCTAGTTTTCGCACCATCTGCAATATTCGGAGCAAGTGGCGACGCTGGAGAGCGGGGATTTGACACGGATACATTGTTCAGCATGAGGATGAGGAAGAGGGTAACTTGGGATGGGGGCAAATCAATATTGTGTTTTTGAATAATTGGAATTTGGGAAATGACAATGCTTCGCAGTTCTCATGGAGTATAAGAATTAGATGTCTTTTTATCTCAACTTCTTTTGTTCCCCCCCCCCCCCCCCCC
>Ga0207886_10126_pt1 | contig 62356 bp, 62 predicted proteins | sample LinPmetageLP35_FD_184048 | JGI IMG/M metagenome (GOLD analysis project Ga0207886, IMG submission 184048) | Marine viral communities from the Pacific Ocean - LP-35 (SPAdes) | ecosystem: Environmental > Aquatic > Marine > Oceanic | place: Pacific Ocean | collected 2009-08-31 | reverse complement strand
AACCCTAACCCTAACCCTAACCCTAACCCTAACCCTAACCCTAACCCTAACCCTGAACGCAACCTCGACGACTCCCGAACACGTTCCCGGACCCTAACCCTAAATTCCGTCCCCGTGACCCAAGGTCAGGTAGCGCGATACCACGTGATCAGGCAACTGGGCCGTCACAATTACATATAAATTAATTATCTTATTAGAAATAAATTATTTAAGGAATTATAAAATTATTTATTTTTAAAAAGAAATTTAAATTATAAACATAAAGTTTTGTTAAAATAAAAGGAGGGATTTGAAAAAGAACTTTAAATTAGATATAATTAATAAAAGATAAAGTTAGCTAAAGGAAGTCGCTTAATAAGTTGAGACTTTATACTAACAATTTATATAGCAAGCCCAGGGAAATCCAATAGGAATAGGAATAGGGATAGTTCCTCAACTTCGCATCTCCGAGTCACATTATTACGTGACAGTCAATGGTGAGTATTAGCATAATACAGTTGACTTATTACTGAAAAGGAAGGCTGGAAACAAAAGCACAAGTCAATTGAAAAGGTTCATAATTTCTACCCTTCTACCAATCTACCAAAATCCCCATTATTCACCTTCTAACCCTCCTTGACTGGGCAGAAATCATAGTTACCGTTGATGTTGTTGCCCCACCACGAGGGGAAAGGAACTGCCTTCCCACCAGCGCCAAACACAGCGAAGGACAAGATAAACAGAACAGTCAAACTAGCACCATCCCAAGCACCAGTGACCAAGTAAGAGTAGTCCTTGAAGATGCGAGGGCGGTAGTTACGGAGATAGAATTGAACGAAGAAACCAGCGATAACTTGGCTGAAGATTACGCAGGTTTGGGACGCATTGTATGGGATGTATCCGGCGTATTGGATGAATTGGGGGAAGTTAATCTCGCCGATGGAGAAGCTGCCGACCTTGGGTTTGAACTTCACAATCAATCAGTATAGAAAAAAACGAGGATTTCAAGAAGACTTACGTGAACGACAACTCGGTGAACAGCGACAATTGCGGCACCAATGAGGAGACCGTATGGTACAATGGAGTAGGTAGCACCAGTCTTGTACAAGTACTTGGCCAAAGCCCACGAAGTGGCGTTGGTGTTGTAAGACTGAATTGTAGCACCAGACCAAGAAGAATCTCCATCAGTATCTCTCAAGAGATCACGGTTTCCAGCAACGATGGAGATCATGACGGCATAGTTGATGAAGCCACCAACAATAGTTCCGTAGATCTGAGTCAAGAACATGACGCGGGGTGGGATCTTCAAGTATTCACCCTGCTTCAAGTCGTTGCAGAGTTGGACAGCAGTACTGATGACGTTGTGAGACCAACCAGCGAAGTACATATTACCGACTGGGCGCTCGGGAAGCATAAGACCAGCAATCAACTTTGACAAGTTGTTGGTAGCGATACCGTTTCCATATCTGGAGTAGATCAAGCAACTGAAGGGAGCGATGAAACTTCCCACGAGCAGGGAAACAATGTAGGCCCAGGCTGGAAGGGTGATGTTCTCCTTGATGACGACAACAAGTCCAAGCACGAAGCTGAAGACGAGAAGAGCGACATACCAGTACCATGGAGTCTCCTTGTAATGCTTGGCCATGTGTTGATGATGGCGATCTCCGTAGGTTCCTCCCTTGGAGGTCATGATGGCGTGTTTGATATCACCACCCCAGAAAAGAACAACGTGGGCAATCAGAGCACCAATCTACAACAATTAGCTTCATCCAAAAAAGTAGAGCAACAAACTCACAGCAGCATTAGCCATGAACATAGCGTAAGCAAAAGTTCCCGTCAATCTTGGAATGCCATACGTAGCCAAAGCCTCCTTGTCAAGAACACCATTAACAAAGACCTTGGCAGACGGGTAGGTGGACCCCTCAGCAGTGAGAAGTCGAGTCGACATGAATGGAAGCTTCTTGGAACCAAAAGCATTGCCGTAGTAAATTGCAAGCATAGCAATGAAGCAGACACCATATCCGATAGCTGCATTCAACTGAAGCTTGAGTGGAAGCGAGGTGTTGAAAGAGGTGATGTACTGCCAATCGAATGACAAGCTGAAAAGTCCGAGACCCTCATTGTTTGAAGCTCCACCGAACAGGTTCCTGAGAGTATCTCCGGTAGTTCCAGTTGCCTTCATCGATGCCAAGCAAGGAATGGAGACTGAGTTGAGCCATGGGAAGATATAGGCGGGGAAGAATTCGTAGGCGAACATGGTACCAAAAGCATACCAAAAGTATCGTATAGGCTTGCTGCTCTTGAGCTCTTGCCAGTGGAGACCTTGAAGTGTCTTGACTGTAGGAAGAGTACTCCAGTACACGGCATCAACGTGCCACACACAGATTGGTCGCATGACACCAGCAAGACCATAGCCGAACAGACCAATAGACAGCGTGCTGAGGATAACGGTCGTTGCATCGAGCTTCATGCCGTAGAAGAGATCCTGGGCAGCGAAAATTTGAATAGCCTGAGCAGCCTGAGACCCGGAAGTGGCAGTGATGGCGCAGATCGTATGTTCCTTCAAGTTCCATTCTCCATGGTTGAAGAAGGACATTACTGAAATCCATGTTGGAACTTTTCCGACACCACCCTTGGCTCTCCATCGGTTCTCGAATTTATCACCACGAGGAAGGAATTTGGCCCATGCTCGGCCGACAAAATAGGCGATGAGTACAATGAATGTACCTTGGATGGTAATCATGGTTGGTTTCCACTGTCGATCGTTAGACAAGTAAACATGACAGGAAGACGTTACTTACAGAGTAGATCTGGTACATGACGGCCTGGAATCCACACAAAATTGTGGCCAGAACCATGGCACGGAAAGTAAGGGCTGGCTCAAAGTCATCTCGCATAGGGAGCAAGTATCTTGCGGCATCCTCCCCAGTGATGATGATAACCTCATCACCAGTGTCGCTCTCCTTGCCAGTGTCGGAGGTGTCTTCTGCGGAGACAGGCTTGATCTCGCCCTCAATGCCACCCTTTTCAACTGCGACGGAAGTACGAATCTTCTCGTTGATCGCATCGTGGGTGGGAAGTGTCGAGACTTTTCCCTCGATCGAGTTGACCCCGCCAAGCATAATCTGTTCGGCGTTCATAGCGATGGATTTGGGCAAGCAATGCCACTGGCGATCAAATCGTCTTGGAAAAAGAAAAGCAATGCTAAGATGCAGCCACAACTTGGAAGTTCGTTGGCACCTTGGCGATGGGCTCTTTATAGGAAGTTTAGCCAGACTTCGATGTTCCCATATCTCCCTGGACCCTTGACAGTGGACTCCTACCATGCAAAGCAGTGGATGATACGATTGTCTCCTTATCGCACGCCTTTCCGTGGCAATAAATCGCAAGGACAGGCCTCGACCCTAGCCGATGGCTATCTGGGGAAAGTGTGCGATAGTATTAGGAAGGTAAACTAGGACATGCAAAAGAAGCTCGGGCTGGATTCTGGAAGGCAGAAAATGTATCCACTTCTCACGCCGCTGCAGCCGTTCGGGCATGCATCTTGCTCTGGAGAGATGATCACCTGCTTCATCTGGTCGTCTTTTCAACAAACCATACCACGTACAGAACACAGAAGCGCTGGCATGTCGCCCGCCACCAGCAGCAGGATGGTCCAAGCGATAAGATGCACTTACTCTTCTTTGAGTTTCACCTGCAGCTCTTATCTCGATTCTCGTACACCCTGTACCCGGACTCGTAATCCTAACTTCTGATAGACGGAGAAGCCATCATCGAGTGGCACCAGCGTGGAATGAGGGGAGGACGCGACAGTTCCACGATGCGGAGCTGCGTCCGAAATAAGAAGGTCGACGTTGCAGGTGGACCGTGTGCATCAAGATAAGACCGAGATATGAATGAGAACTCAAAATCAATCTGAAAATGTTCAACTTCAATCAGCCACAACAGACCAGTTGAACCGCGACCCAAGCGAACCAATGGCCGGAAGGGCGCTGGATGAAAGAAATACGAGAAATGGAGGGTGTGTAAAGGCCAATGATGAGCTCCTATATCGCCGTGGAGCAGATTGCAAAGGAGACATGTAGATATTGCTAAACCCTATCATTGCCTCGGGGCCATATCTTGGCTTCGGACCTGTAGAAATTGGTGCAAAGCTTGAATGAGCGTGGCGCAAAAAGCCCCGTCTTGGTGGGCACAAGCCTACGCCGAAGTCCCTGGGACTTTGTCTTGGAATGTACGAAGCTTCCATGGCGAACGCCACCAAGGTCGGCATTCGAAATGCAGCGCTAGTATTTGCAATTCTGAACGATTGGACGGAGAACGCGACAACGTGTACTGTATATCTGATCGAAAGGTCATCATTATCGCAAGGAACGCACGAATCCGCGGCCGAGTTGCCCTCAAAGTCGCGTGAATTATCGGAATGGCCTCCCTGTATCCCTGGAAAAATGTGAACATGGCTGGAGAGCAAAAGATCGTCAGGGTTTTATCGCTGTCCGTCCAGATCTGGCGAACCCGTGTCGATGTTATCGCAGGTCGAGCCCCATGAAAAGTCAAACAAGTTCGCAGTTACACTGCGCCAAGTTCATCCGACATCTGTAGTCGGCATCCCCGGATGCTGGAATTTGGAACAGATCTCGGCTGCATGCTGAGCTGCGCTGCAGCAAACAGGTGCTGTAAGGCAGTGGTTGGCGATAGGGTCTTGGACATGTAGGGTGTACCATGGATTTGGTACTGTAGCCGCCGTTCCCTCTCGGCGGAGAGTCAACCCCCAAAGCTGGATGCAGATGTTGCTAAGATACGGCACAGTAAAGACAGTTGATTCTTCTCTTTCCCGAAAAGGCATATTGTAACGGAGAACCAGACTGCCACATATCGACCTGCTGGAATGGGACGGGGCCGACGTTATCGTATGAACCACTTACCTCGGGTTGTCCGGTGGCGAGTCGAGGAGGCTGGACTCATTAGAACTTCAAATATTTGATGCAGGTGAGATTTTCTGACAGCTGGATGTGCCGAGAACGCGATCCTGTGAAGTGAAGTTAAGATTTCCCCAAGTATCCTCGATTCGGGTTGCTGAGGGCAGAAAAAGCAATCTCATCCAGCTTCAATGATCCAATTTCTGAATTTCTCCATAACTTATCATGTCTTCAATCGTTCGTCCGATACCAGAAACTTTGTCGATTGACTTTCATCGAGTACAATAGGTTGCCTTTCTCCTGTGCCACCCTCGCCGTCGAAACTGCTTTTTCGCCGCTGGAAGATTTCGTTCGGCTTGCTGACAGTTAATCAGACTTTGTTCGCGTTCCATGCCTTGTCTTCAACTATCAAAACAGTAGGTATTTGATGGCAACATCCCCTTGCGATATATTTCGACCAGAAAAACTTTTCGCAGGGAGAGGCGTAGCTGCTGAAGCTGTCGAGGCAATTGATGACTCGTCAAAGTAGCCCACACGTGAGACATCTCTCACTGAAGATCAACTCATCTCATCTCTGAGCACTGCCATCATCAGCGAACAACCAGAGAGAAAAAATTGAGACGATAAGCAGAACCATCAAAGACACGAGGAGTTGGATGCAGTTGAGAAAAGCTTTTATTCAACACTAGACTCGGCCACAATCCAGCCGTATTACACGCCTTGGCATCCCGAGGGCGTGGAGAGACCTCTGCCGATTCGTGAAATGACAAGGTGTTGGCAAGGCAACAGTGTCAGCTATTATCCACTAAATCACACCAACTTTCAGGTCCTGTAAGTTGCTTTATTGGGACCGAAAGCGGTGCTGATGGTGGGGATGAGGCTCCAGGCTGGTCAGGCTGACACTGGTATGCTCGGTAGTTATTTCAAGAAATTCTTAGCAAAAGCAGGGAACTCCTCGGGAATGTTACTCACTTAGGTATGCTGATCCAAGTGGTAGATAGACTTTGTTCATCTTACGCGTCTGCGAACTTCGTGTTCTCCCAATATTGCCGTCGTGGAGATGCCTTTGTTTTGTTGATCCCGCCGGAAGCGATCATCACGTCTAATATTTGATGCCGTACACATTTCCTCTCCTTTATCTCCCCATCACATTGTATCGATTGTCGTGCAACATCGTCTCCCGAGCTGAATTGCTGTCTAGCACCTTGAGACTCGTGATGGTTTTCTCCTTTCCCCGACTGTCTCTTGGCATCGAGTTGGATCGATTTACACTTAAAGCTCAATACATGTCGTTTCAGACGGTAAAGGATGCCAGATTTTATTCCGCGACTTTTGACCTCTTGGTTCGTGTAGTCGATCCTAGTTATCAAAAGAGCGGCTCCAAAATTTTCGATTGAGTTGTGGTGAGACTCGCGCAAAGCGCATTGGTCGGACAAGGATCTGCACTTCCTGAACAAGTCAACACATCAATCTGCACCCCTCAAATCATCACCAAAACAATCAGTAAAAGGAAAATGAGCGTTCCTTTCTCGAAAAATGAGGTTCCTGTTAGTTCCCATGATCTGATATTTAGACCCCGATTTCGGGGATCAGATCTCGGTCGGGCGCAGAAGCTCCCGTCGAGTTCTGATATCTTGGAGCAATCATCCTGACAGATGGTTCGTGTTTCCAGCCGGAATGACTCCTGAAGAATTCTCCCCAGCGAGCTCTGAGGAGATCGGAGTAGTCATCCTAGACTGCGGTTTGTGTTGCCAGCCGATACTACTCCTGAAGCCTTCTCGCAATCTGAACTCATGTTTTTGAGTAGCAATATTTGGTAGTCCACTCTACAATACAATGTTGTTGATCTTCAAGATTCATCCTCCAATGAAAATATATGGTGGAAAATTGCCCAAGAGAGAGTGCCTTGGAGTATCCAACTCTTGCATTGGTGGTTCGCTGTTGGAAAGTAATTCAAAAATGACATGTTACGCAATTGCTTGGCATAAACTCGTTCTGTACAATTCCAGATATTTCTCAGTGGCAGAGACGAGTCTCTAGTCGCCTTCCACGCGTTCAACTGAAGATTGAAGAAAGCTGGCTATATAGCTACAGTGCACGTTCCCCTTTCCCCTTTCTATCTCGCTTCGATTTCGTGGCAACTCAACGAATGACGTCTGAGGATAAGCAAGTCGCAGGCTTGGCAATCAGAATATCCACATCTTCAAGTACATCCCTCTACTTGATGATTCGATCAATGCATTTCAACTCGTCACATTGCTGGTGTGATTCACATCCGCCTTGCCGTCACATGAAGGACAGCCATGCGATGCAAGACCGGAGCGAAAGTGACGTTGGAAGTAGGTAATACAGATGCTCAGCCCTAGGGTTTTGAGCGAGGATCCGAGAATGCGAGAATACGAGGATGTGTTTAGCTGGCATTTGTTTGACTTGCGATAATAGAAGAGGAGACTCGAGGGTAAGCAAAAAAATGAATAGTTGCAGATTTCGTGTAGCCGATCTGCTCTGAGTGTGAGTTGCTGTCCAGAGCAGAGAGGCCGAGACGAGAACTGCGCAAGGAAGCAAGGATACTCGGGGGTGGAAATGAGAAGCGGTGAATATTCGCTACTTTTTGAGATGCTGTTGAGGGAACCTGAAATTGTCTAGAGAAATCTTGGTCAGAAGGTGAAGATCGGCGGCCACCAAACTCCTCCTAGTCGATACTGAGCCTAGGAGTTAGTCCTGGAATGACTTGAGACGTTTGGAACTGGAAGGTTGATAACCGAGGAGTTAATGTGCATGGGCGCAGGAAAGACAGCGAATTGACCATCACTTCCGCACTCTCCAAACACAAAAGTCCAAAGCATAGAATCTCAATCATCGAATTTTCCACTACTGTCACCGTGCTACAGCCATCCGAAGGCATGACTTCAAAGCGCAAAAGCTGCCCACCCAAGCGAGAGTGTACAGAGGCAAGCAGGCAAAGCAAAAAGGCCGAATGGTATCAACGCAATCCCCAGACTCCCTCCTTAATTGAACAAAGCAATATATCCAGCAATCTCCGATCCTTTACAAAGTTACAACCATTCAAGAGTCAAGATCTCCACTCCTCTCCAACGAAGGACGTCCTGCCCAAGATACTGGCAGCCAAGAAATGAAGAACGCCAAATTATCCATCCCGAAATATGCTCATCGAAAAGTACTTTCCCCGCTCATCTGAAATAATGGCATGCCCGCCATCAAATCAAAAAGCCCACTTCCTGCTATTCCCAGGCCGTGACTGCGAAGTATTTAAATCCGCATCGTCCTCAATATCAACCTCGATCTTCGTACCCAGCGCCTCCTTCCCTTCTCTAATCATAGCCTTAAGCTGAGCGTCCAGCCGGCGAATACTCTCATCTGCTTCGCGCTCCTCTTTCTTCTTAAGAGCTGCCCATCGTTTGGCTTCTTTCGCTGCGGGACTCGCTTGTGGTGGTGCGTTTGAGGTGCGGAGTGGACTGCCCGTTGCGCGGGGGATCCGACTTGCTGAGTTGGCTGGGGAGCGCGGTGAGGCGTAGGAGGCTCCTCGACCTGGGTTTAGAGCTGGGGAGCCTGCGTGAGATATTCGGGAGCTTTGTGTGGAGAGGCCAGGTCTGCGGGCTGAGACAGGAGTGCCGAATCCAGCGCGTGAAGCAGGTCGGGCGGTACTTGCGAGGGAGCGACGAGAGTTAGAGGAGGCGGTCGGTTGGCTGAATCTCGATAGTCGCGGATGTGTTGTGGATTTTGAGGGCGTAATAGTAGGAGGAACAACGACCCAGTTCTTCGCAAGCTCTTCATTAGCATTCACCGCAGACTCTTGATTGGCACTGATCTGTCGCCGCTTCGATGGCCGTGGAGGTGTATGCTCGGGCGTGGGATGGTCCATATAATCCGGGATGTACTCCAGCTCCTCTATGGGGTATTGTCCAGGCAGAGGTGTCGATTCCCTTTCTCCAAATTCGTGCTTCTCCTCCCACATGCTCTGCTCGACGGGTTCGAAGGCCTCGGAAGGGTTAATCTGATATCGCGTACCGCCGCCAGCCTGGAAACCACGGAACACAGCTGCACTGCTCTTGCAAAATTCCCACGCCTTCCCAACAACAGCACCTGCAACCTGTATCGCCGTCTTACTCCAGCCTTCTCCACGTGGACTGTCGTTGTAACCCTGGCTGTATCTTCCCCGACCATTACATTCGCGCCCAAAATAATCGCCTGCATCGCCGTACTCTCCCCACAGCTCTCTCCTAGACGGCCTATCCGTATCTGCCAAGCTCTTCCTGTATCCCACATCGCCATACTGACTCTGCATATCGTTCACCTGCTGCGCAGCCAAACTCAGAGGGTCCATCCCACCAGCAAGTTGGTACCTGGTATTCACAAATGGCTTTGGCGATCCAGGCGTCCTTCCATCCAGATCTCCCATGGCAGACCAATGCTCGCTGTCCATAGCATACCCATTCTTCGGTGTCTCGACTCCAGTACCTTCGTGGTAATCCTCCAGTGTCCTTTTGCGCGGACCCAGCTTCGAGCTTCTGTCCCCTGCCGACGATATCGACATCACACTGTTAGTACTTCGGGTGAGTATCAGAGACGATGATGCCGATGCACTGGGTGTACGTGGTGGTTGGAAGATGTGTGACTTTGCGCCGGACAGACGTGGAGGGGCGGTGTCGCGGCTTGCAGTATGAAAATTGAATGCGCCTGGCATCGCGGATGGAGAGTTTGCCATCTTGGTGCTCATGCTCGTACGGCTCTCATCTGCTGGGTAGAATACGGTTGTGGCACATGGATTCGAGTCGTTGATGATGACTTGGGGATGTTTAAATTCGATAAGGCTCGGTGGTGCAAGGCGAGAGCTGTGAAAGCAAACAAAAGCCGAGGCTGACCGAACGAGGCTCTGCAGCTGATTCTAGGCAATCAGATTGGCGGTAGAGCTCACGATAATGCTCAGGAAGACGCGACAGCAGGGTGTGACGTTGAAAGAATGTTGGTGATATTACTTTCCACACGATAATACCGCGATGATGAGGGTGGTCACCGCTGGGGTGGCTTCAAGCCGCTTGCCTGAATGCGACCCGTGATTGGATGGATTTGTCGCGTTGCTACAGTAATGCCCCGCAGAGTCAACAAAAATTGATCCGATATTGATGCGAAGTGGATTGGAAATAGACGAGACGCAATTCGCGACAATCTCAGTCCTGTCAATAATATGTTAAAGGAGACAAATGCCGGTTCCTGAATGCTGTCGCCAAATGCGTCGTCTCGTCTGATCTCAACAGTTGCTCCTCTCAGTCAGCACCACCAATTAGATGAGGCATAGTAGCTGAAGGAATGGTAATCGAGCAGAAGTGATTCCAGCCATGATGATCCGTGAAGACATTATTGGCGCAAACATCTCCTCCCCGTCTATCGTGTATACAATCAGCGCCCAAGGTATCATGAATCGCATCGAAATCTATCAACAAGGCCCCTTCCCTATCCCGAAAACACCCATTCAAGCAGAACCATTAGTCTTTGCTGCGGGCTTAGAATAATACTCCAAACTTCCAGCACGAACCTCAGCTCCCTCATCAGTATACGTAGTATGCGTGTGTCCAGCCCAGAACTCCTCTCTCTCCTTCAACAACTCATCACTCCATGCCTTGACTTCCGGCATGACAATCCGTGTAGCAACCCAAGAGAACTCCCCCAAATCCAACTTGCGCTCGTGGATGCGCTCGTACTCCACCATCTGTAGGATCAACTCGATCTTATCGACATCATGCACAAACTGACTCTCTGGCGTCTCAGAGTCTTCGTACTCCTGCCAGACAGCCTTTAGCTCGTCTCCGGAAATCCCACCATTGACGCGACCAAGAAGACTCTTGGTGAAGTAGTCCATCGTTGTGCTCTCTCTGCGGTTCTTCTCGTGCTTTGCAACTCCATCGACAGGTGTGATATCTCCAACCAAAGCCTCTGCCATATCGTGTACAAGGGCCATTTTCGTGCAGTGTGGGATGTTGAGTTTTGAGGAGAGGGAGGGAGGCGCAAGCATGGTGATAATGGACATTCGATACATGTGGTCGGATATCGATTCACCGCTGCCGGATGTCAGATTTGCGCTTTTCAGCAGGGTTATGAACTCACTGGCTGATCCCAAATCTACGCCATCCTTCACGCTTGGTCGTCTTCAGACGCTCGAGCATGTGGAAGAAGGGGACTGGAGAAGTTGAATCCGTTTGTGGTGCACCTCCAGGGATAGTCGCGACAACTGCTTCTACGGACCACGATGGATTTATGCTTTGGGTAGCTAGAACGCCAGGCACTACGCTTGTCAGTATGAAACCCTCTTCGGAGGTTTTCAACATACCTGTAGCCGCATCGCCGTTCAGTTTCACTTCACCGTTTGTTGTCATATTGCCCCACGTTCGCAATTTGGATCTCTTGGAAATTTAGGGAACTGGGCAGAAGAGGAGATTATGCAGGGAGGAGAAGCAAAAATGTCCGCTTTAAATAAGAGTTTGAGCACAAAGGAGAGTCGTGAGTGTTGTTTGCGTTGTGGATGGGTCATGAGAGAAGTGCAGGTGTCCGGATGGTTTGCTCGTCAACAAAACACGATTCAATACCCCTGTCGCAAACTCCCCGCCAATGACGCACTAATGTTTTAGCCTACCAGACATGTGGGCCCGGGACCATGTGGTGTTCCATTCCAGGCTTGTGCCATGTGGGAATAACTTCACCATTTCCCGTTTGGTTCGTTGAGTGTTTGTAGAAGTAGCACTAGATCTGGTGGGCTGGATGTGGAAAGAAAGGTACTTGGCCTTTTGCGACTCAGCAGCGATCACTACCTGGACTCTTTTGCCTGAGTGAACAAATAAGGCATGATGTCTACATCGTACTTTCTGGACACTGAAATCCCCCCTTTCGGCAACCCTTGCAGCAGATCTTGGGAGCCTTGAAATGACAGGCAATGTGCAACATACCCGGATGACAAAGACAACGAAAAAAATGCCGTTCCTACCTATCCCCTTCAAGGATATACATCTAGAGAAGAAATTGAACAGTTCTGCTACGACGACTAGCATAGTCCAGAATCAGTCCAGGATATCTGACCGGCAATGGGTTATCTCACTCTAGGACAAAGCTACTACTCTCGTGGCGTCATAGGTAGACTCGGATGTGATATGACGAGATGAGGTGAGTAGAAATCGATTTTGATCATCATTCTCGTAAGCTGAAGGAATACAGAATCACATTTGGATTTGCTCCAAGCAGATGTATACAAATTCGTATGAATTGCCGAACTGAAGCGAAGCAAACAAATAAACAGAATAACAACCGAGCTTGGAAGGGGGAGTTTAGCACTATTCCCGTGATCAATCGGACATAAAGCAGATGCACGCCAAGAGGCAGGGATGCTTATCGCGATTGAGGGAGGGGGCATTATCGTCGTCATCTCCCATCCTCATCTCCCTCCAGAAGGACATTGATCATGGTGAGTTTAAACTTTACCGCAATTCCATCAGAATCACATCGGGAAATCTATTCCTCTGTCCGGATCGCCGCATCTGTAGCCATCAGTCCCGACATTGCCTGAACGACAGTGGCTCGCGCAGCTGTCTAGATTTGGAATATAGGCGCGGGCTGATTGTAAGCTGAGAGCTGTACTGGAACAGACATCCAAAACAACCGCTTACTGGTGGATTAGGATAAAGCTCTGAACCCCTGATAATCAAAAGACATCAGAAAATAGACACAATACACGGCACGATATAGGAGTCGGCTTTATCTTTCCAGGCCGCATAACCGTCTCGAACTGGAATAGAATTACCACGGCTTCCCTTGACTCCCTTCGTCTACTTGGGATTGTCTCTTTGTTTTCCTTCTCTCTTTGCAAGCTCAAATAGAAAAAATGGCCGAGTGCACTGGCATTGGCTCTTTGCCTAACGAAGTTCGTAGTCCCGTCCCAAGATGATTCCACAACTCACAGTTTCAGATCCTCATCTCCCTGCTCTCAACCTTCCGTACCCTCGAACTCCTCCCCTTAACCCTCGTATCGCATCGCTTCCACTCCCTCATTGTCCGCATCGTCCAACACCGACTCCTCGAAACAGCACAACTCAAAGACCACAAGCTCATCCTCGAGTGTTTCCACCCCTCCACGAAACTTTCTACTCCCTACCTATTCTGCGACTTTCTCGGCACACATCCCCTCAATTCTTCTACCACTGAAGATGTGGAGGAAGAAGAGAGAGATGACAACACGATTGGCAAGCTAGGGAAGCTCAAGTCACTGTACTCGCACTTCCTGCCGTTGAAGCCAGACAGTGATAGGAGGGTCATCCGATCCCACCCAGCAGGCGGATCATTCTCGATCCCCAATGGTCTAGTCGACGATCACAACCAATTCGTCTGCCAGAACATCCACCTCGAATCCCATGAGCTCTTCTCGCAACTCCAAACCATCACCAGTCTCGTCAAAGTTGGTCCCAAGCGAGGTCTCTTCCTCAGCTCCGTCAACATCGGGGATAGCATACTGCGGATCTGGCGAGAGTGGCTTGCTGAGCGAGCGGGGGCTGGATTTTCGGGGGAGAACGGGGAGAGTAGTGCGGAAGCGGCGAGGCAGAGGGCTGAGAGGTTGCGCTGGGTGGATAATAGTGAGACTGTGGGGTTGAGGTTGAGGGTTGTGGAGAGGGAGGAGGATACGCCGGTTTTGGTGAGGAAGGATGAGGATCCGGCTGTTAGTTATACGTTGCAGTATGAGGGTATGTTCCTTTCCTTTCTTGATTTTGGTTTGGTGATTCTGACGATTGTAGAATTGGTTATCAAGACTACGCAGCTTTTGCTTTTGGTGGAGCAGAGTATTGATCAGGAGGTTCAACATTCAGGTAAAGCCGTCGTGATAGGATCTTGGGATCGGTGATGTCGGAAAGAGAATGAGGACAGAATGATATACGATGAGATGAACCGAGCATATACTTACGAGGCATAGGGCAGAGTTGTGGTTTAGACGGCGTATATGTCGTGAATCATTTGGACGGTGTGAATCGAGGAGCTGTTCCGGCGAGTTGGTTTCGGTCTATGAGTGTATCTTCCTGGCGTTCATGATCATAAGGGAAAGCCTTCTGGGTATGGAACTAGGCCTGCCGGCACTTAGTAGACTATTAGCAACATATTTCTGGTTCCATGGGTCAAGAGGTTTTGCCCTCATTTCCCCGAAGAGGATCAACTTTTCCTTCTCCAGAACTCGTAACGGCACCCAGCCAATTCCGGAAACTGGCCATATCAGTGATATATATCTCTCACATGGCCTGTTGGCCAGTATCATAAGTATCACGTTGTACCAGTGAAGTTATCCATCAACCAATCTCGGGATTTTCCCAGATCATTGAGATCTCATCTCTTTCCCTGCTACTCAACCCAAATCGGGTTAGGCAACGAGCCTAGAGCCAATGCCTCAACCCCGCCACCAGAAAAGGTTAAAATTTATCCTTATTTGAGGACTCCATGTTCCTTTTCCTTCTGCCATCTTGTTTCGGTTGGATCTCAACCGACGAACTGTCATCTGACACTTTACTCACCGCCAATCGTGTTGAATTCTATTCGGAGCAGTGCAACTACGTGAGAAGGGCCTCGGCTGAATTCAATGGAGGCAGGAAATTTCGACCTAGTAAGCTTCCCATGCAATAGATCCATCAACCCCATCTTTCGGCTATTTTTCTGATGCCGGTGCCCACCTCCACATTGAAGGCCTCATGCTTCCAGCCAGCATTTGTACAAAAGCTTGTGGACTTATATGGACTTATTTCCAGGAGTGGAATATGGTATTGGGAACACTCAACCTCAACTTATCGTTGAATTATGAAGACTTATGTCTAGAAATGGAGTACGATACTGACAACAAGCAGGCTGACATCTCACGATTTGCCAAAAACATTGAAAGGATGGCCTGGGAACCCAAGCCCAACCATTACTCCACCCGAACCAGACTCAGGAACTTCTTCGCCCATATGCGAGCTAGCCATGCCAGTTGACAAAAGCACTACTCCACGAGTCAGATCGTCATGAGAATGGCTGTAAGGGAATTTCCAAGTCTGCCAATACCCCGCCAAACTGCCGGAGCGCCTTCCTCTGGAGTGACACCCCTCTGCTCCTTCCATGACCTGCGGAGTACATATGGCGGGGTATATCCCCCACCTCGACCCCAAGGGTAAGCTGGCACAGTCAAAAGCAGATCGTCCTCATCTTTTCTGGAATTGTGCAGTGTCATTGTTGTTCATCATGCTGTTGATTCCAGCACTTGTTTGCGGTCTGTACTTTGGTCTCGTGCATTCTCACCCGCATTGCAAGAACAGTACTGTCCCATTGATTGTAGATCTTGGATACTCCAAGTACAAAGGTTCGCATGCTGAGAAGGGCGTTACACAATGGTTTGGAATCCGTTATGCTGCTGCTCCGGTTGGAGATTTGAGGTTCAGAGCTCCGAGGGATCCTCCTGCAAATGCTACTCTCCAGATGGCAAATGAGGTACGCTTCTCTCTAGACATTCATACTCTTGTTGATCTGAATAGCATGGACCTGTATGTCACGGCTCACCATCAACAAGTCTTGACACCACGAAATCAGAAGACTGCCTGTTCTTAGACGTCTATGCACCAAACGACAACACCAAACCACATCCAGTCTATGTTTACTTCCAAGGGGGCGGCTTTAACACCAACGCATCACCAAACATGGACGCCAATAAACTAATCAATGCTGGTGATCGTGAAATTGTGGTCGTCACATTCAATTACCGAGTAGGACCTTACGGATTCCTCGCCAGCAAAGAAGTCAAAGCCAATGGAGACTTCAACACTGGAAACTTGGATCAGAGGAAGGTTCTTCAATGGGTTCAGAAGAACATCCACTTAGTATGTTTGACGATCCGGTAAGGATGCATTGGCTAACGTTACAGTTCGGTGGCGATCCAACACACGTCACAATTGGTGGTGCATCCGCAGGTGGTGCTTCAGTCGACCTACATATGACAGCCTACGGAGGAAGAGACGACAATCTCTTCCACGCCGCAGCAGCAGAATCCCAGTCTTTCGGCTACCAACTCACGATTTCCGAATCTCAATATCAATACGACGCTCTCGTCCGGCGCGTAGGTTGCAGTAACTCATCTGACACACTGCAATGTTTACGGGAGACTCCCATCGAAACTCTCTCGTCCAACAATCCGAATTTACCGTATCCTGATGGCCCAGGCGGTTTGCCGAACTACATGTGGAGCAACACTATCGATGGCACTTTCACGACAGATTACACGTACAACCTCTTTGCCGAGGGGAAATTCGTCAAAGTGCCGTCGATCTTTGGGTCAACCACGAACGAGGGCACTGTCTTCACGCCTACTAATTTGTCCAGCACTCAGGATGTGCATGACTTTCTCAGAGACAACTTTCCGAAATTGAAGAAATCACAACTAGCCCACATTGATATTCTGTACCCGAAAGCTGAACAATACCCTGGAAAGGGTGTGTACTGGAAGACGGGCGCAAATGCGTATGGTGAGATGCGGTACAATTGTCCGGGGTTATATATCAGTTCTGCTATTCTCGAGAGGGGAATGCCGTCGAGTTGGAATTACCAGTAAGCCTTCCTTTCTATCCTTGCCTATCCCTTCTACTGATCATTGTGATACAGCTGGGACGTCCTCTCCGCGGCGAATGCAGCTTCCGGACTTGGTGTCACACACGCAGTGACAACAGGCAGTATTTGGGGTATGTCAAGTGCGCCGGATAGTGCTCTAATACCTACTATTCAAGCGTATTGGACATCGTTCATCAGGTCTAAGGATCCGAATACGTATAAACTTGCTGCCTCGCCGAGGTGGGAGACTTTCGGGACTGTTGATCTTAGAAGGGTATTGTTTCCCAACGATCCGAAGAAGGTGAGGATGGAGAGTGTGCCTGCGGATCAGAGGGTGAGATGTGCGTATTTGAGTGGGATTGCGGCGAGTATTGGACAGTAGACTTCTGTTGGCCTCTTCTTGTCTAGGCATAAGATATAGGCGTGGTTCATTATCAATCTTTACCTAGTATTTACATTGGACTGGTTGGGCTCCTAACATACCGGTATTCTGAGAGTCAGCTGCATATCCTACATCAAAAACTATTCGGACTTGAAAGTCCTTGGCTGAAGAGTGATTTTGTGTGTGCCGGGAATTGCGGCAGACAGAGTAGAGAAAAGAAAATGTCAAAGGATGTCAATGGTATAAACTACCCAACCCTACGAATATGACATATACGCGGGCTATCTACCTATCATACATCTAACAACTCAGCACCTTCTAAGTTTGAAACCGCACTGCTCCTTCCCTATCATTAACCTTCTGTGAACTTTGTAAGCAATTTGGCTTTTTCATGTTGAGCAAGTGGATATCCTCACGGGGAGAGATGCACCACCATCATCTCCCATCCTCTGATCTCGGCGCGGCTCTGTTGAATGATAGCGACCTGCCTGATACTTCGGTCTGGTTATGAAATTTTTATGCGATTTCAGGTTTGAAACGCGAATATCCGCCAAAAGTACAGAGGGGTGTCCTCGACAGTTTCATTGGGCTCGGCCTATTCTTTCCCATGCTTTGATCGTCTCCACTGCTGAATTCCGATCTTCATGATGGCAGCTGATATGTGCCAGCTATTCCCACAATTTCATTCCAAAGTTTGAACCGTATAGGTCAACCGATATCTGAAGCGTCAACCATGATTGATAGACTGCCAGTACTCATTCCAACCCCTCCCAATAGCATCAGCACTCGACTCACTCCAGCTGTCAGTATCACCCACTGGCTCCGACTCCGTCTCGCTCGTGTAAAGGATATCTTGATGTCTATCTCTATAATCTGGCGGTGGCGGTTCAATCCTCCTTCCTACCCTGAGACTCTCACCCTGTATGATTGAGCCATCCGCGACTCTCTGCCTCTGACCACCAGGGAGGTGTGCCGCGAGTGGTAGAGCAGGCGGAGGGAGGTGTTCAGCTGATTGATAGGCGGGAGGAAGAACGTCGAGTTCCAAGTTAGGGTTCGGTCCCGATGCTCCTGCATTCGGATCCATATCTGGATTTGGACGAGGATAAGGAGGAACCCTCGAACGGCTCTTCCCGAAAGTGCGTATGCGTTGGAGACTTCTCTGCAGCGGACTCATACGCTCGGCAGATTCCAGAGATCGGTCTTGGTTGCGGCCGAAGAGAGATGCGTATTTACTGGAAAACCAATTTATGACCGCTCGGAACCCTGTTCTTCGTTTAGGACGAGGATTTGAAGCAGGTTGTACGCCGCGCCATCTGCGTTTACATTTTTCGATGGCGTGTGTGATTTTGGAAATGATCAGATATGTGAAGAAGCTGATGCCGACAGCGGCGATGATGCCAAGTGGGATATATGCCGATATGGCGGCGCTGCTTACTGGACTGTCCTTTGCTGTTGGGGTCGATGAGGAACTGGTGTAACTCGAGTTTGTGGAGACAATGAAGTTTGCGCCGGAGGGGTTGTATGTTTGTTTGATGATGCAGTAGGGCCAGTGTTCGCTGACGTAGGTGTGGTATAGTTCCGTTTTGGCTATAATTGTGCACATTGGACGTGCTGGCGCTGTGGCAGTAGGAGTGGATTTGAGGACAGCCATTGTCGTGGAATGTTTTGTCGTTATTGCTGGCCAGGATGATCCTGAGGGATGGTGAGAAGACTTCGGAGGAATCACCGAGAGAGAAGTCACAGGACGATTGTGCGCTGTCCATCCTCGTTCGTCATAGTATGGAAGGATACTATTGTGTTCCAGAAGGTAATGGGTGAGCGAGGTAGCAAGAGAGTGCCCACTTGAGGCTCTTGGTCGACCTTAGTGGCAGGGCGGTAGGAGGCCAAGAAAATCTAGGAATGAAACGTCTGGAGCCATAGGGTGAGAGCAGGGACTCTCGACGGGCCCTAATCTTAGGCTACCAAACAACCATACTGTAGGGCTGAAAATGGTGGACAAGAGGGGCACATGACGTCGAGCCATAATTGAAATTGGACCAGAAGAAGGGATACGGCATTTCGGGGGAAGGACTGACTGATCTTTCGAAGATGAGTGGGAGAACCGCGGATTTTGTATGTGCAACGAGTACTGCAATTGCGGGACAAAATCTCGAAGAAAATGACCAGGTAAAAGTATTATGAATTCAAAGGAAGAAAATAGATGAAAAACGAAAGGAGAGAAATAATTCCGATCGACACGGGCATAATATACTAAATGGGCCCTTAAAAATGTTGCATGGAAGAGGTTGCTTCGAGACGAGAAAAGTTCGGCCGCAAATCAATGGCCGGAAAAAAACAAGATGAAAAAAGGGAGACAGAGAAATAGTCCAGCTAGATACCACCCTGCGGCTTGATCTTTGCACAGATGGAATCTGATATGCCGGAGTCTGCCGCCAAACCATCGCAATTTCGTTACCGTGTCATTGCCGTATAGAGGGTGGCTACCTTGACGTGCAAATTGGCAAGTTCCAGTTAATCCTGTGCAACGCCATTCGGAGTAAGCCAAACCCACGCAAGCATCACATCCCGTGGAATGGCCCCGTTCATCATGCCGTCATCATCTCTCCCCTCACATCCAATACCCCTCCTTCCAAATCTCTTTCCTATACCCCTCCGTCAACCTAGGATCCTCACCATACCTCTCCTGCCAGCCAACGAAGCCCCTATCCAGCACATAAACCTTCTGTTCCTTCTTCTCTTCAACATCCTCCCATTCTCCATCCTTGCCCTCCTGCTCCTCTTCCTTCTCCTTCTCGCCCTCCTCCTTATTCTTCTTCAGCACCTGTCCAACTCCACTCCCGCTCTGTAGATTCGCACTGAGGCCAAGCAATCTATCTCTTTCGCGGATATATCTCAGAGCAGCGGATGGGCCACGTTGTTGCGAGAGTGCGCAGTGGAAGACGACTGTCTCTTTATCTTTGAGCTTGCGTACTAGTTCGGGGATCTTGGTGTCGAGGGTTGTGGAAGGGGCGTGGATCGAGTGTTTGATGTGGCCGCCGATGTGATCTGTTGGTGTCAGCAGGTAGTCTAGTGTGATCTAAAGGCTGGACTTCTAGGTTTGGGAAACGGGGAGGTTAAGGACGAACCGTCATCTCGTACGTCGATGATGGCGATGTTGGATGGAGGGGGAGAGGAGTCGACATTTGAGGAGGATTGGGAGAGGATAATTTTGGAGAGATCGGTGGAGGAGAGGCGCGGGAGGTTGGCTACTGAGTGCATTGACATCGTGGGCATGCGGGTCGATTGGGAGGGAGGGTGTTATTCTGCGAGTGTCCGAATGCGATATTCATAGACTGGAGTCGCGGGGCTTTGGAGCTCGACGTCGATATCTTGGCATGCAGATCCCTGCTTCTCTCGCCTCTCTTGTTGACCTTCGTTCCGCATCTATGCCAGAAGCTTATCACCTACCCTCCATGATCTCCCAACTTTGAACGAGATGAATCATCGACTAGTGCAATATTTTTCGAGTTTCTTAGGAAATCTTGATTGCACTATTTGAACATGGCTTTCCTGTCCGGACCATGATAGCGATCCCTGAAACGGCTGGTCTAATTATTCATGTCGATATGCCATCGATAGACGGACGTCTTCAGCTACAAGTGCATTTGGTGCAAATGCAACACTATATTCTACATGTGCTTGGAAGCCTGTCTGATGTCGAGGAAGATCCTTGACAGATCCGTTGAACAAGATCAATCAAGAGATTCTTCTGAGACTGGTATCAGTCAATTTATCACGCCTGCTAAATAGTCGAAAAATCACATGCAACGCCACAACGCACAATAATTTCTATCTCATGCAGTGCATTTATTCATTCGCAGTCTCCGGTTCCGTTTTTGAGCCTCGCCTCAATAAGCGGGTCATCAAAGCGCTCATCTTTCTACTCGACTTCTCCTCTTCCTCACTCTTCATCTCCTTCTTCCCATCCTTCGACGAGGTTTCGGCCCTCTGCTCCGAACCACAAGCCGAAAGCCTAGCTTCCTCCCTCCCACTCTCAATCAAGCCCGTCCTTGGATACACACCTCTTACATCCCTGTCTACAATCTGAACCGTTCTCATCACAATCTTATCCTTGATATAAACTGTCGCAGCTTCCATAATCTGCGCTAGATGCGCATCTAGGATTCTAGTCTTGGTCTGCTCATCAGCATGTTCGATGGATCGGAAGGATTCTGTGCGGTCTTCATCTTCTTCATCATCGTCAGAATGCTCCAACTCGAAAACAGACACGTCGTTGTTTTCACTTGGATTCCGACGTCGCGGATTGAATCTTCTGAACTGTGGTACATCATCACCAGCTCTATTGATCGAGTCCCAAAATGACCATCTTTTGGTCGCCGTATTAAGCATACGTTCCTGCTTGGACCTGGGATCTTCTTTCTGGATCTTGGCATCGATGACGCTGCTGGGTCTTCGCATGTAAGCGACTTCTATGCTTCGTTTGATAGTGGGCTCAGGAACGTGATTGACTGCGGGTTTGATGCCATTGACTTTTGATGTTCGATGGGGATCGCGATGGCGGGTGATGGTTGGTGAGGGACGTGAAGGAATGCTGAGGAGTTCGGCTTGACGGATGGATTGTCTCATTGTACGCTCTTGAGGGAGCTCATACTTGTAGCCAGCGACTTTTTGGAAGGACGGGACAGGTGCGGTGAGGGCGGAGTGATTGCGTGAGCTCGAGAATGCTGGAGCATTGCCATCTTCAGCGACTGGTCTTGCCGGAGTTTCTGGGAAGGATTGTGGCGGCGTGGAGGCATTGGTCTGTGGATCGGACAGCCTTGACTTTGGCGATGCGAGACTCAGACTGCATCTTGAGATATTTGGACTGGAGTACTCAAACGAGAATCTCGAGCGGTTTGGAGTCTCATCCTCTGCTAGAGAGGCCGGGCGGACATTGGGCCTTGCTCGACTCTGTCTGAATCGTTCAAGAATAGCTTGAGTTTCTGAGTCAGCATCGACCTTTTTTCCTGGCACGACATCGCTGTCGGTGAGGTCTATACTGGCAGCACAGTCAACTTGAAACCGTCGATGGAGAGAATTTCTAGCAGCAACACGACGAAGCTCTGGATCGGAGCTAAACGCAACACGATTTCCGCGTGGTCTGTTAGCCGTCGGATCGATCGTGACAGCGCGATCAGTGTCTTGTCTTCTCCCATCGGCTACTGCATTTTGTGCTCTTTGGAGGAAATCTTCCATGGTCATGCGAGGAGAGTCGACGGCGGTGTAGGCGGATCCGGATGAGAAGGAGCTGGTTGGCTTGCCATCGGGTGTGATACCCATGTCGGACTGGGTGAAGGGGTTAAAGACGTCGAAATCGACTTCATCCTCTGATAAGTCGCCAGGTGGGGTGGCTTTCTTGGTGGAGTTGCGGCGGCGAAGACCGAGGCGGTTTAGGAACGTCATTCTGTTGGGTCGTGGGAGGACCGAGAGATAATAAGAGATACAAGACTGCTTTTGGTGTTGTGGATTGGTCGGATTGGAGACGTTGCTCATCGAAGTGTGAGAGAGTTGTGTGCTTGGATGTTATGGAGGAAAGAGGAACTGAAGGCCGGCTGAACGCAAGAACTCGTAATTTTGTAAAATAAGCAGATTATCAGTCAGGATCAAACGAAAGAGCCGCTAGAGAGATGAAGCAGAGTGCCGGATCTAGGAGATAGTTTTGTGGTCTAGGATAAAATTGGGTGGCTAGCTAGACCGGTCTCAAGCTAGAATTGTTCGACTGAATAGACAATACCAGACGGCGATCAGAAGAAGCGCTCACACCAAGTGACAGATATCACACACGAGGATGAATCTTTGCATGATGGATGTAGACTCTGACAAGACTGTTGTGGGGAATACAGTTGAGGAGTGATTTTCGAGTGTGAAGCATGAAAACTTGAAGAACACTCACAAAACTTGACGCATTTATTTGCGAACTTGATCGTACTATGTGGGATCTGAGCGTATGCAATAAGCGCGACCACACCAAAGGACTACTTTGATCGGATTCTACACAGGTAGAGGTGTGAAGCATGAGCCAGATTAATGGTCAGTAAGTCTTTACAGAAGAAGTAGTATGAAATGAGGTCTAACTTGGGCACTCTTTTTCCTACAAACGTTTGGTACAAACAACATAGAATAGATTTGACACTTGTCAAAATAGCTTTATAGTAAAATGCTCGATGGTATGTTTCGGATTGTGAAAAGCCAGTTACCGAATTAGAAAGTTACCAACGAATGGAATGGACAATGGCCCATGGAGCTTGGAAGCTGCCATACCCACGTTCATTTACATCAAGTACCACTGCTTAAAATTTGTACCGATGTGGATGGATGTTCTTCCTCGTTCTATCCCTGACTGAACTACACATAGGCCAGATTCAGCTACCTGAAAACGTCTTCTGAATATGCGCACGTGAAGTAAGAAGCGGTACCAGAACAAGAATCAAATGGCATTTAGAAACAAGAAAGGTATAATATGCGTGGTACTTGAGGTATCTATAGATCTCGATCCGAAGATATGCACAGTCAATGCACGTGAACAAGTCTTCGTGCTTGGAAACAGCCAGACAGACACTGAGTGAAATAGGCGAAGGCGACGAGCAAGCAAGGCGGGTAAGGCTAACGTTACGATACCAACCACACCTAAAACACCTAAAACACGCTTCCAGATAGCAACTGACCACCGGAACGATCACTGAGATTATGTTATGGAGCAAGCAAGTAGATTGACTGTTGGACCTGGAGATCGATGGGGCTCGTGTAAAATGCATCTGCTGGATTGTCGCCTTGTCGCGAATCTTTCGAGCATGCCGAGTCAAGACACGAAGGCTTCAGCTCAATCACCCTGCTAGGATTTCCTCTCTCCTGGACATACTGGGTGAGATTTGACTGAGTGTCTGAAATGTTGTTGTCGATGAGGTGGTCGCTTTGTGCTTTGTAGAGCAGAGAGCGAAGATCCCAAGCTATCCCGTGCGCTAAACCTAAAGGGAGAAGTTAGGCGACTCCACCAGACCATCCAGCTGCAGCCAAAGACCACGAATCTCGAATTCGGCCAGATTGAGTTGAGCCTCAACGTCACGACCACCTCCCCTCTCCCTATCTCTATTACCACGACACCTCCCTCAATCTACGACGATACCGACACATTTCGAAGGTGCTCCTCTTCTCCAAAACTCTCTGCCCCCTCTACGACTGATCACAACAACTTCTCCCCAGCAGAGCGGTCTCTGCGCGCCTCAGAAGCCACATCATTTCCTCTATCCTCCCCCTTACCGCAACCACATTCGGCATAGCATCGCAAGCCATTCGCAGATATGCGGTTAGACGTAAAGGTACGTGGCCATCCCCAGAGGACCAGAGGACCAGGAAATTTGTATATGCAGCTGGAAGGTCAAGATGGCACAACCCCCACCACATCGGAGGAATAAGAGCTTGGAGTTGCGCGAGTCGGTTGTGGTGGGAATGATGGCGGCGAGCAATGCTAATACGGTATACAAAATACAGAGACAGCTGTTTGCCCGCAGCGAGAGAGTTAAGGGAATTGATTTCCATCCAGTCGAGCCATGGATCTTGACAACACTATACAGCGGTATGTTGTTCGGCGCATTGGTTGGGATTTCGCTGATGATACCTAGGTCATGCATATATCTGGTCATACGAGACAGGAGTATGTCTCTCCCACAAGTTCAGTGTCTGCGTCATTTACTGACCCTCTGCAGCTGGTTGTCAAGAGCTTCGAATTGACAGATGTTCCCGTACGAGCTGGTCGATTTGTTGCGCGCAAGAACTGGATCGTATGCGGTTCAGATGATTTCCAATTGAGAGTCTACAATTACAATACTTCCGAAAAGATCACCTCCTTCGAAGCTCATCCCGACTACATTCGAGCGATCGTCGTACACCCTTCCCAGCCGTTCGTCCTTACCGCCTCCGATGACATGACAATTAAGCTGTGGGATTGGGACAAGGGATGGAAGTGTGTGCAGATATTCGAAGGACACAGCCATTATGTTATGGGCCTAGCCATCAACCCAAAGGACACAAATACATTCGCCTCGGCATGTTTAGACAGAACAGTGAAGATCTGGAGTCTGGGCTCATCGACGGCGAACTTCACATTGGAGGCACACGAGACGAAGGGTGTAAACCACGTCGACTACTACCCACAATCCGATAAGCCATACCTCCTCACAACCTCAGATGATCGAACAGTGAAGATTTGGGATTACACCACAAAGTCACTTATTGCGACATTGGAAGGCCACACCAGCAATGTTTCTTTTGCATGCTACCATCCAGAGCTGCCTGTTATCATTTCTGGATCCGAGGATGGAACTGTCAAGATCTGGCACGCTAACACATATCGATTGGAGCAATCGCTGAACTATGGCTTAGAGAGAGCTTGGTGTGTCAGCTACCAGCGGGGCAAGCAAGGTGTAGCTGTTGGTTTTGATGAAGGTGCGGTTGTGGTGAAGATGGGTAGAGAGGAACCTGCGGTCTCTATGGACGGGTCTGGCAAGTTGATTTGGGCGAGACACAGCGAAGTTGTTTCCTCAATAATCAAGGGAGGAGGTAAGTTGCCTGTGACCAGATGCGGGCATTGCTAATCTAGTCAGATGCTTCAATAAAAGACAACGAGCCCATCTCGCTCCCAACAAAGGATCTAGGTACCTGCGAAGTCTACCCACAAACCCTCCTCCACTCTCCAAACGGCCGTTTTGTTTCTGTATGTGGTGACGGAGAGTTCATTATCTACACAGCTCTCGCGTGGAGAAATAAGGCGTTCGGTTCGGCGTTGGATTTTGTTTGGGGCTCGAAGGAAAACAGCAACGATTATGCGATCCGCGAATCTGCTACAGGCGTCAAGATCTTCAAGAACTTTGTTGAGAAGGCTGGAGGACTCGATGTTGGATTCCAAGCTGAGGGTTTGACTGGTGGCGTTCTTCTTGGTGTTAAGGGACAAGGTGGAATTGGCTTTTTCGACTGGCAAACAGGTGGCTTGGTCCGAAGAATTGAGGTCGATCCCAAGGAAGTTTACTGGTCCGAGAACGGTGAATTGGTCTCGATCGCCTGCGAGGATACTTTCTATGTTCTTCGATTCTCAAGAGAGAACTACCTGGCTGCGGTACAGTCAGGAGAGGTAGACGATGATGGTGTTGAAGCAGCTTTCGAGGTCGTCACAGACATCAACGAGAGGTAAGTAGCTCCAGGCTTCTGGAAGCACTTGCTAACATACTCAGTGTACGAACTGGAGAATGGGTTGGCGACTGCTTCATCTACACAAACAGCACCAACAGGTTAAATTACCTGGTTGGTGACCAAACATACACCATTTCCCACTTCGATCAACCCATGTACCTGCTCGGATACATCCAACGAGATTCTCGAATCTATCTCGCTGATAAAGATGTAAACGTCACTTCCTTTGCCCTTTCTCTTGCAGTTGTTGAGTACCAAACGCTTGTCCTCAGAGACGATATGGAGACAGCCGAGGAGCTCCTACCAACAATTCCTCAAGACCAATTGAATAAGATCGCCAGATTTTTGGAGGGTCAAGGCCACAAGGAATTGGCACTTGAGGTCGCTACAGACTCCGAGCACAAATTCGACTTGGCTCTTGCTCTTGGTCATCTACAAATTGCTCTGGATCTCGCCAAAGAGGCCGATGTTGAGCACAAGTGGAAGACTGTTGGTGATGCAGCATTGAGTGGCTGGGATGTCGCACTCGCAGCGGAGTGCTTCAAGAACGCCAAGGATCTCGGCTCTCTGCTTCTCCTCCACTCCTCCACCGGTGATCGCGAAGGTCTCAAGGCACTCAGTGAGCAGGCTCAAGAGGCTGGTGCCCATAACGTTGCATTCACATGTTTATGGCAACTTGCCGATGTCGAAGGATGCATCAATCTTCTCACCAAGACTGGTCGGGAAGCCGAGGCAGTGCTCTTCGCTCAAACATACAAGCCAAGTCTTGCACCCAAGACCGTCGGCCTGTGGAAGGAGTCTCTCGAGAATGCGAAGAAGGGTAGAGTCGCCAAGACCGTTGGAGTACCTGGAGAAGATGATGAGCTGTTCCCCGAGTGGGATGAGTACTTGCGCTTGGAAACCGAGGGCGTCAGTCTTATCGATGTTGACACGGAGGAAGTCAACGGTGAAGCTTCAGATCCTGATGCGGAAGAAGCAGAGGAGGAAGAGGCTGAGGCCGAGGCGTAGTAATAGACTTGATTTCACGGGGTTTGGGGTGGTGGTGGTGGTGGTGAAAATAGCGCAAAGAGCTAACCTGTTGAATGAATGGAATATATTCTGTTTGGATCTTGTTTTGTTGCACAGATTCTTTCGAATTTCTATGGATGTAGTTCATCCCCACAATCTTGATCACAAGGCGACCAATGCAAACTTCATGCGCTTGCATGTCATCAAGTTACGATACTCAACTGCTCATAGCCGAGGTCGACGTCTTAGTCTGAGCACAGCACAAGTGGAGATGCCGAATTGCGGACGAAATGCGGACTTCCAGCGAGACTGGTTTCGCTGACTGTGCCCGCCCCATACCGACCTGGATCATCAGCCTTTTCGTTATTCTTCACAATGTGAATGAAGGTCCCACCAAGTGGATGCAGTGCACTTTATTCAGGAACCCTTTAATTGAACGTTTCTTGCGATAGAAGTGAGCTGCTTCTCTCGCTTGGTGGGAGTAGTTTCAAGGCTCCGTTCCGTACCGAGGGGATAATTTCTGAGAGGCCCTTTAATAAATAGATTGGGAAAGGTACCACGACGATTATTGAGATGATTCGTCTCTGTAGGTTTGATCAATCATCCTTGTTTGGCTAAGCTCGCAGTTGATGCTTCTTTTCCTGGTTCTTCAAGAGTGAAAAATCGTTGCATTGCATCACACAACACCTTGCCGAAATTTGCAACAACGACAATAGTACTACGTGGATGCCACGACTTGAATCACGTTTCGTGAATTCTCCAGGCATCGAATGCTCCAATCGCGAGTCGGCGGATTGCATTATCTTGTTGCTGATTATTCATGACTGAGATGGCTGACTGCGCATCCCGTTGGTCTGGTACCTCCTCGTCAGCACCGGCAGCCGTGTTGATATTTCCACTTCGAGCATTTTTGGGCCTCATTTGCGTCATTGAGTGGATTGATATACGGTGACTGGATTCTTGCGGTAGATAATAGCTGATTCAATCAATGCGCCACAATTACCAAGTGCCCTCCGCTGGTGGCGACGAGGGTAAATAAGTACCTGGGACTTTCCAAGAACTCGAAGAACCACATGGCCGGAAGAACAGATAGCTAAGCAATATCTTTCGACACCTTGAATCAACTCGATCATGGCTTCCCAAGTAAGTCACCCACAGTCACTAGGTATTATCGACACGGTCACCTGACATGTCCCAGCTTCACAGTGCTTCAGCACCAATGTATACCTTGGCGGAAGGTAGGTCATCTGCAAGACTACAATCTGGGCATATGCTAATTCCCTGAAGGTGCGCCGACCAAAGATCCTGCTTCGTCGTATAGCATCAGCCGACCAGCTGGTCGAGGTGGCTTGCTCCTCCTCCAAGACACTCAGCTAATCGAAACACTTGCGCACTTCGCCAGAGAGCGTATTCCTGAGCGGTAAGAAGTATCAGAAAAAATCTCTCGTGCTTCATGACTTGGTGGAAAGATGATATTTTAATGACAGATACTGACTAGCGATAGAGTCGTGCACGCAAAAGCAGCTGGGGCCTATGGCCAGTTCGAGGTCACCCATGATGTGAGCGACATCACTTCGGCTGCTTTCCTGGGCGCTGTGGGTACCAGAAGTCCAGTTCTTGCCAGAATCTCAACAGTCGGACCTGAGAGAGGTTCTGCAGACACGGCTAGAGATCCTCGCGGATGGGGAATCAAGATCTATACCTCGGAAGGAAACCAGGACTGGGTGTTCAATAATACAGTAAGATCTCATGACTTGAGAATCGTATGGCATGTGACTGACACGCTCAGCCTGTATTCTTCATTCGAGATCCAATCAAGTTTCCTTCGCTCAATAGAACTCACAAAAGACATCCTCAAACCAACATTCCTAATTCCACCATGGTATGAGACCTCATTTTCACCTCTGGTGATTTTGGCTGACGGGTTTTACAGTTCTGGGAGTAAGTCGGAACATATTCGCTGCATGATTTGGCTAATCAACCTCAGTTTCCACAACAATAACCAAGAAGGAACTCACGAACTCATGCATCTCTTCAGTGACCGAGGCACGCCAGCATCACTTCGACACACTGATGCCTTCAGTGGACATACTTACAAATTCACGAAACCTGTACGCAACATTTTCCCCCAAGGAATTGCGCGGAATGTGCTGAAATTGTACAGGACGGATCCTTTGTCTACGTCAAAATCCACCTGAAGACTGATCAGGGTGTTAAAAATTTCACCAACGAGGAAGCGACCAAGATCGCAGGCGAAGATCCCGATCACAACGTTCGAGATCTTTTCGACGCTATTGAGCGCAAAGACTACCCCACATGGACAGCATATCTGCAAGTGATGAAACCTGAAGAGGCAGAGAACTACCGGTGGAACATCTTCGACATGACGAAAGTGTGGCCTCACAAGGACTATCCGCTGCGACAGTTCGGGAAGCTTACCTTGGATAGAAATGTAGGAGCTCTTCCCCAAACCCTTTCCAAATACTTAGATTGATCCTCTCAGCCTCAAAACTACTTTGCAGACATTGAGCAGGCAGCTTTCTCACCCTCAACCATGGTCCCTGGCATTGAAGCTTCAGCAGATCCGAGTATATCACACCCTAGCACACATGATAGAGCATAAAGCTGACCATTTCAGTGCTCCAAGCAAGAATGTTCTCCTACCCCGACGCAGCACGCTACCGTCTGGGCGTGAACTACCAACAACTACCCACCAACCTCCCCATCAGCGCAGTCTACGCCCCAATGCAACGAGACGGCTTCGCTAACTTCCGTGGCAACTACGGCCCTGATCCCAACTATGTGCGCTCCACTCTTCGTCCTCTGAACTATGGCCCCGCCAAAGCAAGTCATGATGAATGGATCGGCAAGATCTCGGAATTCTCGTCTGAGGTTACCGATGAGGATTTTGTGCAGCCGAAGGGCATGTGGGATGTTTTTGCGAGGTATCCCGATCAGCAGGAGAATTTTGTGCATAATGTTGCGGTGCATTTGGGACTTGCGGTTCCAGAAGTGCAGCAGAAAGCTATTGGTATCTTGCTCATGTGTCTCGGAATTGTGAACAGCGTACTGACAATTGTGCAGAAGTGTTTGCTCGCGTTGACAAAGACTTGGGTCGGAGGATCCAAGAAGCGATTACCAAGCTTTGAGTCAACGAGATGCGTACGGCAGTTGGCCGAGGATAATGTATCATTTCTAGCATGCCAGCATATGGTAGACTGTTTGTTGTTTGTTGTTCAGTGAATGCTGAGGGGAAGCATTCTCCCAATTTTAATATGAAGGAATCGCGGACTGGAAAGTATATATATTCCGTATCCCGAGCTAAATACAAAGGTTTCATGTTCTCATATTTTGTATGATGCACCCGCATTTCCCATTCAATGGGCTGCAACAGCAGTCTGGGTACCAGTCAAAGTCTCCTTCTGAGCCTTGCTCAAATCAGCCTCCTCCTCCATACCGCCCAACAACAAGTAGCTTGGTGCAGCAGCCTGCATCTCCGGGGGAGCAGTGAAAGTATAGAATTTCTCGTCGTGCCACTGTCCAGCAGTGACGGCTCTTCCGCTGGAATCGGTGAACTGGGTCTCGTTCTCCGCGCGGAGGAAATAGGCGATGGAGTATCGGTGCTCGTCCGCATTCAAGGGAACGACTCGGTGGATGCATGATGCCATGGTGTGGCCGCTGGCGAAACGGAGGGAGTCTCCAACGTTCACGATAGCGGTTCCGACCTTGGGTGCGACGAACCCGAATTCCTTGGCTCCTGATTTCTTCCATTAGTGAAATTTCAGGAGTCCTCTTCACGAGGGAGCGTCTTACCAGGTGGTCTGATTTGAAGTCCCCATTGCTCACTGAACAACAAAGTCAAGGAGCTGATATCTGTGTGCTTCTGGTGACCAATGTTCTTGTCCTTCACTGGGTCGGATGGGACGTAGTGCATCATGGCCAATGTGCTCGACGAAGCACGGTGGTTGCGATGGGAGTTCTCGAATCGGTCCTTGCCGGTGAGACCCATTTGTGTGGAGAGACCAGATAGAATGGCCTTGGTGATGATGTTGGAGCCTGCAATTGCGTTCTCGAGGACCTTCATGTCTCCGGTGTTCTTGATGTTGCGGGGAATGTGTGGGGACTCGCTCTGGATTTCGTCTCGGGATACCTACGAACACTGTTAGCAAGACTCCAATGGAATATTCTTCAATTGATTTTCAATTACCTTGACCATTTCGTATCCATCTTTGGTGTTCTCGAGGACACCGGTTCGGGAGCCTACAGGCTCGTATCCAAGATGTGGTGCGACGAGACCTGCAAATAATTATCAGCATACATTCAATTTCTGCGAATTCCGGACAGAAGGACTCGAAAGTGCTTCGGCACGTACCAAATTCATTCTTGACTTCCAATGGAGAGTCAAAGAACTTGTTCATGAGCTTGAGTGTCTCTTGTTGATCATCAAGAAATCTACGTCCGTCGATGCCCTGGAGATCGATGTAGAAAAATCCCTCATCCTGGCAGCACTTCAACAGCTTCTCGAGTTCCTCTGGCTCTTGGGAAAGCAGACGAGAGAAGTCAATGGTTTGCATGGAATAGACAGGCACCTCGCTGCCGTTCCATTGCACTGTCTTCGGGACTTCTGAGGTGATACCCATGATTGCGATTTCTGTATATTTGAGGGTAAAGTGTAGAGTGGGGTCGATTTGAATCGGGAATTGGAAATGAAAGATGCTTGAAGGTACCACTATTATGTACTTCTCAAGAACTACCCAAAGCTCATTAGCCAAAGATAAGCTAAACAGCCATATATGGAGTACCCCTCAGTACCTTGGACACGTGTCGTGAGGGGTAGCTTGGATACGAGGAGTAAATGTGAGAGATAAACAAAAAGCACTACCGGCTGGTCAGGGGTTTTGGTCTCGGCGTCATGCAAGCGAGAGAACCAAGACACTCTAATCAGACGCTGGATACATCAATATTCCCCACAATAATGTGCACCAGCTAACACCAAGCGCATGGCGAGTGCATATTCGACCGGAAGAGGAAGGTGGGGTGTACTGATTCGAGGCCAATACTGCAGCCAAGTTCCAGTTCAGCCTCTAACTTTCAGCCTAGAGTGGTACGTTGAAACGCCGCGTGAGGTATCTTCGTGGCGTAGCTCAATTAATGATTTATTTGAGATATTGATTATCCAAGTTAAAGTCGTTATCTACGAACGAAAGAAGTGGAGCAATAATACGAACTAGGAGTAGAACCGCTTAGCCGATTGAATGGATGTCACTGATCAACGCTGGTGCTGGCGTTGTCCTCTTCACCTGACTACACACTCTTGTCCCTTTTTTTGCTTACAGTGATACACATCCTTCATCATGGGAAGCTTAGGTACCGAGCCGAATGTGCTTCAAGTTGCCATTGTTGGCACTGGAATTGCGGGCCTCACGGCAGCCATTGCACTCCGGAAGCACCCAGCCATACATGTCGAGTTGTACGAGAAGGCAACAGAATTACGAGAAATAGGTGCCAGTATCACACTAGGCCCCAAGTGAGTGGGAATCTTAAATCTGGTCTAAGGAGGTCTTGCTGACTGTGTGTTACCAAGTGGACTGAGAACACTGGAGAGACTGGGCTTGGAAGACTGCATCAGCGATAAAGTGGGGTATCGAGGACCGAATCCGATTTCCAGATTCTATCGTCACTGGAAGACGAATGAGATTATTGGCGAAGACTTCTACGAGAATGTCTCTGAGCCTTTGCATTATACGGCAAGGTTCCATCGTGGACATTTGCAACAGGCCTTGCTCAAGCACGTTCCACGAGACCTCATACACCTGAAAAAGAAACTTGTGTCTGCAACTGTGGAGTCTGGAGACTACGTGAAGATGGAATTTGGAGATGGAACAACTGCAACAGCCGATATACTCATCGGAGCTGATGGAATTGGTTCGGTATGGCTTTGATCCCACAGCAGGCTTCCTTGGCTCGAGGACATCACGCATCGTGATTCACGCGCAGGTTCTGACGAGTCTCTAGGGCGTGAGGAAATCTTTTGCTCCAGATTTTGAATTAGAATGGAGTGGACATACCGCATTCCGTGGTATCTTCGACGCCGCTCTCATCGAACCTATAGAAGGAGTCCCACTCGATTCGACCCACTGGTGGGGGCCTGACACGAATTTCTTCGCAACTCGTCTGGCACAGAACCTGTTCACAGTCCAAGGAGGGATCTATGCAGATCCAAAAGATCCAGCAGCCATTGCCAAGTTTCGTGATGGGGGTCAATGGGACAAGCAAGCTGACATCCAATTGCTGAGAGAGAAATATGTTGTGAGTGAAGCTTCCCGAAGACCGATTTGGTAGGATTTGTCTAACAAGCTTTCAGGACTGGAATCCTGTCGTCAAGGCACTATCAGAAGTTACGCCCAATGTTCGCTATTACCCAAATTTCTTCTGTGGATCTTCATTACCAACTTGGATCTTTGATGGTCGTGTCACATTGGTAAGTCAAAGACTCGTGGTCCTGGCATTTTCTCGATATCCGTCTGTGTTATGCTGGTGTTAAACTCGGAGGAAATCAGCGCATAGATCAGTACTTACTGATGAGTGACGACTTAGATCGGAGACGCAGCGCACGCACATGGAGGTGCATTTGCCACTGGAGGATCACTTGCGATCGACGACGCCTATGCTCTCTATCTGGCTCTTATGGAAGTAGTGACATCCTCTACGACAGAGAAGCCCTCCTCGGAAACTATCCAAAAAGCACTGAAACTCTATGAAGATACCCGGAGACCACACGCTGTGAAGTTACTGAAGGTCGTGCATGCGAATAATGAAATGAAGACTAGGAAGATCATAACAGCGACGCAGGAAACAGATGAGGAGTTGAGAGCAAGAGCAAAGAGAGGTTCGAATACGACCTGGTTGCATGAGCATGATGTTGTTAAGGCTTTCGAGGACGCACGTGCTGCATCTGTGAAGGTGTAAGCTGAGACAATAAATACACCCGCGGGAAGACAGGGAGTGCTCGAATTGTCGCTGCAGTATTCAACAAATTAACGTCACATCCTCGAATTGAACGTGTACACATCGAACCAAACATGAAGTTCGGTATACTTGATTGGCCTTTGAGGTACGATCAAGTAATAAAGATGTCTCCTTCATAAACAATCGAATGGGTTTAACTCTTCTTCGGATATATCCGCATTCCTCATGGTCGTGATGTTTTCAATGTTGATCAATCAGCCCAAACATGGAATTCGGAGAACTAGAGCCCGTGACCAGAGCTGGTGAATAACAATAGTCAGTCAAACAATGCCTTCCGAGTCACCAACCTTGCATGTGAGTGCAGCAATACTGGAGATACCGACTTCAAGCTCCTTAAATTTGTGTACTCAACGGACTCTTTTCCCAGACCATACCACTACTTGACCACAGAACTTCCAAGTAAGTGCCCAAATATGACAGAAGCTCAACTAGAAATTTGGAGGTCAGCTCTGATCGAAGACACGATCGACTACCTCGAAGACCACGAAGACTACGTGGTAATAACCATCGAAAGAAAGACAGGAGATATCATCCAGCAGTATGAGTATGAGTATTCTCTCGACAGGTTCTTGGAGCATCTCCCATCTCTGCAAAGTCTGGACGTGCGAAGCATCGTGCCCGAATTAGAAGGCCTCACAGTGAAGCCTGGAGATGAAGTGAATCGTTCAAACGAACAGAGCTCGCGCGGTGACAGCCCACACACCGATCCTGAGTTCAAGGACTTGGATGCAATTTCGGATCCAGGGTCAGACGGTGAATCCTGGATGACATACTCGGACACTAGAAGTGAGCTGTCGTCCCACGAGATGCAGGAAGGGGGTAGACTGTATCGCGATGTGAGGAACAGCATGTTGAAATCGGGACCGGCTCTCGAATCGACGAGCGAAAGTTGCGGGGAACACACAAACTGGTCATGCCGAATATATCCATGATATCTGGAGACAAAAGACAGGAAGTTGTACGTATAGAAATTGAGCAGGAAGGTGGAGACCAAGTAAAAGAACGCAGGGGACAATTCAGAGGTATCGGCATGACAGACGGACTGGCCCTAGCTGCAACTGCAAACGCCATTTTGCTCGCTTGCATGTGGATTGCCGAGAACTGGGAACGTGTAGAACAGCGATGAGATCTACGCACTAGCCTGACTGATTGCACTGTACCAACAATGTGAGGTTCGAGTCTATCGAGGCTTTTGTATCTCCAGAATTAAATGTATTATTAAGAAAGGTAAGTTCACAAAAGTACCATACCGCTCAACATCGACAGCATAATCGTCGCAACCACCATGAAAGCCTTCGTATCAACAGCCGGGATCTTAGCACCAGCGCTCTTCTTCGTCGACGAGGCACTCGCAGTTTCAGTAACAGTCCCAGAACCAGCACTCGCGGTCCCCGTACTTTCATTGTCCGCAGTCCCAGCCTCTTGACTCCCAGAACCATCAAGTCCAGGGCCAGTGCCAGCACCAGTACTCATGTAGTCTTCAGCCTTGGCAGGTATGGCTGGCAAGTTATCGTTTGCAACATCCCAGTCGGCCGATTCGGTGGGACATGTGGTAGATGCAGAAGTTGAAGTTGCTCCTCCGTTCCCGGTCGGGTTGGTGGCTTGGGCATATGCTGAAGAGAGGTAATTGTAATCAGCATTTGTGGATACGGTGTCTCCATCGATTGTGACGAGTCCGTAGCCATTTCCTTCCTCAGAGTATTCGTAGACGAGACCACCAGAGAAGACATTAGTCATTGAAGTGTTATATAGTGCGGCGACTTCTTCAAATGTTCGAGTATTTGTTATGCATCCAAACTCGGACATACTGCTTTAGATTAGTAGATCTTCACAGTAGATTGTTCATGGAGAACAACGTACAATAGAGGAATGCCATAGCCCGTATAGTTTGCAACTAGAGTATCCCAGCCAGAAGTTGTGAATGAGGATGGATCGCACCACGAGTAGTCGTTGATTGCGTAGAAGTCACTTCTTTGGTCGTCCGTTCCGCAGTTCATGTAGTTGGCCATAATTTCCTGGTTTTCCGCCACGTCTGCAGCCGAGTAGCCAACTGGAACAGAGCGATAACCCCTGCTGCCAATATACTGCTTCATGTCCCTTGTAACAGCTTTCACATATGGTGCACAGTCTGTATTTGTGACATTGTTGATGACTTCGTTTCCAGAAAGGAAAGCGAGAGTGTTGGTGTAATTTGCGAAGGCGTCGATGGTAGCGAATACACTTTGCAGGTACACGCTATTGTACGATTCTTTCGGGTCTTCTCTGTTGAGTGAGTACTTGGAGGTATCGGTATCCAGTACGAGATATATCCCAGCTTCAGCCAGGGCTGCCATGCACTCGTCGTGGTTTTTGGAATTGTCCACGGCGTAGACTCGAATCGTGTTAATGCCGAGTTTGGTGAAGTATGGGATGTCCCTCTTGCATGCTGTGGCATTTGCGATCGGATCCGACTCAACACCGGTTCCACCACCTGATGATAATCAATATGACTGAGCGTGATGATGAGCATTGTGCCATTTACCTGGTTGGTAGTCTACCCCGCGAATATAGAATCGCTCATTGCCCTGGTAAAACGCTAGGAATTTATCAGCCAGGACTCGGAGCTATTGTTTTTACTTACACTAACCATTGCCAGTAATTGTGACGGGGGTAAGTACGCTGGTTGCCCGAGGTGCTAGAACCGGGGATGGGGATGCTGCGGCAGAAGTCGCAAAGAACAGAGACCCAAGGAGGGCGGAGATGGTGCTCGGCTTCATGATGCACTTATGCAGAGAAAGAAGAAGGGCTGCAAATAATGGATTTGTGAAGAGGCAAATGATTGAAGCCTCGCAATTCAGCCTTGTAAGAATGATAAAGTAAATAACGAGAGTGTTTTGCCAAGAGAGAAGCGAAGCTTGGCTGATCGAAACAGGATGAAGAGGGTGTACATACTTAATCAAGAGGCCGCGCGCTAAAATAGTTGCCGGAGTCGTATCTATACTTAGAGCTACATAGTTTCCACTGTGAGAGATTTTCTGTAGACTATTGCGCGTCCTGGTTACGAATTGCGTTACCCAAAGCACTAGCGAGAAGACCCCTGCCAAGCAAGATCTGGTCCAATCATGTGACTGTGGTAAACATTGCATCCATATGGTTGAAGGCCCTTGCAGTCGTGGTCGCTGTAGCTGCCAAGACTCTCCCGAAAGACAGCGGCAGCCATTCCAAGAGTGCTGTTAAGCTGGTCCAAAGACCCCGCGTATGGTCTAGTGAACGAGCGTCTCTAGCTGGTGGCGAAGTTCGGATCCTCGGATACTTGCGATGTGGACCGGACCAAGGAGGGGCATACGAGAGGCGGGCTTGGGTAGGTGGCTGGCTCAAAAAACCCCGGTATATTTCTGAAATACTTATGTGCACCCGCATATCACTCATTTCCGGATCTTAGATCTCAGCTGCCGAATCCGATATCCTAGATGTGAGAAGCCGAAAAAAAAAGGCCGCATTGATGATTATTACCGAGGCGAGAGTCTGGATACCATTCTGGTCCTCGTAAACGACTCCCAGAAATTGTCATGAGACAAGGGGAATAGAAGAGACAGTATTTTCCTCAATCAGAGCTTTTGCCTTCTTTTTCCACGCAGAGGTGGCATGTCCCCACTCCCGAGGTAAATTCTGTCGAGATCATCCTGCGTCAAGATATTGGTGTTTGGAGCACACGTATCAGTTGGCATACAAGCCTCCGCCACTCCACCCATCCCTCAGAAATATCATCGGCGTCTAGCACCCAGAGGTATAGGACTTTGGCGATGCACGGGTATCTAGTACATTCCGACAAGCCAGCGAATCAGAAGCGGCGAGAGAAATGATTCAAACGATAGTCTGACGAGTTGTACAGATTCTGTTGGATCTACCCATGAGACAGATTAAAGTCCCAAAAGAATGGATTCGCTCCGTCAACGACGCCAGATCCACGACCTCGAGCGCCAGTCTCGAACACCCAAAACAATCATGCAGACGAACGTCCAATAGAAGACATAAGCCATGGTGATCATTACGATTCGGCTCCTGATTCCAATGTTGCTCGTCTTTGCCACATCTGCGTACTCCACCTGAGGTTCTGGGGTTGCGGCACGCGAAGCTGAAGAAAGCTGGCACCATAGTTGGAAACACAACCATTTTTCGGACTCGATTTCGATCTCCGGACAGCCGCTGTGACATCTCGTCAGCGTTCTTGTTTTTGAAGAAGACTCTCTTCTGTGGGGTTGGCGCAAGTAGTCATAAAGATTTGAGAAGCAGATGGTGAGGTTCGACGTTCCCGACGAGACATTAGGGCGTCACTCGCCTGCCGGCGCCAACATTGGGCAAGACGAAGCGGAAGTTGCGGCTCGGTCGACACAAAACCACTTGGAACTCTCTAAATCATGCTGCACAATAGTGTCGAAGCCTGAAATAATCTGTGAGCAACATGGAACAAGTCCAGAACAAGGAACAGGAAGAGACTGTGACGAAATTATCTGGGGTACTCGGGGAGTAGAAGGAGACGGTGTGCAGTCACGGGTCTATGTTAGCTTTTGTGCGTCAGACTACAGCAGGGCGTACACAATTGAATCCCTTCTTCCGAGCTCCATGTACTATGCAACACGGTATCCTTTGGATAATGGGAGTTGGAAATGTATTAGGACTACATCCGAGTTGTGGATTTGTTTTCTTCTGGTCCTGCTTTGAGAAATTATACTGACCACACACCACTGTAGTGGTCCCTCACCGCCTGCGCTGCTCAACTTCCCTTCAGGATGGAGAGTTGTAGGCGATCTTCCTCCGTGGCCCAAGATGACGTGAGTCTCCTGATCAAATCCGAGTCCTTCAAGTTTTTTGCTAACGATATGTAAAGGATTGGGCCGGATTTGCAACCTGTTGTTCCGGAGAATCCCGCAGCATGTGAGAAGCAAACAGCAGTACTGAGCATTGAAACCACTTCAATTGCTACCACTGTCATCCGCGGAACTACCACCGTAACAACCACATCCATGTCCGAAGCCTTTACCATTTTAGGCTGCGGAGTAGAGGACGATGACACGGCGACTACGATTGAGACTTGCGACTGGCCCGCACCAGTACCTAGAGCTGTTGGCCAAAATCGACGAGACTATGCTCGATAGGTCTTATCAGAGCGGGCAACTTACAACGTCCCACTGTCAGACGTCTTGATCTATATCAAGAATCCTACAGCAGACATGTTCTGGCTCAGGCAGCGACTCGAGATAGATAGCCAGCCCCATGGAAATACGCCTGCTCAACATGAAGTTGCGACTGAGATTCGTTCCCAGGCGAACAAGCATACTGCATTTTTCTATGTCAAACAAACCTCCGAGGCGTATCTTCAAATGCTGTACCGCCAACCAACATACCAAGTAATACCCCCACAATCTTTTTATCCCGGCGGTCGAATATGACTAACCATCTCTTCTTTTAGATATCGCAAATGCTGCCAGTTCCTCCGCCACCTCCGAAGCCAGTCCCGCGCCGGTTTACAGGCCCATTGAACAATGCGACTAATTCGCTCGTGAGCCGAGATGGTACAATGAGCGAAAGTTCCAACGAGGCCCATTCCCTTCAAAAACGTACAAGCGAAGTGACAGACAGCTGGGCTTTATCGCAGCTCTCAGTTCCACCAGGAATAGATCTAAGTGGAAGTTTGCTTACTGCCGTGTCTTAATACATCACATTGCTACGATTTAGCACATCTTCCCATTCCCTTGCTGCCATTTAACCCCCAAACTATCAAGGTTGAACATCAACGACTGACACTGAATTTCGTTAGTGGGCGAGAAAGAGGAATGGATACGCCGGGCAAGATGGAGAGGACTTTGCGTATATGTCTGATCAAAGTTCATGCTCTGGACAATTTATCTACATCGTCGAAGACTCGTTTGATCCAGCACACGCGGTAAGCGAATATCGTTTCGGCTGGTTCTGCGAATCATGATTACGTTACAACAGGTGGTCAAAGATCGTGTTACGGAACAAATCACCTTGCAAAGCTACGGCAATTGGCAGTCGGTCGATACTTATGGCTCTTGGCACGCAAGTGCTTGCGCTTACGTTGCTGCCAAAGTGTGCAAGCGTGCTACCTTCATTACTGTTGACGCCAAAACTGAGGGTCTGTACGAAGGAGCCATGTTATGGACAACCGCGGTTCGCATAGAGTCTCTGTTGGCAGTTGCGGAGGACGCCAAGAGTAAGAATCGGCAAGGAAAGGCTGTTTTGAATATGTCATGTAAGTAATAAGCTTACCCACGAAACTCTAGATTGGGAAAGTGCTGACTTTTGATGCGAAACAGGGGAAATCTTTGTGGGAGTTCAAGAGATGGAGAAGCAGGCGCTTCGTAAGTCATCTTGGTCTTCCGACACACGAGAGAAATTTCTAACCTAGAAGCAGTACTTGTTTTGAAACTATTGGACAGTCTTAATGTCGTTCTTGTCGGAGCGACTGGCAATGATGGCGTGGCAGACCCTCTTGTTAAATCCTGTCCGACCCTGTTCAAGCCAGAAGGCAGTCTTCCCAACATCGTGGCTGTCGGTGCAACCACATACGCAGGTGGTCTATGGCAAGCCAGCCAAGCGCTGATGGCTGATATGGTCTTTGCTCCTGGAGCTCAAGTTCGAGTTGGAGATGGTGAGGGAAGTGCAGCAAGCGGAACATCATTCGGTAAGTTTCGCCAAAATCGCCGTGTTGAGTTACTGCCGAATATAATTGGACTCGGGCTACGATTGGAGACTGATTGCTTGAACACAGCGGCGCCTGCCATCGCCGGGCTTCTGGCCTACTTTCGAGCTCTGCCTGGAAACGACTTCACCGACCCAGCGAAAATGAACACCCTCCTGAAAAAGATGTCTCGCCCAATAGTCAACGGCGGCAATATAAGAGAACCAGATAACTTACGGGCTCAAGTGTGGAACGGGCAGATCCGAGTTGAAGGTCTACAAGGTTCTGTGACTGACATCAGCTGCTTGTCGGCATTTACTGCGGATGCAAAATGTCCGCCGATATACCTTCACGATCCGACTCCTGTTGGTGATCTGTGTCCAATCCCAGGCGTATCGAAACGATCACTTCAAGGAAACGAATTTGGAGACACCATAAGTATAACGACTATCGTTGCTCGCCAAGCATCATGTCCCATTCAGCCAGGAGGCACGGGCCCTGAAAGTCCCGGAGGTGATGAGAGTGCGCCAACAAAGACAATCACCTGGACCAGGTACGTGCTAACCATGACCCATACTACCCCCAATTGCCCCGACTCTTTAGTTTTTTCTTCCTCCCATTCTCAGGTTCAATGCTAACATGGTATAGTGGCACGGCAATTCCCGTCTGTCAGAACAACTGCGGCAAATTATGTACAGGATCCTGTTGTGTTCCTCAGCCAACAGGCACACCTCCAGATTTCACTCCACCTTCCAGCCCAACTGCAACCAGCGCACCAAGTAATCCTGATTCTCCCGATGATCCGGCTCCGACGAGTGCTCCTAGCGACCCCGATAACCCCTCCTTCCCTGCAAGTGGTTACGTACAGATTGGAATCACGTCGGAATCTGCCTCTACCAGTAACTATGCCTGGGCGGTGATCGATGGAGACAGCAAGAGTCTCTGCGATAAGCCACTCTACATTGAAGATCTTCATTCAGATTCGGCGGCAACACCTCAAAAGTTGCTCGGACCTTGGAATAAGGATGGATTACAAGGTGTTTACCAGCCGTACCTTGGAAATGACGAGACGTATGGAAATGGTATTCTGTATTTCTCAACTGCGGGACCTGAGATGGGATGTAAAGGTATCACAGGACAGTTTCAAAGCTGTGAGAATTATGGTATCAGGTCAGTATCTTTACACTGGATATTTCCTCGGGATGACTTTATTCGGTTGGGCAGTCACTAACCCTCTTTGCAGAACAAGCATCGAATGCGCTCTAGGCTACCCAATTAAATACATGGTCGACATCGCACCAACCGGAACGGCGAAGAACTACAGATGGGCAGTATTCAGCGGCGAGAATGGCGTCGATGTCTGCAGAAATACGATCACGTACGCCAGTGACCCTCGGCCGTCGGAGAGCGTCTTTCCGGCAAAGGAATTTGGGCCGTTCGATCTTCAGGGTCTCGATTTGTCGTGTACGTGGGAGCCGGTTGGCTCTCTTACGGTGGGATCCCTCTCTTGTGTGGATGGAGCGGGAAAGACTTCCAAGAAGACTTGTGTTGAGACTCCGGGTGGCCAGGGCAGAGGTTGTCAGAATGGCAAGAACTACGAATCGAGGGTGCAATGTTCCTGGGATCGCTAGGGCAGTCTGGCTGCCTAGCCTCGCTCAACTCTCGTTCAAAAATTCGCTTCTTTATTGTACGTACAAATTGAATATTCCGAATGGAAAAAAAAGAGAAAAGATGAAAACCGGCTCAACTAAATCAGACCCTGTTTTGACATTCGCTAGGTTAGTGTCTCTTGTTGAAATCTCCAAATTACTAGCTTGTCTCCTAGCTCCTAAAAGTAGATGTGTATCGGCGTCTGGCTGATGTTTCCAAGCCTGACTCTTCCAAATATCGACTATCTGTAGGAGATAAACGAGTAGGGTAGGGTAGTTTAGTCGCTTGAGTTGGCACGCGGGATCATGTCATCTGACTTTGAGCCAAGGAAGTGTAGAGGAGCCATGAGATAACGCATCGCGATAATCTAAAGCTGTTATGCATTGCAGACAAATGAAATGAAGACAATAAATAAGTGTCGCTTTCGCAGCTGATTCATACAGTCTTCCACCAAAGACCTGCAGGTATGTACTTGACGCACGCAGGCTTGAACTTCTGAGGCTCAAGAGTCGAGAATCACTACCAATACCCCACTGTCCAGACTCTCGACAAAATTTGGTCAACATCTACTACTACTCTCTAGAAGAGTACCTTCATCAAAAGAACACCTATGAGTCTTTCAAGTGCTGTGTTCTTGCTAGTACATCACAAACTCTCACAAACATTCAGCTGTTGATAGTGAGCTGATTTCTTACGGCTCTCGCTCCATAAGACTACTTAACTCAGTTGACCAATTTCAGTAAATGTTGTGACAGGAAATGTTGTGACAGGCAATTACCGGAGACTTGACTACTGGGTTGGTTTGGTGGTAGCACAGTGATGAATATTGGTGGTCTCACGAGTCCAAAGCTACCTAGTATGAATGTAAGAATCATGCCAGTAGCGACAGGTCTATGGACAATCTGCGAATTACAATCTAAATACATTTCTTCTGTATCTTCCAACCTATCAATTGCAGCACCAACTGAGTTCAACGAATTGCATTTCCAAACCTACCAAGTTCTACATGAAAACATCGACAAGCGGAGGACTTCAACTCTGGGATCCAGCTCCAGAAACACAGCCGATGCTTGTATCTCATTTTGATACTCATGTTCTGAAAAACATGTGAAATATACTCCTTCCCTTGCCTTTCCTCCATGCGATTCGTCCGATTTGTCCTTGGCATCCGATCTAGGAGGCTCGTCCAATTCTTCTTTCTCGATATTTTGCTTTGGATTATCGAGGTGGAGCGTTACTGTCATCCCTGCACTGATCAGAGGTCTCGGTTTGCGAGCTGCTCCGAGATATCCTCCCCAGCTGTGTTGGTATTCCTGCCACTCTTTATCCGCCTGCCGTCTCTCCTCCTCGATCTCCTCAGGTGCGTCCCCAACCCGATCACTACCAACACTGACCCATGGCTCGTATCCTCCATTATCGCTAGCCTTCGAATGGAAAACTCTGCGGACTGACTAATGGTATTTGGTCTCTAGTGAGCCAGGCTCTCTACCAGGTGCCTTCCTCCAGCTCTTTGGGCGGTAAGATCGATCCAGTGTGATGCTTAAATCCTCAAATGGCTCTCCAATTTTGTTCTTGTGTAGATATCTCATGATAATTTCGGCATTATAGTAGTCACAATTTATACTTTCTGAGTCGATTGGATGTGCATTTCCCAGGATTTGCTCGCAGAAAAGACACAGCTTTTTCAAGTTGTTGAAGGTCGACAAGAGCTTGAGTGACTCTTCAGCTTTGAAAGTCAGCCTATCTGCAAACCCCTTCAACTTCTTGTGTGGGAACGATGGAAGATAGATTCCATGTCCTCGAGCAGGGGGCAACGGTCGTAGAGCTCCTGTAGACCATTGAACGAGATCGGGTCAGATCTTTTACGAGACTGGTCGGTAGCATGGAACTTCCTGAGAGTCGACCCAGCTCTGCATATTGTGGCAATATGCAGAATAGTCTGGAAATCGGGAAGTTCTAGGGTCAATGTGTGTAGAGATCTGGCGCCCTTGGAAAGCTTCAGTATGGCTTTGCGAGCTTCTCGTTTTTGATCTTCGTTGTCGAAGGAAATACGTTCGATTTTCGAGTTCTTGGATGGCTTCGATGTCATCAGGGGTGAAGGTCTCAATTTACTCCACAAGATGATGTTTCGGCGTCTTCGGTTTTGCTAGGCTACCCTGAACTGGGCGAGCCTCTTCTTTGCCTCCCTGGTTCCAGCTTGAGGGAGGGCAGTAAGCTCAGACATGGTATGTTGTTCTTGTCCTCTACGATAAGGATATGGGAAGATGGCTGAGATTTTGATTAAAATGTGATAGTCTGGGAAGTAAAGATTTGAGTTACCGTGTATGTTATGCTAAGGAACAATCGAGATTCAAAGTGAGGAACTTTGTGATTTTATAGCACTTCACTTGAATGTCCGTGAATGCTTTTCAAAAATAATTCTTGAACGGACCCCTGATTTCTAGCGATGGTTTGATTGAGTCAAGTCAAAGCTAACAGTCTTCTGATCAAGGAAGTGAACGACGAAGTGGTGCGTAAAGTTAAAGACATGCGCTGAATGTATTGTTCTCTGATCGTTTTCGGGGTACTCGCTTTACTCAGAAGAGTCTACTCGGCTGGATTGACAACTTGTCTTCAATTGATAGATTCTATGATTACCCTCCCAAAAAAAATTGCCCGAACTCCTAAAGATGCTCCCATCCGGCGTCAGATATACCTAGACAAGAATTCGAGCAGTAAATAGAGTCACGTGGACCACACGCCATTGGTCCGCAAAATTTTAAGCGAAAACAATCATCACCAATTCTACCTACGTCTGTGACTTCACTTTCCCATTCCAATATACGGCAAAACATCGAGATGTCGTCCTCACAGTCCCAACCTCCAGCCTCAAACGGCGAGTCAAGCTCCAGCAGCAATCCCTCTCAACACACTGGACTTACATCCACTCAAGGCGGTACGTCCCCCTCATCACCTGACCCTCCCTCACACTCACCTTCGTGACTTTCAACTTACACACCCCAGAATCCTCCTCCTCCTCGTCATCCTCAACACCCGCACCAAAGACCTGCACGGCTTGCAGTAAGCCCTCTCCTGACCCAGAGACCAAGCCCCTCAAGCCCTGCCTCAAATGCCAGAGTGTGCAATACTGCAGCAAAGAATGCCAAAAAGCCGATTTCAAGAACCACAAAAAGGAGTGTGCGAAGAAAGCCCAGATCTATGCGCAGACTGCAGATATTAAACTTGCTGCGCCGAATAGGGCGCCGAAGGATGGGTTTCGGGGTGGGTTGCAGAAGTGGCAATTTGACACGTGATTGAATGATGGGTGGATGGGTGGGTGGTGTTTTGAAGGGAAGGTCGGGAAGGGTGAAGACAAGATCGTGGTTATCTATGGTCAGGATAGATGCATGGATGCATCTGTGTATGGATGGCGGAATCCTGATCTGTTTGCAGCCAGATTGGAGCGCGGATCATCAGCACAGAATTCGGCGAGCAGTCCTTTCAAGTCACTGAAGTGCCGGAGACCCATCTCTTTTTATTTTGTTTTGAATTTTGATAACCATTCACCCACAACCTTCCCGTACAGCACACAGACTTCATTTCCAATCAATCTGAACATCCTAACATCCAGCCGTGTCACTGACCAACCAGCCACTCATACCACTGAGCCATTCAAGGAATCCGTATCAGCCTCATTCTCAGTCTCCCAACAGTCCAAGTCCAACCTGCTGCAAATCTACATCCAAGCGCCTATCAGCCACTGACTCAATAAGTCCACAGTCCACAACTCTAACCTCATTACACATCATCCCATAATCCACCCTCCCCTTCCTCCCTGACAGTCTTGAAATAAAGCTCCACTCACACATTCCTAGACACTCCTTCACCTTCTCAAACCCATCCACCTTCGCAAAACACGCCTCAAGCGTAGCGTTAAGATGCAACAGCCCCGCAATAAGACGATTGATCTTGTATTCGTGCATGCTGAGCAGTTTTGCCTGTGAGGCTGCGGTGTTGTGTTGGTGTGTTAGCTCGTTTGTTTAAAGATGATCGTCTTTTCGAAATTCGGCACCCTGCGTTTGCAAGATGGAAGGTGGAGTGTCGAGATTGTGAAAAGGAGGAAGAGCAAGAGGGGGTAGAGGTGAAGAAGAGGAGATAGAAGGAAGGGAGACAGAGAGAGTGCTGGATTTCTGATAAGACGTGATGTTTGTGATGTGATAGGATGTGATGTGGTGGGCGATTGACGGAACTCACCGAGTAATTCATCCATAGAGGTTTCGTCCATGGATGACGGCGATGGCCCTATCTCTGACCCTTGTGACGACAACCCATTTGTCTCCATAGGAGATTGGGAATAAGGAAGTGTCGGTGCGTATCCCGTCGCACTAAAAGACATCTCTGTAAACGGATCATTTCACGAGGTGACTGAGGTTGCAGAGACACCGAGGCAGAGGTATATGATGGTAAGGAATAGCGTGGTGAGGATCGTCTCGAATGAAGTCGAGGACTTGAGCTTTAGTAGTGCGGAGTAAGGACGGGTAGGGATGGACCTGGTGGGTTGTTGTGTGACCGAGGTTTGTGAGCGAAATTGAGGGATATTGGGGCGAACAAGACGAGCCAGAAGACGAAAGAATAGAACGACGGAGGGCAACGAGCCTTTTGAAGCCCAGAAGTGAGCGTTGTGGTACACTGGTACATGCGGCTGACATCGAGTCAACTGACCTTCGACCATTGGCTTGAGACGCCTGTGTATAACCTCACGCGGCTGACTGCAGCATGATACCAACAGGAATCTGCACAGCCTGGACTCAAAAGCCCCTCTATGCCAGGCCCATTGCACCCAGGGCCTCACCTAAAACAGATGGAAGATAGAAAGCGGCGTATATCGTCAAATTGGTATCAATCACCATCCATCAATCAATCCACCCCTTTTCGATTCTAGTATACATATGTGCAAGAACCTCTTACTACTTTTGTCTCTTCACATGTCCTCCACGTCTGCTATCTTCTCCTCCGCGCCTCATCACCACAGCCTACCAAATTCCACATCTCAGCCAAGGCGAGTGGCAAGTCGAGTCTCCAAGCTCCAACGTCGCCCTAGCCAGTCCAGTCAAAATAGAGCAAAACACAAACCAGCTCCAATCCCCGTCCAAGAACACAACACAGTGAACGCCATCCGATGCAAATATATCTATCCCGTTCATTCTTCGCTTTGATTTCTTTCCTCCACCAGTCTTGCAAGCAAGCAAGCTAATCAACGAAAAGACCTCATGATCTTCCTCATCAGCTCCGACGCCATCTGCAAATCCTGCCTGTCCGGTCCAGAAGCCCCTGCGCGCTGGAGTTCCTGTAGGAGATCCTTAATGGAGTCTGCGTTGGACGCGCTGCCGTAAAGCGGGCTGTTTGTGCTTATGCACTCCTTGTACCAGTGCTCCATTACGTATATCATATGGCCAGCGAGGATGGATTTGCGGGATCCGGTGAAAGGAGGGGTTGTGTTGGACCACATCTCGTTGAGGACTTGAAGGATTGCTTCTGGCGGGTAACCGACTTGGATGAAGAGGTCGGGAAGCCAGTTGCGGGGACCGGTCTGAGGTTGCTTGTTGATTCCATAGACTTCGAGGAGTGGGATGATCATGTATGGAGAGAACGTTGTTTCGGAGCCCTGGAGTCGTTGTGCCATGTCGCGGACCTTGGTGATGACTGCTTCGTATGGGGTCTGTTCGGAGCTTGGTTCCGCGGCGACCTCGTGGACTTGGTCAAGAAGTGATTGCCAGGTTGCGCGGATGTCAGCATCGTTGCGGTGGTTGGCGACTTGGTAGATCTCGAGGCAGATGTCGTAATAGTTCGCAGGATCCGCATATCCATTGTACAGCTATTATTGGTTAGCAAGCTTCAACAAATGGATCGGTCAACTTACCCTAGTAATATCCAGGATCGGACCATCGAGTTCCTGGACAAGCTTGGCCTTGGTATCAGCATCGCCACGAGTCTCGGCCTTCACGCAATGAAGGAGCTCTTGTTGGATGTTAGCCACATCGAGAAGCTCAGTGACCTCGTATAAAGTGACTGTTCGTGCCGCCCGCCCGACGCCAACAGTATGTGCGGAAGCATTTGCCTTAGCTCTGCTGAGGTACTCGATTCTCTTCGCGAGAGAGATTTCAAATTGGCTTTGCGCTAGGGAGAATTGCACCTTCGCAGCTTCATAGAAGTTTTCATGATGTACGTGGAATCTCCAGAGAAGATCAGCTCGCTGAGGATCCATGTGAGACGACTTCTCAAGGTATTGAACAACGAAAGGCGAGTCGACAGCCAGCAACATGTTCTCCCATCCTTGTGCCAGGTACCAGTCGTAAAGATCGAACTGGAATAGCTCGTCATCCGAGTCATTGACGACGCTATGTGCCTCATTACGTTTGGTGGCTGCAAGTGTGAGTCGCCCATCGATCATGTCCGGCTGGGAATTGGTATCAGCATCCACGGCCTGAAGTATGCTGTGGACAAGATCGTAGCACGCTTTACGGTGGCTGTAAAGCGGCTGTCTAGCATCATCGTCAGGCTTGTTATCGTTGACCCACGCCAAAGCTTTATTCCCTCGATCCGACTCCTTGGCTACCAACAGAGCAAGACTGATTGCCCCAGCGTAGAACTGAAGGCTGGCGAATTGTTCGGCAGCTTCTCTCAGAGTGTCAAACAATAAAGTGCCAGCCACTTGCTGGAAGAGCTTGAGACTCTCATTCAAGAGCTTGCGGCCCATGTCGCTGTTCGCGCCAACGCCTGCAGCCTTCTTCAGATTCTCTTGTGCCTTGAAAATGATGACATCGTCAGCACTGCAGAAGCTACCGCATCGACGCCGTAATGCTTCAGCAACAGTATCAACGTTTGAGCCATTGGCAATATTTCGGGTAACGATGGCCTTGACAAGTGTTCTCGCGAGGTTCTTCCCTTCTTCCGAAGCGAAGAGGCTCTCGTACGTCAAATCGCGAAGTCGCTGCTGGACGAGAGGATCTAGCTGAACCCATATCTCATCGACTCTCTCATCGAACAACATCTCGACAAAGGAGATTCCTTCGATGATGCTTCCGTTGAGTTTCTGAAGCGAGTGAAGAGCTTGATGCTCACCTTGGAGAGCAATCTCGTCCTGTTGGGTGGCAGCTCGTCGAAGACCTTCAGGACCAGCAAGACCTTCAATGAAGGACTTGTTCTTTTCCAAAAACGCCGCAAGCTTGGTCAAATCTTCTTGAATGCCGATGAGCTTGGCCGAAGGGACCGTGCGACTGATACTTGCAGATCCACCCTTCACAGTTGGCAGCATCTGAGCGATGACACCCGCCTTCCAGATAGAGCGAACCAGTCTAGCCATGTACAGTGCCAGACCCTCATGCCGTGAAGAAGGTCGAACATTATCAACAGCTTGCGATGGCCCTTCCGAAACCATGTTTTCGTTCAAGGAAGGCTTGCCACCAAATTCAACGAAACACTTCCGAGCCAGCTCCAATGTTTCAGGGTTACTGATTCGAGAGATTCTCGTATCGCCAGGAGTGATGTCATTTCCTTGCCCACAGGCAACAGCTAGGGCTGTGGCAGTCGTTTCGGCTCGTCCATAGTTCCGGATGAATTTCCTGATCTCCAATTCTAGACCCTCATCCCCACCTTTACTTCTGATTGCAGCTGCGAAAATATCCACAAGACGTCGTCTGCGAATGATGTGAATACCGGTATTTGTCAGAATGGCAACTTCTTGGGGTCCTTCATCAAACTGGACAGCTAGCTCGTTGCCGAAACCTATTGGCGATGTTCCAGCAGCAAATGGTGGTGTGACTAGGCCCACATCCTCCATGTGACTTTGCAGGTTAAGCCAGCATGCTGTCTCATAGTACTTGCCGGCCTCGTTTGACGTACGAGCTTGTAGGCTTATGCGGCCAGTATCTGGAGCGGAAAGGAAGAGAGATCCACCATCGTTGGCATCGTGCTTGTTGACGAAGCAAAAGAATAGTCCGGGTGGAAAGCGAATACCCTGTGTTGTGTAGGAGAGAGCGGTGGATGATGTTTCGGGCGCCAGATCAGAGCCACCAGCATATTGCTGAGAGTTTGTTGGTCCGTTGGTTCGAGGGGGAAACTTGATATACGCAACTAGCAAACTTTGAGGTGCAGCTTGTGTGGTTGCATATCCATATCCACGAGTCGCGCTGATGAAGAGTCGGCACCCAGTTTGGGTTGTGGCCATGAGATGAAGCTTCGAGCCTTCCCTAGCAGAGATTGGACTGATAGAAACGATCTTCATGGAGTTCGTGATGAGTCCTGACTGTGAAACCATATGACTGATATCCCGCAAGCATTCTTGCCGTCTCTTCTCGATAGCCTGTGTGAGTGTAACTGGGCCATCCATGTGGAAGATGCGGATTGTGGACTCGGATGAGAGGGTGTATAGAAGAGCTCTGCTGTCGTCCACGACCATCTGTACAACATGTTCCTGGGACTTTGCGCTCCAGGGAAGCATTGCCATGTATCCAGGGTTCGTGTGATTGACCTTCCCCGTGTTTCCTGCGAACCACTGCTCCTGTGACTGGTATGTAAACTCATAGACCTCATTCTGCTTTCCCGAGAAAAAGATACGCCCGGTCGCATCAGAGCCCTCGATAACCTGAACGTTGATGCCCCTCGTCGATATTGACATCTTTGTCTGATACAAAGAAACCGTCCTAATACCAGTATTCTCCAATTTCGAGGTCAGGGTCGTACTTTCTAGCTTAGAAGCAACACCTAGAAGGATCATCTCCGCAGTAGTAGCCACAACCAGTAAATGTGTAATGTCCGCGAGGAACACGCCTGCCCTGGGCTTCACCAACTTTACAGCTGTGATGCCATGTGGTTGTTCCTCATACCCAATAACCTCAGGATTCGGATCCGTGTAGTCCCAAAGGTACAGCGCATTGTCAATCGTTACCCAGGCGTGGTTTAGCTCCGCGAACAGACCCATCATCGTCTGGACCTCAGCGCGGTTGTACTGGTCGAGGATTCGGTCGGGGATATCGTACATCTTCGTTCTCTGGAACGGCGACCAAGCAGCCTCGGCGGTATGGTGTGGAATGTCATAGTCGGAAGAAATACCCTCTGTTCGCGCGCCGGGTTAGCTTTGTTCTCGAAGACAATATGTCGGCGCACTCACGTCTAATGTAACTATCTATTTCAGGGAATTGAGCCTCTCTCCCCAAGACGTCGGAGATGGTTCTAGCAGCCCTCGAGACCGGAGAGATGGCTGTAGGAGGAGCTGCTTGGCGCGATTGAGGATTTGGATTGCCATCGTTCGGGCTAGGACCTGCAGTAGGTGGGCGCCCGCTTTGGGTGAAGAGTGGTTGGCGGACTTGAGGACCAGGAGGAAATCTCGAAGCTGCAGGAGTAGCAAAGTATGCGCCTGGCAGAGGCCTTTGTGGGGTAGCTGGGGGATATGCCATGATTTTAGAGTTTGTTGATGAGGATGAGGAAGGTCCTGAAGCTGAGCCTGGCTATTGTCGCGGTCGCAGACTCTGCGTGGGGAAGGATTCGATATTAGAGAAAATGCATATGGAGCTATCTGGGGTGTAGATTGACCGGCAGAAGATGTGCGACGGTGAGAGATTGAGTTGGCGTGGATTGCGAAGCTGGACAGTGGTCGGGAGGTCGAGATGCGCCTCGAAGATATTTGGCGACGCGTTGAAGCTGGCCCAAAAAATTGACCGCCCAGCCATCTGTCACGTGCTGTCCAAGACAATACCAATCGCCCGCCCCAGTTTTTCAAGTCGATCATATTGTCTCAGCTCAGGAGGACCACAAGACGAGTTCAACCGCATGTGAGAGCGCTATTCAGGGCCGATTTGGTGTGCCAGTTTCCACGGAACTTTAGGTTCGATGTTGTTGTCGTTGCTGCAGACCTCAGCCTCGCGAGGGGACGTTGTCACCGGGAAACTTATTTCAGAGCCTCGCAACGATCAATTGAGACCAGGCCAGAAGCTGTTGCTGGTAAAGAACTTCCAATCAGGGACTTTTTTGCCTGATATTTGGTAATATTTATATGATCTGATCTTCCCGCTTCGAGCCAGTTACGTGCCCAGCTCCAGCATCCTGGTCTCCCCTCTTCCTTGCACGGTCTGCAGCATTTCTTCCCAAAGCACCCTGCCTAGTAAGTTGTCAATTGTTTCTTTCCAACTTGCCTGAAAAGTAACTAGTACTCACTGCACCCGCTTCCTAGCCATTTGAGCTTTCTTCCATTTCGCTGGTCCTGAGAAGGCACCGTGGGTTGCTAGGGCTGGCATCTGCACAAATGGCAAAGGTGTCTCCTCTCTCTGAACTCGACCATGATAGAACAAATTGGCAAATTCCAAGGAAAGGCGAACAAGTCTACTAGTAACTGTTACACCGAGATCGAAGGCCAGTACTTCTAAAACTTAAGGGAAGCCAGAGTTGTGGGTTACTGCTCGGATAAGCAAGGTTTGAATTATTTGGAACGGGATGTTTACCTCGCTAAGGATTGCTTTGAGCTGCGGCTTGGCGGACACAATACAGAACCTGTAGAATATCTGAAATCTGCTACCTACTAGCGACCACTGCTGAATTGAGTCAGTCTCTGTACACTCGCTCCCGCATTCGCGATAGCCAAAGTGTTTTGCTTTCGCACTTGAACGCATTTCTAGGTTTCTTGGTGGAGCTCAGCTGAGAGCATTACTGCCTGTAACTTATGAGTTTCCGTGATGGAGATCGAGATGGACTTGATCCAACCGATAGAGAGCAATACAGTGTGGAGGTCGAGACCGAACGATCCAAGTTAGAGCCAAGCAACTCAAATATAACCTTAGGTATCCATCCTTCGCCCGACGTGCCAGAGGTGTGGTAAGCTAGCCAAACCGTCTAGGTCCGGCCGGAACCTACCTTCACCTAGACGTCACAACCCAGAAACCAGATACCTACCAGCTCTGCCAACATATGTTCCAAATTAATGATTTTGATTGCCAGAGGGGATTGGGTGGCTTGTGGCTTGATGGCTTAATAAATCATGCGGACATTCATGATTGATCCTGCACTCGAGAATCTACGGATTAAAAACATGTGCGAAGATGGTCGGGACTTGGGGAACGTTGAAAAACAATCATACGGACGTATCAGTTGAAGAACTTTCAAATCCGAGGAAGGCGAAGCAGATACAAGCACACATGGGGATTTGGGGGATCTGTGGCTCGTTGGCTTGATCATCACATAAACACGCAAAGAAAGAACATAATCGGACGGATCTTGGAAGACAGGGTTTTTTTGGTGGAAAGATTATACACTTTTGTATTAAAGCTATGTGAAAAAAGAATCCAACAGATGTTACATAAAGATCTGGCGACTTGAATTGTGATACATTTTTGCCAGTACATCTACGATTCCTCCCTTCTCATTTCTGTTCTCTTCGATTGACCTAGCATTGATATTCTTCTTTATCAGTCGGCTAGAGCGAGAACATCTAGTGGCTTCGTTTAAGATCGATGCCAGAGTGAGTACTGTGTGTATACGATGCTGAGGTCTCATCTTGGTCGATTAAGTAGGCGTGAATACGATAAGGTCGCGAAACAAGGGTGCAATAAAATCAAAAAGCAAAAAGTGAATTCAGACATGATCCTAGATTCTCGGCAAAGATGGAAGTTAGTGATTTTGGATCTTTAGAAGTGAAGAAATGAGCGCGATGTGAGAAAGTGAATTTTGCTCAAATCAGGGCATCAATTAATAATACCATAACAATGCTTCCATGACTGCCCCCTCAGACGGATCTTGGATGTAGGTTATCAACATAATTGTTTTTGAATCAGGTGCGCAAAGATATTGGTGATCATCATGTGAGCGAATGATAAGAAAGGTGAAAGGAAGTAAACGGATCCACTCACTTTCTGAACTTTCCAGCATTCCAGCAGTTTGCTCGGTTTGTATCAGAAAATCCCTTATTTGGCTGCATCAAGTAGCTAGAACCAGGAACAATCGGGCCGAGGCCATGCGTTGTGCTGGTTGACGAGCAGGGAGGGAAGGAGCGTGGAGGGCGGTGTTGTGGCTTCCGAAACGGGAAGGAACGACAGCAAGCCTCACCAAACCGAGACGCGTCGGCCTCGGGACACGCGTGCTGTGCTGAGCGTCCACGAAAACGAGAGCAGGAGAGAAGAGAAAAGGAAAGGAAAGGAGAGTAGGGACAGTGTTTTGTTTGGTTTGGTCGAGTCAATATTGGAGTTCTGTTCTGCTTCCCAAGCGCGTTCGCTGTGCCATGGACCAACAGAGTTCACCTTCATAGGCTTCTGTTGTGGACCTGAGGCGGCATTCCTCATTCAGTGTGCATACTTGGGGGACTCGAAGCTTGAACCCTGGTGGTATCAACTTCACCAGTCCTGGTAGAGAAGTCATTGACCACATGAACGACTTTGCCAACCTACCTGAATGATGAGTTGACCGAAGTATCCGCCTAAAAATCAATCTCCGCAAGGTAAAGACTCTCCCTGCAAGGCATCTCAAGCACCCACGTATCCGACATCATCCCTAACCACCGACACTTCACCACCCCGCCCCTCTACAAGTCCGAAGCCAAATCCGAAGCCGACTGCTCACACATCCAGTCCAGGACGTATCCACGCGCAATCTACCACCCTGAAGCTCGATCACAAGATGGATTCAAGCTTATGGTATTTCGTATCTTGGTAACACTTGATAACCATGATCTCACGCCAACGCTGCAGCATTCGAAGACTCGCGATCCAGAACTATTGGCATGGAATGATACGGAGCAATAAGAAGCAGACCACGACAAATTACGGTCCGTGTCTCAACGAGCAAATAGACCAGTCTGATATGAGAAGCTTAGGTGGCTTTGGTAGGTAAGGAAACGAAGGTGCGGAAATGCAAACTGGCATGAAGCCGACATGGACTTGTTATTCCTGTGATCTTGACACCGGATTTGTTCAGGAGAATTTGATGCTTTGTATCAAGGAATAAAAGCGGAAATGAGGTATTTACTGGTGAGTGATGTCGATGTCGTTGGTACAAGGAATGTTGCACTCATCTCGGTGAAGAAGAGTGACACTGGTCTGTAAGATGTAACGATTTGCTTACTGTTGATACTCCACTCAATTGAAACAATGCACGAAAGAAGCAATATAATCGTGATTTCTTCCAGTGGTCCTGCTCACACCACGCTTCATACCGACACATTGTAGTCTAAGTCCCTCCCTCCATATTCCTTCCTCACTCTTCACCCTCCTCATCCTCCTCCCAGATCCTACTCGGGCTCCCTGCCGGACTCGTAGCGATCTTCGGCCGACTCTTAAACACGCTCTCATAATCCGGATCACCTTCCAATAGCTCAACCGCACTAGCAGCCACCTCCTGCCCACCCACGGCATCCTTCTCCTCTTCGACCTTAGGAAAGTAACTCGACTCCCTCTGCTTCTTCCTCGCATCCTTCACACTCCTCCTCCTTTCCACCTGCGCCTTCTTCTGCGCCGCCTCAAACCCAGCCATACTCTTCCGCGTGCGCTCGATTAGATCTGCGTGTGGATTGGATTCTATGCTCGGTGTACGTGGCGCCATTGATGGACGCGATTTGATGGCCAGACGGGGCAGGTCCGCGATCTCGAATTCGTCGTGCAAGTCTGAGTACTTGGAGTGTGAACTTCGGGACATGGAGAGCCGGGTGCGTTCGGCGAGGGAGAGAGTATGGCGGGGTTTCTTGGGAGACGGAGATGAGGCGGAGATGGACGTTAGAATTTGGGCGGCGAGGTCCGGAGAAGTGGGTGCTGCCGCTGTTGTTGGTACGGCGATTGGGGCTTCTTTGATTGGAGGCGAGAGTCTTGGAGGTGGAGGCGTGATGGGTGGGACTTGGGGAGGAGAAGAATCTCTGGCCGGTGGTGTTGAGGCAGGTTTGGGTGTCACGTTGACCTTGATTGGTTCAGTAAATTTGGGGACTGGTGGCCGGCTGGCTTTGATGGCGATCGGAGCCTCAATGAGCTCGGGCTCGACAGGAGCTTCAGATGGAGGAGTGCGAGATGTAGACTTTGAAACATAATTGGGAGATTCTGGGGTATCGTCTTCCAAATCACTGGCAGAAGACCAATCTTCATCCTTGCTCTCGGGTGCTTCATCCTGAGATGGAACTGGAGATTCCACCATGAGAGACCTTCTCTTCTCCGGAAGCAGGCTTTGACGTGGAGCCCTCGTGGCTTGCACTTGGGGCTTGCTAACACCGGCCAGCTCAGTCCTCATATTTTCTATCAACCGAGTGTACTCTTCCAGAGATACACTGTTAGTCTGCACCACCTGTTCCTTGTTACCTCGACCAATCTGTATGTTCTCGTGGAGATTGAAACCCAGGTCGATTTTGCTTGGCTCTGTGGATGCTTTGGCTGCATCTTTAACCAGAGAAGGGCCAGCTGATTGCGAAAGCGTTTTCCCAAAATCTTTCCACCCTGCCAGTCGTTTCTCCTGATCTTTGACACGAGCGTCGAGCTTTTCCAGTAGTCCAACACGATTAGTACCCTCTACCTCACCAATGCTTCCATTTTCAACGTGCTTCCAGATCTTGTCAAATCGCGTCGATAGAAATCCATCTGTATTCGTCCTACTGTCTCCGTGGAGTATGGTCTCCAACCACTCCGTATTTCCCGACCAATTCTTCTCCACCGTATCTTGCAGAGCATACACATCTCTTTTTGCCATGCTCCCATTTGTCTGATTTCCCTTAATCGCCTGCTTCAATTGTTCATGTCGACGAGCAATTCGACGGTCATTCAGATTGAGGAGATCCGAAAAGTCGTGGTACCTGGCCCTTGTGTCTTCCTTGCCTCGCAGATGCTTACTCAGAGAAGCCTTATGTGCAACAATTAATGCCGACAGTATCGTTCGTTCCCCGCTGTACGAGAAGTTCTCCAATGCCAATTGCTGCGCCAGAGCCTCGTAGCTCGCACCCTGGATTTGAAGGACTTTCTTCAAAACTGCATTCGAAAACACTGCGAGCACTTCTTCCAGCCTATCGCCCTTGCACTCGTCCAGCATTGTCTTCCTCAATACCGTGTCCCGTCCCAAGACGCCATTCTTCTTCGCCTGATCGAGACATCGGAATAAAGCGGCGCGTAGATTGAGAGATTGTAGAGGCTCGAGTGGAGGAAAGTAGGGCTGTAGTTTCTATGCAGATTCTCCATTAGTCTCTGCATAATCCACCGAGTCTGTGGGGAAGAAGTACATTTTTTGCCTCCTCCGCATCCCAAAGGGCAAACAGCTGGTACAGCGCCCACTCTACGCATTGTATTCGTTTCTTCTGGTTCTGCTGCGCATCTTTGGTGGAGAATGTCAAGGCAGAAATGCCTGGCCAGTCGGAACGCAGATCAAGATCAAGGAGCCGTAGATTTGTGAGAAACAGTGTAATGTTCGAAGGCCCGGTGGGTGTTTGCGGCGTTGTTGTTGTCGTCGCGGGTTTCACCAGGTTAGGTGGAGGGATTCGCAGACTTCGTGACCTGGCTAGGGATATGTTGCTTGTTGAAGATGACATGCTGTATCCGGACGTGTGCTTAAACACAGTCGCCGCATGGTAATCTGGTGTATGCTTCAAAAGTTGTTGAATGGGGGCGGTCTGGACGTGGCCAGGTGGGGTCGTTGTCCCGCGTAAACAAATCAGATCGGGCTGTCACATGACGCCGAACGACATCTCACCAACTTCACAACCTACGAAGCCGCCTCATCGCCCACGCTCAGACTCTACGATAACCCATCACGGCCCTTTTACATTTTAACTTCAGCCTGGTCGTCGAGAAATCATATCTGCGAGCAAATATGCGTCCGCTGTGCTCTCCCAATCAACATCAATTCCGTAGTCTATCCCACATCCCTATGATCGCTCAAAAGAATACCCAATGAATCAAGCAACGCCGCTCTCGTTTTTGACAAATATCAGCCAAGTCGGCCAAATGTCAGCGTCATCTGGCCCGCAGGATGTAGGACGGGAGAGTAGCAGGTACATTCTATCTATCACGACATAGGCTCTTCGGCTTATTCGAGCAATGCTCAGGCACCAGCACTATTGCTTCCTAACAGGCACGACAGGAATACCACTTCGCGGAGGACGGTCAAACAAGAAAGTCACTCTGGATAAGTACAATTTGCGATATCAAAGCTTATCCCGCATTGCACGCCGTGTGGGCTTCGGAAGCGAGCGCGAGCCCAGCCTGTATTATCCTCGAGACAGCCAAGTTGGCCATATCCATCGGCTTGTACACCTACTGCAATCAGTCAGTCGGTGTGTTTTTGTGGCCTGTATCAACATACATGTGCTTCTCCGGAAGCTGAGTAACCTTCATCAGGGCACGACCTTTCAGAGATGATTGAACACGGTGCAACGATCATGCGAGTCAGGTCGATCATGGACGGCACATCACCTCGTGCGGTTTTGACTGGTACGAACTACGCTGGCTCCTTTCGTTCGTTCCAGGTGGGTGTTTCGCACAAACCTGGAAGTTGTGCTTGGAAGGTCATGTGACGGACACTCTTCTCAATCCGGACATTCGGTGCACCACTTTCTGTCTATAAATCACATGAACCTCGGCCTCGCTCCCTCCCTACATATCTTCGCTATTCCTCTGTTTTGGTGTGTCTCATCCGGAGAAAGGTCATCTCGATGCGAGAACCTGCCATGCGAAGATCCTCGACATGTTTTGTTTCCGAAATTCGCGTAACCTGTTAGCTCAGGCCGTGGGTTGTTTACTTTACCACCGGGCCCCGCACCATCTGACGTGCCATCGTTTTGCGTTGCGATTCCAAAAGCTTCTTTGGGCACCAGAAGAACTCAATCAGATTATTGGTCTGGAATCTGAGTGAAAGCTTCGACCACTCTCTCTGTCAAGATTTCGCAAAGTCTGATAGAACATCGTCCTTCCCTTGCGGTACCGAGGCTCCGCTTCTGTCACAAAGTGACGCAAAGCTCCAATTGCGTTCGTAAGGACGTCGATTTAGATGCAGGAGAAGACTGTATTGGCGTCTCATTTGACGACAAGTGATGACAGGGGCTATTCGGGATTCATGATGAGCATATATATAGGCCAAGCCTACCTCTGCCAAAGACTCATCAGCCCGACAACATTGGTCACTCGCAGCTCAATCTTTCCCTTTCTCTTCTTGAAAGCGCCTCTGGTTTTCTCCTCTGATTCGCACTGAATACCCTCCAGCCTCATCATCAAAATGCAAATCTCTTTCCAGGTTTTCGCGCTGGCGCTTCTTGCCTCCTCTCAGGCACTTACCACCGTCGTCACTGAGCGAGATGAAGGGTACGTACTATTCAATGTTCTTACAACATAATGAGAATAGTCTGACATTCGTACTCAGCCAACTCATCGAGCGCAACCCGGACCCAAAGGGTGGTCTCTTGAAAGGAGCACTCGGCCTCATTGCCGGTGCAGCTGCCGCCGGCGCTGCTGCCAAAGCAGGAAAAGGCGCTGCCACTCCAGCCGCTCCAGCCACGCCGGCGTCTGGCTCTGCTGCCGCTGGGTCGTCAGTTGTTGCTAGCACCAGCCCGCAGTCATCTGATGCTGCTGCTCGCAGGAGAATTCGCAAGAACCGGGCTCTTGCGAAGAAAGGCAAGGTTGTGAAGAAAGGTGACCACTAGATGGTACATGGTTGAGGAGAGAGGGAGGGGATTGGGACTGCGAGCTGGCTCAGGAGTATGTGTGTTGGGTATGATCCGTGGATGCTGAAAATATTCGGACTGGGCAAATTTTCTTCTCTTGTACTTATATTTCAATGGTACACGAAGCAAACTCGACTTGTCTCTCACTCGACTTGAGACAATAATTGACCACATGACCACTGCCATCTCTTGATCGTTCCCAGGGTTCTATGTGAGCGCTCTTTACTGCGACTCCTCAAGAATTTCATTTTGCACGCGCATAAAAACGAAGTTCTAATAGGGCACTTGGAATCAAGGCGTCACCGGATGTTCTTTGACTCGAAGGCCCACTGAGTCCTTGTCCAACTAACTCCCGTGATCCCGTTCCTTTCGACAGCTTTCTTGGTTGGTCGCAAGAGTGTGAAAGAAGACAAAAAGTGCTCAATGAAGCAGATGCTAATGCCTGTCAAGAATTGCTCAGCCGTGTCCCAGACGATACCCAGTATGCATTCTAACTACACCGAGAGGAAGCAATGACGTACTAAGCCTGGTTCAGGACACACACCCGGTAGTCATAGAAGGACTGCTGATACGTGAGACACATTTTCATCTCATAGTAGAGTTTATCCAACATCTCGCTGCCTGAAGGGTTCGTTGTTAGCGGCATTCCTCGGAAGTGTAATTGGAACTTGACGAAATATCGGTTTTGATAGTGTAATGTAAAAGATCGAGAAAGGAGATGACAACGAGAAGCTTTATAATCTGATGCTAAGGAGAAACCTGGAACTAGTATAGACGAAAAGGTTAGGAAGAGGGTATATTGTAGACATTGTTAGAAGATCAATAGAGAGAAGAGACAAATACGGTCCACTTTCTTTTGCCGACTAGATCCAATACTTGAAGCATGTCGCTCCTCGATCCTTTAATAGTAGCGTTGCTGCGTTAGGAATCAAACTCGATGAGATCTACTTTTTGTCCTCTACAACGGAACACTTAGAAGTTGTGACCTAACACGTGCCAAATAAAGGTACTAGAGAACAATCGTCAAGAATAATTCTCAGGCTATCAGAAGTCCTGTCTGCCGATGAGATGAAACAAGTGCATTCATGCCTAGTAAACCTTGACAGACTGTGACCACCAACATCAACACCGACATACCAGCTACACAGCCTTGACCAACCTCGCCCCTGAAAGATCTCACTGAGAGACACAGTTGGCCCAGAACGGCTACCTAGTTCCATGGAGCGAGAGCTGTAGAATAGTTAGCTCCAGATTTGTATTCCAGTCTGTGTGAAGTCGCAGAGTGACATACTAGCAAGAATACATCCCTTGAAGGACTGGTAGGTTTCTTTCTCATAGACACATTGTCCCAGTGCGAAGTAGATATTGTTCAGTCTTTGTGGGCCTATGAGAGGTAGCATAAGTATGGATTCGGGATCACCCATTTCGGAGAAGGTATCTGGGAAGGCATCATACCATCATCATAGGTCTTGATGACACGGTTGGCCGTGGTGGCAGAAATGAAGACTGTGAAGGCGAGAGACAGGGTAGTGAGCTTCATGTTGAATGTGTTGAAAAGTTGTGTTATGTCTTTTTAGAAACTGTACATGTAAGATTGAATGTGGTGATGTTGTTGTTCTTGTTGTTGTCGTTGTTGGAGAGCAGATGAGGAGGGTGCGCCCACTCTATATAGACATTTCTCAGTTCCACACCCAGAAGTTGTTGGGTGAGGAATCGGATGTCGAAATGAATCGAATGTCGAATCAATCTGATGATGAAACTTTCGCCGATCGTCTGGCTGTACGATGCAATTTTATTGAGATCATCCTGGTGTGCAACTTGGTGCGCACGCCACAAGTCAGAATGGAGACGATCGATCTCTTCCAAGGGAGTGTTATACGTATTTTGTAACCGAAAAATTGCAAGAACCAAGGAATGAAGTTGTATCTGCGTGCTTCTGTCACGCCATATTGGATGACAATGACTGTAGATCTGTTTCGGATGACTTGGTATCTGCTTATCGTTACCTGCCCGGGGTTGTACGGCCTAAAATTCAAGTGGTTGGTGAAGCACAGAAGAGAGAGCGCAAGGGAATATCAAAATTAAGATGTCCCTCCACCATGAACCAGAACATACCAAGTTCTGTGCTAGGCATAGCAGTTCAGCCTGGGATACCGTAGAAGAAAACAAAACAATGTCAACCGAGAGTGTTGATACACAGACGGTACCTCGGCGATATTCAGACGCTGTGC
>Ga0207886_10123_pt1 | contig 64117 bp, 51 predicted proteins | sample LinPmetageLP35_FD_184048 | JGI IMG/M metagenome (GOLD analysis project Ga0207886, IMG submission 184048) | Marine viral communities from the Pacific Ocean - LP-35 (SPAdes) | ecosystem: Environmental > Aquatic > Marine > Oceanic | place: Pacific Ocean | collected 2009-08-31 | reverse complement strand
GAGATCCGGACCCACGTGACTCTATGGTCACATGTAAGACTGGGATAAACTTGTGGGTTACCTATGGAAGGAAAAGGCCTAAGTTGAAGTGCTCGAGAAGAGTTTATATCTACACCTAAATTGCACCCCCCCCCCCCCTCCATTTGATTGTCTAGCTTGATTTTGTGATATTTGCTGCTCTCATTGAAAAGAATAATTAAGCCTAATCGTAATGTGTTTCTTCAAGAAGGGGATGACTTGTTTGATTGTGCAAGTTTGATATACAGGGGAGAAATATAAGTCAGAAAATGTTACAAAAGCGCGATAGACAGTTATACTGGGTACACTGTACGTAGGTAGACTTGGAAAGGCAGACCGTGCAGACTGGCCGGAAAATCTATCTAACGCACCTCATTCTTTTTATTGTCCCCAGGTGATTACGCGAACCTCGCACTGGTTCACATTATCTTGACCAAGTTTCTCCTTTTGAGAGAGAGCCCATAAAGTCACTTGGAAAATCCTGTCGACCAGAAGCTATTCACAACCTAGGATTACTTGATGAGCAGATATATGAAGCGGGAGCTTCGAAAAGACAGGGTCCTCGTCTATCCCCAATAGAGTTACGGTTGGGTCCTCAATTACCCGAAAGCTACCCCGCAGATCATCTCGTCAATCACCGTGCCGTCCCAACCTCATCGGAGATTCTTTTTCCCCCTTCCAAGTCTTGCTAACGACGCCTGCCGGGGGTTGGCAGAATATCCCTCTAATCAGAAGCCTCCATCCAGATACAAGATTCTCCAAGATATGTGGACTGTCTTGTCTTCGTTGGCGAAGCTTGTTATGGGGCTGATATGGTCAGCCTTGGCTCATGCAGCCTCGCGCCCATTCTGATTGCACCGGATGAAATACCAGCGAGAATGATGGCTGGTCCCTGGCCAAATAAATGAAGACGAGATGAATTGGGTGGAAGGACGAGCATGCAGCATGTGAGAGTGCGTGGCGGCCCTGCATTGACAGCTTGGCTCTGGGTCTAATCAGCCCTCGTCCATGCCACTTTCTCATCAATGTGACTTCAACAGCATGGCAGGAACCTGGGGATTGTCAATTGCTCCACATGAAGTCATCTCCACACTCCACTTCCCCATGACGGTAAGGATTCAATGTCAAGTTATTGGTGGATATTCACAGATCCATCGTCCGTTCCGATAGCCGGCTTCAGCCTTGGCAATAGCTTATAGCCTCGCGTTCAGGACTTCCAGAAAATGTTTCTCAGTACAGCCTCGTCACTGTTCGTCCTCTCTCAAGTGCAATTGAAACGTTCAAGATGCTTCTCAATCTGTCAATTGGCCGTGTTTTGGCTCTTGCCATTGCCCTGACCACGTCGGTTGCTTCCGCGAACCAGAGTCATCAATATACTGGCCCTAAGTCCATTCAGGACTTCAGGAAACACCATCCATACCACAATCCTCCCAGCGATCACCGTCCAAAAGTCTACATCAGAGCTTCGAAGAGCGACACGGATGATATCTCGGCAGAATTCCTTAAAGGACTGAAGAAAGCCAATCATGGAGGAACTCTCGTCCTGCAAAAGGGCAAGAAGTTTGTCATTGGAAAGAAGTTGGATCTCACGTTCTTGAACAATGTTCAAGTAAATCTTGAGGGAACAATTTTGGTGACATGTCTGCTCATATTTGGCGTTACACACGAGCTAACACTTGACAGTTTACCAACAACATCACATACTGGCAGAGCAACTACTTCTATCACCCATTCCAAAAGTCAATCTCTTTCTGGAAGTGGGGCGGTAAGAACATCAAGATCTTTGGCTCAGGAACTCTCGACGGAAATGGACAAGCCTGGTACGATGGATTTGCAGGCCTAGAAATTCTGGTAAGTTTTGCTTAGCCAGCACTAGAGGGAGAGTACTAACAAAGTTCAAGGATCCAGACAATACTTACTACCGTCCAATTCTGTTCTATGCTGAGAATGCCACCAATCTTTACGTCGAAGGCATACGATTCCAAGGTTCACCCTGCTGGACAAACTTTATAGTCACGAGTAAGAACGTAGTTTTTGACAAGGTGGTTATCGAGAATCTTTCAACAAATGAGGTACGCTGTCCGACGCTACTTTCCTCCGAGAGGAGATACTGATTTTAGCAGAATCTTCCGAAGAACACCGATGGCTGGGACTCTTACAATGTTGATGGACTCACTGTTCGTGATGCCTGGGTCAACATTGGTGATGACTGCTTCAGCCCTAAGCCTAACACCTCCAACATCCTCGTTGAGAACATCTACTGTAATGGTACACACGGTATCAGTATGGGTTCCATTGGCCAGTATGATGGAGTCAAGGATTACATCTACAACGCGCATATTGAGAACGTCACGATGTTGAATGCCCAGGTAAGTGCCATTTCCTCCAAGAAGAATCATAAGCTGATGTAAGATTCAGAATGGAGCACGTCTGAAGGGGTGGGCTGGGTCAAATGTCGGATACGGCTTCATCCAGAACATCACTTTCAAGAACTTCTACAATTACAACGTCGACTGGCCCATCGTTCTCGATGCCTGCTACTTCAACGTCAACGAGGTTCGTAGCCCAATCTTGGCTATATCTCCAGAACATCAAAACTGACAATGTAACTTACTAGACCACCTGCGCCGCATACCCATCGCGTGTTGATATGATTGACATTCGCTTCCAGAACTTCACCGGGTCCAGTTCAGGAGCGAACGGTCGAAAGGTTGCCAAGCTCGTCTGCTCCCCAAATGCGGTCTGCAGCAACATCACCCTCGATGACATCGAGCTCACGAGTCCCGCTGGAAGCCCACCTGTTATAATCTGTGATGGTATCGCAGGAAGTATCGGTGTCGACTGCTTGCCTGCTAATTCGACTTTGGCTGTGAAGAAGTAGATGTAGAGCTGAAGAGCGGAGAGTTGATAGAGACTAAAATTGATAATGTATCATAATCATAAAAGATATAAAGGTCAGCAAGCTATCAGTTCACATGTCAAGAGGAGACATCTTTTATCTATCTCAACATGACACTCTGCGCCTTGTTGACCCTACAACAGTATATTCCCACGGAGTAACGTGTCTTCGCAATCTTTGCTGTATTTCCTTCGCAATCCAGCCCGAGTTGAAGACCCCCGTAATTTATCAACGCTGAAGGTACTGTGATGGGCAGTTAGGCAGTTTGACGCTCGCTAAACTGATCAATTCCTGATAATAATCTCCTGTCTGGCCGATGCAGAGCAGATTCAAGCTGTACAAAGAATTTCCAAACGTTTCAGGAATACTGTTGCATTCATTCCCGAAAGTATTTATGTACATATGTGCAGCTGCTGTGCTTTGAGAGTGGAGTGAGAAGAAAATCTAATCATACACCTTGCTTTTTGGTACCTCAAACAAGACAGGCCGTCCCATACGCCCTACGTCCCACGCTAAATTGCTCTCTGGTATCTTTTGGTATTCTTGACATAAACGAAAACAGCACCAAGCCAAGCCCGATCTCATATCCCATGTTCACTTCAGTGTCGAAATTCCATAGGCCTTTATGTAAAAGTCATGTTCGTCATCCTCAAACTACAAAGCTGTTAGCAAGAAGAGTATCGCTGTCTTGGGATCACTGACGCTGCATGTTATGGCAATCATTTGCGTGATTTCTGTGATAGCAGCTGCAGCAGGCATCGCTCATATAACCTTGTACGTATACTGGACGAAGGAATGTGCCATTCTTCTTGTTACGACTGTTGTTTCTGCCTGCCATGTAGTCACACTCTCCTCGTGCAGCTACTCCAACAATGTAAGCGGCGCATGCGTTTCCGTACTCTTTGGATTTCCCGATGGAGTCGCATCTGAGGCTGGCTCGGTCTCGAAACTCGAGGTTTCGAAGCAATCTGGGTGAAGGCAAGGGCCATCGCGGAACCGGTAAAGTTTCTGACTCTAATGGTTTCCTGCGTCACTGGTGTCCCATCCTTTCTAGATGTTAGACAGATTGGTTGATTGTATATTCTTCAGACTCAAACTTACTGGTAGATGGATTGGGCAGAAAACAGCTGGAGCAGCTGGGGCAGCCGGGACAGCAGAGAGTATCTGTGTCTTTTATGGAATAGTCAGCTGGTGTTAATCGTTTGAAGCATGTTGCCAACTGACAGAGGTAATTGTGACAGCAGGGACAGGGCCGGGACCTTGAGTATCTCCATCGGAATCGGAATCTTCATGATCTTCTGGCTTGTAGTCTCTATCTCTAGGGTCTTCGCATTCTTCGGAGTCTTGTGAGTCTCCATCGTGGCTACTGGCTGCAGAATCTGCAGTCCCTCCAGCGCCTTCAGTATATTGAGTACCTCGAGTGTCCTGAGTGTTCTGCGTATCACGAATATCTTCTGTATCCTGCGTAACTTGAATACCTTGAGCGCTCTCGATTCCGTCTGTGCCTTGAGTGCCTCGGGTGTTTTGTGTTACGGCAGGTACTGGGAGGCCGAGATAGGAGAGGCTGGGGAGTTTAAAGCCGTTGACAGGAAGAGGTTGGGGGTTGAAAGGGGCAAGCTTGAGTGAGCCTAGCTTGGGGTGGACTGCTTGAGTAGACATTGTATCGTCAGGAAGGAAGGATTCTTCTGGAGAATGTGCGTTATTCCGCAAAATTTGAAAAGAATCAGTGAAGTGGTAGACTTAAGAAGGTATGCAGTGTGTGCAATGATGAATCAATTCAAAGAGATTTGCTTGAGATGCCGCAGTGCGAATTCTTGGAAGGGGTGTCTGTTGATGTTATGAAAAGCTGGACGCGTTGTTTGGGTTGAGTGCGAGCCGTCCCAGGCGACGGAGCTAGCTTGGGGAAAAAATTGTGGACCCGGCTCGGGCACTCCTCTTCGAAGCTCAAACATACATAATACTGAAATCTCATAATTTCTTGCATGCCTAACAAGGTCTGTATCGTGTTGCATCATGGATTACATATGTTACATTGGGTTATGGTTTGTTGACGTTTCTCGCTTCTCGAAGCGAGGAAGAGAAGGAAAACCTAAATTCAAGTCACGACAAAGTCAAACTGAAGTTACAGCTAAGAGGGCACGATCTTTGACTACTTCTAAAGACCTTAACACCGAAGAAAGGACTCCCCCAAGGCTGTTGGTGCCACAATCTTCAAGTGTCATGAGTCGTTCTTATTGCATGAAATGATGTTTAGCCTAAGAGTAAATATTTACAGATTGGACACCAATAGATATACCATCATTCAACAGATGTTCAAGAAGAATAGACGTATATATTTTCAAAAGCACGAGGTACACCAAAACAACACACGTAAAGAAGCCTAAAATACCGCCTGCTGATGAAGAAGGAGATGCATTACAAACGTGACATCATGGCCTTAAACAAAGCCTCTCTCAGTCCTAAAGCCCACGGAAAGCAATATGACACCCCGTTCCACGCCTGTTGAATCTATCAAACACAACAATGTCAAACCCCCAAGCAGGCCTTCAGACTTCATGATGCACCTGTCTCATATGTCGCCTCCTGAGATGATCCTTTCTCACGAGTCCATTACGAACAGACCTGTTACAGAGAGGCATTCGGCAGGCGTGCGGCTTGACGCTCAGGTGTGTTTTGCTGTGACGGCGGAGCTCGTGGATACGTTTGTATGTGTGGGAGCACCCACGGATGTCGCAGACGAATGGTCGTTATCTGAATCATGAATTAGTCTGGCGAGATAGCTCGTAGGAACTTACGTCAGTGTTGTGGGTTGCGCGTCTATGGCTACACTTTGGGAACCTCCACTGACTATTTCAGCGTTGTCGACAGAGGTTAGCGATTCTATACAAGATCTCTGGCATGTTGAGTGTTGGTAATCGTTTGAGAAGTGATTACGTGGGTAAGTCTGTGTAGGGCAATGTAAGTGGCCGTTGTCACTGAAATAACTTAGTCAAGAACAGCAGATATGCTAATGTGGGAAGCCTTGCCTCATGAAATCGAAGTCAATGAACCACGAATCAATGTCAAGATTCCTTCCAAGATTTTAGCATATCGTGACAAGTTTAGGGCGAAAACTTACAATGGAAATTCCATTCCGTCACTGCCGTTGAGCATCTGAGGTTGAGTGTAAGGCAGTGCCATTTCCGAATAGCCAAGGCTCTTTTCCATGTGCCCGCATCCACGATTCATCTGATTCACCGAGGGTCTGTGGTTATCATGAAAAGTAGATCTTTACCCAACTCCTGTGACAGGGAAGCTGATTGCAAGTACCCCTCCTCCTTGTGGATTCACCTCTCCATACAGTTCTGCTTCATCTCCCTTTCGTGCATCCGGCCCTCCAAAACCTCTTGGGTGAATGCTCTTGCCATATGGATCATGAGCCCCAAGAGCGGAGTTAGGGCCCGCGAACATTTCTTCACCAAGCACTCCTTGTTTTGCTCCATAGCCAGAGATAATCTCATTTGTGCTGTTGATGAAAGTGTGAGGTCTAAAGAGCCGCGCTCTCCGACTCGTGCAATGTAAGGGTTCAGACATCAGATTTGAGGATCAGGTATGGGCAAGTGAGCCCCTGTATTATGTAAGTCCTGGTCATGCCTAAAAAGGGGGTTACATTTTCCATATGACGACAACAACAATATTAACAATCATGCGAGAAAGTTCCTCCGCAGATGATCTGCGTAATTAGTACGCGAAATCCGAAGCTGTGAAGAGATTGAAGCTTAATATCTGTTAGAAGTCTAGAGCAACGGCCCCCCTGGAAAGATCAGCACCCGCGGGAAACGGTGAGCGAGTCTAGAGGCGAGAGACTTATCCTTGACTGACGGAAATCAAGTAGCGGACCAGGAAAACATCCTTAGAGGGGTTTTATCCAGCTGTCCGTGGATTGATAGGTCATCCTCCATTATGTGAGGTCCGCGTGGTACCAGGTTTCATATGATACATCCCATAGGTGTCCTGGCCGGAAATGTTCTGTTTTGCAAGGGCGGATACACATGTACGTTCTCCTGGGAGACGTTTGGAGAAACAGGGGTGTGGAGGCGCAGTGATCCGGCTCGCGATTAAAGCATTCCAGAGTGACAGAAAGAGACGGCCTGATCCGGGGGTTGGGCAGTCCTTGGCTATCCTGGGGTTCTCATTCTTACATGTGAATTCCAGTTCCCGGTGAGGTGGTAGTCTCTCAGGACGTAAGGATGGCCAGGTGATGGAGAACAATGGAATCAGAACGAAAGGCTCTCCCAGAAGGGAGTTTCAGGGTCAAACTCAATCACCACATACCCGTACTCATATCTGATATCTTTGCCCTATTCTAGAATCAGTGTTGAGGTGGGAAGTCAGCACTACTCAACGGGCTAGGGAAGTTCTACATACGAAATTTGCCTGTTGCAAAACGAACAGCACTCCGCGGCGGGCTGTGCTGTCCACTTGGCAGAATCGAGAGTCGATGCCATCCTCAGATGGTCGATACTTGTACGGAGGTCTTGCACGCTTTTAAAATACAATCAGCATCAGTTCACGAAAGGTGATCTGGTGGTGAGGGATGCTTGTTGATGTACAGACATGTTGTACCAGATGGACAAACAGGCAGTTTTTCCGCAGGCTAGGGCTTGTAGGAAGTAGGTTCTCAGGACGAGCCTTTGCCAATCCTTTTGCAGTAGAGGCCTATTTGGCACCTGACTTGCTGCTTGGTTGTCACAGCCTTAACGAGTGTGCAGTGAGGGTGAAGAAGAGAAAGCTAGAAGTCGTGCCGGTAGGTCACACTTTATCAGAACTGCCGTCAAAAGCCACCTAACTCAGCCCGCCCTTTGGTCACAGCAAGAACCCCGCCCTTTGAGCCTCGGACGTCTTCTATACCACTCAACGCACACATCATGCAAGCCACCCAGGCTCTCCAGTTGGCAAATTCGCTGGGCGAAAAGGGCCCCAGCCTATCGACGCATCTGCAAACAACTCATCGGGCAGTAATCATACCCAGAGGGCAGAGGGCAAACGTCTGACATCGTAGCCCCTCCTGAAGGCCCAATCGATTCAATCAAATGATTAAATTGGATCTTGGGATGCATGACTAATCAGGCCTGCAACTGGGAGGTGACGAGTGAGCGACTAAACAATACCGCATTTACTTCAAAGTTGAACAACGAAAATGACAATTGCGAAATAGGAATCTCGTAGCCTGTATATAACAATAGCAGGGTCAGGAACTCACCCTGAAAGCCTTTACCAAGTTGCTACACGATCCCCGTGCTCATTGAGATCAAAGGCTTCGCTTCGAGCCTGCAACCTATGCTGAGCCCAGAAATACAGGCTTCGCTCGCTAAAAATTCCAGCGGCTGAGCTGAGCTGTTGGGTATGAGGAGCACTGGTGAAATGTTGCTCAGAACCAGCAAAAAAGTTTCGTGATGGATAAGACTTGAAGAGGCTCCAATTTTTGAAATAACTTGGAACGTTTTGGGTTATTGTGAAGGACGTGTTGCTTGTGTCTGGGCTATACCGTATTTAATTGAAGTCGATCCTGCGACGATGACAGTAACTGCCATCGAGCTTTCCTTGTTTGTAAAACTAAAAGCAAAAGCGACCTAAACAACAAATCTCAAGAGAAAATGTCAATACGACTAGGTCAAACAACCCCAAAATCCAGATCAAACCCACAATAAGCCAGCAAAAAGCCGAAAAGAGATCCCAAACGAAGAGTCATCAACTGAACCACACAAAGAAAGCATATACCATATTCGAGTTTCGAACACCATTTGCGAATGCCCACTGAACCAGCATAAATCTCATGGAACTCCGCATCCGTCTTAAACATCTATGCGATGCATCAACCTCAAGTGCTGCTTCAAATGATTCTTCCTCGTGGATCCCTTTCCCTCTCCATTCCTCCGACACCCCACAAAGCGACACTCATGAACCCGAATATTGGTATGGATGTGCTGATGGCGAAGAAGTGGATAATGCGTACCTAGTTGAATGGCTGCAGAGAGGACAGCAGGCTTGATCCCATGCTAGGAAAGTGGAGTCCACAGAGGAAGAGACGATATTGTTCGTGTTGAGATTGGCCATCCCGATATGAAGCTGTGCTGGCATTACCAAGTTGATGCAAGGCAGTGGAGGGAAGGAATGGATCGTGGTAGGCGGGTTTTGATTTCAGTATTGTGTCTAGACTTGTTGGTCGAATTCCTCCTTTAGATGCTGCTTGTTAGATTGTGGAATTCCGAGACAGGCCAGATGCTAGGAAATATGCAGGCGTCAGATGAAGATACTGCGAGAAGTAACAATCCGGAATGAAAGAGCCTTCGAAGGAGCTGGCTTGAGATGTCGTGGCTACTGAAGGACGAGTGTTGATGGTGGCGTGGAAGCACTCCTGGAAGGGCCGAAGATCTAGACATCCAGAAGGGAGACTGGAAAACGTATGGCTGAACCCCAGTAACCTTCCAGATGTTGGCCAGTAGTCAGTCAAGGGGAAACCAGGTGTCCAATGCTGGAGGAATCAACGAAATGAGAACTAGGCAAGCGGTAAACGAAAGGGGATAGAAGAGTCGTCACAATGTCGGTAATGATTAGACGTGTTGAATAATGAAGTCGTCAACATTTAGAGGAGCCTGGATCCCCCAGAACGTCGATGTGTTGTGTGCAAATGACTGTTGAATTCAGAAAAGATCTTCTGATATACAGCACTCACAGCAGAAAAAAGGCAACATGTAATCGAGAAATCGCCCTTTTGGCCACAATTTTGTTGCCCTATGCAAGTTGCAGCCTCCGGCCAATAACCCTGCACGCCTTACCTGCCATATGAGGCTGCACTGCCGTGCTTTAGGTACCCATACAGCCTCATCACGGCGGCCAATACTGTTGGCAATGGCTATGGGGTGCTGGACACGAAAGAAATATTCACACTGATTCCATGCTCGTGATTTTGAAGGATGATATGAGCAAGGACAGAGATGGAAAGACATGTTTGTGGAGAGACGCTCAACGAGTGTTTACCGACTGGACGGCCTGTTCGCTTGACGCAAATTTAGCGACCAAAGCGCCAAAACTGCTCTCTTTTGCTCGCTAGGAAGCCTCGGGGTTGTTAAAGGGGAACGTGAAGGTGTGAAGCAGCCTGAATAGCTCGACGGTGGAGTGGGGTAGAGTCGGGCATATGGATGTGACGGTGAGGTCAATAGTGGTAATACGCTGAGTCTGGAAGACATGCGCCTCCGGTTTCAAGAAATGCAGCCTGCAACGACACGATGAATCACAACGGCAATACGAACTGCTCCCCCTAAATGTACTCAAGCCTCGGAGAAGGATTCCGTAGACCGAGAAAGTTCAAAAAAGCTGTATACAAGACACCACACTTGAAGGCTACATCGTCCTAGTTTCCATGCGAGGACTGAGAACCGAAACGGCTAGTAAAATAAGCATGGCTCGAGAAAGAAAAGAATTATCTCGGTCTTATATCCTTGGAAAACGAACAAATCAACTTGCCGAGGTCGGCGAATAGAGGAAATGCGCCAGGATTATATTTAATGAAGATCGAGCTAAAGAAAAGAAAATCGAAGTTTGCAAACGCATCCGTTTTCTTCGAGACGTGGGCTAACGCGCCAATGCACTGCAGACGTGCATGCTGACACTCCAACTTGGCGCCCATCCAGAAGAGCGCTCGAAGCGCCATGCACGCTTGTCCGAAGTACCACTAACAAACAGAGACACACTGTGCCCCGCGGAACGGCTCGGTCGTAGGGCTTGGTGATGGTGTTGGTTCATCGTCGCAATCGTGGAGAAAGCCCGCTCGCCAACCAACAAATATGAAAATTCTGATAGGGTGAAAAGTATGTCGTGTATTTGATCCAATAGTAACTCTGATGGTGTTGTCCTAGATAACGCCACGATCGTCTACCCGGGGAAACCGGAATGGAACTGTAAGTTTTGACTTGGGAGAAGGTATGTGTGTCGAGAAGGAGAAAGCGGGTTGGGAAACGACGTGCTTCTGGACTTCTGGCAGAATTCCATGTGTACGTATGCACATGAGGTTTACGTCTCCCTCCTCCCTCCTGTTTTTCAAACAAGTTTCATACCTGCTTCTTTCCAGAAGAGGAAATATACGAAGCGTCGTTCATACCTGTCAATAGCTCAGCCTCATCGTTCACCTGATAATGACATCAAATATCACGGTAGGGCTGCTGCAATGCAGAAATTGATTGGTAGGAGCGGGATCCCTACTAGATAAGGAAGCGGGAGAAAGCTGGTTCTCTACCAAAAGGAAGTCTGACGACGCATTTCGTTGTTCTGATGTTAGTAAGAAATCGGGACACGAAGAAGTACACATCTGGAAAGGAAACAATATGTGAAGGGTGCTCGATATTGGGGTTAGGCAAGCTGCTGAAACGAGGCATCTGCCGTTTCCAACACCTGTCGGTACTGCCGTTGCAGTAATATAGTTGATGATGATAGGAAGTATTTACGAGCATATGTCAGATGCACAGTCCACCAGACCCCATTGGAAACCCTTCTGCACAGACGGGGGACAGGGCCCCCAACTTTGGGATCGTGGAGAGTAACCTGCAGGGAAGGGCGACTGACCGTTATCCAGGAACACCAATCGTTTGGTGGGAGTGAGATGTTCATAATCACGATCTTCCAGATCTGATTTGTGTGCTCGGGTACGAAGTCGGGCTTCTCTCTTTCGCTAGTGCGCATCTCTGGTCAGCTTCAGAACGAAGCAAGGCAATCGTGGACTGTTGTTGGGCATAAGGCATGTTGAAAGAACTTGAGAGGAAATTCAAAGCGATGTTCGACGATGCGTGTCCAGCACACCCCAGTAAAGTCAAAATTCAAACCCCGAGCTCGAAACAGATAATTCCCCGTAGAGCCAAGATACCTTAGCTACCCTTGTACGAAAATATTAAGTTGCACTAATCTTGTTGCAGGCTTTCGCCAAGTTGGGACGAAAAGCAACCGAGTAATGCGACGATACAGCCAACCCGTTATCCGTGAGAGAGCACTAAAAGGGATGAAGGAAGTCTATAGAATGATATTATAGGCAACCTTCGTCTTAGGTTTCCCAGGGTTTGACTGGTTTGGGTGAAATCTGAGATTCCAGAAAACAGCCGGTGAAAAGTGCCCGTGTACACCACTCAATCAACCTTGTTGCTTAGCGACCATTGCAGACTCGACAGGAAGAGCCGATGCCGATTACGATAGGGAGCATACTGCCATACCTAGAGCTCCACTTTCCGCGGAAGCGTGGAAGCGTGGAAGCGTGGAACAATTGATAGAACGAGCGGACATTATACGGATATAGGAGATGCCCCGGGCATTTGCTCGTCTCTCTGCAATCGCCGCTTTCCCTTCCCTTTGTAGCTTGAACCACTAGATCGAACCGTCAACATGTCATGGAGATGCCCTGTACGGAAGGTCGTAGTAATCTCGTCAGCTTTGAGATATTTCGAAGTCCTTGAGGATTTAATTTATGCACTGACAGTCGTTCATCTCAAGTCTGTGAGTGATTCCAGGATTTATGCCATCAACCCTTGAAGATCACTCATGCTGCCCGCTCTCATGATTCCGGCGCAACCGGCGGTTCAGTGACGCCTGTTCTGTGCGTACCACTGCGTCGGTACTGACAAGTCTCTCATAGAAATTATAACGCACGCACAGGCACCTGCTTGCCTGAGTCTGGCAGCTGTGTGATCAAAGGTTTCAAAGAAAGTTGGGAGTGTACTTGGCAGCTTCATTGGCCGTCGCGCACAGATAGGCTAGATAGCAAATTAACCGAAGGTCGGTGTTTTCTAAGCTCCCGTCATTCCAGCCTTATGGTTTTTAGACTTTCGCCCAAGATCTGCGTTGCGTGGTGCGGTGCGGTGCCCAGTGTAAACTTTGCCTTCCTCCCTCCCTCTCGAAGCGAGAAGTATCTTTTGAAGCTTTGAGCAGGTCATGACTTTCAGGTGGCCGGCCCACCACCGCTAAGAGCACACGACCCGAGTAAGAGTAAGAGAAAGAGGAGGAGGAGCAGAATTCCGAACCGAATACTTTCCACATTCAAAGCCAAGGCCTATTCGACCCAAGCCTGATAGGATATAACTTAGCAGAAGATGCAAAAGACCTTCGATTCGAGGGCATATCCACCTCCACATCCACAATCTGCACCTGAAGCGTCCATACCGATAGGGGCACCGGCAAAAGCCAGCCGAAGCTTGGCATGGCCCCCATGCAGCCTTCTTTAAATCTTGCTGCAACATTCCTTGAAAACGTTCCATTCCCTCGAATGTCTCCACTTTCTGGCCCCGTTAAGAGTACCTACAGCTACCTAAGCTTGCCACCCTGTGCTTTTTCATCCTGACCCTGTTCTAACTAACAGTATACTATCCAATCACTTCTGTTCCCCTTCTATCCCCTCCCCTCAGAACCTACCCTGCACTCCTTGGTACATCCCAATCACCAACAAACGTGTGACGCGGAAACCTGGTCCTGGACCTGAACAATTGACTGCCAGCCACCATGCAGCTACGCCTTCGGTTCTCGAAAGCCGCGCGGTTAAATAGCTCGTCTCATCCTTCAATTGAATCACTTTTCTTTCACGCCCATGAGGCTAACCTGTTGTGAAAGACGAGGCACGGGGTGTAAGGATCCGGATCCTCGAAGCGTAATTGCACCACTAACAGCTCAACCCTCTCGACCTGCCGCCTCCCCAGCCCAGTACTGACTGCCCAGTACTGACTGCCCTGTACACTGTTCCCTGTCAACAAGCAAGCAGGTCAAGCCTCGTCCATTCGTACGGGATTTTGATTCGATTTAACATGGACTGCAGGACTGCAGCAGCCCTCCAGCCTCCTCTGCACTGTTGCTGCAACTGCAAGCCTCCCTTCCCATCCCAACGGTCCAATCCCAGTAGCCGTTAATGCCCCTGAATGCAACCCAGCAGCCCAGAGGCCGAGAGACCAGAAGCCCAGCCAGATCATCCACGTCCCCACGAGGAGAAGATTCCGCGACCAAGTTTGCGGATGGATGATGTGATGGAGGAGGGAGGATTGAGTTTTGGAAATTGTCCATGGACATGCGCCACCATCACCATCCCAGCATGTTGTACGTACAATCGTGCATATATGCTAGCCATGTAGCATAGCCACTAGCACGGAATTGTCATACGATACAGCACTCACTCGAGACTTTCTCACTCACGGATCGAGTTCTTGGTTGGCGCAATCCAATGCAATATTCGCGCTCAGCGCCTCCACTGTTGCTTTTCTTGCTTGCATGCAATTTCTGATGATTTGATATTGTGATTTGTGGTACGGCCGGGTCCCAATGAAATCCGGAGGAACTATCACCCTTTTCTTACGTCCGGATTCTCTCCTGTTTCCCCCCTCTCACAACCAACCTCGATGTCTCTCTTCCAACGACGACCTGTCGCCCTGTTTCTCCCATTTTCTCACCGCAGCATTAGCGCAGAAATAGCCGCCGGGCGTGTCTCCTCCAGTCACTGCACTCACCGCATTGTCTGCACCACCACACTTTCATATTTCCTATCCCCTACTCGTCCACTCGCTCCTATGTACTGAGTCAGCTTTGCTGGTTTTCTGGTTTGCTTTCAAGCAGCCCCATGGATTTCCGTTTACTGTTCCCGTTCTCGCGTCCGCCGTCTCGTCTCGTCTCGACACACCTGTCACTCATCAGTCTAGTCGCGCACGCACACGCGTATCATCCCAATCCTCAATCCGCACCCAATCCCAACCCAAACTAAACCAACATCCATGCCCATACCCACATCACCTCAGACCTCTCTGCTCTCAGAGCGCGGAAGATTGCTGCAGGCATTAGAGAACCACAACCACACCGCGCAACAATCTGGTTGGCCCGCTCGCGGAGCATGGATCTTCAGAGGTTATTCAAGTCAAGTCGCGCCAAGTGAAGAAAAATGTCAAGTTAGGTCAAGGTTGAGTTGGGATGGGATGGATGGACAAGCATTGTATTCTTTTCATTCCACTTAATTTCCAGCCTTCCAATTGGTCTATTTCCCCTCCCTCTTCTCTCCGCTTCCCCCTTTGCAAATAAACACAGAGCGTTGTGATTCCTCTTGCATTGTTGGAAATTGGTCCTTTCTTTCGCTTACTGCTTGCTGGCTTGGCTTGGTACCGGTAATCTGATAACCGCCTGCCCAATTCGGACGGACACGGCCAGATAGAGAACCCCTATCTCTCTGTACAAGTCCAGCCCCAGCCAAGTCCAGAAAAGCACATTTGGGTATTCTAGTACAATCCGCATCGAAACATGACCCACATTCAGATCCCCAAACCCATGTACAGTCCCTTTGAACGCCAAAAATTGCTCAGGCCTTTGTATAAAATTTTCATCCAAAATCGTTTCTGTGCCCCTCATAATGGCTCGTGAAAGGTGTCGAGTCGAGTCGGACCAATCCTCTGAGAACTTCTTGTCTCGAAGCCTCGTCATCTCCCTTCGCGCTTAAACACAGCAGCCCCGTAAAACATAAGTGGCGAATCCATTCCTACATTGTCGTACAGATGCGCCAGTTTCCTCGCAGTGTGTGACTGCGTAGCTGCCGAATCACATCATCGTCGATTTCGCATCTCCGCAACGTTAAATCAGCTATTCCATGGTTCCTGGCCATTGTCCCCAGCGAGGTACTCCTGTCTTTCCAAATAAGGCCCTGAAGATGATACAAGAGAGCTGTCGATCGAACCGTGACTTGCAGGGGGTGGGGTGTAGTGACTTGAAGAACTGTACGATGGCTGTCTGGACTGGTTGTCTGAAGCGCGAGGCGCTATTCTCATGGAGTTGTGGTCACCGCTGCTGTAACTCTGTGGCCTGAAATCCACAGTCTCAATGTCAAATCGCTTTGAACATCCGTCTTCCATGTGTCTATGAGTATAATTAGCTTCGTGCTTGAAAGTTCCATAGACATTTTCCGTACCTTCTCAGGGTGTCTTTTCTGGCAAAGAATCTGCTACAGTAGTCGCATCGGTGGTTCCGTTGCTTCATGTGAACGCTTTGGTGATGCCTCTGCAGATCTGTCTTCCTTACAAACTTCTTGCTGCAATTGTCTATGGGACATGGAAAAGGATACTCTCGACCCGCATCATGCGTTTCCATATGGGCCTTGAAGTTGTAGCTCCTACCGAAAAGCTTGCCACATCCACTGACACTGCATTGGAAGTTGGCATCCTCCTTGGTGGTAAGTTTTCGCGGTTGTCTCGTACGTGCTATGGTACTCGGACGACGGTGTTGACCTTGGATTCCTGACGAGATTCTTTCCATGCTTTCGGAGCGTCTGTCGTATGGAGGGAGAGGAAGTGAAGAGAGTGAAGGGAGGTCCTGAGTCGGAGCGTACTCCACTTTGGGCCAGCTCATAGCAGGCTCATGGTAGTAGGTAGCCTCGAGGCTCCCTGGATATGAACTAGCTGAGGTGACAATAATACTTTGATTCAGTTGTGGGGAGCTCATCATCATGGCTTCATGGCCCGAGACGAAGTCAGGATGATCCTCCATCTTGATCCGAGGGGTGTAAGAATGGCTTGATCCGGCCTGGGTAAAGATCTCTGAAGCGGGAGCAGAAGAGAAGGAAGAACGTTGAGATGTGTTCCCAGATGGCACTGGTGAAGCAGGTAGGATAGTTACCTCAGCAGGTTGAGTGGAGTATATATCGTTGCTATAAGGAGCTGCTGATACCGTTGGATGGAAAGGAGCAAATGGATCATACTCAGCGGAGAGAACATTAGGGGTCGACTGTGTTGACCTAGGTGTGTCTCGATGCTGCGAATTGCCGGTTGGCCAGCTGTTGGTTGCGGGGGGTGATTGAATGGATCCACCTGGCTCGACGTTGGATCCTGAAATTGGACAAGAATACAACCCAAGGCCCTGAAGAGAGTCGGTTGATCGGTATCTCGAGTCACTCTGAGCGGGAGAAGGGTATTCATAAAGTGGTTGAGGGTTTGACGTGTACCGGTATGGTGAGGAGGGCGAACGAGCAGATTGTGGGGTTAGGTCCATTGCAGGAAGACTCGGAGAAGGACAAAACATGTGCTACGTAGACGAGGAGTAGGAAGTAATATGTCCGAAAAGTCGAGGACAGTCTGAGAAAGCCAGTACAGTTATCGAGGGATTGCTTCTCGAAAGAACTGACATTGGTTGGAGAGGAGTTGCCTGGTTGGTGAACTCATATGCTGAAATGTGTTGGTTGCGGTGATGAGGAGGATAACACTTTGAAGGTGCCAGCGTGACTTGAAATATAGAGAAGCAACTATTTTGACAACCCAACAGGACAATAATAGTTCAAAGAAGGATTCGTACTTGGTCGCAGGAAGTGAAGGTGAAGTGGGCGATGAAGAATCGAAGAGGGTCCAAGGCAGACTTAAACTAATGACTACTGCCCTTCGAGCAAACACTTGCTCATAACATTGATATCGGTCTAGTCATGCAAATCCCATTGCCCTTGGCCGAGAATGGTGGACGGCAGTCTTAGACAGGACGAGGGGGCTTGACTCTTCAGGGAACGATGGGGAGAACGGAAGGGTAGGTAGGGTCGAGGGCATGGGCCAGGGGAGCGGGGGAACTAATCTGGCTCTCTGGGTGGGGTGGAGCCATCATGGCGGGCAGTAAATTCTGGGTATCCCAGCACTTGCAAATGACTGCTAGGCTGCAGACGTAAAAAGCCCCTAGCAGTTAGTACGTCCTTCGTGTCAGAGGAAGCAGGAGTTTAGGGAGGTACCGAACGTTATGAGGACCCAGGCAGGAGCAGGCAAGACAGGGGGACATGGCACGTCCCTTCAGTCCCTGCCATTGCCAATCGAAATCAGTGATCAAACATCGAGACTGGTGGGTACAGTATGGGCAGCTCTGACCAGTGCGGAGTTTCTGTAGGTTGCGAAGTTGCGGGCTGACATGAGATACTCGGGTTGCAATTCCAGTGGATGTTTTGAGATGCAGCATCAGTACGGAGCTGTGGCAGCAAAGACTTCGAGCAGCGAAAGCGAGATCAGATTCAGGAGACTGCCTGACGGACTGCAGTGTTGTCCAGGCAGGTAAGCAGAGGGAGAATGGTGGTGGCATGGGACCTTACCGAGTGTGAGCACTCCCCTGCAGCACCGCCGGTGACCCTGAGTGCGCTTACTTTGGAGTATCAGCAATACTAAAGCTGCCTGGAGGGCCCAGCACCGAGCACTTTCATCCCATGCCATAGGCCCATAGAGTACTGGATCATGCCATCTCATCCCTCACCTGGATACCTGGACGATCAATTCCATCACATCCCACCCTAGCACCTAGCACCTAGCACTCTCCCAAAGTAGTGTCGTACCTAGTCTCAACTAGCCCTGAGCCGTTGGAGAGGACGAGATTTAGCTCCCCAAGTCTCGGTAAGAGGGGCCACATCCTGTCGCCTCGACTGGACCGTTAAACGACAAGCGACTTTTGTAGGGATTGGGGACAAGGGCGACTGAAGGGTAAGGCCAGAGGGCCCACCGTTAAAGTGCTGAGACAGGCCGGGGGAGCATGCAGGTCACCCATCACCGAGTAGGAAAATCATACAACAGTAAGATGAGTGGGTAGCAGGGTGGATGAAAACATCAATAATTGCTGATATATCCGCTGGCCAGCAACTTTCCGGCAGGCGTAAACTTGCTTGAAGCATTCCAGTTGACGAAAGTAGAATGAACTAAATAACTCACTGTGGCTGCATTTTGACAATGCTCCGACTCCGAGTCTCCGATTAGCAATCAATTTGACTTTAAAAGCGAATGGTGCTTCGCCTACCCCAAGATCTCATTGCGTTGTGTTCTAGATGGCATTCGAGCATGCCAATCTCTAAGTTTGAACTCGCTTCATAGTGCCATCAGGTGCTTGAAGTTTAGGTCCCTGAATCCTTGAATGGCACGCAAGTTGAACTGTGGCTGACCATGCAAAAGATAAATAAATGTATCTCCATGTAATCTACACAACTGTATCTAGGGTCATTGGAATTTTGGGGCTGTGATGATCTTCTGTACGTAAATGAGAGATTGGGAATTGATCCATCCTTTCTACTCCACTATGGAAACATTTCTGGAGGTGGTGTCCGGTGCATCAGCCCCATCATAGGCTGATATTATCCTCCTAGAATGCTCGTAGTTGTCTCGATGGTATGCGGCCCCTCTAGGTCTGCCAGGACAGGCAGGACGGACACTGAAGCCTGCAGACGACCCTTCACAAGCGCCAGTCAGAGCATGCGACTTTCTTGCGTCTCTACAGCGTATATCGCACCTGCGGCCGCATTCTCGAGAAAGTCATAAAAATTCTCGTTACTATGTGGAATTTTGAGATTTGGAGGTACGAATAGACCTCGATGTCGTGGCGTTCCCATGCACAATGCTCATGGAGAGTGAAGCTTCAGCCTTCAGCGTCTTCGGCGCCAATTCAGCGCCCCCTGAGCCTGTGACCCGTCAATCAGAGTCGATCCCGGCACCATTATTTAGCGTTCGGGTCTATCGCCAGCGCCAGCATGCGTCAACTGGGTCTCTGGGATATCCGCACGAGCTGCTGGCCTTATCAACAGCCGCGATCACTTGGTAGCTCCGCCTCAGTTCGGGGGTTACAAGATTTCGATTGGCGGGCTCGTAAAAACTGCTCCTCTGGTGACGAATGACGACCTAGTGGAATCTTACTGCAGCACTAAGCAGCCAGTAGTCTGAGCTGCAGCACAGCCTTGGGTCGTGCTTCAGAGCAGGGAAAAGAAGCTGTTGGCTTCCCACGAGAGCGGTTATTTTGAGATTTTGGCCTGCCTATTTGGGAACTCCCTTGCCTAGGCGATAGACACTTGCAGATTTTCTTGTACATTAGACTCGAGGTCGAGAGAAATGCCTGCCTGCAAGCCTTGCGAACATCATGTTTCATTCAGATATGACATTGACTGTTAAGCATAATTCCGTGGTCATCAACCCGTCCCGGCGCAAGGACGTTAACTGCAACACCGTGCTCAGGTACCCGTTCGAAATTGAGCAACAGAGCATGGCGAGCATCATACCGGGACCGACCCTGGAAAAGTCGTTTATCGTGTGAGATCATTGGAGTTAGTAGTGAGTGAACTCAGCCCACGTCGAAGCACGACCGATCAAAATAGACATACTGGAATGTGGTAGACAGCTTTGCTGCAACTGTTAGAGGGATGTTCACGAGCTCGCTAGTAAGAGCAAAACAGACTCTGAATGAGTTCTTACTAAGTTGCAGAGACTGAAATGCAACTGTCATGCTGTGCTTTGCTGGGACCTGTACCCCTTCGTAGACCTGCTCGCCTCGTGACCCATCTTGTCATAGGGCAGAGGGATAACGCGGGTGCTCAGATTCCCAACAGCGTCAAACATGTAGATCTCGGCTTCGTTTCCCGAAGGACTGGATACGCCAACTATTTAGCCTGGAGATCAACCCAGGCTCGGAAGAAGTCAAACTGCAACGGCTTCTGGCTATACATATACTACGTTGTATTGTCCAGAAGATCAGGAAGAGTCAACAGAGATCGAGACAACTCAACCAGGACGAGTCGAAAGTTTCCAGAGATCCGCCACCAGCAGTGGTTCGGAAAGAGCTCCTGTTGACAATCCATGCACACTTCGTCACACTACAGACGAGGCCTTCGGTAGTCGTATTGGCGGACGACTCCTGTAGACAGCGCTTATGTCACCCCTGCTGCAATGTCGGCCGTTCAGAGGTCGCCAGTATGGCCTGGCTGAGTGTTGAATGCGTACAGGTCTGTGCAATATTGACGTAGATGTCCTGCTCCTGCGCATCAGGAACATTGCAACCGCATTCGCATAAACAGTTGGTCACAGGGCATAGCTCGACTGAGTCATCATGGTGCTCTTTTGGGCCGGTCAGCCTTGAATAAGGCAGACCTCAATTATAGAACTTTGGAGCGATAGCATTGCTGCCTCCCGCAAATTGCGCAGATAGAAATAATTCGTGGCATATACTGGACCGCTTTCTGCGGGCAACAAAGTTGCCACGAATTTCCCAGATGCTCTTGCGGCCAGTGACTGGATTGTTTAACTTGGTTGAATAACGATAGTCGTGTTGCCAACGAGGCTGAGGCCAGTATTCTTAGGTTTGCCGGGAGGCTACGCCGTCTCAATATCGCGAATTGCTCTGATTCGATGTGACCAATTGATTAGATGTTGCTCATGCCGTCTTTACGATGAGGAGATAATGGCAGTGTCGTGGCCACCTGACTGAACACGCACTATCAGTATCGTTATAACAGGAAATTTCGCAACGTTTATTAGATCCAGCTAATCCAAAAGATTCCCACCCTTTTGGAATGACACTAAAAGCGTGAATTAGGTGATGGTGGATGGGGTCCGGTTGCGAATCTTACGACGAGATGATTACCAGTCTTGCCTCACGAGGGGTTCGAAGCGCAGTCGTATCAAGACGACTTCCACTTCAAATCTCATTCCACCATAACATCCGACCTTCAGGTGTAACTAGAAATCTGCACCTCGTAAGCAGCCATTCTATCCAGTTCATGCACCTGCAGCCAGAATCAAAACATTCTCAATTGCTGGTATGACTACTACAAACGCACCATTCTCTCGGCGGAGATTCGGTAGTACAACTTTGTCATGTCTGCGTTGAAAGAGGGGAGTCATAGGTAGGAGCGAAAGGTGTTCATTAATGTGCTAACATCATAAGGCAACTCGCAAGCATGCCTGAAATGGACTTGCGCTGAAATTATGATAATAACGCCTGCTGCTAATGCTTGAGAATGCAAGAAGATGGCTCAAATGGTCCATCTAGCTTGACGGAACGCCTCACCAAGTATGGCACAAGGCGATGAGAATGCAATGCTAATTGCTGTAGTCAATTGCTGACTGGTCCAGTTTATCGTCTCCTTCTAGCACACTGAAGATACTGTAAGTACGTGCAAGAGAATAAGCTTGAAAGACTTACGAGTACTGCTTGACCAAAATCCCCTCACCTCCATTTTCCATGTCGATGCTGAAAACGTAAAATCCGCCATCACTAGTCACCAGCATGACCTGTGGACTGCTGCTGCTCATTGCAACAACACTGCGAAGAGGCCCGCCCGTAGCATTTACTCCCATGCCACTCTTCGGCAGTTTGATGAATGCAAAATCTCGCATAGGCTCCCACATTTCCGTCACAGCTTGTGGCAGGTATCCGCCAACAACCCCAGCAACACTCTTTCCCATCATCTGGGATGATCGCCTCAGCATGCTTCCAATAGTTCCGCTTGGTTTGCGTGTAATGGTAGGTGTTTCAGCAGAGTCGCTACCTGGGGAGGTTCCCGTAGTGGGAGATTCGGCTCCACTGTCGAAGCTTCGAGATCTGCTCCATCTGTCATTCAACGACTTCGGTGAGTCTGGCAAAACGAGTGCTGCGCCTCCGAGCCGGAAGATGTGGACTGTGTCGGTAGTTGATGATACACAAAGGAGAGTCGAGCTCAGATTGAAGGACATGCTGTAGATAGTTGAAGGATATGTTCCTCTCCTGAACTGGTATAGCTTGGTCCCTTTCGGTAGTGAGAATACTCGTATAATCGTTCCCGTCTCCGAAGCCGTTGCTAATAATGTACCGTCATTATTGAGAGCGATGCATGACAAAGGTGCTCGATGTGCTTCCACCACATTTAAGGCTTCCAGTTTCAGCGCGTCAAATATTAAAACATCCCCAGAAGTTGGTGCCACAAATGTTGACAAAGGTGGAGCATGCGATGGACGCTTATCACCGGTTTCCTCCCTTGGTTTCGGCAGGGGATATGCGATATAGCAATTGTCAGATGAAGGAGCAAGAGCGCATATTGCATTTGGGTTGGGTGATGTTGCAATTGTGTAGAGTAAGGTCATATTCGAGATGTCGTACAGATAAATTTCCTCCTCCAAAACCACAGCCAGACGCTTTCGATTTAGTCGCACAGCCAGAACGGCAGAGGGAAAGGTCAACTCGCAGATGATTGAGGATCGCTAGATCAGCTGTTAGCCCGTGTGTGCTAATTGCAGGATAAGGTATCGTTGGTCCAAAGTCTGGGTGACAAGAAGATTTACCTTCGTATTCTGGATAACAAGATGCCTGGGAGACAGTATTAAAGCAACTAGAGATGTTGAGAACAACATCTCAATGAGTGCCACATTTCCATCATCACTGCTGAATATTTTCGAGAACGGCTCTGTATGGTAGATGCGGAATCCGCGCGAGGTTCCTGGAAAGATGTAGGGTCAGCAGAGCAGGAGAACGGCAGCGGAAACGGAAGTTCTCACCAACGGCAAGACAGCTATAGTCCTGGTTGAAGGTCACAAAATTCATAGCCATGGTGAAGAATCGATCGTACCCCTTACAGTACAGCCAACCAGGGAAATGCTGGGGGAGCCGACGGTCGGCTCTCTGCAGGGTCAGTTCAAGTTGCTAAGCTGGCCCAAGCTGTACTTTGAAATGGAGAGGGAATGGGTGCTGGGCTGCCGTCGTTGATGGATGCGCGCAGACGCGGTCATTTGTGCGTCAGCTTGAACTGACTTGAAGTCGTCAGAGCGATGCGATACAGTGTTGCGGTCCTGCAGCATAGAGCGCAAGGATTATCTTCACTGCGTGCTCTCAAGTAGAGACGAGTAAGGCGGGGTCCCAGGCTTGAGGCTAGTGAGAGCTCCAGCCACAACCTTAAATCGAGCTAAGCCTCATAGCTCTAGCCACCCCTTGCAAATTCACGAGCTCGCTAAAAGGTCCTAATCATATGTGATACTCGCAGTGATATAACTATGTTCAGATTTGATCAAGAATTCTAAAGCCCTTGAATTGTACGGTCACAGCTCCCCAGTCTTGCTCAAGACGCTTCGACGGAGAAGGAAATCCCTGTATAACAGCGGTGATCTCCACACAGGCTGCTCTTGAAGATTGCCTAGCACTGAACTTTTTTTCATCGACCCGTTGTAATGATGGAAAGCAAGGGCCAGTTACCAGTACGGCCAGTAGCCAAGTCGAAAGCGCAACTGCAAGATGACTCCATTATGGGGGTGAGTATGAAATCTCTTCGCTTTAAGGAGGGTTGTGTTCTCGATGGTCGCCTCATTGGAGCATGGCTAAGGCCATCCGAGGATGGTTACAGTTCGCAGCGTCCAAGAAGCCGCCATATCCTTCCCTCGCAAACCGCACTCATGTTAACTTACGGCAGACGAATAATAGCAGCATCGTGTCGAAGCGCAGTGTCGAGCGTCTTTACTTTCCAACCGAAGCCCATTTCCTCCGCTATTTCGTCAAAAAGCCACAGAGGCGCTCACCACTTATCAATCGTGGATATTGGCTTAGAATGAAAGCCATTGATCAAGTCGTTCGCCAGTTCCTCGAGCAGGACTGCGAAAAACAGAAGGTTGTCATCAATCTTGGATGCGGATAGTAAGCAAAAATGATAGGAACAAGACATTTTTTGACCACTACCAGCGACCCTCTGCCCTGGCAGTGCCTAGAAAGGTATCCTGCTGCTTCAAAAGGCGTAAAATTTGTCGACATTGACTACAAAGATCTTATGCTCAAGAAGCGAGCAGTCGTCCGAAGCATAACCGAGCTAAATTCGATGCTAACCAATGTAGAAGTGTCGGAGCATGGTGTATTGTTTCGAAGTGATCAATATATTCAATTGGGTTGTGATCTCCGCGATCTTGGGGCCTTGAATCGGGTACTGGAGGATGTTGTGGATGTGAAGAAAAGTAAGCTAAAAGCAAAGTCTCTCCACAAATAGTCCTCGAGATTTGGATTTTCACTATGGATGGCGGAATGCTTGTCTCATAGCTGCCTGGCTGTAGAATGCGCTCGGGGAAGACAGACCATAATGACTTTTTGCAGGTTCCATACTATTTACTGCAGAAGTGTCTATCACCTACATGAACGTCGAAGCGGCCGATGCTCTCATCCAATGGGCTGGTAAACTACCAGAAGGTAACCTTACTGATCCAATCCTTCGGCTGTCAACTAACCGATGCCAGCTCGTTTTTGTTTACTGGAACAACTCATTCCAGATGGAGAAGGCCACCCTTTCTCTCGAACCATGATGGCACACTTCGACAAGCTGCGAACAGCTCTCGGAGCAGTACGGAAGTACCCAACAGAGGAAGCCCAGAAAGGCCGCTTCGAGGGTCTTGGATGGCCAAGGGTCGCAGTGCGCAATCTGTGGCAGCTATGGAGCTCTCCTGATTTTGCTACTTCCGAAGAGCGTATGGCTCTGGATAGTATTGAACCATTCGATGAGTGGGAAGAGTTCGCTCTGTTCGGATGCCACTACTTCTTACTCGTTGCAGAATCCACCAGCAGGTTAGCACAAGCATCCGGGCTGACAAATGCCCCAGACTCGGACATATTTAAACAGTCGAAAAGTCTCGTGGGGCTGTCAGGTGTGGTCGAAACAACATCTCGGCTCGAGGCACGGTACTCAGAGTACCCCAAAAACCACGGATTCCGCCGTTTTGCGGCAGCAATGTCGACTAGGAGCAGTGGTGGATTCAATGGCAGGAGAGGTGTGTTTGGTGGCATGGGACTGACGACCCGGACGGATTCGTGCGACGAGTACGGTATAGATCAGGTTGAGTTTCAAGCCCTCAAGCCTCAAGGATCTGCTGTGGCACCATCCAGCAGAATGTGTCACACGATAACAGATATTGGTGACGTCTCACTGCTGGTCGGCGGCCGAAGATCTCCAGACAATGCTTCGAGAGAATGCTGGCTTTTTCACAAATGGCTCAACACCTGGGAACGTGTAGACGACCTTCCATTTCCTTTATACCGCCATCAGGCCACGAGTTTAGGTGTCGGATATGTGCTCATTTCCACGGGTAGAATTGACTCTCGGTCCATCTCCGAGGACTACCTGATGTGGCATCGGCATACGGGCTGGATGAAATGTGAACTGGAGGGCACAAGGCCGTCACCTTCCTACGGAGCACTTTTCCTGTCAACTGCAGCAGAGTCCTCTGTAGATATTTCTAGGCCCATAAGCGGTGTTCTCGCTGGCGGCATTTCGATCGACTCGTGTCTTGTGCAACAAGTCTGGCGGTGGGAGCTCACTGGAATCTCCGAACAGGTAGGCAAACGACTTTGCATGTTGATATCGGCTTCGATAATGCTAATCAGCACCAGAAACCAATCATCAACTTCCACATGTTTCCGTACTTCAACGGTTTGCAACTGATTACACGTTTTGGAGCTAGCGCAATTTATCACGGAGACCAGTTGTATGTCACTGGTGGTGTCATCAAGAATTGCATGTTGAAATCATCCGAGGAAGTTTGTGCTTTGAACATCCATGGAAACCCCGTTTCGGTCAAAAATATTCCCATAAACTTTGCTCCCCGACCGCTGCTGATCGGCTCAACTATCTTCGGTGCTGGTGGCTCTCTTATTATTACCGGCGGATCAGCGGTATGCTTTTCTTTTGGTACATTCTGGAATAAAGGCAGCTATACCATCACATATCCGGATTCGACTCGTAAATATGTACACCGGTCTGCAAAGCCTGCTGAGACTTGGAGACTTACTCGGACCATAGCTGCTGAGGTACAAACGAAATCACCAGAGATGCCGAAATCTACCGGCCCTGTGAGCATCGTTAGTGTCATGAGGACAGAACTTGAGACTGCAGCAGACTTCAATCGAATTCTTGAATCATCTGCTCCAGCTATCATCGAAAAGGCGGATGTTGGTTCTTGTTTGACCAAGTGGACGATGGAATATCTGAAAGAGAAAGTTGGACTAGAGCGTGAGGTAAGCATCCCGAGGGTATGAAGCAGCTATCACGTCCTCATCACCGCCTGCAGGTTATCGTCCATGAAGCAAGCACAAAACACATGGATTTCAAGTCCAAGAACTTTTCATATGCAACCAGGCAGTTCGGGGCCTTCATGGACCAGATCCAAGAAGGCGAAAGGCTCTATCTCCGCTCATTGTCTACCGATAGGCCTGCAGAGCAACCAGCGGATATCAGCAAAGACTTCCCATCAATTGCAGCCGACTTTCAACTACCACCAGAGCTTGAATTGGTTACCGAAAATATGCATAGCTCGCCACTACGCATCTCTGGACCAGTGAATATGTGGCTACACTATGATGTAAGGGGAATTCTCGGAGGTTACTGTGCCTTTCTAACAAGAACTAGGTCATGGCGAATGTTTACTGTCAGATCCAGGGGTCTAAGCGACTACTCCTATTTCCACCTTCCGATGTCAAATATCTTGGATTTGAGCCCGGCTCCTCGAGCTCGCAACTCAATGTTTTCGAGGGGCTCAATACTTCGCGTCTAGCTGGCACACACCCTCACGAAGCCCTTCTTCAGCCCGGTGACATACTCTTTCTGCCCTCCTTGTGGCTGCACACAGCTTCTCCAACATCAGGAGTAAGCATTGCCGTCAACGTCTTCTTCCGCAACCTGTCCGTGGGCTATGCAGCTGGGAAAGACGTCTATGGCAATCGAGATTTGCAAGCGTACGAAAAAGGTAGACAGGACATTGCCAAGATCATTAAATCATTTGACAGCCTACCAAGAGATGTCCGTGGATTTTATCTGCAGAGATTGGCCGATGAGCTCAAGGACAGAATCTAGATTTGAAATTGCTAGAAGTTTTGTTGCAGTTCGCACGGCATGGCGGCGCGGAGAGTGCTGCAGTTTTCAAAGCGGAGTTCATTAGTGAAGCTAGGATTGATCAGCCGGCATACCAGGGCATTGTCATTTTGGCACTGTGAACAGATGCTGGATTTCCTGGAAGCCTATCAACTGCAACCCAGCGAATTGGTCATGCGTGTCCTGGCTACAGCCTCTTAATTGAATAAAGCTCTGTCAGCCTCAAGAAATCCTCTCGGTGTTGAAGCTATCGATGGGAGAATAGCGGTCAAATGTATGGGTGACTGGAATTCGGACCGTGCATTCCGTTGAAAACCTGGGAAAACTTCGGAAGTACTTCGGTAAATCTTCCTTCCACACGGGAATAAAACCTGAAGCCAGTTGGATTGCAACGGGGTAGATCTGGTGCTTGCTGACTGAAGGCATACAGTAGTGCTGTTGAATTGCTGGTGGTGAGACCAATGATGCCGCTCAAAAGCTCGGGGAAATCCACCACGTTACAATGGGAAGGGGCAACCTAACGCATTCTGTTAGCAAACGTGAAGCACAAGAACAATTCTCTGATGCTACAGCAACATAACATGACACTTCGATATTGACCACTTTTCTGACCATCTCCAAAGTTTTTCTTCGGAGGTTTATCTCGCTATGTCGGCTTCGAGTGCAAATTATCGAGTTGATTCGGAGAAGCAAGATATGTCGAGAGACGGATCGGAAGTCGAGCCGAAGCAGGGGATTGAGGATACAGAGGAGCAGCTAGAAGCTCAACACGTGGAAAACAACAGCTTGGAGAAATGGAACAGCCCAAGCATAAATACTTATCGATACCTAGCAGCGAATTTTGGATTCATCATTATGGGAATGAATGATGCAGCCTATGGCGTGAGTCAAGTCGCGTCAAAAATTATCAACCGTAGACTAACCTTCACGCGTCCAGGCACTTATCCCGTATCTTGAAGAATACTACGACATCAACTATACGGTCATCTCTTTAGTCTTCCTCGCACCGTTCATAGGCTACGTATGTTCTTCGAGTTCCGTACCTTGTCAAGAACGAGTGGCAAATGATCAACCAAACAATAATTATCAGGAATAATGCTAAACTTGTAACAGTCTGCCGCGGCCCTGCTCAATAACAAAGTACACATGCGATTTGGGCAGCTTGGAGTTGCCGTCATAGCCCCGACGTGTAAAATTATTGCCTATGTGGTAACCTGCGTACATCCACCATATCCTGTCCTTCCTGTTATTTTCGTCCTATCCGGATTTGGCAACGGTCTGGAAGATGGGGGTTGGAATGCTTGGATAGGGAATATGGAGAATGCTAACGAGCTGTTGGGGTTTCTGCATGGTGCGTATGGCCTTGGGGCTACCATTAGCCCTTTGATCGCTACAGCTATGGTCACGAAAGGCAATTTGCAATGGTACACTTTCTATTATATAATGGTAAGACACCTTTGCTGAAGTGGCATTGTACTCATCCATGCGGCACTTCATCTAATTCTCCCCTTAGCTAGGAGTCGCAGTTTCCGAACTCATTCTCTGCGCCTGGTTCTTCCGCGCCGCAACAGGCGCAGCTCACCGAGCAGCGCATCCCACGAATAATGACAAAGCTGGGCATTCACGGACAGGAGAGGCACTGAAGAATCCCATTACCTGGATCTGCGCATTGTTTCTCCTCTTCTACGTTGGTGTCGAAGTGTCATTAGGTGGCTGGCTAGTGACGTTCATGCTGAAGGTTCGGCATGGAAAGAATTTCGAGTCCGGTCTTGTGGTTACCGGATTCTGGCTTGGACTTACCTGCGGTCGAGTCATTCTTGGGTTTGTAACAGGCAAGATTGGTGAGAAGATTGCTATCGCTGTGTACATGGTAAGACCTACCCGGTTCTTTCCTTCAATTTGGAGGTTCTGGTAGTGTTGTTGGGTCGAATTCGAGGACAATTCTTCGGGAACGAGCTTAGCTAAGTTACAATCCAAGAGAGTTTGGCTAACTCAATCAATTCAGGTCATGTGCCTGGGGCTCGAGCTCTGCTTCTGGCTCATACCGAACTTCATCGCCAGTGCAGTCTTCGCCGCATGGTTAGGCTTCTTCCTCGGCCCACTCTTCCCAGCTGCGATTGTAGTCGCAACCAAGCTTCTCCCACGAAGACTTCACGTCAGTGCCATCGGTTTCGCAGCTGCCTTTGGAGGAGGTGGAGCAGCTGTCCTGCCATTTGCTGTCGGTATGTCTCTGGCCTTACCCTTTTATATCATTAGATTCAACGGTATCTGACATCCACAGGTGCAATTGCTCAAGCAAAGGGTGTTACGGTATTGCAACCCATTGTTCTAGCCATTTTGGTCGCTATCCTCGCACTATGGTGTATGCTGCCAGGTGGATTTAGGAGATCTGGTTTGGACGCCTTACAGAGAGCGCGCGACGAAGGAAGAGCGGCTGTTCTGGAGGAGGGTCAGGCGAAGAGGTTTCATGGAAAGATTGCGAAATTGAGAGTGAAGATTTTCGGAGTTCAGTGAGCATCTAAAATAATGTCAATGAACTTGGCCAATTTGATCTAGCCTCGAGGTGTACTAGTCAATCTGCGTAGGGGAGACTGGTTCTTTTTCAAGTGTCTTCCCTTTTTTTGAGCACCGCTTTGACCTCCAGTTATCGAATGGGACAATGTCTTGATCTGAGAATGTCTCTCACATGCTCCCAACGGATCTCCCAAAGAAGAGAAACCCTTGCCAGGATTTTCGCTTGATCGAGCTCCATAATCAGAAAGCCCAGCAAAATAGCTTCCCACGCCCCCACAACACTTTATCCAGACGACCGCTCAGTCGTCGATTTTTTTCACGAGCTGCAGCTATAAGTGCGAAGACATGCATCAACGGCATTATTTCATTGGCAGGAAAAGAGCTCAACAGCTGATGTACAACATGCTATTGCCAGCGAGGTGGGGGTATGAAAGGAGGGGCTGCCGAGAGCTCCGAAGGTCGGTGCCCTAGCTGTGAGTATAAATTACCCCTCTATTGTTGAACTCTCTTCTCTCTCTTTCCACAAATTATTATCTCTAAACGAAGCATTTCACTCCATACAAGACGACGACCGACAAGCAAAGCAGTATGTCTACGCGGACCAGAAGAAGCGTAGCCTCATTCGCCATGAATCGTCGAAAGATCAAGGTAACGTGCACAAAAGCATGACGGGTGTTCCAGACTCTTGTCACTCTCTCGCACCTGCCCATCCCTCAATTGATATAAAACTATTGGCAGTAGTCAACTGAGTCAATGCGGGAGATGGGAAAGAGTGGCAGGAGTCTGGATCTGAGAATATACCGTTTTATGAACTTGATCTAGATAATTCTAGCGAAAGGACATGCTTCCCCCTCCCACCCTCGCAAGTCTCCTAACCCTTTTCTAGCTTCGTGAATACAAAAAGCAAAGTAAGAAATAGACAGCAAGATGTCTACAGACAAGATCACATTTCTCATGAACTGGTACTGACCTCGGTTGGAACGACGCTGTCCAGGTTTATCAAGCTGACGCTTCCCAGGCACGCAACGCCATACCATGCCCCCGTCTACCTGGCCCAGAAGCTGGGATACTTCGCCGACGAAGGCATCAAGGTCGCTCTCCTTGAGCCCAATGATCCTTCTGATGTCACCGAAATCATTGGCTCCGGAAAAGTCGACATGGGGTTCAAGGCCATGATTCATACCCTTGCTGCCAAAGCTCGTGGATTTCCGGTCACCTCTATTGGATCTCTCCTCGACGAGCCTTTCACTGGAGTTGTGTATTTGAATGACAGTGGTATTACCACTGATTTTCGCAGCTTGCGTGGGAAGAAGATTGGCTATGTGGGAGAGTTTGGAAAGGTAAGAATCTGTGTATCTGAAGTCGATTTTGACATAGACAGGTCTAATATGATGAATTTTGCAGATTCAAATCGACGAGTTGACCAAGTACTACGGCATGAAGCCTACTGACTACGAAGCTGTTCGCTGCGGTATGAACGTCTCCAAGGCCATCATCGAAGGATCTATTCATGCCGGCATTGGTCTTGAAAACGTGCAGATGGTTGAATTGGAAGAATGGCTTGCTGGCCAGGGTCGTCCTCGCTCTGATGTTCAGATGCTGAGGATCGATGAACTGGCGGAGCTTGGTTGTTGCTGCTTTTGCTCGATCCTTTACATCGGTATGTTCGCCGTTATACGAAGGAGATCCTGGTCTGACAATTGTTTCCTGCAGCAAATGATACCTTCATGGCCGAAAACCCCGACAAGATCCAAAAGTTCATGAAAGCCATCAAGCGCGCCACCGACCACGTCCTCGCCTCCCCTGCCGAAGCTTACGGAACCTATATTGATATCAAGCCTGAGATGGCCTCCACCGTCAACAGGAAGATCTACGAGCGCTCGTACGCGTACTTCTCCAAGGATCTGAAGAACGTCAAGCGAGATTGGGAGAAGGTCACCAAGTACGGCAAGCGTCTTGGTGTTCTCGACGAGAGCTTCGAGCCGAACTATACCAATGAATTCTTGGATTGGAAGCTAGAGGGTGATTCGGCTGATCCCACTGGTGACCAGAAGAGGATGCTGGACTTGCAGAAGGGTGTTGCGGAGAAAGGTGGCTTTCAGCGACTTGATGTTAAGATCGCTGCTTAAGCTGACATGAGTGGTGATGGTATGATGACTCACGAGACGCTGTCTCAAGAACACGAATGCTATGACAGCAATATTAGCTCAGATACTGTATGCTTTACTGTATTTACCACACTCTTTTGATAACAGAAAATGACACAAATATACTGTCATGTCGTCAGATGGAGGTATTGAACCATGAGATGAGGTTGAGATGCATGCTCGTTCGTCTCATGAGTATTCCTTGTAGAAGATTCTCGATGACAGAACACGAAGCACCGATTTTTTCAACCTCCATTGGACCTCCATTAGAGGGTTTCCAAGCTGGGACGCTTCATATCCAAGGATAGAGAGGTACCTGCAAGGTTACCACCATATTCGGTGCTCAGCACTCGCCATTGATGACAGGAGTAGTCAATACGGAACACTCTCGAATCTCCAGCTCCAAAGAAGACATAAAACTCATTGTATTTCAGCAATTCGCCACTTGAACATCGCCACTTTCGATAGATCCTCGTCATATGTACTCACCAGACCGAAGAATTAGGTTCCTAGGTAGGGTTTCGCTAAGAGCTCATCCTCACTCAAAAACCCTTGAGAGAGGAGGCGAAAAAAGCGGCTTGCTTGCCGGGAAGCTGTGAAGCGAAGCACGGGAAGATCCAAGTGGGCGTGGGCTTTGTTGTGGGTTCAGACCAAGCTGGTGTGGTGTGGGTTGACTGACAGCGGTGGGGTAAGAAGCGAAGCACGATGCTGATCCTGGCGGCTGGGCCGGGTTGGTTGATGGGTCCAAGTCGAGATCTGGAACAGACAAGGCAAGATGAGGCTTGCTGACTTGCTGGGCCTGGCCGTTGAAACAAAATACAAACGCTCAAGTGAGCCGAATTCATGCGCTGCGGGAGCTGGAAAGTAGTCGGATATCATGAACTGGATGACCATTCGCGGATCCTGTTGGATGTGGATGTGGATATGGTAGACTGGACTGGACTGGTTGTTCGCAGTTATTGTCGAATGTCTAGGTACGGCCATCTCAATCACATGTCCATCTGCCCGCAGGTGCTACCTATACACATAAAGTATCGTTCCACTCTTTCTCAATCTCCTCATCTATCATTCGATCTCTTCTCTTCTCTCCTCCTCCAGCTTCAGTCGATCTTTGCATGTCACAAATACAGTACAGTACAATACAGTAGACAGCTGGTTGACGTTTTGGCTGTCCGCGTTGCCAAGTACGCATGCCGCGCCCGCCAGCACAGGGATTCCGCAGGGCTGCCACCACTCATCAACCACCATCTTTCCACTAAGGGCCGCTATCAGCACTTGGCTGCGGGGGATTGGCTGCCGTTGAACTCACTGTCCATGCGCGTACGCCACCAGTGTCCACTGCAGCCCACAGCGGATGCTCACTGGTCTGTTTCGGGCGGTGGCGTGGCAGCAGCCCGTCTTGTTGGTCGAAGCTTGGAGGAGAAGGAGAAGGAGAAGGGCAAGGGACGGGGGTCTGGTCTGGCCTGTGGTGGTGGTGGTGGTGGTGGTGGTGGTGGGAGCATTCCTGGGCGAACAGAGAAGAAAAGAATACCTATGCAGTGAGAAGTTGAAAGTTACACTTACCCAACTACCTCGTCGTCGAATATCATCATCAATGCAACATTTGTCTTTTGTTCCCTGTGTACTGTACAGTATACCAAGAACAACAGAAAGATCAGTCTACCGTACGAAGAAGAAATCTCGAGGTGGGGTAAATTCAAGGATGCCTTCTAGCACGACCACGACCCTTGGTAGCATCGTCCAGGTATGCTAGCCTAGCCTAGCCGGGGCAGATTGATACTGTGGTCCCGTCCTCTGCTGTAAGTAGGTAGCATCGCATCGCGTCGCATCACATCCATCAATAACATCCAGCAGCACATTGCATATTTGTGTTCTGCTACCCATGCAACTAACACTCTATCTCTATCTCTATCTTCTGGTGTGAACCCTGGCCTCGTCCGCTGCCTTGCCTACCACTATCTCCCTAGGCGACTTTGGAGAATGTTGTGAGCACGGCTGGAACTGGAACGGTACATCTCTCAAAGAATACCCTCTTGTCACTGCGCCTTGCCAACAGCACAATTCCCAATTCCCAATTGCTCCACTCCAGCCTTCGACATACAGAAACATTCTGTGCAACAATTCCCCCGATCCTACAGCCCGACCCAGCCTAACCCAGTCTGCATATGCCGTTGCTGTTGCTCTCTATTTCTGGATCGCATCTTATCTGCAAACGCTGAGATAAGGAAGCCCGCTGTTTGCTCTCAAAAAAGACGACCAACGCCCTTTGTCTCAGATGTGTGTGCCGCCGAGCCCTTCCCTCCCAAAACCTCACTCTCTCCATTTACCAACAACATCACAACATTCACAGCGCTGACAATAGCTTCCAGTACGCCCGTAGCAATTAGCTGATTCGAGATATTTGGATTCTTCTCTTCCCAACACTTTTACTCGACTAGATCTGCCAGACCCGTCTTATCTCCCTCTCTGACGCGACCCCTCCCAGTGCGGAAAGCCAGTATCATTCCTCACAACCTCGCCATTTGGATAAGATCTTCGACCTCGTACCTGCTTGCATGCAGCTTCGACATACATATTAGCGAGCTTGCCGGAGTTGTCCCAGCTACAATTTGCTGAAGAAAATGGCTACAATTGCACTCCCCAGGCCCATACCCTCGGGGCACACGCGATCATCCTCTCCGCACCCATTGACACCAACACTTAGCCTCGACAGCATCAATACATCTGCAGCATGCCCGATCCCGATACCCAACAAACATCTGCCAGTCTGTCCGCCAGGACCTGCACCGTCCGAGAAACCAGATACCCCTCCTCAGTCTCCGCCCTCGAAAGAGATCACCCTTCAATCACAATCGCTCCTGTATCCTCCTAATAAATACAAGTCCCGGACAATTGGGGCCACGACTATTTACGAGATCGATCCAGATGGCGTAGCTGCTGCACTCGATCACATTGCAGGACAACCTCTGCCTGATCCATCGCAAGTGTTCCCTTGGTTTCACGGATTACACCCATGCAACCATATCCAACAGGCATTCTTTATTGCACGACGGAAGAATCTGAGGAAAACACCGAAATGCTTGCGCGGACTTACTCTCGTGAAAGCTGGTGGGGATTTGAGCTGCTCAAGGTTGAAGGGAGCAATTGCCCCGGAAGAGTTTCTCTTACAAGATGTCGACGGAGCGCTGTTTAGAGAAATCGATCCAAAGGAAGGATTCTCAGTCCGCAATTTCCAAATTCAAGCCGCAAAGTCAGCCATGCTTTCGGATATCCTGGTTTATGGAGAGGATTCATTCGAGGTTGAGAGGCTGGCAAAAGATGTTGCAGCTGCTCAGCAGGCATGGCGGGAAACACACCAGGAGAAAGGTCACGAGATTCTGAAGTATAATACCTTCATTTGCACAAGCCCATTTGAGATCTTTGAACAGAAATATCCAGAGATCGTGTCTACGGATTCGCGGGGTCAGATGACAGGAAGGGTGATGGATTTCTTCCACCAGGAGAGAATCGAGATGTGTACGATGACGAAGGCTTCGGAAATTCATCACAATGTCTGGTTAGGGCCTACACCTGATCCGGCCATAGATCCAGCTCTCTTAGGTGCTGATGAGCAGTTTAATATTCTCATCGAATGCAGTGATCTGGGTCGACTGAACCCAGGTGCTCTTCAAGCACTTGCAGGAAATCCATCAGACCAAGGACCAGCCTATTTCGAGTTCCCTTCTTCTGGTAGTATCATGCCACCTACATGGTCACACGCCGAGGTGGATGCTATTCTTGAAACATGCAGGTGGCTTTACAACCTCTCTCACGGCATTCTTCCGCCGAGCCCTTCGACGGTAGAGAATGATGCTGAAGGAGATTCACCTATGCCATCTCCCGCCCCGACTGTCAAGATCCCAGAGAGGAAGATCCTCATACACTGCACCGATGGATACACCGAATCCACACTCTTGGGTCTGGCTTATTTCACCTATGCTACAGGTCTTCCTATTCCTTCAGCATGGCTGGATTTGCATGTAGCAAAACGCCGCAACTTCTTCGCCTACCCTTCCGATGTTGCTCTCCTCACCACTATTGCCCCGCGATTGCTCTCAGAATCTCCTATGAATACCGAGAAGACTCTTTCGGACATCACGGAACTTGCAAAGGAAGAACCAGAATGGATCAAGAATATGGACGGATCTCTACCCAGCAGAGTTACCGATTACATGTATCTTGGAAATCTTGGCCATGCAAATAATCCGGACCTTTTAAGGCAGATGGGAATTGGACAGATCTTGAGCGTAGGAGAGATGGCAACATGGAAGGACGGTGAGCTGGACAATTGGGGAAAGGACAATGTGATGGTTGTGCAAAGGGTGCAGGACAATGGGGTTGACCCATTGACAGACGAGTTTGAGCGTTGTTTAAATTTCATCGGTTAGTAGCCCCTTGTGTAGTCTCACGAAATAAGCTAATGTTCCTAGATCGTGGCAAGGCTAAGAACACCGCAACGCTGGTACACTGCCGCGTTGGTGTCTCCAGGTCCGCGACAATCTGCATTGCAGAAGTCATGCGAACACTAGGATACTCCTTCCCACGAGCCTACTGCTTCGTGCGAGCAAGACGACTGAATGTTATCATCCAGCCACATCTCCGCTTTTCCTACGAGCTTCTGAAGTGGGAAGAGAAGCTACGGAGAACTACCAGCAGTGATGGGCGGTTCCGTCGGGAACTGGAATGGCCAGACATCGCGCGCGAAGTGGCTGCTATGAACAAGCCATACGCGAGATAACACTTGTTCATTTGGAGGAACTGCTATTTACATTCTTGATCTTTATTTACTTCCAGGTGTTTACGATTTACGAGTTATGAGATCTTTATACCACATTCGTTTCGATAGCGACGCTTTTTGGGACGGTAGCAGGAGGATGGAGGTAAACTTTTCATTGGTTTTCGGTTCGGATTGGAATATCATATGCGGTATGGGAAATCTAGCTTGGTGTTCATGCAACGGAGGAAGGAGATTTCGACTCAGGTAGCTGAGGCATGCCAGGACGGAGCGACTCCTAGCCTGCCACAAACAGATACAAGAGACCAGATGCTGCACATCTAGCTCGCTATCTGTCTATCTGAATATCCTATTTGTTGTTCGGGCCATTTTGTTTTATACAGTAACTTCTTGGTAGTTTTTTTTAAGCTGGGTATAGGATAAGGAGGGGGCGACCGGACACATTCCATGGTTCCACGTTTTCGGATATACAATTTTAGTTTGGGCTTTGAGGGTTTCGAGATTCTTGTGGACTGGACCGATTCCATTCTGTTGTGGAATTTGTGGGTTTAGGATTGCTTGCAAGGCGCCGAAAACATCTTGTTGTGTTGTGTTCTCGTTGTTTGAGGGACATTAGTTCGTTGATGGGTTTATATATTATTCTAAAGGATAGGCTGGATTGGAATAAGAATAAGATTAAGATTATCAGTGGTACACCGTTGATTTTAAGTCTACATGAAAGCTTTGTTTAATTGACGTCATTGCGTTGTGAATACTGTACGAGGTAGAGTGCATATGAACAACTTGGCCTACCACTGCGTCGTCTGTTGACTTGGTCTGTCGCTTATTTCAGGCGGGCCAGGGGCACACGGACCTAGCAGGAAGACCAGAAACGAGGATACCAAGCAAACAATGATATAACAGAAGAGCAAGCAAGTCATCCCTTCCTGTGATTCAGCACTTTTACAAGCAAAAATCCCATTGAGTGAAGCTGACTTGATCACCGAAAGTGCCTCCAAACTCAAGTGTCTTATTCTCCACCAGGAGGTATGACCCCAAACGAGATCGCAATGCAGGCTCGGCTCAAAGCATAATAAGTAGAGAACTGGAAATTGCATATTCATAAAACCCCTCCCGACTTTTGCTATGTACCAAACTCCACAAATAGTCAAGCCTCCCATCCAAACTCCCGAAATGCAAGCGAGACCTGAGTCTTTATCCTTCATAATTACACACATACTTTCTCCCTCCTTTCATAAGCAGCTCTAGGTATTTATCTGTCGATCAAACCTCCACCTCATCCCCCCTCTTCGTTGGCACCTGCGTCAAAACATCAAAAGCCCCTGTCCCAACCTTACTCATCCTCCCAATGACAATCCTGGAACTTGGACTCGACAAATCATCCCAATCACCCTCGCTAACAGCATCTGCAAGAAAGCCCACCGTCGTCTCGAAACTCATCTTCATGAAAGGACTGACGCTGCCTCTCAGCCCATTCCGATTGAACGGACTAAATCCTCCGCCCCGGGTCATGAAATCTGCAATCAGATTCAAATGTCTGTGGTCGACACTGATACCGTGACCGCCGAAGACGCCAGAGAGTTCCTGGATGATGGCTGCGCGGCAGGCTTCGACACCGTAATTGGTGAGCATGGCTGCGATGTCGTTGGTGGAGATCAAGTTGGGATTGATGATGTGCGGGTATGCTTGCATAGCCTGGAGGTTCACGCCGGCGGTGTGTACGACGGGAAGTCTGATCTCCTTGCCGGTGACAGGGTCAGTAAATTTCTCGTCTGGGACGAATGTGCAGGTTGCTAGGCCGGGGATCTGTTGGATGAGGGATTGGCGGAGGGCGTCTTCGACGATAGAGAGCATGAGAACTTTGGGGACGTCGGCATCGTATTCGAGGGTCAGGTTGCACCATTCCCCATTTGATTCGTCAAAGCGAAAACTGACTATGTCGTTGCAAGCCTTCATGACACGCGCTTCGCGCTCGTCGGAGGCGGCTGATCCGTTCTGGCGACCGGAAGATGACTTATTGGCGTGTTCTTCATCATCGCTGGCTGGGTCGCGGGGTGAGCCACCGATTCCTTCATCTTCCATGTCCTCATCGTCTTCTGGCTCGGCTTCCTTCTGCATTTGAGCCTGGACTTTGTCGTCGTCCTCGTCGTTGGCTGCATAGCTGACGGCTTCGGTACGATTGGCTCTTTGCTTGTCATTCGTGGCATCATCGTCTCCATCATCGTCGTCATCATCTTCTCCGACTTCCCTCTCGGCGGCAGGTCCCGCTTCCTCGACTACGCCTACAGACTTGCCGATTTCGGGAACCGCAGCTGTGTTTGCGGAGGCCTTCAACGCCGACTCTCCCTTCTTCTTTCCGAGTGCCTTCCGCGTAAGTTGTTGCAGTTTAGGTGCAAACTTCTTCTCGAACGTGGAAAGGACGTCTGCAACTGTGATGGCGTAGGTCTCCGTGTACTCTTTCGACGGGAAGAGCTTGACATTGATATCGAAAATCTTGGCTTGAGAATAGGCGACCCCCTGTCCGATACGTTCTTCGACTCTAGCTTCGTCTAATACTTCAGCGAGAGACAAGATACTGATAGCTTTTGCAAATTTCTCTCCATCTTCACGTGAAAGCTCCGGATTGAGATGTAGGGTCATCGATGGCGTTGAAATGTGATTACTTGCAGTCATGACGATTTCTCTTAGACGTGGAATACCCAAAGTGACGTTCTTTGCCGAGTGACCAGCCAAATGGAAGGTATTGAGTGTCATTTGTGTTGAGGGCTCTCCTACGGACTGACCAGCCACAATACCAACAGCTTCTCCAGGATCAACAACAGACTTCAAGTATTTGGCCACGAGAACGGGTTCAAGCGCCTTTCGAACGCCAATTCCGTCGGGGGTCTCTTTGGTTTTCACCATTTTGTCTGGATTGGTTTTGAGATAGTCAGTCAGAGCGTCGAAGAACTTTTCTGAGGTAGCATAGCCGTATTTTCCAGGGTTAAAGTCGGCGAGAACGGGATCTGGGCCATTCGGATCGTTGGCATTGGCGTGCTTGATAGCCTTCTTCATTCGCTTCAAGATAGCATCCTTCTCCTCGAAGATTGTAGCATATTTTGGATCGCCATAGTTCAACTGCGAGAGTTCGGAGCTGAGGTTTTGAAGGAGGAACTTGAAGTCTGTCAAGTGCTTCTGCTTCGTCACATCAAGACCATCTTCTCCGTAAAGAAACTGGACCATGGATCCGTCAGAATCTCGGACCGAGGTATCGTACTCGACTTTAAGACCTTCCATACCCTTGATGAGACATCTTTGAAGATATCCGGATCTAGAAGTCTTGACGGCAGTATCAATCAGACCTTCTCTACCTGCCATGGCGTGGAAGTAATACTCTTGAGGTCTGATACCTGTCAAGAAACGGTTGACGATGTAACCGCCAGCTCTGATGTGGGTTTCGAAAGGCTTGAAACATGGTAGTGATTTTCCGCTGACCATGACTGGCACACGTCGACCTTCTAAGACTTGTTGACCAAGATTGCACGAAATAAGATTGGCGTTGACTGCACTTCCCTTAGCTCCAGACACCGTCATGTTCTGCATTTGATTCTTGGGGAACTGTTTGACCAGGCCGCCTGGAAGACAAGCCATGGTGATCTCGGAGGAAAGCTTCTGTGAGCTGTTGTTCATCAGCATGTCCAGGCCTGCTTGCTTCGAGTCGTCTCTGAGAACGTCTTCAAGTCGTCTCAGAAGCTCAGGATCGGTATCAGTGCGATCCTCGCTGCTCAAAGTGACATACTTCGCTGCCACATTGAGTCCAAGGTCTTTCGCAGCTGCAAGCTTTTCTTTCCGCAGCTCTTCGCCTCTGGCCGTTAAGCGAAGATCATCCATCCCGCACGTAAAAGCTCTCATATGCAAGAACTTGGTCAGAAGTCGGCCTAGAATACTCAGTACTTTTCCAGCTACGGTTGGGCCATAAGCCTCATGTATGGAGTGAACAAAGCCTCCTCCGCTGGGACCGATCTGAGCCTTATCCAGAATTCCGGTGATAAATTCTCCACCCTTGAAGTGTACAACGCCTTCCTCTGATTTTTCGCTCCATCGATCCTGTGGGGTGGACGATTTGCTGGTAAGAGTGAGCGGACCGCAATCGACTGGAGTAATGTTCTTCAGGATTGTGGTAATCACTTGTTTTCCGGTCCATCGAGGAAATGGCTTGATAATAGCCGGAGGGACTGTCTCTATGCGCTCTCCTATTATGTGCCCACTTTCAGGGCGAAGACAGTTGTAGATTAGCTGCTGGTATGTTGCACGGTCAAAGAACGTGTCTCGGTTACACATCCAGACAGATACCGAAATGTGATCCTGAATAAGACCTCTTAGTGGCTTTCCTGATGTGGCAACCAGATACTGGTGATCCGTATCCGCAATCTGAAGCGCCTCTGCTCGAGCAATTTCCGTCTGTGGAAAATGCATATTCATCTCGTCTCCGTCAAAATCCGCGTTGTAAGTATTGCAATTCGCATAGTGCATGCGAATCGTCTTCTCCCCAGGAAGTACCCTTGCTCTGTGTCCCATGATCGACGGCTTGTGGAGTGTCGGTTGTCGATTCATCAACACTACATCACCATTTGTCAAGTGCCGATGAACCTTCTTATTCCGAGCACCACTGGCACTACTGCTGGAAGATGCAAGTAATTGATTTGCCAAAGCTAACCGTTCATCTTGTGTTTTCGTTCGTAAGCTAATGACCTGCCCGTTTTCGTTTTCGATCGCTGCAGCTCCGGGCCATTTGTCGACTCCATTGATCACGGCCTGCTGCATATCCTTAAAGTTGTGACTTGTCACAGGTTCCGGATATGTCAACTTCTTCGCAAAAACTGGCGGCACACCAATTTCGTTGGTCTCGATGTTTGGATCTGGGGAGATGACACTACGAGCTGCGAAGTTGACTCGCTTTCCCATCATGTTTTTCCGGAAAAGACCTTCCTTCTTCTCCAACTTCTGCTTGATTCCGTCTTCATTTTTCTTACCAGCCGCTCCCTGGATTGGGTTCCGGTCTCGATCGATCAAGGAGTTGACAGTATCCTGGAGCTGGCACCAAGCTTCCTGTAGATCATAATAATCTCTTTTCTGCCACGAGGCGTAGTCTGCTGCTTGCTCCGGATTGGTAATAATGTTGTAAATCTGTGCAACTGTCTCGCAGCTCTTGAGAATACTCTTGTAGAGCGTGTTTTGTTGTGCTTCAGATATTTCGCCGTCTCCAGTACGTGCTTCCGGGCGATATTTATTCGGGGGAACCATGAGAGTCTGTAAGAAGAACATGTCTGCGGAAACCTTCGTCACCTTTTTTGCCGTGGATCGAGAATCATATATCAGCGACAATATGTCCTGCTCTTTCTCAAACAACAATACCAGGCTCGCTTTGACTTCAGTCGCGTTGATAAATCTTTGAGCTGGCGTTGCAACTTTTGGCTTTGAGCCTGGCCTCGAAATGGTCTGGCCCATTATGACATCCCCATCAGCATCCAGCGCATCCCCCTCGCCCTCGTCATCCTCGTTTGACGACAAGTCAATATCCGCAATACCTTCATCGAAATCACCATTTACGTTCTCCTTCTTCATTGTCTCCAACAATTGGACGGCATTGACAGCACGGAAGTTTCCTTGAGACATCTTAGCCTTCTCCTTCATACTGAGTGACTTCTCAAAAATCTTGACGTATCGATCCTTCCGAAATGTTGGCGAAATTCCACTGCAGTTCCCGCAGGCCTTGCCTGCGTTGATCGCTTTCAGGAAAGATTTCACAACAATGCGCCTCGCTTCGGCAACACCCTCGTTTTTCTCTCGTTTCCACTCCCAGGACGAAGCTTTTGCAGCTTTGATCGACTTTTTGACAAACGCATTCCTCCGACGTATGACATTATCGACCGCCGATTCTTCTTCCGAGTCGCTACTTCCAGCTGAGGCTTCAGCCTCCTTATTTTGGGAGATCTCGATGTTGTCTATCTCCTCCGCGGGCCCCAGCAATCCATGTTGAATCAGGCGAAGTTTGCAAAAATAGCGATTCACCTCTTTCCGAGACAATTTTAGGTGATGGCAGTAGGCGCATTTTGCTCGTAATAGTCGCAAAAGCTGATCCATAAAAGTAGGGTGGTATACGGGAACTGGAAGGTCGATATGGCCTACATGCCCCGGGCATCCAACTGAATTGAGGTTACATGTTGTACAGCTTTCGAAGATGTTAGCAAAGCATATGTGAGAATTTTTTGGGGAGGGAACTCACAAGTGATCTCCCCATGCACCAAGAGCTGGGTCGTATAATCCGCCAGGAACTGGGTGCAAAAGTGTGTCGAAGGTTTGGGGATTGTCTATTCGCTTCACGGAAAGTGATTTGATCTCTGCAGCACCGAGAAAGCCAAAATCAACGCTCCCGATAGCCGAGGGAACTGGCTGAGAGATGTTCATCTTGGTTGAGACCTGATACCAGAGCAGCAGAGTTGCAATGGCTGGACCAAGAATTCCAGAATTTGAGATAGGTTTTGCGCCCCGCGACTTTCTCTCCGCCAAGACAGAAAATTATCGGCGTCCCAGGTCCGATATCATGTGATGCAAAGCACGCTAAACCTTAATTCCACACGCACGGACCAGACAGAGCCGCATTTTCAATCTCTTGGGGTCAGTCACAGCACAGTCCCAGTTGAGCTATCGCCCAATGACCGCCGAACAAATACCTTTCAGCAATCGCGACGAGACCAAAGTCGATATCGTTATACGCCATGGATCGAGGCAAGGCATCCCCCATTCTCGCTCCTCGACACGATGCTTCCAGTCGAGTCGGCAAGCCTGAGTCCGCCGCTGAGAAACTTGCATCCTTGAAGGCAAGAGTTGCAGCAGCCGTCGGGAGCAGCAAAGCAAAAGCTGGCATAAATCTCTCCTCGCATCCTGCATCAGTGATTGCTAGAGGCGGTCTGAACGTGGATCTTCATCCAGCCCTCCAAGATCTAGGTCAATACAAACCGTCGAAGAATATTGCACCGAAGTTTGCGACCAGCATTGGAAATGCGCGCCCTCAACCAGACAAAGCTGCTGTCAAAAGCAAGAAGCAACTCGACCTTTCTGGACCTTCGGCGGAGGAGACACGGAACAACCCATACTTTGACCTTAGTTTGGGTGGGCAGACAGCGACATTGAAGAACAGGCATTCGAGGCAGCTGGTCTTCAATCAGAAGGGGAAATACATTCAACAAGCCAATGCCCTTAGACGACAAGCCGCTCTAGAGGCAATGAAAAAGCGCATTGCGGAGTCGTCACGGAAGATTGGAATTGACGAGGATCTCGATACAGAGAAGAACTATCTGGTGGAAGCTCCACCAAATATCGAATGGTGGGACGAGGGTCTGGTTGATGGGGAGAATTACGATCAGATCGACAATCCTAAAAGGCTGAAGATTGATACTGCCGACTCGATCATCACCGAGTATATCCAACATCCTGTTCTGCTGGAGCCGCCACAGGAAAAGAATATGCCAGCACCAAAACCCATGTTCCTCACATCCAAAGAACAAGCAAAGCTGCGACGCCAAAGAAGAATGGCGGATTTGAAGGAACAACAAGCTAAAATTCGACTTGGTCTGGAACCGGCGCCCCCACCCAAGGTGAAGAAGGGAAATTTGATGAGAGTACTGGGTGAAGAGGCAGTGAAGGATCCAACAGCAGTTGAGGCTCGCGTGAACCGAGAGATTGAGGCTCGACACCAAACACATGTAGAGATGAATGAGGATCGAAAACTTACGAAGGAGCAGCGCCATGAAAAGCTTGCTAAGAACCAAGAGAACGATGCCGCCAAGGGAATTCATCTAATGGTTTTCAAGATCGACAATCTGGCTAATGGAAGTCACCGTTTCAAGATTGCGAAGAATGCAGAGCAGATGGCCCTCACTGGTGTTTGTATTATGCACCCTCGTTTCAACTTGGTTGTCGTCGAAGGAGGTGAACATAGTATCCGACAATATCGCAAGCTCATGCTCCAGCGTATTGACTGGACTGAGAACTCGCCAACTAGAATCAAAGAAGGTACCAAGGCAGAAGCACTACAGGACTGGCTCAAGGCAGAAGACGAAAAGGGAGAGCTTAAGGATATGACATTGAACAAGTGCGTTCTGGTTTTCGAAGGAGAACAGAAGACTAGAGCGTTTAGAAAATGGGGAAGCAAAGTCTGTGAAACCGATAGCGCAGCTCGGGAGACTTTACAGAGAGCGAAGATGGAGAACTTCTGGGCATTAGCCAAGAGCATGAAGTAGATACCCTGCAAAGCGTAAGAACGTTGCCTGTAACCTTAAAATATATCTGGCTTTGCTGCCAGCTAAATCATCTGGCTGGCTTCCATTTTTGTGGCCCAGTCTAGCCAGCCAAGTATTTTTCTATCTTACATTTCCATCAACATGGCGGCCTCTTCGTCATCGTCATCAAAGCCATATTCATCTGTGCCTGCCGTCATCCCAATGCCGTTGCTGACGCCGCCCATTTCTCGATCTCCCGTAGCGTTTGACTGTTGTGCCTCTTTCAATGCGCGTATACTCTCCTCTTCTTGCTTCTCCTTGTGATTCTCCAGATCTTTTAAGCTCCAAGTGCTGATGCCCTCTTGGTCCCTAGGTTTGAAAGGCTGTGCCATTCCCCGCAAAAATTTCTTCGCCGCTCCAACAGCCATGTCAGTGCTGAGATTTACCTCGCTGTCCAAAATAGCCTGCTCAATCCATTTTGGCAACTGATCTTTCTTCTTCAGGAATCTCTTGTCTGCAAGGACCATGATACCATAATCGTCTTTACCTCTCAGTACACGACCCAAACATTGGGCAGCATGTCTCATAGCATCGAAAGATAAGAAATCATTCTCTCTGATTCGGTACTTCTCGCGGAGGAACTGTAGACGGGCCTTTAGAATTCTAGACTCCGTGTATTGGAACGGTACACCGATGCAGAGCACAGTGCGCCCGTACTGATGGTCGAAATCGATTCCCTCACTAACTTTCCCTCTTGCTACGCAAAGTAGTATTGCGCCTCGTCCATTGTCGCAAGCGGTGCGGTACGTCTCAAGAGCTAAAGATGTCTCTTGAGCATCAGGCGTCTCTACAAGAATAAGTTTGTACTTCCATACTTCGTCTAGAATACCCATTCCTTGCCACATGCTGATGATCGACTCCATGTAGAGGTAAGAGGGGAAGAAGACGACCATGCCATCTGGCGTTAGTTTTGCGAATTCTGTGAGGAGGTGTCCATAATTTCGAACCACAGCGGGTTCGTTGCGGACCTGAAATCCAGACGATATGGGTACCTGATCTGATCCACGAGTGACTATCATCGGCAAGAAGGATTTACGAGCCAGCGTCATCGGATACGATTCTTGTACCACGGCCGTGAATCCAAGCATTTTGGGGTACATTTCCAGTGGCGATATGGTTCCAGAAGTGATGATAACAGAGCTGAATCGGTCGAACACTGGTTTGATCGCGATCGCAGCATCTAGGCAGGTGAAGTGGAGGACCGGATTGGGAACCTCTGCTGTTTCCGATTCGTAGGGCTCTAAAATGAGAACGAACCCTGTCTCATAGGTCGCCACCAGCGTTGCAAACGTCGCAACTTCCTGAAGTGGCTGGTAGTCTTCGATATTGGTCAACTCGAGGGTTCGCACAAGAGAAGTCAGTCTCTCGGCACAGAACCTCAGTGGCTTTTTCTCGATGAAGGTGTACTCTTTCAGATGTGCAAGGAAGGATGGTGGTGTTTCGGAAATAGTCTGTCGGACCTTCATACGAGTCTACAGTGTGTTAGAATCCGCATTCCCAGGTATCGATGTGACATGCCTTCAAGTACTCAATGAAGCGTTTCAAGAACGCTACGAAATGCTCCGCTCTCCTAATATTTCCGGGAACGGCTTCCTTCAAGAGGTCGTCTGGTAGAGCTGGAAATGTCGTTAGCAAGAGCCAAAAGTAATCACTAGGACAGACAAACCAGGGTTAGACATGAATGCATCCTCTTCACGAGCTTCATCTGCATCCCTCAAACCCTCCACCAGCTTTGCATACTCGTTTTTGAGCTTGTCTGCGTCACTGTCCTTCATTTCTGAGATCTTATTCTCGAGGTTTTGGGCACCTCTAGTTGCCTTGCGCAACGAGTCTTCTGTGATATCTGTGCTGAGGGATTCGATGCAGACGTTGTCAATATTATGTGCCTCGTCAAAAACAACGATGCAGTCTTTGGATAATTCCTTTGACACGCGTTCTGCGATTTTCGGATCGAGCAGGTAATGATAAGAGTAGATAATGACATTGCAAAAAGACATCTAGTCACGCATATCAGTCGTATACTTGAACTTCGTGGGGTAAACAGACCATTCGTCGTGAAGTAAAGTACGGACACTGTTTGTGCTCTTCACCATACTTCTCAAGCCCATCGAAAGTCCAAACACCATTAGGAATCAGGTTATGCGGTTCGAGGAGATCCAAGTTCTGCCGTCGTCAGTTTAAATCAAGGATGCTAGGAGTTGAAACCGACATCATGGTAGATGCACACCGGTACATCTTCTCCGCGATCCTTCTTCTCTTTCACAAATCCAGCCGTTAAGCTCCGGCATCTTGCATCCACCACAGCACCACTCTTCTCCCGTTTTACGGATGGATGAAGACACAAGTTCTTTCGACTCGTCAAGCCAAGGCCTCGGAATTCTTCTTCGTGACCAAGCTCATCTGCTCGATATTTCATAAGTGCCTTCAGCTCATGTAATGCTTTTTCGATCTCGGACATGGTACCTAATATCCATCAGAATTTCCCTGACCAGGGTGGACATGGACTCACGTGAGCAGTATATCAGCTTTCGATGCTCTGGATAGTACTGCTGATAGGCTACGATTAGAGACAGGAGAGAAACGGTCTTTCCTGTTCCGGAAGGCATCTCCAGAACACAGTGGCCTCCAGCATCGAGCGTTCCTAGATGAAAGTATAAGTCCAAAGCTCCGCCAACTCGGATCATTACATACTCTTGAGATCACACATGTAGCTGGTTAAAACGGCTTTGTCAGCTATAAACAACCCGAGGCGTGCAGGCAACATACGCATATTGTTCTAGAGATGTTAGCTAAAAATCTGGCGTCTGGATTCGTTCAGCTTACCAGGATATATCATCGCATAAGGGAAGAGCACGGGGAGATCACTATGTTCGATGGTTAGCATAATATTAGATACAGGTTTCTGGAGGCTATACTCGATATTGAACTTCATTTTGATCAAGGAAAGGAGATCTTCGTTCAGAAGGGCAGGCCTCGGCGAGGTTTCTTCGAAGTTGAGGTCGCCACAATGTTATCTGGACCAGCCTGAACGTGGCAGACTAGACAATGCTGCTAGCGAGCTGGCAGCTAGGAATGGTCATGCCAAATCAAGACTGGAGTGAATAGAGCCAGAAACGTTATTGCTTATCACGCTTTCGCGAACTGAATTCACTTTTGGTGAGCGTAAGGTAGTTTGTTGCCTTGTGCTAGACGTGCCGGGCCACCGTATAATTAGTCAGCTAGGTGTCCAGTGGTACCTGTAAGCGAAGCCGGCTGGAAAATCTACAAGTGAACCAACCGAATTCAGTGTTTTCAAATGTCATATTCAGGAGGGGAATCAACGAATTATTTAAATGTCATATGAATCTTTTATGACATATCGATCGGTAAATCATCCGTTTTCTTTGCACGTACGAACGTCATTCTTGCGTACCAGGACAGAATTCACTAAACGAGGGTGTGAACAGTACTTGTCCTCGTTACCTTCTTTTGGTCGATAGAGCGGGAGTGCCGAGTGCACATTACATATTGGATTGTAAATCATCGATGCACAATAGCAACTTCCCTTTAGGGTGATGTCCTGAGCGTACATCCAATAGCCCTGTGTGTGTGTGTTTGTGTGTTTAGACTTCTTTAGAATCAGTAGATGCAGCACATGGTTGAGCAAGTTCTGATCTCTTCCACCTGCAGGCGTCTCTGGCTGTACTTTATGTTTTCGCAACGACGCGAAACTCCCCATTAGCTTCTGCTTTAAGATGTGCCCAATTTAGTAATCATTGGCTCGTTGGATCACTATTCAGTGTCATTTCTTGGTCAAATTCTTGCTACCATTCCTGGGCTGCACTAGTCTAATCCATCAACTAATTTCTTATGAAATTCATGCTACGGCAAGGGCAACTACGCAGACGATCTTTTGGCCCATTGTCTATGTGCCAAATTGTACTCGGAGCTTTCAACTTCCTTCATGTCTTGAGATCATTTGGCCTATCGCATACCATATAACCCTGGTCGTCTTCTGTTTTAGAAGCAAAGTGTAAACTAACCTATTTCTCATCGTATCAGCTTTATCGTTGGACTATTGAGACTGTCCTCTGATACCATCCGATGGGGCTGATGAGGCTGAGAATGGCTGTATAGAATGACATAACCTCCATACACCAGGCTCCGAAACCTCATGGTCTGCTTGTATCGGATCCTGATCGACCAAAACCCTTGTTTGCTATCCACTTGAGCTCGGCTGCCTTGCTTAGAGCATCAATCTCTGTTGATTCATGACGCCGTCGACGCAGCTGATCCATCTCACACCTTTCAAGTCTTCGTCGCCGCAACTCTTCCTCTATCGTATACTCTTCAAGATCGTCCTCTTGGCTATCATCATCTCGGGTTTGATTCTGAGCGCTTGGAATGAATCGGTTGAATGATAATTTGTTCGGTCTTACTCGGTCACTTTGAGCACCTACTCGCTGCACTCTCGCTTCTGCAATGTCCTGCACCTGTCGAGCCTTCTCGTGTTGTGTCTTGCCTCGATCGATCATTGGGAGACGATGACGATAGCTTTCGATTTCTGTGCCTCCTAGCATGGTACGAGGTGCCTTTGAGGTGGGGGCACTGGATGCTCGGTCATCTTCAGCATCTCGTGCACGGCGCTTCCGGGGTATGTCATTCCACTTCGAGTCAGGCATGGTGGGTTCTGAGGAGAGATATGGGGAAGCTCTGTTGGAAAGTCCCTTCAATGTTTCGTGCATTGGTAGGGGCTTTGAAAGTGGTCCAATACCACAATAATCCAGTTCTCCGAATGTTTCTCTACCGCCTAATCTTCCACCGCGACTAAATTCGCCACGAGATCCTTCACCATGAATTCCTCTTCTGTCGTGAGAACCTCCTTCGTCACTGGCTGCCTCTTTGGCACAAGACATGCCCATATAGTGAGGGATGTTCGTCTCACAACTTGCTTCCCCTCCTTTCCATGTCTTTCCTTCGTCCTGTGCTTTGTCGCCGTGGGCTGATACTCCACGATAAGAGGACCTGCAGCATCGGTAGGATCCTTCACTTTGTCCCCGACAGGCTTGCATAATGCGTCCAGAGTATGCTTTCTGGCATGGTCACCCATTTGTTTCTTGTTTAGAAGCCAATTCGTACGGTCTGGTTTGAGATAGCGATCCCACTAAGCAAAAATAAGTAGTCGTTGCAGAATATATAACGGGGTGCCGCTAAGTTAGTAGGAAGTTCTCATACGTACCCCCTGCTGTATCTCTTCCGGGTATTTGATGACGTTGGATGGGAGTGGCAGATTAGTTTCGGCATCGACGATTTTCACCAGTGTCTGGGTGTAGATTGCTATCTCGTAGGTCTTGCCGTCCTTTCCCACCAGTGTCCCTACGCGAGGATAGCTTTTATAAAGTTAGCAAACGATGTCTTCACGAGGTGCTCGAACTGGATCAGGGTTACGCTTCAGACTTGCCTTGTGATTGCATCGGAGACTTCGTCCTCGGACATATTGTCGTAGGCTGACATCGCAATGGCTGCTGATCCCGGTAGATGTGGCGATTCGATAGCCACAGGGGATGTAAATGTAGCCTTTGAATCTTTGCTTATCTGATGCAACGGTAGAGTATTCAGCCTCGCTTCATAGGCATACCGTACATATAGAAGTGCCGTTGGTGGAGGTTTGAAGGCCGTGCGAGTGAAATTGGTGGACAGGAAAGATATGTCGTAATTGAAGACTCTGGTGTTATTCAAGGACTGCAGATCGATACAGTTGGAGAGGGGAGATTGTATTTATAGTTGAGAATGAGGAGTGAAGTCCACCAGAGGGGGCAAACACTCGCTTAACTAGCCCCTTTTTTGGTCTGCTGTTCGAGGTTCCTACTTACGGACAGTCCCTTCCTTAGTGAATGTTCGTTCCGAGTAATAATTATGTCCACCCACTATTACCCATGTACTTGTCAGAACTACCAATATAATATGTTTTGCTGCTATTATTCGATAAAAGGAGTAAATAGTCTCAGATTTAGAAATCGTAAAACGGTAGAACAGATATTGCAACAAAGTACAGATTTCAATTATACTAAATGGGTTGAGATTGTACAAATTAGTCCTACTAAACTTATTAGATATCTGGCTATCTTCGTGTAATTTTTGAGACGTAAGATACTAGTATCTCATCCATATATTAAGTTTCAGATCTTAGGGGTATAAATACAACTTTAAGGTCTTGATCTTCAATCTACACAGATGTGGTTAACTTTGTATATAAGGGCTGTCTAATCTTGCTGAGATGTTGTTATGATACTGGATCCTCAGCCCGGAGTTCCCAGATAGTATTAGGTCCAGCCCAAACGTGCAGACGAATAAGATTGATAGTCATGTAAACCTCGAAGATAACGTGAGTCTGGCATCGAAGCTTGGGCGGCCTCCCAGGTCTGCCACCTGTTGGCTAAAGAAAGTGTTGGTCTAAAATTCACACGCCTCAAGTCAAGCCATGACAGTCTAGTCATCTCGGCTTATTCTTCCATGCCCCATAGAAGACTGTTGTGGTGCACTCGGTGGATCTTGTAAGTACAGGAGTAGGCAGCTAGACGTGCAGCCGGTCGCTCCCTAGTTAAATTTGCCTCAATATGCACCTTAAAACGCACGTCAAAAGCTTCCCCTTTTCAGTACACGATAAGCGGGAATGACAATGAGTTACAGTTACTCGACCCCTCCGACATGGACTGCCGCTCCACCTTCATCCATCCCATCTCTCAAAGCTACGGTCCGATGAGCATGAGAAACGGGTGACATAACGTCATCCAATCCAATGTACCTCTCACCACCATAAATTAAACTGTCTTGAATGTTATATGTCAAGAAAGCTCTACTGAATACCTCGCTAGCAAGCCGCTGCATAAACTGGCTGGAAGTATCGCGATTTCGTTAAATTGATAGATTTCAGCTACAACGAGAGATTTTACATCGCACATTTGGCCACCCAGTGGCATCCCTCTGATACTACCTTGCTATTTGTCTTCATGGACTGGCAATGAGACGCTTTATGCTACAGCCATACTGCCTCGCAGGGTTCAAGTCATCCCTGACAGATCGAACACTTTGCACCTTGACGCTTGCCTCGACTCGATAGTCCCTCACAAAGCTCAATCTTGGCCGAGAATGAAGTCGCAGGCGCACCGAGATCCAAACAGTACAGAAGAGCTATGCTTGGGCGTACCCATAATCATACCATGACCAATATTGAACGAGGCTTGGATGTGCTCACCCCGAAATGTAACATCGAATTATCTCGCCTTCATGCTTCTCGACGAGTCTCAGGCTTCTGAGATACCAAACCTCCGAGATTCTTCAAGGAAAGAAGGATTGAATCTCATGGTAAGGACGAGCTTCTAGCCTAATGCTCCTTAATGAATGCGTGGTGCGGTGCATCAAATGCCAACCCCTCGAAGAGCCTCTTATCGGGACAGGTTCTTGCTCTGTAGCACGGAACACTGGGACTCGGGCTATTAGACTCAGCTGGTAAATATGACATTGCTCGGGACCCGAGCATTGCATGGATTGGACTCGCCCTAAGGTGGCCAAAGGCACTCCCGGTAGAGACTTTCAGATTATGTTGATGCCCCTTTCGATACAAAAGATTACAGCAGACTGGAGGGCTGTACTAAATCGGTCGGGCAACCATCGTTATGGAAGACCAGAAAGACACCGACTGGCTCATCAGGTGCACAGTCGTCCTGATAGGCGACTTCAATGGCTACTGTATCGAGTTCAGGTATGGAACCATCAGGCTAGCCAAACATGAAACCATGGTTAGAGCAGATCTATGGCTCTTTCTTCCCCTAACCTAAGTACCCCCCTTGGGGAGTGACATTGACGCTAGAGCATCCGGCAAGTATACAGCCATCGATCGGAGAAGGACTGTGTCGGACTTGTAGATGTGGCTAAGATGCCTGCAACGGCATGAAAGGAAAAGACACAGAACGGGGCTCGATGGCATGGAAGTGCAAAGCCGGCACAATGCAAGCTTCCGTTTGCTCGGAAACGAGGTACTCACATGAAGTGGTTACTATTGAAATGGTAACAGGTCCCGCAACAAACTATGTTGGTTTGCTGGATGGAAACCATGTTGGGACGAGCTACTGGCATTTGAAATCTGGGCAGTCTCATAGGTAATCACGGTCGCATGGCATCAAGCCATCGATTTCACCAGGGCGCTCCATTGCGCCACACAGGACCGGACAGCAGCTGAGATAGAACAACAGAACATAGATGAGCCTGAGTCTCGAGTTCTCACTTCGGGTGGTGACATCGAGTGGAGTTCTGGTGGCAGCAATAGATACTAGCTGCCCACCTGCTGCTCGAAGCAACCAGGTCAGCACCCACGGCTCAGGGGAGTTAAGATTAGCCTGCCGTCGCGACAAGTCTTGAATAGACTATCGAACAACGCATTTGCCAAGAAACGAGGCTCATCCCCTTCACTCGAACGAGACAGACGTCGATAGGTATCTATCTGTAGCGTTGCCGCAAGGGCGCTGTTGTGATAGAACACATAAGAGAAGACAGAATCGATCAAGTACTCTTCACGCAGTGCAGCCGACGAAGATACGGGCATGAAACTTTCCCCTCTTTCACAGAGCACTGTAGAAGTAGGTCTGTCTAGGGAAACGTGCAATTGCCATTGGAGGGGGTCTGACCAGAGACTCAAAGCTGTTGAGAAAACATTAGGTTGGTTATGACCTGCCCCGCTCTGGCTCAAGGGCATAAATGTTACCTTCTGTTTCGAGAGACTTCTCGAGCAGATGGGACACTCCCATACAGGAGAGGGGCAGCGCCGACGGAAGGTGCAGATGGCACGGAGGAATGCGAAGATGCTCTAAGCAGCGCACAGTCCACCGCGTTTGAGATCATAGCAGAGAGCGTGACTCCATGACGGCGATAGAGAAATCAGGCAGGTCACAGTGTGAGAAGTATGCAGATTTTAGTCATGATCGTATTGCTCAGCGCCCTACGCTGGCTGAATAATGTACACCCCTTAAAATCAAATCCCAGGTGCATGTAAGAACTCCATTGCAGTAAACCGTGAAACCCAGACCTATCCCATTATGATCCGCCCAGATCCCCCAAGTATTCCATCATCGGCCCAAGCTCAACATGTCAACAGACTGGTGAGCAAGGCCGAAGTATGTCATGTCGAAGGAAAGGAAGAATCGTCACACCAGGCACATCTAAGAACGCTCTCCACGGAGACGTCTGGCGAGTTGGATGTCCTTTGATTGAATGGTAACACGCTTGGCGTGGATGGCGCACTGTATTGATGTTAGATGGATTAAATAAGCATTCGCAAGAGTGGTACTCACGAGGTTGGTGTCTTCGAAAAGGGAAACCAGGTATGCCTCAACGGACTCCTGGAGAGCACCAATGGCGGAAGATTGGAATCTCAAGTCTGACTTGAAGTCCTGTGCGATCTCACGAACCAGACGTTGGAAGGGGAGCTTTCGGATGAGGAGCTCAGTGGACTTCTGGTAACGACGGATCTCACGGAGAGCGACAGTTCCTGGCTTGTATCTGTGGGGCTTCTTGACACCTCCGGTTGATGGTGCAGACTTGCGGGCAGCCTTGGAAGCAAGTTGCTTACGGGGAGCCTTGCCACCGGTGGACTATCGTTATGTTAGCTGAGGCTCAGTGAAGGTGAAGTCGTGTTGTTGTGGTGGGGCAAGACGCGTCGAGGATGAGGCTCAAGTTGAGCGCAGACCACGGTCGCAATCCTGAAAGCGACGCGCTGAAGAGATGAAGTGACGAGAAGGAGAATCAATGCTTACCTTGCGTGCGGTTTGCTTGGTACGGGCCATTGTTGATGATTTTGATGGATGGGGTTGATGTTGGTTGTCGCTTGTCGATGGTCGAGATGATGATGATGTTGTTGAGTGGATGAAAGAGAAGGACGGAAGAAGTGGGAGGGGCGATTATTTGTACTTGGGCAGCGCTAGTGAGTGTGATTGCGCTAGTGTACCTTCTGTTTGGGGCGCGCGCCTTGGCTCTTTCTTTTCGGCTGCACAGATCGGCCAGGAAAACGCAGCTCTTCGCTTTCAATCTGCCGACCAATCAAACGTCGTGCTTCCAACTTTCGACACTTTCGTTGCGGCAAATGCAGGCAGTACAGGCAACATCCAGAATCAGAACTCCGAATTCTAGCAATGCACTGAATAACTGCCACCAATATGACTCATTGAATTTGAATGTGCGGAGTGACTTACAAACAAATCCACCCAATTCTACTGTGCACTGCCTAATTCACTACTACTGTTTCCCCTTCCAGATGTGCATCCATCAAGTCTGACTCCATCCTCTTGCATGTCACTCGCCACCCCTGCATTCGCGACCAATGAGCGTGGTTCTTTCCGTCAAAAGTTGTTGTTCTCGCTAGCCACCATTTTCGGTTTAGACCCGTTCCTTAGCTTGTGATTGCAACCAGACCGCGGGGACGCGCCACCTGAAATAAGAAGGTCTCCAACTTCAACATTAACTCTCCCTTCCAATCCAAGTTCATCCGTCCAGATCCACATCTCGACTTCAAGTCTCCTCTACAAAAACATCTCCTCAATCAATAACTTCAATCCATCAATATGACTGGACGTGAGTAGTCCCTCTATCTCTCCCCCATCCTCATTGTCGCTTTCGACGCGTCTTCCACATCACAACAACATTATACTGACGCGTTTCACAGGCGGAAAGGGTGGCAAGGGTCTCGGAAAGGGAGGAGCCAAGCGTCACCGCAAGATTCTTCGTGACAACATCCAGGGTATCACAAAGCCTGCGATCAGACGTCTCGCCCGTCGTGGTGGTGTCAAGCGTATCTCAGCCAGTATGTACTATCCTTCTCATGTATGTACTTGCAGTCGCTAACCAATCCTCTAGTGATCTACGAGGAGACCCGTGGTGTTCTGAAGACTTTCCTTGAGGGTGTTATCCGTGACGCTGTGTAAGTTCCTCCGCCTCGATACCATCCTCGTTCACAATAACCTCCAATGTACTGACTTTTCCCAGTACTTATACTGAGCATGCGAAGAGGAAGACCGTCACATCCCTCGACGTTGTCTACGCACTCAAGAGACAAGGTCGCACTCTCTACGGTTTCGGTGGTTAGGTTTTCATGAGGTTTCTGGGCTGTATTGGTTGGGACTGTATTCTGCGACGGGGATAATGACATGGCGTTTATGGGTTACTTGTATGGAATACAAATTCAATTTCGACCTTTTTGCACATGACTTTTTGTCTTGTCGGCGCGTCGTGATTGTTGTGACTTTCTTTTTGCCGCACGCGTCTGCCGGGCGGGCATAGTCCAGCATGGGTTCCAGTCCGCTATTGCCGTGATGCAACCTCTGGCCCCTTGTGCAGTGGGTTGTTGGTACTTTCGGTTCTGTGTCGTGGTCATCATTGCTCTGAATCTGTTTCTTCTTCAGGTTGCTCCTGTTTTCCACCTGGGAAAGTAGACGGCTTGGTGGATTCTGTTTCGAGTTTCTTTCGGCCACTGCTTTCTACATTTCCGCTCCAATGTCGTGGCATGCCTTCAGTACTTGTATGTTTGTACTTCTAGTCTGGCTCCTTGGTGGTGATTCATGTTCTGGTTATCCAATTTTATCGGATTCTTCCGTGGCCAAATACACATCTGTCCACCTGGTAGGTTCCCGGTCTGAGTCTCTTTGTTTTGGCCTACTCCTGGCTTGACTTGCTTATTTCTAATGTCCGGGCAACATGCCAGTACTTCGATACGTGCTTGAATGGTGGTTTTCCTGTGCCCGTATGACGTTCATAATTTCTCGGGATAAATGTGGTAGAGTGTCAGGGTCTGGATGAACGCGCGATTAGTGGAACTGCTTCAGACATCATCTAATGTCCCTGGAAAGTATCAGTACTTAGGTGTGCCACTCGGTTGTAAGCCTCTGATAAGTTCATTTCACGTTTACTTCATGAAATGCCACTTGTAACAAACAGCTGGAGTCGAATATTAGTGTCCAACTTCACATGTCTGTTTCCACTTGTCCTGCTCATATGCTGATACTTGACTGTCTATTCCGGCGTTGCATCCGTCTGCCCTTTTTCTATTGATAGTTTGTTCGTTGCCTCATCACAGACACGTTTTTTTGCCAACCTGCGTAATCTGAACCCATCCTGCTGTGCCCAACGTCTTTTTTTTTCTACGCCTCTTGTGTCTTAGAATATTCTTGGGCGCTTACAATGCCGCTAGAAGGGTATTTTCTTTATTCCTTTCTACTTCCTTCTCCTGTTGTTTGGTGAAGACTAGGCGATCTATTTGAGCTGGGCACTTCCAATACACCTTCATATTTTTGCTTCTAATGTCCCAGCACATCCTAAGTACTTGAACTGTGTCATTTAGCTGTGGTACCTACGGTGTAGTATCTCGAGCTGATGTGTGTTCCTTTGGTCAGCTGAGCTGTTCGCCTGACTTTTTGAGGCACAAGGTAGCTTTCGTACGGTCACCAGAGCCATCAGCTCGTGTCTCCCCTGAGTTGAATACTAAAAATGTGGTGACGCATGGCTACTGGATTTCATATCATCTTGAAATGGAGTTATCACCCATGTATGCAGGTGTTTTCGTGACTTGGATTTTTCCTCTCACTTCTACGTGCTTTCCTAGCCATGTGTTTCCCGTCACTTCCTGGATATGATACATCTTGAATTAATGATGAGCTCCTCTGAGTTCTTCGTGGGTGCTCCATACATGGATACAGGCGTAGCTCGGTTGCTTCGCCTACGTAGCAAGGTACTAAGGTCTCCTCTCGTATCATGGAATATTCTCATGACTTGAAATGGTCATTCAACTAAGTTAGAGAAGTAGCTTCGGCCTTTTAAACCATTCTCTCCCAGACCATGCTTCTGAATCCAATCGTTTACCATTCGGTTCTGTTGTTCAAGAACTGAGCTAATATCAGAAAGGGTGCCTCTCTTCCGAGTATCATTACCTGACTGTCTTGCTTTCACAAAATCGGGACTATTACACGACGATCCTATTAATATGGTCTCCTCCTTGACTTTTTCGGTTCCAGTGGAGTTTCTGGTACATTGTCGTATATAATATTAAGTATATACACAATCGAAATATACTATCAACTCGGATTTTCACATCGACGTTTGATTTCTTTCCTTTCATTTTTATTATTATATCTAGTACATGTAAACCATCTGGTCATCTAACTTATGTCTTGGGTTTTCTTCATGACATTGTCTGTTTATATACTTTGACAGCTGCTAGAGAATACCTCTATCTTAGTCTAAAGTATTTCGAACTTTATACTATTGTTATAGTCTATCGAGACCTTACCTGACTTGGATTAATCTGGGCCTTGCTTCCGTATTAGATTAGCTACGTATTATAGTAAATTGAAATTCCGGTATCAACATGCACTTAGATGTTCTCCTTCCGAACTCTCAACATAATACCATATGTGTTGATCCGCAGGCCTTTATAAGAAATATTTCGACACGGTACAAGGTATCGGGCCACTTCCGAGGAGGTTCAGTAGCATTTCGGAGGAGTATATCTACTCTCCTCCTTCACACTCTCTTGGAAATACACAGATGTTGCAACCTAGTATTAAGAACTCGATATATCGACACTTTGTGATACCATGTACAGGTACTACACCGATAATATGATAATACTGTAGCACTGAGGGTAGAATTGCACTCAAATTTCCTTAGATATTGCACAATTTCTAAGACTTACGAACCTCCTTCTCTTCAATTATGACTATAAGCGGTGCTTTCATAATTTAGTGCTAACAAGTAAACAATATAAACAGCTCTCCTACTTATTGCATGTACTTCTTTTGTATTATGAAGTACTAGATCCGAACGCGGCAGTTGTAATCTACTATGCGTGGAAGGTTTTTGCATCGATATTTAAAGCGTTGGCAACTTACTCGTCATCAAATAATCCCAGTGATTGATGACCATCTCCTACTCAATACAGATACAGATACAAATGTCCGTAGTCGTTCCTAGCTTTGATTATAGTATAGTTTCAATTCACATGATGCTGGAATGCCTCCTTCCGGGCAGCTTCCTGCCGGTGGTAAGATGAGTTTCCGATCCTCTTTCTTAGTTTGAAAAAGGCGTACAGCCACTAAAGTTTAATAGATTAGAAACTTTGTAAACAGCTGGCTTCAAATGCATCTCCAAGTGTGCTGCAGTTTGTTGGGTCTCTGAGGTTCCACTTGTATTCTTTGAACCATCTATGCGAACAAGAGATACTTAATGTGAAAGTGAAGATCGACAAACAATTCCTAGTGCCGGTCTGATATTATAGTATAACATTTACATTGACGCTAAACATACAACATAAACACGATATGAAGTTTTACAGACCCTCGCGTTGACGAGCTTTCATATCAAGAATATCGGGAATTAAAAGTCAGAAACGTAAATAGATTACTCTATGAAAGGCAAGAAACACTGCGCTTATATTAACATGTCGTCTTCACTATCCACAGGGGACATATAAGAATCAGTCGAGAAAGCTGATAACAAAACGAGCAAGTTTCATAGGCTGTATTTCACGGTTAAGACACGATGCCACTTGCTTATATTGGTCGGCAGTTCCATATTCACCAACCCGGTAAACGACAAGACAAGGCTCAAAGTAACAATACGTATTTTTGAACAGTAGATTACCAGAAAATCCGATAAGCCGACGGGCTCAAGGGGCATCAGAGTCTGGAGAGAGACTGACAATCTCCACCCATCTATCACTTCCGAACAATTGCCCAAACCTCACACTCGTACAAAAGACCCGTCACAGCCAGGGAAGCTACTCCGACAACCGTGTCTGGCGGCCGATGCCCGTCTGCCTCCTCATCCATGAACTTGATCTGAAATATCAAAAGTATCAGCGCAACGATTTAAAACCATCCCAAGATATCTAGTAATATGGACCGCTTACCCATGCCTCTCCCCATCCTCTGTCTACGACATCCAATTTATCAATTTCCGGATCTCCCGTCTCCTTCACTATATAGTGACGCACCTGCACGATATCCCTGGGTGTAGCCCCCGCCGAAGCGAGACAAGTCTTGATTTTACTGTACGCGATCGGAGCTTGCCCCCCAATAGTCGTAGGATTCGAGCTGACTGAAGAATGGAACCCAGTTAAGCCAGCGAGGGTGATAAGGTCGACCGAGCCAGGTATGAGAGGTGTCACACAGACGTGGTTATACGTAGGTGGGGGGAGAGGGACACCATCAGGGTTGAACGATCTCGGCTTTGTATCCTCCGCCATAGTATTAACAGTTTCTTCTTGAGTTTCGGATTGAAATTAAACACAAGAAGGAGTCCTGATCGGGTTATCGTGTGATTGAAAAGAAGACTGACCGGACGGAATAAATAAAGAAGTGTGGATTCGCAAAATGTAAAAATATCAGAGGAGAAAAGAAACGATAAGAAGTAAAATGACGTCAAGCATTAGTCAGAAGTATTATAAAGAGGTACATCTTAAGCAATTATACAACAAGACAAGGAGCACTCAAAATATAAAGATAGACTTAATGTAAAAGAACGGTTTGATTACATAAAGAGATAAGATATATTTAAGAAAGGGGGTCTGTCATTTTAACTGTAAAAAGAGAATAGACTAGATAGACTTTCTATTAATTGTTAACTACGTGTTATAAAAATGAATGAAAAGAAAGTTAGCTTCTATATTAAAGTAGGCTCAATAGAGTTATATCCGATAACGTGATATTCAAATATACTTTTTCGTTCCTTTGTAACGGTCCGATATTTACTCACTATAAATACAGAAGGCTGTGGTTGATTTCTGATGATTAAGAAGTAGGTATACCATGTACGGGTAAGACAATTATTAAGTATTAAGCAAAGAATACTATTTGAAGTTAAATATGAAGTTCTTATTTGATAGCAGATATATTAGTCTTACATAGAATTCTCGGTTTCCTTAGATCGCCCGAGATATTAGATCTCTTCCTTTAATAAAGGATTTGGAGATTTATTACGTGATTTAATATTAATTACTATTATATATTATTATTTAGTTAATATTAATATTTGAATTATATTAACCCTTTATTAGTATTAATATTTTTATAGTGTTTATTCATTCAGTAATATCATTAATATTTTAGGATTGATTGACCTTTAGTATTAAGGGATCTGTAATATTATTCCCTTCTTAGCCTAGCGTGATCTTTATACTTAAGTATGACTTAAAAACGTCGATAGCTGCTAACGGCTATCTTCCTTATTTATTATATTTAATATTATAAAATATCGAGTATTGCTCAAATCAAGAAAAAGTTAAAAAAAAGAAAATAATAAAGCTATATAAGAAATCTAAACTTGTTATTTAAGTTTTTAATAATAAAAGTAAGAAAAAGATATTAACTTAATTACTAATAATTTAGCAAATTAATTAAAGGCTTATTATTTGCATAATTATGGCGGTAAGATATTTGCAATGCTTTCAGCATTTACTTAAGCTAGATATAATAATTAAAGATATCATGCAAGCTTACATTCAAGCGTATACAAAATTGATTCGGCAAATCTTTGCATAGCCATTAAAAAAGATTGTAAAGGAATTCCTTGAAGGAATAATGTTGGTCCACAGGACCCATATCGAGTATTTGATGTATCCACACCAGGAGCCGGCTGGTAGCCGGAGGGGTTTTAAGGGGGTTACGATTACGGATATAAATCCTTTTCCTTCTCGCACTCCCTTAACTAAAAAATCCGAAATAAATTAAATCACTATTGCACTTGTTTTTGCTACTTTTATTATCTTTGTAATATCATATACCGGTGCAAACCCACACTAATCAATAATCAACTTGTATTACAAACAATTAGGTAATCCACTAAGAAAGTTAATTTGAAAGTTTAACGTTAAAGCTTTCACACTTACGTGAGATATTTAACGTAGCTCCTCTTTGATATTGATTTTTTGTTAAATTTAGTTGAAAGGACTTAGCACCTTAATGAGAGTTATAATTCCGTACCAAAAAGTACATGTAAATAATAAATAATAATGTAGTAACTACCATTTAATAATTATTATATAAGAATTAACGTAATAATCACTTTATAACTATTATTAAAATAACATTTTTATAAGTTCTTTGTAAATTATCAAAATCACCACCAACATGATGGCAAGACCTATAACGAAATTTACGAAACTGCTCTCAAAAAGCGTACTAACATTACCTAATGTTAAGAGAAATTAATAAGAAACGATTTCTTTAAAGAAAACATCTGAAGCAAAGGCTACCCGCTATTCAAGGGAATTTCGGAAGTATGCTTGCAATAAGCACCTAAGTTTTGAGTACATGTTTTAGGATTTTAAGAAGTTTTTTGAAAATTAGATAGCTACAAATTTTAATCGTATTAAGCAATGAGAAAGGGCAAAATTGCGAAACAATCTCAAATAATATAGCGTTTACGTTAAACATAAGGAAAGGAATGTAATAATTTTGCTAATAATAACAATAATTAGCTTAGTAAGAACGAAAAAAAGTAGGCCAGCAAATTCAGCTTATTACCAAAACCAAGGCAAATAAGTCGCAACCCATTTTCTTCACAAGCACCTTAAAGTCCCATACCTCAAACAATTTAAATCACCTGAAATAACATTATAGCTTTTTTAATTGAGGAAATTAATGTAAGGATTAGAAATGCATAGCCTTAGCCACTTCCGATAACAAAGAATAAAAAAAAACGATGTGCTTGAACGCTTAAACTTGCTTAAGTCTCATTATAATAAGAACGAAAATCCTACTAAAAACTTATATGATGCAACTTCATTTGTTGAGATGAAAAGGGAATTCTTGTTTACCTTTAGCAAAGAATTCTTAAATTATCTTTTTCAATAGAAATCGAATAGGAAATAATTACTAGAATTAATATCAACATAAAATACTTACCCACGTGACAATAGTATTTATTTATCATCGTACTAAAGGGAAACCGGGGCATATGCGAAGCCAAGTCGGCTGGCATAAGACATAATAAACTAGCTTTTATTAAAACAAGCGAAGACTTTAAAAATGCTATCGAAAATGTACTTAAAAAAGTTTCAATACAACGATAGCAAGAATTACTTGGACACAAAGTTGCATATCTTTATGAACTTATATTAAAAATTAGTTATCAATATATTAATTTGGCATAAAACTTTTCTTTTTATATTATAAAGCGATGTGCAAAAGTATTATTATAATTACTTGCAAGATAAAACTTTTACGTTTACTTAACTTGTTAATGCTACTTAAGTTAATTTTGAAATAAAGAAATGTGTAAGGCGATACTTAAGCCAATAATTTAAAATTACGCTTAAATAGTTTCAAAATAAGCTAGCAAAAAAAATACTTATCTAATAATTAAATAATTCTGGGAAGGAATTGCAAGGCCTCCAATTAGGCCTAGCAAATGAAAATATAGATAATAATAAGATTTTTCGTAACAAGCTTATACAAGGAATGTCAAGTAATAAGCTATTCGCTTAAGCTTTATTTAAACCACCTCCTACTTTTGTTACATTAATAAATAGCTTCCAAATTATAACAAGAGTAAAGATATCGTTTAAGATAAGATCCTAATAAGTGTAAAGAAGTAATAATCGGTGTGAATGATGATTCTATTGAGGGGGGATTTCTAGGTCCTTATAACTACTCTAATTGCCAAGGCTCGGCTAGCTCTCATCGCTTTAGTTACCTATTTCGGCCTAGTATCAAGGCCTCGCATCGCATCGCATCGCAAGCTGTAAATAACTCTTTATTTTAAGGAGGCTTTGCGAGCTTTATAAATAACCCTTGTAAAGGGGTTTGC
>Ga0207886_10121_pt1 | contig 73282 bp, 63 predicted proteins | sample LinPmetageLP35_FD_184048 | JGI IMG/M metagenome (GOLD analysis project Ga0207886, IMG submission 184048) | Marine viral communities from the Pacific Ocean - LP-35 (SPAdes) | ecosystem: Environmental > Aquatic > Marine > Oceanic | place: Pacific Ocean | collected 2009-08-31 | reverse complement strand
GGTCTGGAAAAGGCACCTGCGATCACAGAGCCGCGAGAGACGGCTGCAGATAGGATAAAAAGACTGTTAGCTAGGTATCAAGCGCAGTACGACGTGCTCTCGAGTGATGATTACTTCCCTGATCTCTGTCGTCGATTATATCTCGCAAACATACACGGCTTAAAAGAGCAGGAGTCAAAGAATCGGCAAAGACGCCCGCGCCCCAAAAGGGATAGGAAGAGGCAGAAAACAACCGACACCCCTAAAGGAGCCAGAAGATCTCTAAATGATGACTTTGTTGATTTCCTTCTCCCACAGTTGCTACAGAAAGAAGGGGAGACACGGCGAGATGCCAAGCAAAGGTTTGAAAACTGGATGCCCCTGGGCCGGACATGCTCCAAACTAGTGAAAGAATTTGGTGCCGGTATCTTCCTCCGACTTCCAGACATACCAGACGAGACGTAAGTTGCAGACCCGACTTTCCCTGGACAGCTGATTTGATAGGCACAGTTTCCGCGACTTTTCCATCCCTCAAGAGGATGCCCTTGTAGCATATCTATACCAAACTCAACCAACATTGAAGTCTGATATTGAGAATTTGACGGCTTTCCTGGTGCGAGTCGTGGAAGATCAACGTGTGCCCAGCAAGAAACTTAAACTCGAGACGTTGTCCGAGCAAGACATGAAGTCCCGGGAGCGGGCAGGTGGGTCGCTGAAAGACCTATTTGAGTTCTCTGATGAGGTGGACTACACGTCCTTCTTGACAGACGAGGCGCTCTCTCCACTGTACCCATCTAGCCCTGTAACCCCGACGTGCTCTTTCACGACGTCGGAACCAGCCGGCGATGATATGGTAGTGCTGGACACTCATCTCTCTGGCTCTCCCGGCCGAGGCACCCTGTGCGACGCTGAGCGTCTCGGGGACGGGAAAAGTATGGAGAGATTTGACGAAGATTTCTTCCTAGTATAGATAAAATAGATAATACACATCTGCCAAACCGATTCTTGAATACTGCGCTGAGTACGTGAGAGCCTGTTTAACTTGATTCCTCAGCGAGTGGACTGCTTGAACATCCTTTGTTACCCGATTCTCAAGTGATGATCATTGCATTCGGTGTATAGTTCTTTACCTAATCACCATAGGATTATTCAAGCAGCATACTTACTGTAGGCCCTTTACCAGCATATGTGCTAGCCCACAATGCTGGGTGGCACACCTCATGTAGCACATGGAGGCGGTCCGTTCCGGCATAAGCCAAAAGTGGCAGAGGTGGTCCGTGCTCACATATATTTTAAGCGAACCAGCACGAAGCCGATTTCTGTAACTACTCAATTAATTACCTTATCCACCTCTTTTCCATCTTATAGACATGAATTAGAAATACATATGACAGTGCGCCGCAACTCGCCTTGAAGGGCCAGAATAGACTTCGAATATGGCAGCACCACGAGACTATCGGTTGCGAAGCTAACAGTATCATAGAAATCTATATGAACTGGCCGTGTGCTTGGAAATAGTTCATTTGAAGGAGAGACTGCGAAAATGCTTTGTGGGTGCATTAGATTTGGAAAGAAGGCGAATGCCGCATCTTATGACGTTCAATCAGCGCGGCAAGATTCGTCTTCCTCAGGCTGGAGTTTCCATCGATCAGATGCGCCATCACCTGAGCCCTTAGATATTAGCACAGATGGCTGTAGGTCATTGGTCGCGCCAGAAAGAGAGATAATCATGGAGCCGCGTGTCAATTCATTCATACACGCACTGGGAATATCGATGAGATAATTCTATCTAATACTACTATCTAATCGCTCAATTCAAACGATTCTCATTATCAGCTCCGTCGCTATTGCCCCAAAGACCACGTGAGACCACTTGACATCTGGGCGAGTACCTGACCCAGCGATAATACTGCTTTGGGAGTTCGGAGAAGTACTCTGCCCTGGCAGGATTTGAGTCCCTGTGGCACCAGTCATAATTTGGGAAGACCCTATAGCCGTTGGGAAATAGAGTTGGCCAGTGGATGTAGCATTGATTATCTGCGTTCGACTAACCCCAAATGATGGCGGGGTATTGAACGGAGTAGCGGAGGTTAAGGAGGTCTTGCTCGACGTCGTCGTTGGTAACGTTGACGTCGCAGTGATTGAATTTGAAAGAGTTCCTGTCGGATTCGAGGAAACAAGGTTCGCACAAGACGTAGGGTTGCTTGTCATCAGAATGATTCCCGAGCCAACATGACCATCGTATTGGATTTCTACGGTTGCCTCTGCTTGCATTCCTGTACAGCTCTCAGCAGTATCAGTATGAGCAAAGCCGTAACCAAACAAGATGACCAAGAATAAAGCACGAATTATGGCCATTCTTCATGATGAGATGTTGAATTAGACTCTACGCGGAGTACGATCCTCTCTCCCTTTATACGAAACCAAAACTGGCGTAAAATAGAGAGCCAAGAACTGCTTATTATAGAAGCCGAAATTGGATTGTTACAAAACTTATAAGAAGACCATGTGTCTCTTAAACAACCAGTCCGTTTTACACATCGCTGAAACGAATCTGCATACTATATCACTCCAAAACAACCCTCCATTCCTGTAAGATGGCAGGGAGAACCAAGAAGGTGAGAAGATTGAATCCAGATAAGAAGGCCAACAAAGATGCGAAGAAGAAGACGGCCAGTGACGGAATGTCCAAGGCGCGCAAGACCCTCCAAGAAAGAAGAGAGAAGATTGCAGGAAAGAAGGCCAGCAAGGAGAAATTAGAAAAAGAACTCGAAAATGCAGCAGAAGAAGAAGCCAAAAAAATACAAGCGCAGATCGATATAATCATGGGTGAGCTTCAAGACGATGAGAATGCGGTACAAGAGGCAGAAACGCAAGAGGCAAAGTTCAAGCAGGATGAAAGGGACGCCGACAACGAAGATGAATTTGACGAAGTGATGGAAGACGTAGAGAACACTGGTAGCAGTGACAGTCCTCTCAACACTACCGAATATGATCCCACCAAACTCATAGCAGCTCTTCTATCTGGAACGCATCTTGGTGATTCCCCAGATCCTTTGGACCTTGCGCAAAGAGTTGGGTTGAGAAACACCGAGGCTGTTATTGGCTACAAGTCGACCGGAATGTATGGAAAGGTAGGCTTGGTCATCGATACCGAATTCGAAAATTGGCAAATCTACAGGATCAAAAAGAACGTTGTGGTTGGTGAGGATGTGCCAAACATTGTGGAGAGCCGACGTGCAGGTGTGGTGAAAGACCGTAAGACCAAAGAGAAATGGAAATTGGAGGATATGTGCGAAAACGGGGTTAAAGGGATTGCGATAGCAGTCCCCCCTGGATATACTGGAAATGTCGAGGACTTGCTCGTGCCACAGCCGAAGCGATCGGCCGAAGAGAAAGAGGAACTGAGACGCCAGAAAAAGCTTCCTAAACTGGTAGATGTCCAACTCCTCATCCAATGGAAGGAGCCAGATACGGAAAACAGGTTTCTGTCCTGGGAGAATAGAACAGGGTGTCGCACACTCTGGAAGAAAAACGGTGACTTAGCCATATGGAATGCTGCGAAGCATTATGAAAGTCATTATAGAAAGGCAGGAGGGAAACATGCATCGGAAGAACGGGACCCGTCCCTCTTTGAGCCTCCGCCAGTTGGAAGTACCTTGTCTCCTGAGGGCACCCCAGGTCCAGATGAGACTGTTTCAACTACAACGACACCCGGAGGTACGCCCGGGCCAGGTGGCAATCAGGACAATCAGAACAATCAGGAAAATCAGAACAATCAGGAAAATCAGAAAAATCAGGACAATCAGAACAATCAGAACAATCAGGACAATCAGGACAATGCGGCAGAGAAGAAAGCCACTCGGGCACAGTTTAAGGTAGATTGGTGTGAGGACAGAGATATCGACCCGCAGAATATGTCAGATAAACAAGTGGGTAGTATGATGGCTTCATTCACCGTGTATTGGAACCAGTTGAACAAGGGACAGGTGTAATTTGAGCCGCAACTGGATCGAGATTTCTCTTTCTCCGCTACCGATTTAATAGCATTTGTTAGTTGTCAGGCCGTATTTTGGGGCTCCTTCGCATAATATTTTCCCCTGGTTGCCTAATCACTCATGCCTTTTTAGTTTGATCTATTTGTCTTAGGTTGTTCTTTCGATTTGTCTTGATAAGTTTTAATATAGAAGGGGTAGCTAAGTGGAAGGACTTATCAGTGGAACAGAAGGTGGATGAGACTGAAGCGCTTGCCATCTGGGAGAAGAAGGGAGCCGCAAAGCTAAAGACGCTTTGAATTGTTATAGGATGAGAGGATCCTTTTTTTTTTTCAACCTGTCATACCAATATTTCTGCCCTGTGTTATCTTCGGGTATTAATGCTGATTTTATGCTTCAGTCGTAATTTTTATCAGCTTTGTGTTTTGAACAAATTGGCCTGATACTTGTAATTTTCTTACTTCTTTTGGTTGCTTTCCCCTATTTCACCATTTCTTCATTTCCTATTTCTTTTACTCGACTCTTGCAATTTTAAGGGTGTGTTTTGGTTTCAGCCAAGGTTAATTTCACTAATTAAGTGGTATCTAAGTTAGTATGGATTCTAAGATGGATCATATCTCAAAAAGGCTCTCAAAATAGTTAAATTTACAGAAATATAAGGGTGTTCATTAAGAGCTGGTTTTTGCAATGGCAGCCTATTTTGGCTGTATAGCTCGGTATAAATCCTTAACTTAGATCTGCCATAAAATTGCATTCCTCCTACCACAACACTCACTACAGTACCATGGAAACCACCGTAGTTTACGCCATCGTCTTAGGTGGCATCCTTCTCTTCCTTTTCATCATCAATGTACTTTCTGTGGTTCCATACTCTGCCTTCTCTATACCACCTCTCGTTGACCGAGCTCTACGTTATCTGATGTACCCTTACGTTGTTCGCCGCCACCGATTGTTAGGTCCCTGGACTCTCGCAGACGTTTTGGTTCAGCTTATTTATTTTGCCGGCAACTCTTTCTGCCTCGGTTTTCGAGTTTCTGGTTTTGCAAAGGCCGGTATACGAGCCGGTAATCTCTCATTAATCAATATGGTCCCCCTCTTCCTCGGCCCGCACCTGGGATTCCTTGCTGATATTCTTGGCATCTCCTTGAGCACCTTTCGCTTAATGCACCGTTCCGCTGGGTTAATGTCCTGCAGCCTGGTATTGTTCCATGTACTCGCCGTGTTCGTCTCTCACATGGCCTTCTCTGTACGTGGTATTGCAAACCTTTCTGCGATAATAGTAAGTAGTCTCGTTTCTGTCACCCTGTCCGACTCACTAACAACGTTCAGAGTGGATCGTCTCTAGTTTTGATATCTGTAACGTCCTGGTCCTGGTTTCCGCTTCGCAGATGGTCATACGAGATTTTCCTTCGCTTGCACTATATTCTGGCGGCTGTTGTTGCCGTATCAGCCGTACTCCATGTCCCGTCGACGTTATTTCCTAGGATCTATTTCTATATCAATCTGGGGATCTTTATGGTAACTTCCGTATACGAAGGATGGTTTCTGCTATCCCGCAACGGAGTTATCGCTCGGTCCAAAGGCCGAAAATTGCCTAGAGTTGGAGAGGTCTTTAAGTATCCTGACACCAATGACAATGGTCCTGTGCAGCTAACCATAGTTCTGCAAGAAGCTTTGGAGATGGAGGCTGGACAGTACGTTAATATATATACCCTTCAGTAGGCATCCGCTCCTTCATTTCGATACAGACCCATCCATTCGTCGTCGCATCCTGGACCGGCAAGAGGCAGACAAAGCTAGAACTTATGATTGAGCCTCGTCGTGGATGGACGAGAAATCTTAAAACCCGGGCAATTCCTGCGAGCGGGGAAAGCGGAGGACTGGGTCGGGTGCTATTCACTGGACCACATGGCGCCATCATACCAGTGGGTAGCTACGAGTATATTTTGATGGTTGCAAGCGGGTACGGCATCGTAGCGCACTTGCCACTTTTAGAGCGGCTGGTGCAAGGTACGCTCGCTCGTGAGGTTCGAGCTCGCCGGATCCGTTTAGTCTGGGAATGTGAAGACATTGGTAAACATTCTTCTCTAATCATTCATTGTTCTATTTAACTAATAGGTCGACACAAAGAGCTCTATAACACGATCTTCCCGCTTTTTCAATTGGGATCTTGGACAAGATCGAAAACTGAAGAATAAATCCGTAATCCACAGCCCTATTTCAAATTGTCGCTTTCTCATGCATTTAGGCCCTTGTCATTACGGTGCACACGTCTCAGTTGCTGCCTGGAGAGCTTTCAAGCAGAGCAAGTATTTCTCCGGATCCTCTATCGCCCGAAGACGCCTTGAGTAGGGAGATTGCTGAGATTGAAGAGGGGAAGACACAGAGGGATGAAGCCGAACGAAAAATGAAGGTAACGAGGGCAAAGGAGATAGAAAGAGGACGAAGAAGGGTTATTCTGGGAAATCCGGAAGACGAAGTCTTCCATGAGCCTGACGCCTTGCCGGTGTATGAAAGTACACCTCGAATGCTTATTACAGGTATGCGGGCCGCATGTCAAGAAGTCTACTATGTCTAACAATCTCAAGTCTCTGCGTCAAAGAAAATTCGAGATGAGCTAAGGTCTGCTCTGCGTCTTTCACTGAGGAAAGAGATCACATTGAGAGAGCTAGATTATCAGCCTTCAAGCTGACCTTATTACTGTAATGCAGAATCGGATCGGTTTTGTGCTTGGAAATTTTATCTCGGCGTCTGAACAGAGGGTGCGGCTTTCGAGGCTGCCAGAACCTAACCTCCCGAGGCCGGAACGGGAGGCTTTCAAAAGTGGCGTACTTAGATAACTAAGAAATAAATATGTTACGAAATCACAAAACTTCCAGGATTCTATCAATTGAAGTATTAAAATGGCAAAGCGAATTAATTTAAATTCTCAGCAAGACTATGTCACGCACATGGAACTATTTCCTTTAATAAAAGCATTACGCGAGAAGAAGAAAATTGTCGTTATAGCAGGGGCGGGTATCTCAGCAGAAGCCGGGAGTGAGTTAGACCTCTCCAAGACCATACCTGCTAAGCTATGAAGTCCCTACCTTTGAAGAACTCCCCTCAGCTACTACGAATATCTTCAACATGCACATGTACCGTAACGACAAAGACACGAAAGCTCTCAACGACATGTTTTCTTCCATGTATGACAAGGTGCAAGGAGCAACGCCAACCCAATTTCACTATGTGCTTGAAGCTATTGCCAAAGAAGGTCGCCTGCACCGGCTATATACTCAAAACATAGATGGGCTTGATACACAACTAGTATCGTTGGAGACCCAAATTCCTCTGTCGTTAAAGAATCCATGGCCAAAAACGATTCAGCTACACGGAGACTTAAAGACAGTTAGGTGCGAAGGAGATCCTCGGCACTTGTCTCGCTTTGACCCAGCCTTATTCGCCTTGGAACCATCAGGACCACGGTGTACTGAGTGCAAGGTATCTCGACGAGGAGGCAGAGTTCCTGTCCTGAGGCCTAGAGTCTGGCTTTATCAAGATTTCCACTACCCGGATGCGGACGCTATCAGCACAGTTCAACATGCGGATCTGCAAAAGAAGCCCGATTTAGTCGTCGTAGTTGGAACTGCTCTCAAAGTTGACTCGGCAAGATTTCTTGCAAGAGATATGTGCAAGGCAGTTCGTCAAAACGGTGGGATGGCTGTCTGGATCAACCTCAAAGCCCCGACCCAGAAGCTTGATTTCTTCGACTTCGTTGTTATGGGAAGCTGCGAAATAGTGGCAAGGCACGTTTCTACATGGTGGATGAATGTTCCTCTCATATTTAGCGACAGCGAGATCCTGGAACTGCAGAACAGATGCAAGTCACTTTTAATTGCCAGGTCTCCTGGAGCCGCAATCAGTCGAGCCTTGGCTGAGCTGGATACACAAACGCTCGCTCAAATCTTCCAGCAACCCGAAAATAAGTCCAAAATTCTTGATATCAAGGATGACGGCAGGATTCTCTTCGTCTCTGCAGTGGGATCCCCAATTCCTAGTTCAGATGGTAGTACAGTCGATTTGACGGTGGTCAACAAGCCGTTGCTGCCATCAAGTAAGAACCAAGATGTTTTGCCGGAATTATTGGACTGTTGGAAGGTTGACATGTCCAAAAGGCTGAGCGAAGTTGTGGTTCCTTGCGATGGCTCAACTGGGAATGAGACATCGCGTACAGGCTCGACTGCCATCACTAAGATTGCCAATCTTGGTTACGAGGCAACCTACTTAGGACAATCCCTCTGGCGCCTGAAGCCAGGCCAATGGCTTAATGATGAGATCATAAATGCTTATCTTGAGCTCCTGGGGCGGTCTATCGCATCTCCGAGTCAAAAAATTGCAACTTCCTTTCTCATGGCGACGATGAAAGTTGATCGGCCCTTCAAATGGTTTGCGAAGCTCGTTGAAACTGGCACATATACTCTGTATCTACCAATCAATCAGAAGAATTATCATTGGACTTTTGGTGTTGTAACATCAAAGAGCAAAGAGGATCCTTTGTATTGGACCTATTATGACAGTCTTGGTAACGAAGCTCCAAAGAATCTATTGGAATGGATTGAAGCTTGGTTTCCCACAAAACAAATCAAGGAGCTCAAAGCGCCACAGAATCCGAAACAAAGCAATAATTCAGACTGCGGACTTTTCGTCCTAATGGGCATTCGCCTCCTGATTGCTGGACGGCCACACCTCACCCAGAACGAGAGTAATACTTTCATGCCATTGTTTAGGGAAAGGGTCTTGGCCGAGCTATTGGCTGCAAGCCTTGACCCTTCCGAACTTCGACATCAGGAACTCGAACAGAGAGAATCAAAGCCCAACGAGACTCCTCAGGAAGCCACCGAGAACAGCGACAGTCTAGAGGTTCCATCTGCGAATCCTGAGGACAATCACCACAACAATCGGTCAACGCTATTCGTATCGGAGTCTGAAAGTTCTGATCTTACTGGTCATAGGGTGAGAGAGAAAATGAGTCTTGAACGTATCGCTTCTATGTTTGCAGGGGAGGACACGATGTTCAGTACGCTAAGAGAAGCCGTAGCAGTAGAACGCGCCACGCAAAAACAACAGCAGAACTCAACAGCGGAAAACCAAGACTTGGCAAAACTGTGGCTCATGATCAGGACAGAGAAGCGAGCTCTGAAACAACGGTACATCCACTACGAATTTTCTCGGCAGTTCTGGGCGGTTATGGAAGACTTCAACAGGAGCCCTCATGACCGTGGCCCAGTTCCTAAGTCTACAATATCAGAGGTAATGGACAGGCTTGAGGTCTCCAATAGAACTACCTGGAAACTCATCTTAAAAAGGGCAAGGAAAGCGTCAATCTGGACTGAATTGGTTGATATCTTCAAGGACGATCTGGAGCATCCTAGTGTTGTATTATGCGCTGTCCCGAAGGCGACTTACAAATTAGAGGCACTAACGATATCTCACCGAGAAGTGTTCCTCGGTACCATTCGCTCGAGGCTAAAGGAGCCAAAAAATGGGATTCTGGCGAGACTCAAAGCCGCAAGTTCTCTATATTGGGCGGTGATACAAAACAGCCTACCAACAGATAATCTTCCCCTAGAGTGCGCTGACGAAGAACTCCCCTTTGAGCAGAAGGTTGGTTTTGGATAGCAGCCAAGAATATATTCACGGGGCATATTATGTAAATTACTACAAGTAGACAGAATTGATACCAATCTCTCCCGAGACATGTACCATGCGAATGCGAACCATATGCTGCAAGGATTGAAAGTCACTCCTCCAGCATAAGTTGATGAGCAATTACAGTAATCAGGCGACCCGATGTACAATAGTAATCTTTTGCTTACACAACTCCTGGGACTTGGTTCAGTGTTTTACAACATGGAGCCAGTATTTCGAGTCTCGGCTTCGATAAGGCGGCTGCGCTAAACAACCTGCTCCAAGAACTCACTGCTGGATATCTCTCCGTCCATTTCCGGCGCTAAGCCACTTCTGACCACTCGAGAAATAAAAACCCGGGCTTGTGCCCCTGTTTTATTCTTCAAGTATCGCTTTTACAGCCATTCAGACCAATCAGCAGTTAGAATCCATATGTTCCCTTCAGAGACTTCTCATCTTTCACTTCGATATCCTCAAGTTAAAGAGGAAGGTAAAAGTCCACGCCAAAAGGCGTCATCTCCAGCTGCTTGTGACCAAAGTCGCCGACTATCTCAGCAACAAGATTACTCAAGCGGGCCTCATTTGGAATCTAGCTCTGCTAGGTCTGTAGTCAGTTTTCTAACCATGGCATGTTGGCTAAAGGTGAAGGCTGAGATGACAAAATTTCTATATGCGAAATTGCTTGTTCTCGTCACATGGCTACTCGCTAGCCTCGTCATCTTCCCCCTGATGTCCACTTCGATTCGCAATTCCCGGGCTCTCAATGGCATCGTAAGGGCTGGGAAAGTTGTGTTTAGTGTAGTCAAAGATTCTCCCGTATTGGTGGCAGCAGGAATAGGTTTAATATGTGGCTGGATTATACTAGGACTGCTGAGGGCAGGTGGGTCATTGCATTAGGCTGACGGATCACGCCATTTGTGAGTCTCCTCTCAATGACTGTACAATGATGATATTAACAAGGCAGACTCACCCTCACGGACTGTTCCTTTCTTTCACGGAGTTGGTTAATATCTGTGCGACTCGTGATAGTCACTAGTTAGTCGCAGCACTTCTGACAGTGGCCCTGACGACCAGGAGAACAATTGTTGCTATTACAATATGCATGATACATGAAGGATTGATTGATTTGACTTGGGAAGAGTACTGCGTAATTGAATTGGCTCATGTTGGGCATCAGGTGTCTGAACGTTTTATGGAAGTGGCTGCTAGAAGCTCGTACTGTATACTTTGACGAGGTAAAATGATGTACACTTTCATGATAAATCCATTCATTGCTCGCTTCTCCAAGGAGTGTTGCAAGCGATCTTGCTTCATGGTATTGCTGAGATGAGTTGCGAGGGTTTGAAGTTTTGTCTTCCCCGCCCCCCCCCCCCCCCCCCCCCCCCGCTACCCCTGGTCAGTTCCCCAGGTTTTAAGATCTGCAGGATTTGTGGCCAGATGTCATGCGTTTGCGGAGGCGGGCCGCTCCGGTGTCAGCCAAAAGTGGCCAAGGCGGTTCGCTCACAATTGTCTTGAGTCGGAGAAGAGGCTTGTCCGCCGCTGGGCTGGTCAGCTTGTTCGGCTGCGAGGATGGCTTGGCGAACGCTCGGGCCACCAGATGTCGAATTCACGGTAGTTCCATAATTTAAAGAATGATTGCTGTTAAGCCTGTCGAAAAGCATGTTCTCCATGGATAACGTCCCCACGATAAGGACTTGGCAACTCTGGTGGAGGATTGGGGAGGGAGGAAGTTGCAACGTCATTCCACGGCAAAGATATGTGGCCCTCAAGAGTGCTGAGAGTTTTCTGCGGATCACTGTATTTACTTCCTAATCATCTGACGTGGCCAAGTTCAGCAAATCACCAAAAATTTCTCAACGCATCCAAAGATCAATCACAACGGCAACGGTACTCCAAACACACCCCAGCACCAACAATTTTTATCGCAGCATGACCTCCGAGATGAGTGGCCCGTTGTTACTAGGCCGTTGAGAGTCGCATATCGTCCTAACGTGTATAACCTGCGAAAAAGTCATTCTGCTCTCGAGGACCGATCAAGATCGGCAGGTGGCTCGAACAACTTTGTTGACCGTCCTCCGTCTTCTGCCAGTCGATAGTGCCGACTTAAATCATCGAGAGAACATCGCAAAATAAACAATCTGTACTTACCCACAGCCTGCTCTTCGTGCAGCAAGTCGTCATTGTGGAAGACTCTGTCGATAAAAAGGACATTCATCGAAACATGGCAGCCTTACCTGGCTATGTGCGCATTTCTGGGCGGGGATTTGCCCCTGTTAAGGGGGTCATCGATAATCATGGCACATTATGACGTTAGAGATGTTTTAGATGCCGCCAGTGTGGTTCGGAGCGGTGTAGTGAATCGTTCACCCTTGCGATCTATTGTCTGTGTACTTGCCGTATTCGATTTCTGCTGGCGTTCTGCTCTCCATAATTGCTGACGCAGGGATGCGATAAAGGCAGATGAAGGTGCCCTGAAAATGTTGACTGGCACGCTCAGGGATGTCCAAGCTTAGCCTCTTCACTAAGTTGCTGAGTCTGAAGATGTAAGTCACTCTCCGAAATTCGATTCCATCGACTTCGTGAACAGCCCAGCACTTGGCAGAGACCTTTTTACACCTTGTATGGATGTGAGCTCGGTGGTGCGGCTGTGGTAGAGGAATGCTTAAAGTCAGAAGTCATCTTACCCATCCAATTTTTCCAGTATGTTGGGGACAATGATGGCCTTTTGGAATGGTGGGGTAATTTAGAGGGTCGCCGATTCTGCCTTTGCAGAGGTACGTATGGATACATCCCCGGCAGGGGCGCACAGCCACAGTAGTCCGGGAAAAGAACTCGCTAAAATAATTAAGTAAACAACAACGATACAGTACTGTAACTGTACTTGTACTATACAATTTTCGGGCGGAGATTTACATACAGACCATTTGGATCTGCCACTTCTGGCTCTTGCTCAGAAAAGGTGCCTTTTGTTTGCATGGCGCACCTAGGGAAACGATGACGCTGTTTCTGATACTGTACTATGATTACAAAGGAAATTCTATTGGCTAAGATCCACACGCCTACATACTGCCAAAACTGTCATACTTGTCGCCATCAGATTTGTGTGTGCAGCCATGGTTCTTGCTGGCAACAGGAAGGTAAGGGTCTGTGCAAATGACGTGCATGCACCAAGAAGAATAAGCTAATAAGCTAGCATGTATTAAAGGGCACGTTGAGTCTTGCCCAATCTTTTCAATTGTTTATGCGCTATCTTGATGTCAGCCAAATGAGCGCTAAATTCGACTCCTCCATTTTTGGCGGGAATGCTCGCCAAGGCTGCAAGAAAAATCGAATCGTACTGTAAACAACTTGGCGAGCACGCTATAAAAGCCCACCTCCATCGCGTCCAGGGTTTAAGAGGGAGCCAAGAATAAATTCAGATGCTTATATCATATTTGTCAACAGGCCACGTATCATATCACAATGCGTCCTATCTCGTCTGTCGTGAAACCGACGCATTTGGATTGGACACAAGGGCCGGTCTTCGATAGCGAGATCAAGTCTGGCTCGTTTAATGGGTATGATAATTCGAGATTTAACAGCTGTTCATATTTACTAAGAAGTATTAGAGTTGATATCACCATTATTACAGCCGGAAAGTCCTTCTACCAGTTGGATGTTCACCTGGAAATAATTGCCAAACACTCCTTATCGAAATTTGTCAACTCCGATATAACCTGTCATGGCTTTCACTCAGGTGTTCTCGTGTTTGGTAGTGAAGACGGCCAAATCCACATCTTAGACCTCAAACGGCAGAAACACAACAGCGTATCGTTCTCTCGTCAGTCAGTCTCAACTCTCTCTATAGATGAGAATCATATCATGGTCGGCAGCTTCTGTGGTGAAATTGGACTGTACGATCGAAGAGGTGGCAAGATATTCGAATACACGGCAAAAGGCGACTCATACATCCATAGTGTGAGTATTTACGATGACAAAGTTCTTGCTGCAGACGCAAAGACCGTTTATCTGTGGGAAATTAAGAATCTGTTGCCATCATCCCTTACGATAGTTGCACTGAGAAGCAAATACGTACTGTGGGCATGCCTGAATTCGTCAGACAACAACAGGGAGTTATGCCACCCCACAACCTGGACCACGAAGCGATATCTTGTTGGTAAGACTCATCGACCATTGGGGAAGACAGTCTTTCGGTGGTGCTTCGGATTGAATCCACCGGTGTGGGAGCGGCCCTTTCGGCCTGCAATACAGGGAAATGTGCCAATGGACAAGCGGTACGCACTCAAAACTACTGCTTCGGTCCTGAAAGTACGAAATCTGAACAATGGGTGCTTCATTCGAAATTTCAGATTTGACAAGGGAAGAGAATACATTCTCATGCTTTGGTCTGCCCAGGACTATGTATTTCGGGTTATCGAACCATCTAAGGTGATTGAAAGAGCAACACTCAGAATTGATAACGAGAACGTAAAACCTGCTTATTTTGGAAGTGTCGATTTGCGAATGGACGACGGTCCATGAACCGTCTGAAGGTCAAGGGTGCAGGATTTTCTTAATAAATATATGCTAATCTCAAGTCAGCGCAATGGGTACATTCAAGTAATTCAGACTGAAACCAGATGAAATTCAAGTTTGTTTCTACGTTAAGCTTTAAGTTAAATAACGTCTATCCGTACGTAGCGAAAAGCCAGGTGTGCCGAAAACGACCAATAAGATTGCAAGGATCGCGATATTTTTCTCCACAATGTCCTCTTTAGACCTCTTTAGACCAACTACAACAAGAGATTTGATATTTAAAGTTAGTTATAGGCTAAACACACTATTTATATTGATTTGGCTACCTATGAATTGTGAAATATGTCTAATTTTTCGGCACACCAGGTGTTAGTTGAGTATTGGAAGAAGAAGTGATTGCAGCATGCTTCATTGACTGGAACTGGGTTCCTCCACGGGACTATATACCCGTGGGCACATGCTATAATACGCTTTACTCAGAGACCAGGATTGCCCAACCAACAGTTTTTCGCCACGCAGGGACGGACGTTAGTTCATCATAATATTGGTCAAGATGTACTGTAGTTGACGTCCATCCTTGTGTGGAGAAAAACTTGGTGTGCCAAAAAATTGTACAGTATCCGAACTTCACAAGTCGCAATTTTAATAATCATAATACATTGTGGTTGGTTTCAAGAGGATATTGGTGGAGACTAATTGGTGCTTAACTTGTATTACCTGATAACTTAGATCAAGAATCAATTCTCAGAGTTCTGTATTCATTCAACAATTCACAAATGTCAAGCTATCTGAGCCACAAGCATCTGGATTGGGACCGGGAAAGGGTTCCAATCCTAAAGCGACAGCTGCCCGATATACAGGTGCTCCTACGGCATACTTTTGAGGATATATCACTGAAGTCCCCTCTTTAGTATAGCACTCTTGTTTCATAGGGTCAAGGTTCGCGACAAGGAGAGGAGGGCCTGCTGGTGTAGTTGTTGTTACAGGACCAGATCCAGAAATATCAACCGAACTACATGACATGTAGTATTCACGATTTCCAGTTGCATTTATCCATACCCTACATAGTTAAGTAAGCGCAGTATAACAATTTATAGTGTGACTTACCAGGCAAATATCACGCGATGTCCAGTCGGGAAGTCTTTCGGGATTGAAAATGTATAATTCTGGTCCATGTCATAGAAATTTGTAATGGTACCGGGGGTTTGTGTACGCGGGCAGTCCCCTTCCCATGTCTGCACAACGACCCAGGTCCTGCCCTTATCGTAAGAGAGAGCTACTTGGCATGAGCCTCCAGAGTGAGCCGCTCCCGGACTGTGCATCGTAGCGCCTGTGGTATTGGTGCTATCAAAGAGCCTTTCGTAGTCAGCGTCAGGGCGCCATTGCATCGTAAGACATACGAGAAAGTCACATCTTGCCCTACCGTCCAGCTTGCTACTGGATCTCCTTCCGGTCCATCAATATCCGCGTGGAAACCCTTACAGGGGAACGACTGCTGACCAATCGGTGGATACGCATTAGGGTCCCCGTTCAGTGGCATTATGAGTAGAGTAATATCTTGGTGCCAACGAAGAGGAGGTGGATATCCCACGAATAGGTGGCAACTAGCACTGCCGAGCATAAACAAAAATAACTTCCAAGTCATGTTGAACTTCAACGGGTTTTGATCGAGAAATTCGGATTGGGTCACAGTAAAAGGCGAAACGAATGTCATCCTTTGTTAAACGAATTTTCGTGACGAGGTCTATTTCTGGAGACTTGTGGTTGGATACCCTGCCTAACTCAAATGTTCTACTCGGCCATTTTTGTCAGACCCAGGGCCCAACTTTTCGCCTTTCTACGACACGCTCAGGGACATTAGAAGCGAGCGCCTCGGCAGCTCAAAGTGGACACGCGAAGGCTAGGTATTCACCAAGTGATACAGTACAGTACTGTAGTTAATTTACTACCTCTCGAAGTGGTAAGCAGCCACTTTCAGCCAGCGATTATGACGTCGGCCATGAGCGCCAAAAATGGCGAAGACGATATGTGCTCACGCCTAAAAAGGCATTCAAAGTGTATAGCAAACAGCCTACAATGTGAGCGCGTGAGACTTAGTATCCACTTACAAATAGGCTTTAGTGCTCACTACTCTCTGAAGAGACCTTGATACTACCTACAGTACTTGCCAACAATCAAAGAAAGTAATCGAATACTATGAATAAACTCTGGATCTTATTGGCTCTGTTTCACCACTCTTCTATTGCTTTTGATCCCTCTTCTATAAACTGTGGAGTGAAGATTGATATCAACAGTATTACTTTGTCTGATAATGCCCTAGCCAGGTATATAACAGTCAAGTCTGCTGATATCTCACAATGCAGTATCGACTGTATCGACGATGACACTTGTAATGCTTTCGCGGGTGGCTTAGCAGAAAAGTCTTGCTTTCTGTTCTTGGGTCCAGTGTCTTACACTTTCCAAAAAACTGGGTCGGAAATGTATTGGGATAGAGAATGCTTGAATATTTCAAGCCGAATACGCACTTCTACGACTACCCCAACACTATCTTCAGCAACTCTTGCGGTCCTATAAGGAGCTCAGCTCAAGTTCATCAAGAAGAAATAAAAACACCATTATAACTTACAAGGGCGGTACCTTTGTCAGAGATTAGGGCGTAGTCAGGCATTCTTCAGGGCTAATACATGGCTAGAAATGTCGAATAAAACTGTGTTATCATAGGATCCTGTTTCTAGTAACGTCTCTGCCTGCGTCCAGAGACGCACCCCGTGACGACACAAAACATAGGTAACTTGGATTCAGAAAGCTCTAATTTCATGAACGCCTTTAAAATTTACAGCAACCAAGGCCGGTGGGATGAGGCTGAAAAGCCGGAGGTGCAAGTCATGAAGACTCGCAAGACGAAGCTCGGAGTGGACCACCCAGATACGCTAACGAGCATGAACAACTTAGCGTTTACGTGGAAGGGAAACGGCAAAGAAATTGAAGCTGTAAGACTTATGGAAGATTGTATACGAGGTCGGAAACGTGTTTTAGGAGTTAATCATCCATATTCTATTTCATCCTGCATAGCTTTAGATACATGGAAGGCTAAACAATAGAATGTTGTTGTGTCGTCAGTTCATAGGTACACTTGATCTATATTGAAGCGTGCTTTAATGCGTGTAAACGACCGAATTGTTCTTTCCATGTTACGCAGCGAGAGTGTTTAAGCACTTAACTTAAGTAAATGTAACGTCTCTCCCAGCGTCCCGAGACGCACCCCGTGACGAGACAAAACACCGTTACTTTAGATTCGGAAGGCTCTAGTTTTATGAACGTCTTTAAATTTCATACAGCTTTAGGCAGTTCACATTGTATACACTTTTCAAACATCCCTGAGTTAGTGACTTCGAAAATTATAATGGTGTCGTCGCTGCGCTGCTGATTTGCGAAGTGCCTCTTTTCTGAGAGGAATCAGGCCCGTCAACCTATAACATCAACATTAAGTATATTTCGCAGTGTAATGGAGTTCGAAGAATCTTTCTTGTTCAAGAAGCGGGGATGATAGATATATAGAATGAGCGAGGTGAAGAGGTTCTTTGTCTTCTTGTGCGTGATACAAAGTCTCCTCAGGGGAGCTGTCTGTCATGTCGCCGAGAAGAGGTAGAGTTTGCGATCTTGCCGGAGTTCTCAACCTGAGGTACGGATGATGCTTGAATGATTAATATGGCATGAAAGCGGTGTAATGTGCTGTCGAAGTTTACGTTGAAAGTAAGCGTGGTGACATGATCTAGGCGAAAGTGGGGAAGTCTTGAAGCAAGAGAATATCTCAGGGCTCATAGGAGGACGAAAGACTCGACAACTATACACAGTATCTTTTATGAAGCTATCCATTCAGCTGCTGCCAGGTGGATTTGGCTCAACACCAGAGTAAGATCAAGAATACAATTAAAATGTCCCAGGCGAAGACATACTATAATCCACAAGAGAAACATCACTTTGTACCTAACCCATTGCCGCAAAGCCTCTTCGACCCTCTTCCACAACCTTTATCAAAGCTCTGATTACACAATAGAACAAACCGCGGAACTTGAGGCACACCCTCATACCAGTCATCGACAATGGGATCAAAGAACTTTGTTGGCGTTTGAATAGCATCTAGTTGTGCGTTATTCGGTTCACCGAGTTTTGATGCCCAGTCGTCGCCTTTCCCTACGTTGCCTCTGCAAATAGCTTCAACAATACCTGGCAGCTTATCCACAGGCTTGTCGATATGTCTGCCGAACAGTTGGTATACCCAGTTCTCCAATGCCTTGTCGGAAGAAAAACCAAGCAATAATATGCAATCTAAGACTTCTCCAAAAGAACTCGAAGGGAAATAAGCAAGCCCTGAGTATTCGCAACTTGTAGGTAGCGCTTTTAGTCTCTCTGCAACTAAATCCCGCATCTCAAAAGCTGAAGCGGATGTAAGATTTTCCGCAACTTGTACTCTGACTGAAGCCAGGTGGTGTGTATTCTTCGTATGGGTTTTCATGTTGGTGAGGAAGTGATTGATAAATAGAAGAGGTTATTGATGCCAGAAGAGGTTGATGGGAGAAGGGGTTCTTGATGAGGGATGAGGTCGTGGAAGGGAGAGGGGGTCGTCGATAGGAGAGGGGTTGTTGATGAGGGATGAGGTCGTTGAAGGGAGAGGGGGTCGTCGATAAGAGAGGAGGTTGTTGATGAAGGATGAGGTCGTTGATGGGAGAGGGGGTGTGAATTCGGAGAGCGGGACAGGTGAAGGTGAAGCAGGATTTTGAGTTCTGCTATGGCCAACCGTGTAAGCGCTGATGGGCCTGGCTAGGCTCGGCCCGCCGCTATCCTTTCGGTTGGACATGATCGCAAGGTTGAACTTTGCTTGGATCACCTATTCACACTGCCTATTTCGTGCATTCTCCCGACTTAATACAAGCAGAACCTTTTGATGTTTCTCCCAATTATTTAGTAGAATGGCGGCCGATAAGCCTAGAACACTTACGACGTTGCGAAAGGATTGAATTGCAAATTGCGGCCAAAAAGCTGGTCCAAAACAAGCACGAGCCAAAAGATACCAGGGTGTCTGATTGGTCAATCCAAAATCGGCTGCCACCTTTTTTCGGGTTTCGGATAAATGAGAAGATACAGTGGGCACGTGACTTTGCCCAACTTCACAACACCAACTCCGCTCCGCGAGAACAAACGCTCTCAATTACACGGCCAAACCATCAGCTAATTGGATGCTGACATCACCGTTCGATAACCTGGATTCAGAGGTATCGTTAGATACCGAATAATCGCCATGACACCAGTTAAAAGTCGATGGTGAGTAGTCAACCCTCAAAACATCTCTGATCTACGATCCAACTCGCTGGCGATGCGTCGAATCTTATCGATTAAAGCGTGCCTAACTTGGGACCAACAGCAGATACGAGCGAAACCTTCCAATATCTACTTGCCGAACCGCAGACAAAGTCGAGAAAAGGAGTCGCAGTGACGAATGATACGATGAACACTATCAATACCGCAATTACAACCAGAGTCATTCTGCCTCCTCTCTGACCAGAGCGGCATCATGGCACGCCACGTATGCTGTGCTAAGCCTCCTGAGACTACATAATTAATCCCTAGTGAACTCCTCTGATTTTACGAAGATGAGAAGAGAAGTTCATCAATTTAACAGACTCGATCATCGATCACAACGCAACGCAAAGAACAAGCCGAGCTAATGCACACTTATATTTCTACACACTACTCTCACCGACACAGCTCAAGCATGGTGCTGGCTACATATAAACAACAAGATAGCAGGAGGCGGGAGGCAGGGGTCCTCGAAGGGATTTGCAGAAGACTGCGGCGAATGGGCTGGAACACGATGCTGCAGGTCGCAATCCAAACCTACAACATCCTCTGCAGAAGCGAGTCTGGCAAATGGCCTCCAGGCCTGTGCTCTAGTTGTATCCACCATGCTTGGCATCTGGCAAATCTGTGGAGGAGAAGGTGAATATGAGGATGGTCTTCAAAAGGACGAGGACCCCTCAACAAAATGGAGCACCATTGGGAGCTAGATAGTCGAAGAACCGTGGCCTTGGATAGCATTACTTTTGCGAATGCTTTAATGTACATACTTCGATATACCCAGATTTGAAGACGGTAAGAAATACCTACCGAGAGCAACAACAATTACGCGACCTTCACTTATTATTCATCAACGCATTACAATGCATCACAAGTCAAAATCCAACACCAAAAGGTATACCCAAAGCAGCAAACAAAACCCAAATAACAGCCTGTACGGTAAGTTTAGGAGGACAATATCTTCGTCAACGTCAGCAACACATTCAATGAGACCCCAGACTCCACCCCCAGCAGAACCTGAAATTAAATTCAAGAATAATAGAAAGAATAAAGAAATAAACTCACTCTTCAGGAAACTCCCTCAGATACCCATCCCAAAAAACCCAATTACACCCCAAAGCGACAGCAACAACCGCTACCAAAATCCACCCATAGTCAAACCATCCACAATGACCTCCTTTCCTCCCCCCTCTTTCCTCATTATCCATATTGTCTCCACTTCCATACCCACCATTCACATCCTTCCTCCCCTTCCTCCCACAACAAGAGCAAACAAAAACCAGCACCAACAAGCACGAAAATCCAAACATAGCAACCCACCCCAGGGCCGCAATCACCATCTCCGAATTCCCCCACGTTTTACTTTTCGGCGAATCGATGCCCTGATCTCGAAGTTGCTTCCCATGAATATTCGCAATGATGAGCGTGTACAAACTTATAGCCTGTAATGCGAACTCTGCGAACCCTTGTGTGTATGCGAAAGAAACCCAATTCCGACTCCAGTGTTGCCGTCCATTATCTCTTCTACCAGCCCACGGAACCGTAAGTAAAGCGGATAAAAACCAAGTTATCCTCGGCCGAGTCGTATAAAAGAGAACCACATCCGCAACAGAGAACAGTTCCCCGTATCCGGGTGTTTTCTTCATGATAGTAGCGTTTATAGCATTTGCGGCAAGGTGGAAACCGACAGGGAGGACCCAGAGGAATCTATAGTGCCTTGCGTCTGGGTTTCTGCCGAAGAGGCCGAAGGTGATTGTTTTCATTAGTTTTGGTGGCCGAGGAGGATGCTGATTATAGCCACTATGATGTTGATTACGAGGAGTGTGATGAGGATTCGAGGGCGAGAGGGGCATTGTGAGGTTATTCGGTCGTTGGGTGCTATTGTCCAGGGGAAGGGACGGAAGTATGTGGGTGTTTCGTCTCGAGACCAGATTGTCGTCGAGGCCATGATTGATGATGGCGATGTGTAGCTGGTGTTTTAGCTGTCGGCTCAATCAAATTTGAGTCAAAGATATAATTCCAAGTGAGTCTATGAGGAAGAAAGTATACAAGTATCAAGGTACTTAAAGAGATACATCGCCAACCGCTCACATCCAGCTACCCGTCCTTAAACATCCAGAATAGCACATTTTCACCAAACGCCTAGAAAGCCATCTGAAACTTATCCAGTCCCCATGATGTAAAATCAACAATCAAGAGTGTTGAAACAATAAAACGTCGATCTGGTGGATCTTTTCTACGAAGGATCAAAAGCCGGGCTAGGTATTGGCTGTGGCATTCTGTGTTGCAGCAGCCACAGCATCTTGGTGAATGGGTTAGGCATACTTAAGCGAACGTAATTAAAAGAGGAAATAAGCGTGCTGCAAAACGGCTCACCGCCTAAACCCTTGTTGCATCAATTCTGTCCACCCCCTTTCGTACTGTCCACTGGTCCCTCCAAAATTCGCGAAAGCTCCTGAAGTCTTGCCCGGAAGCTGCTTCATCAAGAGGCCACGGCTGAGTGCGTACACTTCATCCAAGCCAACACAGATAAGCAGGTCCAATTTGGCGCAAGATAGGTGAGGATCCCAAAAAGTTAATATTTCTGGACAAAACATCATGCACAACCCCACTAATTTGCAAGATCCCGCAACCACAATTTCTTCCCTGCATATGAATAACCTTATTAATCTTTCGCGGGCGGCTGGAGAGGTAGCTGGCACTGCCTCTCTGGTGAGCACCTGCTGTGTATACTCTTCTCATGGCCAGAGTTGAGGAAGGCAAAATCCCGTAGACCCTGACTCTCCCCAAACCGTGTGATTGTGTGCCCTGTGTTGGCCAAGTACCTGCTGTGTGCTCTGTAAATTGGTGATGTTGCTTCGATAAGGATTCGAGAATCTGCCGGGCAGGACTGCGGTGACAGGAAATGGTGATGTTCTCCCAGATCAACAGAATTATGCGTGCTGTGTGTTTGATTTGTTGTTCTGTGTATGTTGTTACTGCATCTGAGATCTGGGTGATCCAATTGAGGCTGTATTGAGGTATGAAAACCCTGAGGAGTTGCTGCCGGCTTGCAAGAACGCTCCATTGTAGCCACCTTCTTGCTATGCGATCACCGCCCGTAATCGCTCCCCAGCACAATCCCATCTGCCACTATGACCGGAGCCGCGCGTGAACTGTCATGCCTAAGGACAATCCGAGATCGAGTCAAAGTTGCTTTCGAGGTTGCCGTCGCTACTCGCAAATCCATGGCTGGCTGAGGGGTCCTCTTGCTTGAATCGAGGTCTTCAAAGAACATCGACTCCAGGGTAACTTGTATAAAAATTCGTTCGTCTTCCTCCAATATGCCATGATAAGTGGCGCTCAACTCAGTTGCCGAGGATTAGATTATCATTGTCTCACAGGCACTTTTTGAAAGATAACCTGACCTCGAACTCGAGAGTATCACATTTAACTCGTCTTTAACTTGCCCTCTTTCATCCGCGTCTCTAGTAACCACTCATTCATTTATTCTCTTCCTGTACACATCTATCTTCTTGCTATCCTTGACTCCCTGACTGTATGCGTTCCGATCCCGTATCACAGTGCTTCTGGCTGACCGGTTGTGAAGCGTCACGCCTCTGTCTTCAAGATATTCATCAGCAATCTTGGTGGCTGTTGCGCGAAAGGTGACGAGTTGCATCTGCGAGGCCCATTGTGACTCCAGCCCTGGCTCCAATTCTGGTGGCTTGTTCGACTTTTGCTCTGTTTCGGCTGGGCGAGCCGGTGTTGGCTCTCGTTTCGGCAGTGGAGAGGGAATGTTACTCTGAGTCGTTGGTGTAGGAGGCGATAAATACAGTCCAAAAGAAGGCTCGGATGATAGTGGCTCAGGCTTGATGAGCTTGCTGATCTCTTCGTCCAAGTCTCCGAAGGAATTGACATTATATTCGTCTTCCACTTTGAAGTCCGGCTCGACGTAGTCTTCGCTGCTCTCATCAACTCTCTCATCTGGGGGGCCGGGACCACCGTCGACGCCGTCATCTTCAATTCTCTCCGAGTCCGACCATATCAGATTGCAGGCGTCATCGTGGGACAGAGCGCGGCCACCGTTGATGTCACTCTCGGCACCGGTACTTGCTGCTGGTTCGAGGGAAAAGAGTTTGTTTGGAGCCTCGGGAAAAGGAGCTAAACGCCCTAGCTGCGCCTGTCTCTCAGCTTCTTCTTGCTTCCTCTTGGCAGCGATGGCGTCCCCCTCCGCTTTCTCCGCCTGAACTTCTTCGGCGGCCTTCTCCTTCACAGCCATCCTGTTCAGCTCGTCGGAAACACCGAGAGAGTAGCTATTTTTGCTCCCGACACCCTTGTAAGGTCGAGCCCATTCAGCAATCAAGTTGTATGCCGTCTCGAACGACATGGCAGCAGCGACCGTATTCTCCGCAATACCATAAAAAGTCAATTCCAAAGACGAGTAGTTGGTAGTTGAATAGTATTTGCAGTCGAAAAAGCGTTTCATAGCGTGGCAAAGAGTGTCGACATAGCTCTGATGGTTCACAGTTTTTGACTTATCGCCGTCCACGCGTTGAATTGACACAACACTTTGTCCAGCATATTGCCTCTGAGCCGAAGGTGGTTCATGAGCAAGGACCTCTGCCTGCGATACATTGTACTGTCCCATCAACCGTGAAGCCAAATGAAGTGCTGCTTTGGCCTCTGCTTCTGGAGTGTTCGGGTGGTTGGCACGCTCAAGGCATTTCTTGATCCGCTGAATTATCGCATTGTCAATGTCGGCCGTGGAAGAGCTGGCTCTGATGGTGCCTGTCTCTGCAAGCTCCTTGACCGAAGCCGTGTACAATGGCGGAGGACGCTTTGGCGGGGCGCGTGGGCGAGCAGTTCGTTTGAATGGAGGAGCCTCACGCTCCCCGTAATTCTCAGACACCCATGTAAGGTCTACCGTTCTCTTGGCCATCTTGTCGTGGAAGATGGGCGCGGGTCGTACGAGTTAGCTTAATGTCACATCATTTCCATGAAGGAAGCTTCGGTGGGAAATTCTTGGAAGCTCCTAGAGGAGAAGAATGAGTCAGGGCGCGACTTTCCATTTGCAAACAGGCAGATAGGAATTTACAGACCAGTGACTTCGTTATTTCTGATTGGAAGGCTAGCTTATCAGCCCAAAGGTGAAGAGAATCAAGCATTCATTGCTCAACGGATGCTGTTTTTGGAGACGGATGCCGTATGCAGACGAGGGTGGATAGAAGCGTTCCCTAACCTTGCCTACCACGCTGCAATCCAGTTCTCACCATTCACCGATTCCTGACCCTGCCTAGCATACTGCCGCGCGCCTACGCCGTAGCCGTTTCTTGACCCTTGCTGGACACGCCATTATGCACCGCTCTCAACCATAGGCCAGCTCTGACCTTGCCTCCTACACGTCTCGAAAGGACTCAATTTCCGCCCAGATCCCACCAACAGAATAACCCTGCCCAAACATGTCGGTCGCAATCACAGTCACGTGGTCAATCCAAAAATGAACTTCAATTATGGCGTTACTTCGAGACATTGTGAATTCACTTTTGGCTCATTTTGATCCCCTTGTTTGCAACTGCTGAGTAGGCCTTGGCTACGATTTCAGCCGCTCCTAGTGTGCCTCTTGAAGCAGATCACGGGAGGTGCGAGTACCACACCTATATCGAAGTCGCCGTATCGACAATTTACCAAAAAAAGACGTTAGACTATAGGAAGTGGTTCAGGAGAATTTAGACTTACTGGATACCTGTCCTGAAGATTATTTATTCCGTTCATGGTGATGATCGCTGTTGGGGAGTAGTTATATCCCTGTCAGAACCATCGTTTGAAATTGAACCTCATTGTTCTCCCCCAAGTTCAAGAAGTTTCTACAGTAGAGTGAATACTGTATCTTTCAAATGGCGGAGGGTATGGCGGTCTTTCTCCACATGGCGATTTCCCTTGGCGGATAGCTACTCCTGCGTGAATCGGTGATAGCCGATTAAGTGGACTTGGGTTGTGGGGTACGGAGGTAGCCCATTTCGCAAAATCATCGCGATGGACTTTAAGTGATTGACTGCATCGGAGGTCAAAATATCAAGCAGCACAGCTCGACTTTGACAATCTGGTTTTCGCTTATGATATACGTCTGATCATCCCAAATGGCTAACTCAGTTAGACAATGACTAAGCGAATCACATGGCATTTCGCCCCAGCCTGAACCTCATTACCCTCTCTCGAATTGCAAGTCAGAGACCATAAAAATCTATCCATCACGGGGAGTTGGTTGTTCAAACTTCAAATTCTCATCAGCTACAATCTTATCGACCGGAGGCCCCGCCCCCGCTTACAGTGAGTGGGGTATGCCATCCTAGCTGGATTTACATTGACTTCATTTACTAATGGAGAACTCCATGCCAGGTCAACTTGGAAGGCTTCAAAAGGCTTGCGCGCGTTTGTAGTGTTTTTCTGCAACTTCTTCCCGGCATATTTCAACCTCCTTGCGTTGGTAACCATGGCCTTGCTTGAGTCGGTCTTCAACCATTTGGTCCTGCCGCCCAAGCTGCCGGGACAGCAGGATAGAGATATTGAGGTCGTCGAACAGAACATCTTGACTCGCCTCATACGTGCCTGCGATAGCCTCGGCGAGCTCACAGGCCAACAATTTGCGGGAACGTGGGCTCCTGTTGGCCATTCTCTTCGCGTGTGCCTCAATACTAATCTAGGCCGTCTTGAGAAGGCATCGATACTACAAGCATTCGGCAGGCTCCAACCAAAGGATCTCTTTGCCTTGCATGTGGTGGAACAAAATGCGGCGCTCCTTATTCGACGCCATATCAAGTAAGTATCACAAAAATTATCACCCAAACTTTGAATAATGCAACCTTAGTGATGGTGTAGAGACCGTTATCGCTGAAGTCTTCGAAGCGTCGCCTTCTGCTGAGGACGTCCTCGCCGCCGAGAATGCACTCCAATGGGACTTCCCTGGCCGCGCTGTCGAGATACCTTTCGACGAATACCGGAATACATCTTTCCGGGAGAGTCTTGCTACCTTTCTCGAGCAAGCTAGCATGGAGTCTCTGAAGCGGTTCGAGGCACGTTCTGCCAAGGCAAACATGTCCGTCATCGAGGCCCGGGATACTACCGACCCAGCTCTCGTTACGCAGATGCTCATGCCCTTGCTTGAGGCAGTCGGATCCCCTGTCAATGTGCCCAGACTAAGAAAACGAGTGCGGGACGATGTCAATATATAAAACGCGGAGTTTCCGTGGAGGAGACTGCCGTTCTGGCTTGTCCTCCGCGTCGCCACTCAGCGCCAGCTCTGCCTTGCCCTGGGAAATACGTCTGGACGAGCCTGCTACAAGTTCCTCATTTGCACTGTCCTTGCCCAGCTTCTTAAGGACTGTGCTGGTCAGCTCGCCCCGGAGCTGACGGTGATGCTCAAAGCCAAGTTATGTCGCCGCCTTGCGAAGTTGGAAATGGACAAGACTCGGGTCTACTCCGACTCTGCCGTTTACAAGGGGCTTTTTGGCTCGATCGGCCCACTGTTGAAGGGAATCATTGAAAAGGCTACAGGACAGGTTGAATCAGACTGGGCAACCTTCAAGATAACAGTCGAACGACCGATCCCCGAACTCCCGCCTCGCGCCGATGAGCAGGCTCTCCACCTTTCCCTTCCAAACAGCGCGGAATACCTCTATAACCTTCTCAATCTACCTCGCGCACAACAGAGACATTCTGCATCGCTGCATATTCCTCCCTCTGGTGATGGCACGATGGAGCAAGTCACAAAGTTCACTGATCGCTACTTCTCCTTGGCCAGATTGGAGAGAGGCATCGAGGTGGAACGAACATCAGCACCTGAGCCCGTATCGGACTGCCAAGCTCGCTGTCTTGAGCTAGCAGAGTCGATTATCGATATGTTCGCCACGGTCGCGGATGCTTATGACTCCAATCCAGAGCAAATGAGCATTTTCATCCTGAATCTGTTTGACCTCTGGGTCCAAATGGATGAGTGTGCTGTCAGAGCCTGCCCTCTCCTCCGCGACTACGCCCCTGTGTTCAGCCCCGAACTGCTGGATGTTCTGCACCTCCCAACGTTATCAAGCATGCGGCGTCTCCAAGCTATCCAGAGACATCTCCGGAGCAGACATGACAATTGTCGGTTTGCTCATAAGTCGATTTTCAGCAAACCCGATGAGAACTGCTTCGCGGTGCGATATGTGGAGCAGTCAACTGGGCTGCGCGACCTGCGGCAACGGATTGAGAACGCCTCAGATAGGTCGCGCGGACACAAGGAATCCGAATGGAACAGCGCTTGCAATAAATACGACGATCTCAGCCAGAAGATCTCCGATGGTACTTGTGTTTGCTCCTTTAATCGTGATGGATCTCGCAATGTTAAAGGATGTACAAAGTGCTGGCACTGGCGCTGTCGGAAACGAATGAGAATCGCTATCCACGAAGACTTCCTCCCTAAAGACGGTGCTCGAAAAGCGGCAGTAATTTTTGAACTCGGAATCCCCAGCTTCCTAGCGGCGTATCGGAATGCCACATTCAGAATATTCAGCGATCTGGGGCACCCGAGCAAGCCCCGTGCCTCTTCGCCACCAGCCATGCTGCTGAAAGACTACTCCCAACTCCAACGCTACATGACGTCGACTGTAGACGGTGTCTCGCTTGCGTCAGCAAAGAAATCCTTTCTCCAGACCCATTTTAAAGCGGTCAAAATGAAGGTCGGCCTCTCTCACATTCTCTTACCGCTGGCGCTAGATTTCGCATATTACGACATCAAGTCCGGAGTATGGTTGAAAGACCTCGATATACAATTGACATTCCAACACCTCTGTGGAATCCATGTTCCGCGCAGTCTGCAAGCCGTCATTCCATCGTCGGTGCATCCCCCTCCCAACATCGATGGGCCCTCATCCTACGAGATCATAGCCAGTCAAACCAAGTGCCCGTCGGACATCTCCGTTCACGAGTTCATGAGCTACCAAAGATTGCTCTCTGGGAAGACTCGTCGCTGGCTGACTATGCTCGTAGAGTTGGGTGCCTCAAACCTAAACTTCAGCGCCGAAGATACCATGCGTGTCTTCAACCAACTCGCCGTGCAAGCCGGGCCAGGAGGAACTGGAAGCGACCTCCTGCGGGACGCTCACTTGGTCTTCCGGGATCCGTCATTTTGCCAGCGCTTGACAGAACGGATCGATAACCGTCTTCGCAATATAACTACCAACTGGCGTGAGATGCATTGCATGGAGATGCTCATCACCCTAAGCCTTCGACTCTTCAATTTGACATCTGGCCGAGATCGCCAATCCGCGGAAAGGTTGGTCAAAGCCGCGCGTGAGTCAACTTTGCAATGGATCTCCCACCTCCGTGACGAAGTTAGGAATGCGGCCGAGGCTGACGCAGCGGAGAGGGTTGCAAGATACGGATTCTGGGCTGCTCTGCTTTGCCGAAGAACCTTCACCACATTTGTTGACTCAGGTTCCAAGATGGATGCGGAGGACCTGTGTTCCTTTGTCCAAGCCTCGGTGGCTTTGCAGGAGAACCTCGTGGGAGATCTTGCAAAGCTACCCTTGAACCTGAAAAACATGCTGGTCAGAGATATGAAACTAGCATATCGGATACGACAACTCGTTAAACAATCTATTGAATCCCATCCTGACAGCATGGGAGCCGCGATCAATAAGACTTGGTCCGATCCTGGCAATTCCACTGGGAGGACTTACTCTCCTTGGCAGTTCCTTTCCTCCCCGAACAAGAGATGGGTCGTGTCGGTCATCACTAGCACGGCTAACAAGTTCATCGTCTCTCAGGTGGTCCACTACAACTTCGTTGAGGGACACCTGCTAGTGGACGGGAAACCATTGGGGAGACTGCCCCTAGACATCAGAGAATCGGAGGACGTCACGGAGCTTTTCGGAAATCAGCACCTTCTGACCTTCCCCTCATCAATGAGCGGCATGAGCCACGTCATGGCAACTCGTATACGTGGTAACGAAGTTCATTTTGGTCTTCGCGGGAACCGCGTGGTTATTCGAGCCCTCATCAAAGACAGTCTTCTGGAGTATGTTCCTCGGCATGTGTTCACGGACAACGGTAACTTTGATTTGCCCTTGGGACTTATCGAAAATTGCGTACACTGGCTTAATCTCGGTACGGGACGCCTGGAAATCCGACGGAAACCTGTCATATGGAAGACTAGGCAGAGTGACTGGATTCTGGATGTCTCCAAGCGCCGGGCGCAGCGAAACAGGGTATTTCTGGTTGATCCCCATTCAGACCTCTGCAAACGCGTGGCTGGGATCTTCCGCCACTTCGAGGACCCCCAACGGTTGACCGTCTTTCAGCCCACGATGGGTAGACTTTCTGTAGAGATGCGGCGCCTTGAGCTCTCTTTCTTTGTCAATAAGAGCAACCGTCTTGAGTGTCGAGAGCTGCACGCAGAGATCGATCCAAACCAGGACGCGGGGACGCTTTACGGATTCCAGAGCATGATTGTGCTTCGCGACGTAACCAATATTGAGCGGCGGAGCATAATTACTGCGCTGGGGCAGCTGAGCTACAAGCGTCATGGCATGCATATTGCCGTTCGGGCGAGCAGCACCAACGAATATGGCAGGTTCGGAATAGATGATGTTCTAGGGCGATTGGCGTGTCCTCCTGAGCCGCGGTTACTATACTCCAAAGCTCAGTTTCATGCATTCACCTCATTCGTTTTGCCCGATCCACTCACCGGGCGCACTGGCACAGAGGAAGCTCTGCACACGCTCAGATCAGGCTATTGCCAGCCATGGACGCCGATGGGCGACGGTCCCGCCTCCATTCTGAGAGTCATCAAGAGATTAAGCCCGGGGAGAGAGTATTACCCCAGGGACAAGAGACGTCTACAGACGGTTGTTTGGGAACAACAGCTAACTGTGAGCGTTCAACACGATAGCTATGGGACTCTCGTCCAAGAGATACTCGCCAAATCAGACCGCCTCCGAGCCTTTACCGCGCACGACGAAGCGATAGATTTTGACATTGAGATCCCTTCCCACCTCCGAAGGCGCAGCGAGATTCGTCGTCGTCTTTATGAGCGCAGTATCTCTGATCCAGAGAGATTGACAGCCGAGAAGGACATGGTTTACAAGCCCAGAGATCGACAGGGCAGTCTGCCACAAGCCACCAATGTCTACCGAATTGCGAGACTCGTTCACAAGCAACCGTTTAGCATACGTATGACAAGAGAGCTGGCAGCTATTCTTCAAGGCTGGAAGTTGATCGGCGGATTTCACTACAACTCAGATCCAGAAATCACTTCGCCCTGTCTCAGCGATTTGATAGAGAACAACATCGGCGATCAATGGGGCAGTCTCGTGAATTTTTGTCGACAGACAAGTCCTCTAGATTCGTACAGATTGATATTTCGACTTGGTCTCTTGTCGTTTGGCACAAAGCCTGATATGGACGCGATCCAGTCACTGGCCGCATTCGGTTGCCTGGATGAATTGAAAACCCTGCAACCGCCTCTCAGTCCTTCCTTTGTTGGGTTCAAGCTCGACGCATCTCCAACGCTTGAATCGCTTCTGAATTCCATCGCAGCCAGCTACGAGGGTTTTGAACCGGATGCTAGAAAGAGCAAGATCCAGCAAGATCTGTCTCGAGAGAAGCATCGGATCCTGTGCGAGGCTGACGGGAGAAATCTAGCCCACTTCCTCCTAGAACAGTGGCCCAGCTCGGAACCATCAGCGGGGAAATTCGAATCGACGGTGATTGATGTCGAATTAGCCATGGAAAGAATCCTGCCCGACTGGCAACGCCTGCATCGGAATATGGGCCTTTCGCAGTATGTTAATCAAGCTCAGGAGATCCTGGATCACAGCAAAGGCGCGACCGCCATGTCGACGCCCCGAGCTTGGAACGAGGTACCTACAGCCTTCTGTGCGCCAGACCGTGGCTCTGTTATTCCATCACTATCTGGGGATCTTCTAGTGAAATGCGCGCCCCTTCCTTGGAGCTACGCGTCTCCTAGTCGTGAACTGCTTCTGAGCACACATTCCCCCGATGAGCGGAGCAATAGTTCACGCAAGACCGCTCCACCCAAGGAGGTCATTGAGCTAGGTAAGATTTTAGGTTCATTTGCCAGGTCTCCGGATGTTCTGCGGCAACAATACGGGAATGACTTGAAGAAGAGTCTTCTTGCTCTGGAGAACGTCAACAACCAACCAAAGCTTCAAGAGATGTCATCAGGTGTCTACTCTATCAGCGAGGGCATCGAAAAGGCTCGGGCGACTCTGAACTCTGAGTTCGAACGCCTTCAGAACACATTCTCCGCCAAGGACGATCGCTTCCAGTGGCTTCAACTGGGTAGCTTATGGCCATGCACTACTCCGATGACAATTCTAGAACAACTGCGCTCAAGCTCTAATCATCGATTTGGAAAGAACATGAGAGAAGGTTTGGTTTCGTATGGTGTTCTAGCTACGACCTTGCAGAGGCTGCTCCGGGTCAAACACGCCTATTTAAAAGGAGACCACCATAAGCTCGCCGAGGAATGGCGAAATACCGGTCACGAAAACTGGAGCCCACTGAAGTTCCCTGACTGGTTGCTTCTTGAGATCGAAAGCGATCTCCTCATTCGCCGTGAGCAGATAGATGTTGCCTACGCAATTATATCGCCGGCGTCCGGAGCAAACTCTGTATTGCAAATGAACATGGGGAAGGGTAAGTAAATCACATCCTGACCTTTAAATAACATTTCCATACCAACAGCTTTTAGGCAAAACATCTTGCATTGTGCCCATGGCTGTAGCGATTCTGGCAGACAAGAAGCAACTCTCGCGCCTGATCGTGCCAAAGGCGCTGCTATTGCAGACAGCTCAGACAATGCAGTCTAGACTGGGAGGTCTAGTAGGTCGAGAGATCAGGCATGTCCCATTCTCTCGCCGGACGTTAACCACGCCGGGCATGCTCAAACTGTACTCTGAGCATCATCGCGAAATTCTTCACTGCTGTGGTGTTATTCTTACCACTCCTGAGCATATCTTGTCGTACAAGCTTAGTGGGCTCCAACGACTTGCGGACTCAAAGCTTAAGGAGGCACAGGAGATGATCAAATTTCAGTCATGGTTAACCGACACGTGTCGCGATGTCCTTGATGAATCGGACTTCACCTTGGCGGTCAAGACACAACTAATTTATCCAAGCGGTCCACAGTTATCCGTCGATGGACATCCTCACCGCTGGGAGGTCGCACAAACTCTGCTATCCCTGGTTGAGGATCATCTCCCGGATCTTCAACGTGATTTCCCACGAAGTATTGAGGTGGTCAAGCGGCCTCGCGGATTCCCCATGGTACACTTCCTCCGACCAGACGTTGAAGTCGCACTACACCACCGGATCATAGATGAGATCTGCGCTGGACGGATGCCCTTCCTTCGTTTGGCGGACTCAACCTTATCTGTCAGTAAGCGTGAGATCAGGCGCATTCTGTCAGAGGGGAATCTCGATGGCAACGCCATCGAGCGGATGGCCGTTTCTTTTGCGGATCGGTCTGCGGCTTGCAAGAACATCCTTCTGGTCCGTGGGTTGCTGTTGAACCGGATCCTCATACTCTGCCTGAAGAAGAGATGGAATGTGCAGTACGGACTGCACCCGAACAGGCATCCGGTTGCAGTCCCTTTCGAAGCGAAAGGTGTTCCATCTGAGCAGGCAGAATTCGGTCACCCTGATGTCTCTATCCTGTTCACTTGCTTAGCGTTCTACTACTCTGGCCTCAACCTCTCTCAGTTCCGCGAAGGTTTACAGCTTGTTTTGAAGTCTGATGACCCAGCAGCTGAGTATGATAGGTGGACCTACGGTTCTGATACCCTACCAGAAGCCTTGCATCACTGGAATGTCATTAACGTAGATGACCAAGGACAAGTCGAAGAACTCTGGCGTCATCTTCGACTCAATAGAAACGTCCTTGATCATTACATGAATAACTTTGTCTTCCCCGTACACGCTAAGCAATTTGGCATCAAGCTGCAGGCTTCTGGGTGGGATCTCCCCGTGTTCTCGAGATCGCGACCAGGAGAGACGTCTTGCGCCAAGACGACCGGATTTAGCGGCACGAATGATAATAAGATGATGCTCCCGCTGAACATCAAACAGGATGACCTGCGAAGCCTACGTCAGACGAATGCAGAAGTGCTCACTTACGTCCTTCAGGCCCGGAACCGGCAGTACAACCTCGCGGCTTGGCAGGGAAAGCGCTTGACAGAGGAAGAACTACTGCGGAGGATCGCGGCAAAGGAGATTAGGATTCTGATAGACGCTGGGGCCTATATCCTCGAGATGGACAATCGGACCCTCGTTAAGGCATGGCTAGATATAGACACACGAGCCAAGGCGGCTGTCTATTTTGGTGCTGACAACAGAGCCTGGGTCCAGTATCGAGGGGGCAAGGAAGTGGTCCCGCTACTCGCCACCCCTTTCGCCGAGAACCTTGACGAATGCCTCGTGTACATTGACGAAGCCCACACACGTGGAATAGACCTGAAGCTGCCCCAGAAAGCTCGTGGAGCATTAACTCTGGCTCTCGGTCAAACAAAGGATCATACGGTGCAAGGTAAGCTTGCTGCCATCAACAGCCCCCGAGTGGCAAGTGTAGTTAACAGTTCTAGCTGCTATGAGACTTCGGCAACTGGGAACCACCCAGTCCATCGTTTTCTTTGCTCCTCCAGAAGTCCACCAGAGCATCCGAGACGTGTTCAAGAAGACATCTGGGGAGGTCATTGACTCTTCCCATATTGACTCCTCTCACGTCGTGACCTGGCTCCTAGAGCAGACTTGTCGCGCGAATGAGCACTTGCAGAATCTGTACCTTGCACAAGGAATGGATTTCTGCCTGAGGACCAATGCACAATGGAACCACGTAAAATTCCTTAACGAAAACAGTCATCGAGAAGCCTATCTCAAAGTTATTCAACATTCAGAGCGCCAGACTCTTGAGCAACAGTACGGGACAACCACACACGCGCAGCCTAGTCCCCTCGCTCATACACCGTTCGCGGAGCTGAAGGGTTTCATGGAAGAGCTCAGCAAGCAAAGGCGAGCCGCAAACGGCAACGGAAACGACATTCATAGCTCTGTGCTAGAGGAGGTAGAGCAGGAACGAGAAGTCGAGTTCCAGGTCGAGGAGGTGCGTCAGGTACAAAAGCCGATGCACTACAACGCCCTCACGTTCCCGGGTCTGCATACGGCTATCTCTCACTTTGTTAAGACTGGCGACCTTGCGGGCGGACACGGGTACGAACATATCTTTGAGGCTTTGGCGCGTACGAGCATCGGTCAAAAATACAATGTTTGCCGTACGACATCGCGACTATTTATTTCCACGGAGTTCATGCACACTATCGACCTCGGAAAGCGTGTTACAAATGATAACTTCCTCGTAAGTCCATCCCCGTCACCGCTACTCATTCGCCAGCGGTGCTGAGCGATATGACAGCGGCCCGTTGAATGGATCCTGTGGAGCTCTTCAAGTGAGACGGCCCTTATTGTTATCTCCGAAGAGGTTGAACTATTGATTCCCATCATTCGCGCAGCGAGAGAGCCGAAGGTGCACCTAATCACGTATGCTGCCCCTGTTACTAAAAACATGGTGCACTTCAATGGACTTTCGTACTACGTCCTCCCTCCCCTGCAGGTTGGCTACACAGCACCTGACTGGTTTTCCATCGAACTTGGACTTTTTGCCAGCCGGCTCTACATCAACTTCGCAGAGTGTGCTCCTCTAACGAAATACCTGCAGCTGACAAACAGGACCGGTACAGAAGCTCCAGATAGGGACGATGAGCATGTCAGCACCTTTGCCAAGAACCCTATCGACTTCCTTCTGGAGTGGCTCACTCTCTGCCGCAAGGGGCAAGACATTATGCGCACTCCGATGGGATATCTCTGCCAGGGACGGCCGTTACATGAAAGCCATCCTTTCTTTGTGATGCGAAGCGCAGATGCTAAAGAGGTTGTAGCGCCTTCAGTGGGAGGCAAAACTGGCGGCAATGTAGACGAAACTCAAGACGGGGGTATAGATCTTGAAGACGAGACTGATCCAGTGGATCACCTAGGCTAGGTACGAATTTCTATCAGTTGTGGGGCGATATCTTGAGGGAGCAAACCACGGGACATTTTCGTCTGCTTCCATTTGTAGGTAGGGTATCTATTATATATGAAGGCATAGATTGTGTGTCCATCTCTCTAGCCAGTTGCTCTTGATGTGTTGAGACAAGGGATGCCGGGTACCGGACACTTTCGCTTTCGCTTCCGCCATGCGTCGCACTCCGTCATGAATCCCGGCTTGTGGATTACTTGTACTGTAAGTTAATGCTGTTCAATTCAAGAAACCATTAACGGTGTTCTCTTCTTCAGTTCCTCTAATATCCTTCACAAACTACCTGTCTTTAATCTCATCTTCATACATGAAGATTCTCTTCCACTCCACGTAGCGCTCGTTTCCTGACGCCTCTCCACTCAGCGGCTGGTCGGCGTCGGCACCACGTTGAGGGTGCCTGGATCATTATCAATAGCGACAAATTTCTGTCGCGCCACTCAGAGTAGGGGCGGTGTTGCTGTCTGGATTAGCAAGGAGGAGCCTCTATCAAGAGTAAGGGATATTTTTGATTACGTGTTTCGAGGAGACTGTGACGCATTTGCCTAGCCTGAGCAAACTTTTTGAAACGTAAATGACCTCGTTCTGATTGGCATAGTGAAGCCTATCGACTACACGTTCGGTTGCGGATGTGCTATGTAAGAAGTAAAACTCGCGCAAAGAGTGATGGAAACGATAGCTGCAATATGTTGATTGTCTGATCGCTGAAGCGAGCCCTTAAACACTAAGCGAGGTGTGACGACTTCGCTACCTTGGTGTCGAGTCTTTGAGAAACAAGAAATTCCAAAAATCCATAGAAAGGCAAGATTAGGCGATATAGAAATCCACTGTTTCCTTCACTACGTTACTACTGAGAAGAAAGCTCGATTGCTCAGTAAGGCACCGGCACAACTAATGCGTGCCTACAACCCACCATACACCGACGCGTGGTAGATAAGGCAAAAGTTCGCAAAAAGAACAATTATCAATAAGTACAAACATAATGTCCTGGCCAAAATACTTCAAATTAAATCGACTCAAGAACGGACTAGCTCTGAAGTCAGAAGCCCCGACTTTAGTAATCTTGTCCGCACCCGACGATACCCTCATTAATCCCACGAGCCTTGTGGCACGACCTTCCCATTAGCTACCCATGTCGAGATTTCTTCGTCGAGCAAGAGATGGTCCAAGAATTTATCCAGTTCCGCTATCTTTTCATCGTGATAGAAACTACCAATGATCAGAACAGTTCAAGCGTTATTAACGACTTACCTTTTACGCGTGCCCGGCTTGTATCCTTCCTCTGCTTCGACACCCATATACCCTACATTCGCAATTGGGACGAAAGGTTTTCCATAGCTAAGCCTAACTAGCTCCACTAGTATCTCACATTGTCGATTCTTGTTAAGGCAACAAAAGGGGCCTTCCTTATATTCGTTCCCGGTGGTTTTATCTGTCGTCGTCATAACAAAACCGTAAGATAGTGGTAGTGTCTCGTATAGATCCAAGTTCGAAGCAACAGAGACTGGAAAGATGAACAATATGCCATCTCTCACGTAAAAACCGAAATGAAGTGCCCCTTCAGGAGTCTTGCAGTTCTTGCAATTCGTGCGAACTTTGTAGCCAATGGTAGCTACATAGCATGTCAGTTCTATAGAATTGATTGAGATATCCTATAACATACATAGCACCAAAGCCCAGGAGCCGACGACGATGAAGGTGCAACAGAGCTTGACCAGAATGACTAGTAGATCAAGAATGGCCATGATGGTCCGCAGCATTATGAGCTTGGCTTGAAAATTGTACATTTGTGATAGAGGATGCTGAAGTGAACGTGGCAGGAGGAATGAGTGACAGATTTCCGTCCGAGGGGAAAAGAACTGAGGTAGGTGTATTATTTATACCTCGAGCCTGCAACCTATGCATCTCAGAAAAGCCTCAGTCGAGTTGGTTTCGGCTGGAAGGCAGCAACTCTCTCTCTTTTTCGATTGAGTCTGCCTTGCTATTATGAGCCACACACGATACCTGCTGCCAGCGAGGTCATCTCAGCTGATCAAACTTTGTGCCTAGGGGGGCACTAAAACACGCGACCATTCCTCTCCGGGGAGCTCCCTGCCATGATCTCTGTATCAACAGCAAGATTGACAAGGATAATCGGCCACGCCGTAATTGGTTGGCTGATCCGGAGTTCCTGTAGACCGATAGGCCAAAGTGGAGCCAAGGTATCAGATTTTGACGGCATCGATACAAGGTTCGCAATTGTGGCGGATTTCTGGGCCATAAACTTTACATGTCACGCATAGATCGGCTATCTTATGGTTGAAGGAGTCCCCAGCCTACATAGCCTTAGATAAATGCTTCCTTCCTCATCTTTTCTCTCAACTACATCTGTCGACGTCTCCAAATCACTTAACTACTTCCATATTTCATCCCCAGGTCATCCTACACCCCTCCTCAGTATCTGCAGTATAGAAAATGTCCAAACCTCAGTGGCGTATAAGGGGAGAAGTTTCTGACAGGTGAGTCATTTCAAAGAAGATACGCCGTATAGCCACTTATCCTTTACAGCGAAGCCTCTCACCTATCATCAGACTCGCTTGACGAGCTGCTCGAAGCTGGACAGGAGAGCCAACCATCCGAGAGCTGTCGAATCTGCATCTACAATACCGAATGTCGGACTTGGAAGCACGAGAAGGCGAAGAATATGAACAAAAGGCTTCAATGCCCTATTTGCCGGGTTTCAGTCCACATGGCATGCGCCTTTTTTGCGCATAACAATCGTTTTCCGAGGATTCGTCTTTACATTTGTATGGAAATTAAGTCCGTGGTCTGCCCGGAATGTATCGACAAACCAGCGGCACAGAAGATACATGACTCGTTCACAGCCTTGGGTACCTTGATTCGGAGGTCGATAACAAGGGGTCGAGAATGTAGTTGAGGCAACCAGGAAGGAAGCTGTCAGAAATTTAAGGGTGTTGAGGTATGTTGGTGGCGACGATGGATGAGATTGGAAACAGCTTGGCATGTAAGGCTTTGCAGGGGCGCCTTGGAAGTATTACTAGATTCATGTAGGGCTCCATATGAACTGCCTCTTCTAGAATGGATCTAAAACAATACTTGAAGCATGGACTGTGAATATGACGCACAGCCCTCCATGTAGATCGCATCCTACGGCCTTTGCGGATAGCAATGCCGGTCTAGGCTATCAAGCCAAACGATCTTCAAGGGGCCTCGCAGTGTCACTGAACCACCGGGCATCTCCTAGAGGGACTGGTAATGGAACTTGCCGGATTTCTGTGTTCATCAAGATGGGATTGATATGGTGAATTCTATGTAGCCTTCCGGATGTTGTTGAAGTGCCTAAGCGAGCCCCTATTTGCTAAGCGAGGCCGGATGACTTCAACTCGGGCCTGGGATGAATGGCGGCATACATCAAATGCCATTCGAAAAGTTTGAAAGATCTATAGTCTAGCTCAGCTGTAGCCTACATCCACTTTCAAAAAGTGGTTGATCGCCCTGGACAATGGTGTCAGACCAGGCTGGGTAATTTTTAGCTTAAACTTGTCAGATTGTGCGGAGCAACAAGTGCGGGATTTACTGCTTCGATACTGAAACAGATTGGCTTAGACGCGGCTCGTATATGCAACAGCTCTAAGGCTTTGGGTCGGGCATACTTAGACACGAAAACTCTCACGGAAAGCCTGTGCCTATCAGATTTGCCGCTCGGGTTTTTGTATCCACTCACCGCTCCAAGCGTAGTCACCTTTTCCTCAATGATACAACCACCTTGGCCTTGCCTTAGGGCTACTTAGCTCACGCTGCTCCGCAGACATTAACCCATGCTTCGACCTTGGTCACCACAAAAACAAGTCACCTCCTGTACGTAACATTGGGTGAAGACCGCGCTGGTCTGCTCCGAGAATGAACATGGAACTACCTGCAGAAATAACAGGATACGAGGTTTGACTACATCGGGATAATAAGGATCAGTGTGGCTCCTCTTCATAATAATGCGAGTACACGTAAAGGCTGCTCAGTTGCACCGGCCAACCCCAAAATTTCTGGGCAGGATAATATGGACCAACAGAGGAGCAGGGCTGTGTACCAAGTCATCGTAGCTTACCAATAATATTCTTGGGAATGGAGATGCTTGCTAGAAGAGATTTCTTATCTGCAGAGCCATGCAGCAAAGGGGTCACAGCCATCTCGTCACACGCTCTGGTGCAGTAAACCTACAGCAGAAACTTAAATTTGATACTTCCAAACCACAAATATGACGACTAGATTTACTCCGCTGCCTAACCGACACTCTTCTGTGCAAACGAGGACTTAAGTCTTGTACTTAGAGCTTTATACCGGTTACTATCAGTGGTAGAAGTCTATTGATTATCATCATGATAGGCCATCCCAACTCCATAAAATATGGCTGTCGGTTCTATGTGAGCCCAGTCTTCTATTTAACTCCACTGCCAGATTAGAATCTAAATGCATAGGTCCTCTCCCGAAAGAAGTTACAGGGCCGTGCGTTTTTCGCTGGCAACCATCGTATGCAGCTGTTATCATAAGTCAAGGGTTCATGGATCATATTTCCGTGCATATACGAGTAGCCCGCAGGAGCTTTGAGCTCAGCTGTACAGGGGTCAAGATCCATCTCATTCAATTGATACAACAGATCAGCAAACCATACATTGGCGGAGTGATTACGAGTCATTTGCCTCCGCTCACAACGGAGACGAACAACACCTCCTTCCCTTGCCAAATCCTCACATCCCACACTTCCCTCAGCTCTCCCCTCTCTATTATATCCTCACACATCACACCTCCCCCAAGTCTCCTCCAGCATCAGTCCAACCACGAATATGTCAAAATTGACTACGCCTCGAAGGGAGACTTCCTCACAGGAGATAGCTGGCTTCTTAATGGATTGTAATTCACAGCTTACTGACGAGCATGCCCCCTTCGACGGAGACATCGGCTCGGGCTCGTCGATGATAGCAGGCGGCGGCCTAGCGTCTGATTTCCGTACACGACACAATGTAGTTGGAAGGTTACTCGGATGAGTTACAGTGTCTATCAATATTGCAAGGTCAGGCCGCCTTCAAAGATGTCTGACAGTTCAAGCAAGAGCGGCGGAACCATCTATATCTAATTCGAGGCGAGGAGGTCAGGATGATACCTATCTCTCTCTGGATCCTGCATTCTCCCAGTATCACAGAAAAGGGGGCTTCTACCTGAACCGGGGATTGACGCTAAATCGCACCAGATATCTTTTTTCTCGCTCAGAGAGCCCAATGACAACATCAGGAAGCCCACCTGTTCCTGTTCGCCCTTCCTCGTTTGCAAGAAACCAATCATCATGTACCAGCTACCGACAAATCCTCAGCTCACACTAGTCACGGCCGTCGAGCCTGATTCAAGCGCATCACCCGTTTCCGGGCCCACAAGCACCACATCAACTAGTAAGGATAGCGACATGGCTGAGACAAGCAGCATCTCCATGGCTGAGTCTTCGCAAACACAGCTCACAACTGAAGTACTAGTAATACGGAAACGGTATGTTTCAAGCTGATAATCTTACAGCAACAACTGGTCTTCATCTGAAGGTACAGAAAGAATTTCTCAGCGAGGAGATACCAGCGAGGGCGAGAAATATGTCCGCAATGAGTCAATATTTCGGCAAGGTGGAAGAGATGCATCACATACCTCATGACAGTAAAGCTGCCTTAAAGCTTTCCAAAGTCACAGTTGGAACAAGGAAACTTTGATGAAGTCTAGAGGCCAGATATCTTAGTTCCTAGATTGCAAGATCAGTTCATTAGGTGATAGCAGAAAAGAGATACGATAAATTGACAAGCGCCCGCTCAATACATCCGCGCCACTGGTGCCCTCCAAGGCACAGACTCCGGTTGTGGCTCTGGCTGTGTTTCTGGCTCTGCTTCCGGCTCGCTTGCCTCTACCGCAGTACTTCTACGCCTGCGGAAACGAGTGCCCTTGCAAATCTTCACCTTCTTCGTACTACTCACCACTCCCACTTCTGGCTCTAGCTCTGCTTCACTTGCCTCTGGCTCTGTGTTCTTCCGCTTCCGCCCACGTTGCCCCTTGCTTTTGAAAGCGTCTTTCGTAGCGCGCGCTGCTCGCGCCACGTCGAGGTCCTCGAAGCTCATCACCTTTGCCTTCCCCTTGCCTAGTACAACTGGCTTCGTTGATCGGCGAACTTTGGCTTCACTGTTTACCTCGGTCAAGAACTGGTTTTGATCGATCAGTAGAGCATGTTCGGCAGACGATAGTTGAGCGGCCTTTGCAAGCTTCTGTATACGATTTTGCAGGCGCTGTGTACTCGTCGTATCAAGTGTTTGCGTATCCTGTTTGATCTGGCTACATCGCGACATAAGTTACTCCGCTAATACAGGCTTCAGACTTGTTTTTAAAGCTTCATCTTGTGAATAAGCAGCCGCTTTCATTGCATCGATTGCTGGATCGGCAGGTCGGGTAGAAGGCTTCGGTGTATTTGGGAATACTCTGTCTGGGTTATCTGGAAGAAGCCACAGGTAGACTACGAAGAACGCCTTCTCCCTTACGAAGCTATATTAAGAGTCTTACCAGGCATCTCTTCCAATTTAGGCTTCACTGAGGTGGCTTCTTTGAACAGCCGCTTTCAAAATACCGCCTAATGGGCCCCGCTGCGTCCGTTTCCGGCACTAAGCCACTTCTTGCCCCTTAAGAGATACCCATAAATGTTTGCCTTGTTTCGGTTCTCTAGTATCGGAATTTGCAGCCGTTCGGACTAACCAGTGATCAACTTCTACAGTAGTACGGGACTCTACTTTGAATAGTTGACTGAAACACGGGGACTTCGACAATGCTTTGTATGTGCATCAGATATAGACTTAGACCAAAGACAAAAAGCGTATCTGGCGACGTTGGATCGGCGCGACAAGGCTCGACTACCTCAGAATGGAGTTTCCATCGGTCGAACGCCCCATCACCGCCTGAGCGCACAGGAGTTGGAGCAGTTGAATTTAGTGCTTTGGCCGTGCCAGACAGAGAGTCGATCATGGAACCTAATGTTAATGCAATTATACAAGCAAGGGAGAATATTGACAAGATAACTCTATTCAATACTACTATCTAAATGCTCATTCGACAGGCCTGAACCGTACAACTCTGAGAAGTTGATATTCACACAGAGCCGGAGCGATATGTCAAGGTCCTTACCGGCTATACGATAATGCCCGATGGAACTTGAAGACAATAGCCACCATTGAACCAAGCGCTTTCTGGTCTCCTCCTCAGTACGGAAGAGACACCACCGTCGGTGTTGATAGCACATCAGTTCTTAACCGAGCCTAGGGCAATTCTGCATAGTGTGAGGGAGGAGACGGGAGGAGCGCGTGGCGGGACGGGAATCACTCTGATTGAGACACGTAGATGAACCAAATTTGATGATGGGCTTTTACCACCTTCCCGTACTATGAGAAACCCACCCTGGATCGGTGACTAAAACTGTAAAGTTCTTCAATCCTGGCATGAACAATATCGCCCTGTCACGCTCTGTTGTAATATGCTTTCTCATCCAGCGGAAATCATCCTCGTTGAGTAATGGTATGTCGCGAGACTTTCGGTCTGACATCGCGTCTTTAAGAGTAAAAGTTAGACGGGGGGGACCTTTTACACCACCACGACCCGTTTCTCCTCCGAACCAGGAGAAAAACTCCGTGGTCTTCATCTTACATCTCCAGACGGAGAATTCGTAGGGCGCGCTGAAACTTCCCAGCTCGTCCATTTGAAGTCTGACGACGATCTCGGGAGGCGACGAAACGAGCTTTACTAGTTCACGAATGCTCCATTGTCCAGCCGGTCTTGGTTGGGATTGTTGAGCACGATCTGGAACGGGGACCTTTCGAGGCTTGTAGTATAGAACCGTAGAGCTTCCATGAATTACGCACGTTTGCCCAACTCCGATAGTCAGTTCTGCGTAGCATTCGCCTATCGGTCCTTGCCCTGTATCAACTTGATCAACAGGACGGCCATGAGCAGTGATGGCCACCAGTCCCTTTGCGCTACATTTGTCGACCACAGCCCCGCAGGCCTCTGGGTATACCCGTTTTCGTCCTCCCGTGGTTTCGTCTTCTTCTAGTTCTACATCCTCTCGTCCAGCTATCTATACATATGTTAGTGTAGACACCAATAAGCCCTTGGATTATCTTACTAGTTCTGTAGCTCTATCCCTGAGCCTTTTCTTGTCATTTGCCGTTCTCGATGTCTCAAAAACGCCTGTAATGACGTTCATCCACATGGTGTTGTGGTGAGACGGGGATGGATCTTTGGTCCATCTCAGAAGTTGGTGACTAACATGATCCACTCGGGTTGGTATTGAGCGCACCTGTGGTGTTGTGACCACGGTGCTTGCGAAGTCGGAGGGGACGGGCGAGAGAGATAGGGCTGGCCTAGGGATTTTTGATACTGGGAGGGACGTATATGGGTCCTGCTCGAGTAGGTGCTGATTTACCAGCCGGGTTCCTTGACAGATAGAGTCATTGGTGCTTGTCATACCAGTTGATGATTGTTGTAGTTTGTTAGGGTCGAGAGGAGTAATGCCTTGGCTCTGGGGAGCTTTACCAACACCATCTGGTCTCAGTTTGCGTAACTGCTGAGCAGGCCGCTTGTGGTGGCTAGTGAGTGAGCCAGTCCATGGCCCCCCAGCACCCATGTTCTCTCTCGAGGCTTGGTCGGGTAGCTGAAGGTCTGCTTGGAGATCGTCGAGAAGACTAGCACCTTGAGTATAGGATTGAGTACTCGCTTCATCGTTCTTGACGGTTCCAGGACAAAGTAGGCCAGTATAGTGCGGAGGATTGTCTATAGAGGGGGATTGGCTAGTCTGCCGGCCTCTGGAGTGCCCGAGATGCCAAACTTTGATGAGCAGTGATCTTCTTCAGCTATAGGGCTGCTCTGTGGAGGCTTATCAATTCCCTTCGGAGCTGATAATTCACTCGCACTTTGTCCTGTCTCTCGCATTGGCAACGTACTCGGATTCGGTTGACACCGCTTCAAAGCTAGACTAGCGGGGACTGACAGCTCCTGAGACCTAGATGATAACCTAGCCGACTTAGGAGGACTTTGATAACCATCTGAAGCGTCTCTTGGTGGAGGAGACCATTCTGCATTGTGTCGATGTACGAGGCTGAAAGAACTTCCAGCGGCAGAAGCGGACTGGTGCATGTTACTTGGAGGCTGTGTGATTCGCGATTGCTGACTTTCTCCGTCCGTTGAGGTGATGTATAAAGATGTGCTATTCTGTAGCTGGTTTCGTGCCTTTTCAACGCCCAGTGCAGAATCCAGTACAAACAGAGCATCCCTGGCCTTCTGGGTAGCGTCGCAATTTGTGTCTGGTTTTCGATACTTGGATTGAACCGCTATTCCGTCGGCTTGCAACTCAGCCTCAGTTATATCGGAACCGACAGACGCAGGCGTTGTTTTTGGCTTCTCATCCTCCACTGTCACTGTGCTCCTGATTGTCCCGATGTCCTCCGCTGCCCCGTTGTCACCCACTGTCCCGGTGTCACCGGCCGTCCCTCCCTTTCCGATTCTGTCCCCGGTTGTCCCCATGTCCTCGATTACCCCAGTGTCTACGACTATAAAGTCCTCAACTTCTTCGTCGACAAGAGACTCGTTTCTTCTAGGTCGTTTCGTGGTGCGTCTCGTCCCGACGTGGGAGGCTAGCTCTGGATCGATACTCCTCTCGAGACAACGTCAGCAACTATTCTTTAGATACTGTATAGGTAGAAGCTTATACTTACCTTCTTCACCTGCCGAGGCATCCTTCCACCACTGTCTCGAATACGTTCTGGGAAGAGATTGTTTCAATTAACAAGCTGGCAGCTGCGAGTTTCGACGATTCCGTAGAGCTACCACTTGATCCCTTCCCAACCGCGCGCTTAACGGTGGGCGGGGTATATGCACCGTGCGCATACTGTAATGTGGGGGCGGCGGCGGATAAGCACACTAAACGCCATTATTCCGTCCGAGCTTTAAGCCTTGGTGGGTCCATCGAGAAGAGCGATGTAAACAGTGAAGCGAGGTTTTGGCGTTTCTCTGGAACATCATTTCCTGGTGTCGGAGAACTTGTCCCTGCTGGCAGCGCTACGGACAAAAATCATCAGTCGATATGACCAACGTGATTTGGCAGCTGAATAATAACTTATGGACCATCCTTTTTCTAGGCTTATTGTAGTGCATGGTCGGGCATAGTGACCCTTCCCGGAATTTCAACGAGCTGCGGTCAGGAATTCATGGAAGCACTTGCCTGGGAAGTGGGAGAACCGAGATAAGTTACTCACAGGCCAGGCAAATGCGTCACAGTCTCCTCGAAGCACGTAATCAAAAAAGATGCCTTCCTCTTGATAGAGGCTCCTCCTTGCTAATCCAGACAACAACCCCGCCCCTGCTCCGAGTGGCGCGACAGAAATTGTCGCTATTGATGAGGATCTAGGCACTTTCAACGTGGTGCCGACGACAGGGACCAGGTTCGCTTGCAAATTCCAGGTCATCAGCGGGAACCTCAACGTATCACAAGCAAGTCAACAGCCAGCGCCTGTACCTACTGCATGCCTCCAGCACCTAAAGTAATTTCTACAGGAGTGCAGAATAAGAACTTGGGATTCGCGCAAACGGAAGGTAGAAAGCACGGCGTGGGAGCGGGGGCGAGATTGGGTGTGGTGGATGTGAATGTAGATAGTTAAAGTATAATGTAAAGAAATGCAACTGAAGATGGCAGGTTTGCTGGACTCTCCTCCGTATACAGGTTTTCAGGGAGAATGCTGAAAGCGGCTGTGATGGATCCTATCTCACCCTTGATGACGACGTTTCTTGCATGAGCTCTCCACACCAGATTCTCCAACTCCTGGCAGCTCGAGTTCTGCCTCCAAACTGTCCTTTTGAGCCTCTACCTCGCGCGCGTCCCGCCTCAGCTCATCAATTCTGACTAAATCATATAAGTATAACTAGCAGACCGAAGAAGTATGTAAGACTCACATTCTAACTTCATCTTTGCGTCTACATTATGTCAGTCGGCCCTATCGAATCCAAGCGCCTGTTGTTCATACCTTTTACTAATGCAAGCTCTTCCCGGAGAAGGCCTATGTGGGCTTTGGATCTTGTTAGGCCAGGGACCCAAGGGCGGTGAATAGTCATCTTGCCTTGCAGTTGCTGTTCTTTGGCTTGCCCGATTTTTTGAGTGGCTTGGAGCCGTGTGTTGCTCATATGGAGTTGGCTATTATTAGCTTGGAGCTCACCAACAAATTCTAACAGGGAGGTGAGCCGAGAAACAGCCATTGCAAGGACAATACTGACGAGTCAGAGTTCGCAATATACTAGGCAGAAGCCTGAGCGTTTCGTCCAGAATAATAGCACTAGAGCCAGGAGATTTGGCTGCTGTGTCTCGAAAGAAAGTATCGATTGCTCTTAGATCAGCTGGATTCAATGTAGCAGATCCACAAGACTTACCACGAAGGAGAGCGAGACGACCATCTTCACCGATGTACGAGGGCTCTGGGGGGTCTGCAGCTATTTCGAAATTGCCATCTAGCACTGCAGATCCCCCAAGACCTGGTATAGAGTTACTGGACATGGTTATTACCCTGTCATTGTCTTTGGTCCCTTTAACTCACTTGCTCAAAGGCGGTGCCATGTTTTCCACTGTTTCGGGCGTAGTCTCATGGGGAGTGTATGTTGCATCAGGGGGATTCTCCCCTGTCAGCAGATGTGTATTCCAACTTGGCTTCTGACTAACGTAGAAAGAGGCACCCACTGACGTAGGTCCTGCCTCGCTGAGGGGTGGTGCGCTCATATTGTTCATGCAGATGAGTGGTAGTGAGCGCAAGAGCTGAAGTAATTGTAACGGAAGTTATCGTCTGGGTGAAGCATAGGAAGGAAAATGTTGACCGTGTGCTGGCAGCGATTCTTATAGTCATCAAGTGCTTGCATCGCCGATGCGAAGGCTGGCTTACCATTCTAGGAATGGCCGTCTGTTCCGTACCTTCCTATAGCACCCCTCACAGATTCCTAGTCCCCTCAGCCCAGTAGCCAGTGAGGTGTCAAACATTGCCTCTCCCCCACCGAATCTGCCTCGCTCACGCCGCTGGATTAGACCAAGGGGTGAGGAGTGATTGCATGTCTCCATTCTCAGGCCATCGTACTCCCTGTTTCATAGCATCACATACCACAGGAGAGAGACTAGCACACATCTCTGCCCCTCAGCTTACCCCCATGGAGCGCCGACGACTTCTGCAGCCACTCCCGGGCACCTCTTTGGTGACGTGGATATAGAGATGCAGGTCGAATAGTACCCATTGCTGCGCAGATCGTGCCAGGGACCAGGTGCGAGATCAGCTTGAGCCGGTGAGGTCCACGGTGGTTGGATGATGTCTACTCCTTCGCCAACCTGCGTCGGCTGATCCGTCTCAAGCCCCCCTTGATGGCCAAACCGTGGCAATGTCGTACCCATAACTCACTATATGCCAAATATATCTTAAAATGGGTGGGGAGCGGTGGCTGGCAGAGTATTCCCATTCGTGCATATGCAGACACACCCACCCCCCTCCCCCCCAAAGGGCATCGTGAAAGTGATAGTCCGCTATAATATTGTCCTGGGAAATGTGAATACATGAACCCCCTATTTGCCAGCTTTGGTGCTCCCCATGGCAGATGTCGACTCTTGCCGTATCGTAAACAAGTTCGGCACCGACGACCATACGACCTTAATTTGGAAGCATTGGGGCTTTAGAATAAACGCCCATACACGGCTGTATCTAAACGGCGTAGAAAGGTGGCGCCAGATGCGATAGGCTCGTATCACCCACCACCAAAGCCTGTTGGCTGCTTCTACTTGGATGTTAGCCCAAAGATATTTGACGCGGAGAAACCCGATAGGACCGTCTTGTTCAAGAGACAGAGTCGGCGCAGTAGCTAGCAAGGGACACTTCTCAAGTACTTACTTGCCAGGGTGTTTGGTGCAAACCACCCAGGAGGCCCAATTGCACGCCATGAGTTCCATCCCTCTCCTCCTGATGTGCTTGCATTCGTGCCCAGGCAGATAATCGGCGCCGACAGCGCCGCAGCGCCTGAATTCTCTGCTGCACTACAGCAATCCTCGGCAACCCCATCATAGCCGTTCAATCGCAAGTCCATCCTCTCATGGAGAAGCAGATATAGCATTCGTGACTCGTGTGTGATTCCATGGATTCAGCGCAGCATTGCGATGCAGAATGCTCTGCCATCGCCGTTCCAGTAGACTCGGATGACCAGTGGAGTCCTTGGTACTACAGCCTCACCCTAGGAAAACTAACTCCTCGGCGTTTGACTGTCCTGGATATATCCTCCATACCGCCCTACCCGCTTGGTCAGCTGCGAGTTATGGAGATTGGCAACAGCCTGGAAAGGTTCGCCAACCGTGGCTGATTGGAAGACAAAGCGGATAACGGAAACCCATGCAATTTTAGACATTCGCTGGCGTCGGTCTCTATTCGGGGATACGCTAGAGCCGCTTGATCCTCTGTTCACATTGTATCCCTCACTAGGCTCGCGATTCGAAGTGTCGCAGACGACATAGGTACCAGACTTGCTGCTTTGCTTATCACTTGATAATGGGAATAACACCCTCAAGTGGTTCATGCATTTCAATGCCAAAGGAGGCTGCTGCCGGCAACGTCCGATCTCACCCAATGTCGAGAACCACCGCCAATACCTCCAAGGCAGAATTGGTCACCATGCACTGGCATGGACACCAGGTGCAAGCCTAGATAGACAGACTAATGCGTGCAGGGTTTGAGAGATGGTGTGGTGGATAGATGTCCAAGGTATCCACCGTTGGCCTTTAGTGTGGTTTCCTGATGCAGGATCATGTCGACTAAGGTATACTGCCTCAGCTCTCAGGGAACTTCTTCCACAGCGCAGATACGAATCCCTACAGGGTGGGCGAACTTCAAGGAAGCGATGTTGTATAAGATGGTCGGGGTCTGTCTTCAGTCATCGACCTGCTTCCGCATCAAACGTCCCTCCATCAACTGCCCTTCCTCATCAACCGTCTTTCCTGATCCACCGTACTCCCTCATCAACCTCACCATCCTCCAAAATAGGCTGCTGGATAACTATCTTTTGTCGCTTGTCGCGTCCAATCCGTTGATATCCTTCGCAAATATGGGATCGGCATCTTCTCGTTTTGAAACCAGGTGGTGGGAGGCAGAAGCTCAGCGAAAGGTAGTGACAACTAAAAACGCCGGTAAAGTGGAAGTCATCTGCTCGCTTATTCCCGGTGTGGATGAAGTCGCGATGGTGGGCTACTTGAAGGAACGTTCTGATCTGGACACACTCTTCGCGCGACGTTGCAGATATCAGGACCTCTCCAGGGAGCCACGTGCAGACCCCTCAAACTTGCCAGTCGATTTCAAGGCCAATGAGCTTTGGCGAGTGCTCCGAATGCCACCGGGGTGCGGCGAGGCTCCATGGGACTGGAACTGGCACCCTCCACTCGAAGGGATCCCTTCCGAAATCGCGGCCGAATTCCATGCGACCGTGTGCCAGGCGATCTTTCGACTTCCCTTCTCGGACTTCGTGAAGTGCGCCCTTGGATATAGCACGAAAGCGCAGTGTCTCAACAGTCTACTCGATGCCGTATGCGATGTACGCGATAACCTTCGGACGGAATATCAAGGTCGCCCTAGGATACAGGAGATTTATTCTAAAGTAGAGAAAGTGAGTAAACATGGAAGTCCATTGAAACGGCGTACTGATTAGAGTAGGCATTTAACCAGGAATACCACCCACTAGCGCACTGGATTGTTGCAAGCAGCCTGAACCAGAGGGCGGGTGCCCCATATGACGCCTTCGCCGCGAACTTTGACCTAATCAAGAGAATCTTTGCAACTCGCAGCTTTGATGTCGTGCTCAAGCGTCTTGCGGCTTTGGATCGGCGGTTTGCACACGGTAGTCAGATGTACAATTGGCAGAAGTGGTCAACAGATCTCAACTTCTGGCAGTGCGTCGATGGAGCATTATGGACAGGGAAGTTCACCCCTCCGCTCGTGCCACCGCACTGGTCAGGTGAGGACCTGGATGAGAGACTGCGCTTTCTTGATGGATTCAAGATAGACGCTGAGGATAGGGCGTGGGGTAGTTGGGGTAAAGTTGTGTTCTCAATGAAGAGGCTGATGGCGCGAGAGCGGAACTCTGAAGGTCGAGAATCGCAGTACAGTGTCCAGAAAGGCTTGCTAGTGTCTCTAGACCTGCTGAAGGGTAGCCCTACGATATCCCGCTAAGAAATCATGATTTTGGGCGTAATGTCGTCGGACGTTTTGGGTGTTGGTATTTGGATGTTGATGAGGATAGAGATCGAACGCTCTCAATTCGTGATCAGGGCAGGAACTGTATGTACAGCTATATAGTGCGATCAGTCATGTGTTTCCAAAACTGGGTTCGGGAATATCATCGACCTTCGAGGTCATAATCCCACCTAATCTCGTGGCCTAACGCTGCCGCTCTTCCTCCTTCGACTCGACAGCATAGGATACCGGTTTCGCTGCTTGTAGTAGGCATCTCGTTGCATGTTGCGCCTTTCGGTGACGGTTTTTCGGTCGTGCAAGTACTTGTATCGAAAATTGAGTAACTCGTATTGCTCTTGCCATGTCATTTGACCTCTCCATGCTCTTCCTCCAACTTTTTCCAGGCCAACTGTGCACCACGGGAACAGCTTCTTCGTATGTGTGCGCGCCTTGAGATGTTTGCGGACTTCAGGTGCGATACAACCGCGTGGGCCGAGAATTGTTAAGTGAGGAAGGTTACGGATCTTCAAAAGGCTCCATATTCCCGGGTCGTCACGGAAGATATCGCAGGTGAGTAAGGCAGGCAGATTCGAAGCCACGATATTCGCATAGAATCCCAGTGTTTATGAAGGCACTCAAAAGCCTCGTAAGCATAATCGGTAGTCCGCTGGCCCCAGCCCGTGGCACTCTCATCGTCAAGATAGGATAAACTGAGGAATCGAACGTTGTGCAGAGTTGTAGCATCTCGACCCGGACCGTGTTCGAAGAAGGCTGACACGGTCTTCAAGTCGCTGAACTCGAGGGCTTCGCCAATACGGAGTTTGACTGGCGTAGGGAAGTCGAGGTAGATCGAACGGAATGCCCTCGATACTGATGCTACTGGATGGTGTGCGGCATGGGTCCTAACACCGCCGCCGACGGGTGATAGTCGAGCGTCCGCGACGATATATCGCAAGATTTGCGTAGTGATCTCTGTAGGTAGTGCAGTCGTGTTGCTGTGGAATGTATCGTAGATTAGGGGGGGAGAGAGGCCTGACATGACGAAAGCTGGATGTTGGTCTACCATTAAGAATGGTGATGAATGGGTCATGAAGAATTGAGTTGGCAGAAATTGAATTCCACCTGTCGTTCATAGGTTATTGGCAGCCGTGAATGGGACAGGCAATTTTCTGTGTAGAAATTCACAGGCCTCTCGATGGGGTCGGATGTGGTGAGGTGTGGCTGGTGCTGGTGCTGTGTGGCTGGGAGATGGCAGATTTGTCGACGATTTGAAGCCCTGTCGTTGATTGGACTTTTCAGCACCAAGAGAAAACGCCAGTGATATGATCAGCAGCCATTCCGGGAACCAAATTACTTCTACAGTCCTTCTTCACATCCTGAAACTACCACTTCCACAAACAGCCGCCAACCTAGCCCAAAACTGCCCCAAAAGGCAGCTGTGGTTTGGTCATGTGCCGGTATGGTGAGCATGCGAACTTGATTTTTCGCATGCGAAGAATCTAGTTTCACCTGGTTTAAGAGCAGCCGATTATGATTCCATTATGGGTTAGATTAGGCAGCGGCTTCTTTGGGCTCTCTTCAATTCAAGCGGACTGATACTTCTGGCTGCAGTTCAAAGACGCTATTGTACGAAAGTACCAGACTACCTCGACCAATTTTGGCTAACATCGGAACGGGCCGCCTTCATTTACACACACACAATTTATTACGCCCGGCGGCTGAGCCGAGAGGGCAACTATCACTGATCTACTAATACATTTCCCAAGAATTGTCCTAGTCTCCTTCGAGCCCATACAGAGTTCATTTCTAGCCTATGTTTCCTCTTCTTTCCTATTTCTTGCGGATTCTCGTGGGTTAGTAGTATTGTTAGTAGGCTAGCTTGAAGGCAATTCTCCAAGTGTTCAGCATCCTATCTTCGGCAACTGAAGCGGTGCCTGCTGTCTGTGGCACGAGGTGATAGTGGGTGAAGCCGGGTGTAGTGGATTAGGTGTCCTGGTTTATCTGCAGTTGGTTCGTATCAAGTCGGCCTGTGGCTATTGCGAACCGTATCGTTGCTCGAACAGCGTTCATATTCGGAGCCCAGTTCTTGTCATCTGTTGGAGACTTTCCGCCCAAGTAAAAAGATATATTCCCTCTGCTTGTATCCGTGCATTGTAGCATCTCGACACGATGCGCCGTCCACCTTCTGCACCGGAAGAGGAAATGGTCTACTGTCTCACGCGCTTGTCCACATTCGCACTGATCTGTCGACGCAGCTTTGATTCTGTGTAGATAAACGTTCAGTCTTGCCATGCCTGTCCTGAGTTGGGCGAGCACACTAGCTTCCTTCCATGACAGTCGGTCGTAGAGCTGTCGTGTGTGTTTGCCAGGCAATGCTGTGTCAATTCTTTTGGAATATTTTCCAATGTTTTCCGGTAACCCTCTAGTGGTGCTGTACTTAGCTCGCGCTATATTGAGAGTCGTCGATCGCATCCTGGGGAGCTGTGTCTGCGGGGTGGTACCCTGTCTGGTTGCTTCCTTTACCTTCTCCTTGGCAAGCTTCATGAGTTCGTTTTCCTCACTTGATGGGAGCCATAAGATTGTTACCGTGTTTCCATCTCTTCTCAAGGCTCTTATTGCCCTATAGATACGGCTGATGTGCTCTTGTCCGGACTGTTGTCGAGGCTTCCTAAGTGTAAAGCCTTCATTTACTGTAGGTAAGCGACGCGGAAATTATCCCTACGCAAAGAAAAGAAATGATGACTGTCTATGACAAGTAAATTACGCCAGCCACCATTCAAAGTTTGAAAGTATATGCTTGCCTTAACTAACATAGGGTGTATGAACATCGAAAGATGAAATACTGAAAAACCAAAGTACTGATATGTACAACTCAAACCGACCCTCCGATATCAAACAAAATGCCACAGAGCTACATCCAACCTCATCAAGGTCATCCAAAGGAGTCGGTCTAATCTGTAGGATGTCAGCCGGTTATCCTTAGTATCCAGGATAGCTAGGAAATGAAGTACGTTTGGAGCTGTACCCCTTTCGATCGTACTGTAGATTCGCGTAGGATTCTTGCACGGCTTTGGTGTTCGAGAGAGCCGGAAGAAATGGTGGCGCGACCCGTATGCGGGGAAGTGCATGTCTTGTCGTGCGCGGAACCTTGCCGAACGCTTGGTACGGTCCATAAAGTATCTGTCCTCACAGAGCCTCAAACAATTGTGTCACCATTCAAAAGACGTAAGTTATATACTTCCACTATTTCAGAGCGTATAAACATTGAAAGATGAAATAATAAGAAATCAAAGCACTGATATGCACAAATCGTTCCAACCCTCCTATCTCACACACAATATCCCACAGCCTCAGCCAGAGCCCTAAGCATAACCGTTCATAGCGTCCGTCGATCCCGCGCCCTTGAAATCGCATTTGAAATCCTCAGATGCGGCAATAGCTACTTCGAGATGGGACATAGTCACCTGGCATCCCTCCTGGATCGCCAGAGCTTGAGCCGTTGACACGAGGTTTTTGATCTGAAACGATACCGTTAATTATTCTGCTCCTCGAAGTCATGAAGGAGGTACCTACCTCGCGACCATTGCGCTCCTTTCGTGCCCAGTCATCGAAGTCGTCCGGGCTGTAAATTGCTGCTCCCTGAGGCGTGGTTGCCGTGCCCAGAAAATATCGCCAGACATTGGTCCGCTGCTCGAGGTTCAACTTGTCGTATTTCAGTTTGAAGTGGATCCGACTGGCGATTGCATCATCGATCTGCTCTACCCGGTTAGTGGTGAGGAACATCATTCCTTGATAGTATTCTAGGGTCCGCAGGAACACGCAGACGAGAGCATTTCGATGGATATCGTGAGATGAGCGCTGTTCGAGAAGTACATCCGCCTCATCCAGGAGGAGGACCGCCTTCCATCGAGAAGCGCGTTTGAAGATACGAGGCAGACACTTTTCGACGCTCTCTGCTGTTGTACCGAGCTCACCAGCGGAGACCGGCATGAGTGGCCTTCGAAGATGTTCGGCAATCAACTCAGCCGTCAAGGTCTTCCCCACACCAGGTGGTCCACTTATATACTGTGTTAGCAGAATCCCGATTTTAACGCGGACTACTTCGAAGTAGATACTTACTGCAATAGTACGCTAAATCCTTGCCCCTTTCCTGCTACGACATCGTCAAAGGAATGAGTCATGGCCCGCTTGGCATGGGCTTCGGAAAGAGCTTGCACGGCCTTCTTCTTCCTTGGGGGAATGTGAAGGTCGCCCAGCGGCGCCTGTTTCCAGTCAATCTCTGTGATATTGGCGACAGCCACCTCCACTACATTCATATGTTAGCCAAGGGCAAGGCGATACTATAGCAGAAAGGACCAGATGCTCACCCCATCTTCTGTCGCCTAAGCTGAACCCAGGAACGGTTGCGCTGCAGATGAGCAGGTCGTCTCCCCTCACTTCTGACGGATCCATTCCATTGTTCTTAGCCGGGGCCGACACCTCTTCAGCATCGTCAAAATCGATCACATGCCAGCCAGGTGGTGAGCCCTTATCGGAATTCTTGATGCTCGGTCTGGCGTAATTCGGGTTCTCCTCCCGAAAATAAGCTGCGTCGACCACGACTCGGCTTTCGACAGGAATTTCAACAACCCGATCTTTGTCGATGTAGAATCCCTTCCCTTTGTACTCGCAGAGGTGGACGTCCATCATGGAAAGGAATTTCTGGCCGCATTCGGTGAGGTGGGCTCTGATTTGCCTTTCGCTCGGATGGTATTTGAGAGGGAATACCTCCAGAGCAGTGATCTGTTTCGCCCCACGGAATTTCTCAATAGCATGCTCACTTGACGTCTCCCCAAACACCTTCCCGTCAAAATCTAAATAGCGAGCCTTAACGTGGAAGTATTTTATCCCACCATTTGCTGTTTTCTCTTCCCCGAATTCGTACTTCACGCATCTTGGCTGGCCAGTGCCGAAACATTTGGCGTACGTCAGAGTGTTTGGCTTGAAGAGCGTCCATAGGAGGTCGTACGTGATTTGATGCTTCTCAAGGAGTGGGCCAAGGCGCTCGATGGTCGCAGCGTAAGCTGTTCTGATAAAATTAAGCAATAAATCTAGATGCTCCAGCGTAGAACGATCGAGTGCCGTGCTTTGGTCTTTGCTGCACTCCTCCAGATCGAGGAGGTAATGGTAGAGGAGGGTCTGCTCTACCTATGCGGAGTTAATAGACGTTCTGCCATTTGAGTGCTTGGGGCGGCTCTGGATTTACCGAAGGCTTTTCTTCATGGAGGCAGATCCCCTGGACACCTTGCAGAACTTTCCGGAGGATGTCCCGCAAGCCTGTAGATTTTATATCTACATATTGGATCTGATTCTTGGTCTCTTTGTCTAAACTGCTGTCAGAAACAGATGTTGGAATCGAAGCTAGGACCCACCAAGGCGTGTGCGAGCGACAAAGACGTATTGATCCAGTTCATTCACTTCATCAGTTGGTGTCAATGATTCCACGACTTTATACTTGTATTCCTTTTTGTCCCAGCTGTATAATACAATTAGCGCTGGCAAGTTTGAATTGTAGCCTGGCATGTACGAACACTTCGTTGACCTTTTTGAATTCCAGCGTAGAAGCTCGCGCTTTTGGTTCCTCGGATTCTACTTTATCTGAAGCAGCAGGTGGAGGAAGTGGCCCCTGCTTAGTGCCCAGAGACTTGAGAATGTCCAAAAATTGTTCGACATGCTCAGTAGTCAGAAGTTGTGCTAGTGGCTGATTTTTTGGAGGAGTGGAAGCAATCTCCATGGCCACAACGGCCTTGATCATGTCAATGAACTGCAGGGCATTGTTCAATGTGACAATGGGATCGGATGATGGATTCGGGCTGCTCGGTGGTGTGGTTGGTTGTGCCAGAGCTGTTTGAATCATCTCTGTTGGAGCCATTGTCAACGTAGTGATGATAGATATGTCTATGTGTGATACACAAGATATATACAGAGTGGGAGGGTTGTAAAAGAGGATCGAGGAGCTGGATGCGAGGGGACACAGAAGGTGATGATCAAAACTCCGGAGGGAGCTCTGGCCTTATATATGCGTCAGTTTCGTATCGTTGTCTGCAACGGAGGTTCATTCTTGCGCGGCCAACGCGGGACAGTCGATTAAGGAAATTGTCTCTGTTGTCCCTTGGATAGACCGGCGGCCTATGCCTGCAGCATGATGCGTTAGCTGCTTGAAGACAAAGCTGGCTTCGCCGATTCACCCCTGGCAAGTCACTTGCGGATCAATTGATGATGCATACAGTACTCGATTGAGGCTAGATTGGAAAGGTAATATTTTGCAAAAGTGTCTGCCAGCGCCCGCCATCATTGATTCTCTCGAGGTTATATACGCCATGGATTTCGTGCTCAAACTTGGCTATATATGGCCGATCTGATACATTCAAAGCAAACCTGGAAATACCAAAGAATTAAGACCCTATATCCAACAACCCAGCCCTGCTATCCGAGGCTATTTCCTACTCCTTTCGTCATAATCACTTCCGCTCTTCAAACGGCGTTGGCTCAAAGAGCTTCTCAGGGATATCGCTAAGGTATTCGTTAGCGGCGTTTTATCAGCGCTCCGTTCGACACGTACTCCCAACTGGGTGAGGATGCTCGAAGAGTCTCAGTCTCCTCCATAGCCGGGTCTGTGAGATTACCCAATCCACTGGCAGCTTGCTTAAGATGTCCGGCAGTAGATGGACCTGTAGACGGATCCTGGGTCTCAGGTTTGCCATCAACTTTGGACGAGTCTGGCTGCTTCGGCTTTGTGGTCGTATCTGTTGAAGCCATTGTCTACGTGGTGGATTGGTAGATAACTCTAATATATATGTAGAAGCGTGAAGTTTGGGACGATGCTTGAAGAATTGAGGAAGGTGAGGAAGGTGAGGAAGCGAACAGTTAAACTTGTAAGGAATTCGCACCCTTATATACATTTTTACACTAAAAGTTCGTATATATCTTTGCTGCGACAAACTACACATCGGCTTCTCATTCATCCGTCTCATCTGATCGAAGATATTCACTTGGCTCCTACCAATCGGAATCAAGTGGTCAAGACTGGGGCCCTGCGTACAGCCTCATTCACTTCAATATGTTCCTTGACCGTGCGATTTCCCGTGCATCTTGCTGCAGCTAGGAAGAAGAAACCCGCGTATGTCGACGGTGTTGGTCTCTCAAAACGGATAGGCTTGAAGAAATCTCCTAGGCTTCATGCCAGTGTGGAAAGTATTGACTTCTTGAATGGTCAAGCTGGCTTTGCCGATATATGATGAGGCGGCGTGGGGGAAGCAAGACACAGGTCTTGGAGCATTGATAGCGTTTGGACCATACATATTGTTGAGGAGAGTTTATAGCGTATCGATTGTGTGATTCCCACAAATGGAACGTCTCCGTGTGGCAGGCACCCTTTTAAGAAGTCTTTTGTATGCAGCAACTTAGTTGACAAATTGCGAGAAGTCCCGGTCATTCAATTTTGTATAGTCTTCCTGCAGACGAATCTGGAGCTTAGACGCAACTGTTCTCCTTTGCAGCAGAGCATGTCTCTTTCTAGGCACTTGTTGACCTTGTCCACTGGGTCCCAATTATTTCGGTATTGATTCGCTCTGTCTCGATTTGGCTGGACAAATGCTCACCGAACAAGAATAATGTCCTGGATGAGGCTGAACAGCATAGCACGGCAGAGGGTACGTTAAGGTTAGAAGGACTGCCTGGCCAATCGTTTATTCCATAACCCGTGCACGACCATATTCTTGTTGTTTCTTGGCGCCCGGTTCGGGATAAGTTTGCTGACGGCTGGTCCCTGTTAGCGGGGCCGGATAATGTGCGGGAGGTGCACGCCCATCTAGGGTAAATGACCCACCACGTGTCCCACCAGTTTCTCCTCCAATCTTCCCCTCGAATCTTCCCTCCATCTTTCCCTCGAATCTTCCCCTCGAATCTTCCCCTCGCATCTTGCCCTCCATCTTTCCCTCCAATCTTCCCCTCGCATTGCCCTCCGTCTTGCCCTCCATCTACCCATCCAAGCTCCCTTCTCATATTTCCGTAAGTCTTCCCTCCATCTTCTCTCCCAATCTTCCTCCTTACCATGCCCCAGTCTATGTCAACGCTAAAGAAGCAAACATCACGATCTCGCAAGGCGTGTCAAGGAAACGACCCATGGACCAAAATCGTTGATGCTGCCCACGATTTGAGAATTATTCGAAATCTGAGTAATGCGCATATCAGACGGGTGGCAGTAGCCACAGAAGTGCTGCAACAGGAGCAGAATTCGCCAAAGCGGCAAAAATACCAGCTTTTTCTATACAATGTGCTCCGCAAATGCGGTCCCCACGCTGTCTTGGTATGCGCCATCGCCTTGAGCCAAAGATTGGTCTTCGAGATGAAAAACAATGATCGCAAGACCCTTGTCAACATCCTCGAAAAGAACAAAGGTAACACGATAATCAATGATTCCACTCTTCGAAGCCTTGCTAGTCGCCACAAGATACCAAGCTCGGTAGAAGGTACGGTTTGGAACGAGATTCATAACTTCTCCAAGTTGCTGATAAGTTAGATTTACAAGCCATCATTCAGAGAAGTGACCAGAACTGCATCCGACAAAGCTCCCCAGCTATTTCGACTAGCTGTACGAACACAGTTTCTCTAAACGACACGCAAAGCGGTTCCATAGCAACCTCGGAAAGCCCTCTGAATACCCCGAGCTGTGCACGACTTGAGCAGCACCTGGTGCTCGAAAAGGCTCCACCCCAGGGGCTCGGGGATGTTTTCGACGACTATATCTGCGATGCGATCAGAAGAGACACCGTTCAGAGTGATGGGATGACCTCCTTGAAGGCTGCTGTAACGATGGACTTTCCTCCTCGGGGACTGGTCGATTCTCTCATGAGTCTGGCTATCCACCCGAGCAAAGTTGGGTACCTTGCGATTGCTTTGTTCGGGGTACGAGTGGAATCGGCGGGAGAGGTTCGGTTCGTTAGCTTAGAGGGAGGGGTCAGACTTACACCGAACCCCGAAATTACTTTGAAAGGCGTTCTGGATGAAGCTATCATTGATGTATTTGGTTCTGAGATACATAGAGCAATCACCGCGTGCCGTATGCGCAGGAAAGAATTGGAGGAAGGAAATCGTGTCACGGAATGCGTGTCGATGATACTGACAAGCCGTTCTGATGAAGGGGCCATTATCAACTTGTCTCTGGGTGTAGAAGAAGGTACTCAGATACGGGAGAAATTATATACCTAGAATGTGATCCACTTTGCTACCGCACAACTTTAGTCCACCTTCAAGTGTCCTCCAAAACAGTATAGATCTATGCCGGGTTTTACAACTATTTGGCCAGTCTGTTCCGGACATATCGTTCCGTCATCCTTATTTCCCTTGCTGTCTCTTACGAAATAGGTAATGTTACACCCCTGGAAGTATATCTGCTGCCCCTTGCCATAAACCCACTTGACATCGATCTTATCATCATTCGTGAACTTTATTGCTCGATCGAGAGGGCTAGGTTGAAAAGACTAACAGCATATTAGGTCGGAAATGCTCCTAGATGAAGCAACTCACCATTGATTGCTCAGCAAGTTCACCCTGCATTTGCGCACGATGCTGAGAGGCGATAGCTGGATCTCCCTGGGAAATGTGCTTGTGGAGAAGAGGTAAACAGGATCGGGAGAGGTTCGTAAGTCCGAGCTAGTTAGACTAGAGATCCGTTGCGCTACCTAGTGTGTAGGCTTCCGATTCTAGAGATCGTAGTAACTGCCGCCTGTGTAATATCAGCAACTGCATGAATTGAATGGTGGACGAAGAGGGTCATGCTATGCTCACCTGTATCTGCCTTGGTCGTGAAGTTTTATTGAGCTGGCTGGCAGAGGTAGAGTGAGGTTGCCAACTTGCGCAAAAGATGAAGTTCGAGTCTGCGAAAGTCAGGGGGGCACTCTCTGCAACTTTGGTAGAATACACTGAATGCTGCGGTTGAAATGAGGCAGGATAAACGTGGTCGACAGCGGGAGAAGTGAACCTGATGAAATAAATCGTAGTTGAGATGCTGGTGTGTGTGGAAGATAGAGTGTAACCCAGTAAAGGGCGGGATGAGGTCTACTGACGGAGCTGGGCAGAGTTCGGCGGGCAGGACAACTCAGTCATTCTTGTTGCTCAGAAACAACCTTAGATGGTGTCTGATCTCTTGTTTGCAATTCGAGAGGTTAATGAGGGTATTCATTTGCAGGAAGAAAATGTGGTTGCCGGACTTTGCAAATGGTGGGGTTCGATACCATGTGATCCGACACTGACCGAAAACGCCCTGGCGCATTTTAGGCTCCAATGCCTTTCGGGCTGCAACAGGTGGGAAGCAACAGTTCCAGAAATTTAACCATTTGGGATTCGCGCAGCGTGTCTGACAACCTCCAGAATTTGCACCACGTACCTTCCGTACAATGCGCCAACAACGGCTGCAAAATCTTCGCATAAGCGGAGAAACTGTGTCGAAGGTTTGCACCAAGCAAGATCCTCGTTCGAAATCACGTAGAAGTGTGTATAGACTCTGTTGGACACCAAACTTTTCTTCTCTTCATCCACAAGTCATGCCCTTTTCTGAAGTGTTAATCTCAGATTGTGAGTGGTCCGCCACTGTGTCCAACCGAAATGAACAAAAATAGGAATGGTTGCCGCTGCATATTTTAGCGCACTCATCTCCATCACCCTTCGTCCTGTCCTGCGTCTCATCCTTCCGTCCACCTTCGACCGTTTCCGGCAACATGAAGTCATCTGCTACCCCTCTTCTTTCCAATCGATATAGCCCCTCATAAAGCAAAACCAAACACCCCAAAGGCTAGGCGGCACCCTCAGTGCAAAAAGACCAAGGTAAGCCAATTAATTCATCACCATTACTGCGTACTTTGACTGATCATTAATAGGGAAGCGGCCTCAAGGTATCAAGAAGGAACGACCACAGCTATCTTCTCGTAAGAGCGCACGCCTAGAAACTGTATACAAAGATAGGAATACCGAACCAAAGCACCCGCTTCCATCCTCAACTAGCAACACTCCTGGCAGAGAAGCATGTCATTCTCCTCCTGCTATACTACAGAACTAACTTAAGTCAAGTCTCCACAGTCTGAGGGTCAAAAACGAAAGCGAAAACGATCTCAAGACGACGAGACACCCCTCTCTACCGCCACTCCCTCTCAAAAGCGGCCGCGGGCGCCCCCTCCATGACCTCCCGTCCAGCACACAATTGGCGAGAACACAGCGGTCGGTGTCAGCGGGAAGGAGATCAACCCACTTGAATATTGGCGGAAGGAACTCCGTTGGCCTAAGGAATACTTTGAACCGGAGAGCAACATAGATCATCTGCTGCGAGGAAGAAACCTTCTTCATCTCTTCGTGAGAAACAATCAGAAACTAGCCCTGCCGCACCCAGCTCTGCCACGCCTAGTGATCAAAAGCCGAGGGAAGCCAAAAGCACCCCTTATACGCATCCGAGCTACACAACCGTCCTTGCGACCAAGGGTAGCTTTATGGACAAGTCCGACTTGGGCATCACGGATGCAACCAAGAGCCTCTGCCGAATTGTACTGGAGAAAGAGCAGACGCTTCCTCCAGACCCTTTATTTCGCGATGATATATTCAACAAAGCTTGCCGAAAGATACAAGATAGGAACGAGGCAAGGGTAGTCCAAGATATCACTCGATTGATCGCCCCTTCTGCGGAAACCCTGGCAACATATGGTGCCATACATCTCGATCCTTTAGTTGAAGGTGTCAATGAAGGCTGGAATAGCGCGGAACCTTTCTACCGTCCTCGCCCACAACCTGATTATTCTGTGGGGTTCGGACGCTCTGCATTCACGGACGATCAGTTGGGAAAGCTTAAGCCTTTCGTCGGCGAGGTTCCAGATACTTTTACGTCCTATTTCATGGCTAGCTGGCAGATGTACTTCCCGTTTCTGACCTGTGAGGTTAAGTGCGGTACTGCGGCACTTGATATTGCAGACCGACAGAATGCTCACAGCATGACGATGGCGGTGAGGGGTACTGTCGAACTCTTCAGACTGGTGAAGCGCGAAAAGGAACTCCATCGGCAAATCCTCGCCTTCTCAATCTCGCACGATCACCGGACGGTGAGAATCTATGGTCATTATCCTATGGTCGACGGAAAAAGACTACATTCTACCGCCATCCGATCCGTGAGTTCAGCTTCACAGAACTAGACGGTAAAGAAAAATGGACGGCGTACAAATTCACTAAAAATGTTTGCGACATATGGGTGCCGACTCACTTGAAAAGAATCTGTTCAGTTATCGAAGAGTTGTCGCCTGATCTGGATTTGGAGGTCTCACAGCAATCCGAGCCAGGGGAGTCCGGCCTCTCACAGGGATTAGAAAGCCACCATCTCTCCGACCTATCAAGTCATGATGCTGCATCTCTGCTGGAGGAAGCTGACAGTCAATCAAGCCGTGTTGGTTCGCGAGACATTACACCCGATACTTCACTATCTCAGAGGATCGACGGGAAAGCAGTCAAGAAGCCAAAGAGAACGGCTCGACCCTAAGAACTACATCAGTCTCTTAACACTGGTTGAAAATGGGAACGCTCTGAAAGCGATGGGCTGTTTGAGAACGAGGAACATACGTAGGCCAGGCGAGCACTGGGAGCATTTTGCCATAGAGTTTGATAATTGATACGAATACTTGACCGCCCCACAGTCATTTTTGATCAAAGAAGTTGCTGGGCCTAGCAAGAAGATGAGAAGCCTCCACCTCTCCTTCCTTCCCATCTAGCATCCTGTTCTCCCGTCCAATGTCCACAGCCTCCATACCCACTCCCCCCGCAAGCACAGCTGCTGTTGTAACGAGCGCTCAGCTGTAACCTTCAGAGACAACAAACAGCGGTAATAATATACGTGTTGCTGTCTTATGAGTTGAGCCAAGTGTGTTGAAGAAGCTCGTCGGCAGTTGGTCTTCTATCAGGATCCACCTGCAAAATGTCTCTAACGAATGCCCAGTCTGCTTTCGGGACCTCAAAGATTTCTCCAATGAAAGACAATGTGATAGGCATTCCAGTGGGGGCCAGTCTTGGTGAAAATCTCGAAATCTCGTCTTGCCATTTCCTAGGTGCCCGCTCAAGAAATGTTTTGGGAAATGGAATAATCGTCCATAGTGAGCGTAAAAATTCTCGATCTTGTTCCTCGGTAGTTACACCTGCAAGACCACCCATAGGTTGGAAAAGCTTCGCACCAGGTTCCATAAGTAGGGAGCCAATCTGGACAACAGAGAATAGATTAGTGCTCATAGCAAAAGAGGGTGATGTTGGACTTCTTACAACTGCCCCAAAAGACCAAATGTCAGCTGGAGTTCCCCAGGGAATTCCGACCCAAGATTCAGGACTCCGCCAATACGGATTTGTGATCATGCGACATCGGTCCTCATCTCGTCGTGACGCTGAAAGGATGTCAGCCTCAGTACCCGAGCCCTCAGCCTGTGCCACAAAATATACCAACTCCAAAATCGATGACTTTGACTACAATTTCCGACGCGGTCGAGCTTGCAAACTGCGAGAATACAATATTCTCAGGTTTGAGGTCTACAATAACATAATTCAGCCCCTGTGACGTTGATTGTGAAGGTACCTTCTAACCCGTATGAACAATATCTTGCTTATGCGTATTTGAGAGAGCTTTCAAGATTTGCCGAGCGATTGACTTGATTTGAAGACGTGAAAACTGATGTTTCTGGGTTAGGTGGTACCTGTGAAGATCGAAGTCTAGATGTTCGAAGACGCCTGCTCGTGTTTGTTCATCAACTCCCACCGTCAAAACAATCTGATCGACAAGTTGCCGTATGCCTTCAGTGTTTTTAAGTGGACCCTTGAGAATCATCATCTCTGTATCCAGCTGGCGCATAGCCTTTCTCTGCTCGCTGTCTTTGGCACGCAATGGAGACTTGATGACGAATTGGCCTCCATCACTAGCATTTATTAGTCAACATAATTGAAACCGGAAGGTATAGCTGTGAGTTCCCTACCTCTCGGAGCGAGCAAGCCAAACATGTTGATGGTGAGGACTAGCATGTTCGGTGAGTAGATATCTATGCTTCGAGACTGCAGTCAAAACTTGTGCTTGCTGAAAGTGTCGGACGGATAGAGCGCTCATCGTAGAGTAATGCTGTCGTAGTGGACCAGTTGTGGTTCGTGATAGTATGATGATGGTACATTCATAGGCATGGAGATCCGACACGTGAAGGTTCACGGCAGGTCACTTCGGAAAGTTAAGCCAAGCACTAGGCCTAATTGGTCGAAGCACGATTACCGCTCGTTAACCAGACATTCGCTGCTACATTGAAACAGATTAGCGTCCACTAAATCTACTGATGCAAAAGTTCTTGCCGCCGGTCACATCCCAGCGCTTAAAAAGCGATCACGAGTGGCCACTTCTAAACAGTCATATTGTAAGTGAAGTCCGACCTAACAATGTGCAGGCGCTCGGTAATATTTCTCGAATGACTGCTTAGTGGAGGAAGATTGAAAGAAGTGGGCATCTGCCTTCATGTATAAGAATAATCTATCCTTTGTGATATTCTATCTGCTGCTCTTCATTATTCATAACCTTTTCAGTCTACAATTCAGAATCTTCCCTGAATCGCTCCACCTTTCGGAACTCCTATTGTCCACTCGTACCCAACTTACCATCATGTCCGTTCTTTTGAAGCAAATTCAAAAAGGAAAAAGGTTACTGCAGATTTTCCTCTCCACGGAGTCGGACAGCTACCGCAGACTGGCAGGCGCCATCCCTCCAGAAACGATCGAAGCTCACGCGAAGAGAGTCGCTGAGGAGCTTCACCAGCTTCCAGCATCTACGACTACAGCGCAGATGAGGTAAGAGTCTTGAACCTAATTTATTTCAGGACTGCTGGCTCATCTCAATGAAACAAAAGGACCATGTTCCACACGAGCCCGGAGGATGATTCAGAGCACATCACCCTTGACGGCTATGATGCAAATGGCAACCACACTAAGACCATTCACGTAGCTAAGAACAAAAATGAGCAACAGGACTATCGTTAGAAGGCTCCCACCGTATGAAATCCATCACTGCATCGGCTGAGTCGAATTCTAACCCGGTCTAGGAACTTTATGTCTTAGGCGGTCTTCAGGCTATTCCAATCAAAGATGGGAGAAAGTGAATGGAAATGATCCGGTGTAAGGATAGAATTTGTAGGCAGGCATGAATGAATCAGTCCATTTTCCAGAGATTTCCTTGCTCGTTATGGATTGATTGATTGATTGATTGGGTTGGCCAGCCCGCCTCACGTCACCATGTTACCATGTCCAGCGACCCCCTCTCCTGTGTATATGGTCTGGCTTCTATTTACAAACATATCTGTATCAAGAAGTAACTTGCTTGTGTCTTTTCATCGTCAGGCTCATTGGCAGCCGCTTCTTGTGTCAATGTACTTTCAGTCTTCCCACCCACCTCAATCTAACCCTTCTGGCTCTTCCTGGAGTCCCGGGCCCTCCGCCTTCGTGCTGAGTTCACATGTAGCAATGTGTTGTGTGTGAAGAGTTCTTTCCCAATACAAAGGATTCTTTGAGGGGAGGGAGAGGAATGTCGTAACTGAAGGATGATCGATTCTAGGAGTTGGAAGCCCGCCAGGATGATGGCATTATATGAAGGCGAAGAACAGCCATTACGAAGGTGATTAAAGACTGAACATTGCTAATGAAGGTGTGAAACAGAAGCAGAGGTCGTCTACCAACGTCGACCGATGTGAGGGTTCATCATCCTGGCGAAACCGACTATGGCGGGGAGCTTCGGACTCAGGTTAAGGGGTTGACAATGGGAATCGCATTTCGGTTTCGAGTAGCAGCGGGTTGGTGTAGCTTTAGAGGTGTTGGCTGCCTTTGATACGAAGATGGAACGTAAGGATTGGAGTTGGAATTGAGAGAGAAGGTAGAGTCTGGCGCAACTTGGTGGGATGTGGACTAGATTCAGGAGACCCACTTGACAGCGAAGAGCGGTCGGAAGACGAGGAATTGATGGAAATGTGGTCGGATTCGGTGAGGAGGTTTGGACAGAATTCCATGTCGTCGTCGAGGTCCAAGGACTTTTGCGCCTTGAAGCGTTGACGGAAGTTGGTTAAAGCTACGGCTTCTTCCTCCTTGCTTATACTGCGGAGGCAGGGCATAAACACTGGTAGCCCAGACAAGAGCTTGATTTGGAGGAAGAGCATTAATACTAGTGGCTTAGGCGAGATTTTGATTTGGGGGTAGTGCTTTAATAGCTGTGTTCTAGATAATTTCCGGATCTTGATGAGGAACATCAAAAGTGCTAGTCAATCGAGCATACAAGGACACGTGCCAGTAGAAATATCTTGGGAGGGGCTTTTGATGCTTCGCAATTTGCGTCTGGTATGTGCCGGTGGCCTCATAGCATATTCCGTGTCCGGCCTTGACGTTTCCTTTGCTTCCCATCACCAGGTCCATTCAGTCCGTGGGCCGCGACGCGCTTCTTCTCCCTCTGGGCTTCGCAACTTGCTTCAAATCGGCTGATGAGAGATTGTGCCTTGGCCTTCTGCAATACATGGCGTCGCACCAAGGTGGGAACCCAATCAACCAAGTAATGGACCTCACCATCAATATACTCCTTACCAAGAACCCCGTGAAATTCTCGATCACGGAAAACGTCCTCCACTAGCGCGACGTAGCGGTGTCCTGCCTCCAGGATAGTACCAGTGCCTTCGATCGTGGCAGTGCTGGGTCTGAAGCGGTACCATGACGGAGCGTGGGAGAGCTCATCATCGTCGCTATCGGGATCCTCAGCATCAATCTTGGGGTCGATATCGTGGACTGAATTAGAGGGGTCGTGAAGCTCAGCCGAGGAGCAGTCATTTTGCCGTTCAGCTAAGTCCACGACAGGAATCGGAGGACGGACTCTGAGACGCGTAGTAGGTTTTGCAACGTCTTCATTATCGCTACAACAAAGTGAGGAACCTGGACACGTCAGTCTACCCATCCCTATCATGCATGTGTACTCATCCCTTGACTGCCACCCCAAGACCCTGATTTGGACCGTTTTGAACTGCTATTCTCAAACACACTCTCGACGTCGCTCTCCGACGTTCCGCCATCGCTGCTGTCGATGACGACCGACGAATCATCTATAAACCGTCAGATATGTACATGGCATCAAGAAGGTTGTGCTGACTCTGGCTCCTCCTCCGTTTTGCTTTACCCCTTCGCTCTACCACTCGATGGGTGGAAGAGCCTAGGATATTGCTTTTTTCAAACTCATCCCACACCACCAAATCATCGGTCCGATCGTCGGGCGTGTCTGTATTCTGGTTGGTAGCACAGCTACTGTTGTTTTCGACTCCAGGACAAGCCTCCTGTTCTGCGAGATAGCAGTCGAAATCGAAATCGCCAAAAAGGGAGTCGGGGTGGCCCGGAAGACTGATATCTGAAGCACCGTTCTCTGCAATTACTGATTAGTTTGGTGCCTCAATTTGGTGCCCGCCGTGAGATTCTGCCTACCTACGAACCCAACCTGAGCAGAGTCAGACTCTGTACTAAGAGTATGCTGATCTGCCGTATGTAGGCCAGGAGATACTCTACTTCCTGCGACGGATGGAGGACGTTGGATCCCCCGCCTCACCAGTTGATCTGCGGTCATCCCTTGGACACTGTCATGGCTGATCACCTCACATGCTGGTAGGCCTAGAGCATCGCTGGGAGTTTCTGCTATTGGGAGTCGTAGCGCTTGATTTGTCATAACACGTAGCTTGCTTTCCTGCAGATTGCAATGAGCTCCAGTCTGCTGGTCAATGTTAGAGAGTGAGTGGTTTGCGGTAGGCGGCCGTTTTTTGGACTTTTTCGGCCTTTTCAACTTTTCCGGATCATATTGGGAGATCCTCAACGAAGTCGCTGTAGGTGGAGGGAGAAGCAAGAAGGACATTGTGAAGTGGTGGCTTTTGATTCTCTTCTCCTCTCTTCAGACCGTCGGCAGGCGACCCTCTTATACCCGTCCTCCAGAACAGCTTCTCTGCCAGATTTCCAACACCAGGCTACTTTGTGTAAATCCTGCTCCGCTTTCAGCCCCTCCTAGCCGCTCCATCCCTCCTGCCTGCCAACATTTCCTTGAAAATGCCTCACTCGCAGTGTGATCTACAGGAATGACCACGCAGCATAACACAGTTTCAGAAATCCCACATAATCACTGACATAACCACTCCTCCCGCTCAACTACCACCTCAGCCGCACCGATCGCAGCTTCATCTCTCGATCGTCGGGGAAGTGAAGAAAACTCAGAACGAGCAAGGCGTACGCAATCTCAGGGGGAACATCACCGGATGTTGCTGTATCCGCGAGTCAGAGTCTAGGCAGACACGTAGAAAGGGATCAGTGCCTGCTCCGTGGTGGGTCGTATCCTGCAGGCTTTGTTACTGAACTCTAAGCCCTCGTAAGAAGGCGAATCAAATTGAAAGGGTCAGCTTTACTCATGGAGCTGCGTTTTCGACGGATCCCAAAAAGGAAATCCCTATCCCCGTCCAGCACCGCAACTTCATGCGAGCAGAGTCGATGAATCCCGTAAACGACCCCAGAATAGTACCAAGACGAAGGATTTGCACCCAGTAAGCCAGCTGATCGAGTAACTCGTGCTCAGGCGTGCCCAACCCCATGCCGGCTGAAACCAGATTCTGCCCAACGTGCCAGCCCCAATCACCTGCGCTTTTGGACCCAGAAATTGCACCACCGTCGGAGATCTGCAGAGAATTTTGTCAGGTGAGGTGAGTGAACAGAGCTCGAGACCTGTGGATCTGGCCGGCTCCGATGTTGGCCTCCCAGTAAGACAACATCACCCAAGGCACTCTTCGCTCTCTATCGCAGTGCCACGTCATCACAGATTTGTCACTGCAGCATTTGCAGGAGTGCCTAGCATCCACCAGACCATCTTCTGGAATCCTACAGGCTCTTGACCAAACCCTCGTGTGCCATTAGCACTACACCTCATCCAATCCAGAGCAGAGGTCGTGGGTCAATGTTGGCCGAGAGCCTCGCAGGAAGCTTATTGGGGATCGGGGCGTCCGAAGGATTTTGGTATTGGCGCAAGAGCAGTCAGGAGAGAGGTGCTTCCTGAGCACAGAGCCTGCAGCACCGCGCTGAGACGATTGGGTGTCGGGGGAACGGGAGAGCTGGGCGGTGCTCGTGGAACTGCGGGGCTGTAGAGCATCGGTGAGGCCGAGTTCAGCTGCACAAGGATCGTCAGCTCTGAAGTCCAAACTGTGATACCTGCAAGTGGAGACGGGAGAGGAACTCACGGCGCGATTGTCAAATCGGAGGGCGACTTGTCGCCAGAGCAGGGACATTCGAGGATTCGAGGAGGCATGGCGCAAGTGATCAGCGCCGGATCGCGGTGAGTCCGAGGCAGAGCGGTCAGGGATGGGAGCCTGGGAAAAGTTGGGAGTTGGGAAGTGAGGAAAGAGCAGCGAGAGATGTGGGCAGCAGCGCTGGATTTATACCTGAGCTTGGAGGGGTCAGGCGCTAGCGGCCGCATGGCTGGCGGCGGTAGAGCGGCTAGGGCCGTGAGCGAGGAATTCCCTGTTCAGGCAACCGCGGTTTCCTGTTGCGGAATCACCGACATGAATAATACTATAACAATTAAAAAAGTTATAAAAGAGTTATGCAAAATTTAAGCATCTAAAAAAGTTAATAATGCATTGCGTACTTAAAACGATTTCGGCATTATATATGTTTATAATTTCTTTTTGAATAATCTTATACTTATGTATAAGGAAAAGAAAAGATGAAAAGGGCCTTACAAATTCCTAGGCATTAAGGATAAAATAGTTAAAGCTTTAACTAAAAAAAAACGTAGTTGTTACGATCATTAGCCAATGACAGCACGGGTTAGGTGTAATTTAGCCTTGAGGCTTAGCAACCTTGCTGCATAGAAAAGCCAAGACAAGAGAACAACACAAGTCACATAAAGGAATCTATACGTGATAAAGTCCTTGGGAAACGAGGACTTCAATTTGAAAAACTCCTTGTCAAGAAAGACTTCTTGCTAAAACAAAGGTTCTATATAACACAAGCTATTAGCTTTCAATAAATAAAAGCTTCGTGCTTAATTTAAATAAAGTATCTTCATATTATACTCAATAACTTGTAATAATTATTAGTTTTAATTAATAATTGCATTTTTACTTACCAACTAACTTACCTTCGCATTTTTAAGCAACACTAGCCCAATCGTATGTTACACTTTAAGCATCATATTAATAAGTACTAACGCATACGTCAGATCAAGCAAAATATCTTTTATCTTTGAAAGTATTTGTGATATTTTATTATCTTTATTAGGCATAAAAGAAAAAAAAGCTAGCTCTAACCTTTACCGCTCTTGTTAGAAAAATCGATAAGAACTTTAAGTATAAGGTTGTCGAACCCTTCAACGGAAAACGCAATCGCTTTCAAGGGTTTCTATTGCAGCTACGATTATATATTAAGTTTAATGAAGGGCGCTTCAGGTCGGAAATCGAACAAATCCTTTAGGCAATTACGCTGCTTGAGGGCAAGATTATGAATTAAATCAAAGGGTTCCTTAAAGGTTATCTTATTTGTAGCGACAAGGACGAAGTTATTAACGAGAACAAGGTTAAGGATATTATTATCAAGATTTTTCAAACTTAAGCTAGATTTTTAAGCAAGATTAAGGCCAACTTTGGGGTTATAAATAAATAAAAAAAGGTAAAACAAATTATCAAAGCTTTAAAATAACAAGGATTAGCGATCGCTTACATTAGAGACTTTTAATAATACTTTATTAAGATAATATAAGGCAAGGAGGATCTTATGTACTGTTATAGAAAGGGGCTTAAGGACTTTATAAAGGATAAATTTATTTGATATGAAGTCAAAATCAACATTTTCATTTAACTTGTGGAAGCCGCTTGCAAAATTGATAATAATTGGTATGAAAGAAGCATGGAAAAGAAAGGCAAATATAATCCCAATTATAAAAGAATAGGCGAAGAAGGATTTAGAAGGAAAAATAATCACTTGCATAAATAAGATTATAAAGACCTTATGGAATTTGACGCTATATATAGAAAAGAATTATTGCCATAATAGCGAAATAAATACATGCAAGATCGAACATGCTTTAATTGTGAGAAGCTAAGTTATTTTGCTAGAAATTGCAAGGGTGAAGGAAGACGCTTCTAAAACTTACTAGGTAAATAATTGAACGTCATTATTCAAAAAAGAAGGGGGTATAATTAAGAATATAATGAACTAATGATGCTTAACGCCACTTGGGTGCAAGAAGATGCAGCAAAGGAAGCTGACGACCAACTAAACTAATTAAACCAACTAGGAGAGCTAACTCGCGTAACAAGAGTACTCGATATTAGTAAGAAGGTGATCAAAACCCATAAAAAGGAAGAATCTAGTAACAGTGAAGATTTGGATGAGGTGTTTATTTTGGATGGATCGGAAATGTCGCTAAAGGATTACTTCGTTTAACATTATAGTTATTAAAGAAAAACTAATATAAATAGCATATTAGGAAGCGGAAGCAATATTCGAAAGAGAATTTTAAGAGGTCAAGAATCAAGCACTCGCTGAAAAGAAAATGAAAGAATTTATCCAATATTAGAAAGCAATAAAAGATATGTTCATAAAGCATATAATGTGAATTTATATAATTATTAGCGGATACAATTATGGATTAAAGGTGTAAAGAAGTAATAATCGGTGTGAATGATGATTCTATTGAAGGGGGATTTCTAGGCCCTTATAACTACTCTAATTGCCAAGGCTCGGCTAGCTCTCGTCGCTTTAGTTGCCTATTTAGGCCTAGTACCAAGGCCTCGCATCGCATCGCATCGCAAGCTGTAAATAACTCTTTATTTTAAGGAGGCTTTGCGAGCTTTATAAATAACCCTTGTAGAGGGGTTTGCGAGCCTTTTAAACTACCGAAGTTACAGGCTTTGTAAGGGGTCCCTAAGCCTGTAGTTACAGATCTTATAGGGGGTCCCTGAGCCTGTAATATCTTTAAATTAAGCGAGCCTTTGTTTATGCCATAAGCGAGGTTATGAAAGCTAAGCGAGGCTAAGCGAGGTGCATATTGTATTCTTATAGATACTGCCGCAACTAAGCATATATGCTGTGATTTGTCATATTTTAGTAATTTTAAAACTTGTAATAAAATAGTTAATTGGGGAAAAGCTAAACAAATAAGTATTCAAGGATATGGCAATATTTTAATAAAATCGAATATCAATAACAAAAAGTATATGTTAAAAGATTGCCTTTATATGCCTGAGTTAGGTATAAATCTAATATCTCAAAGTCAGCTTAATAAAAACTATTAT